>Ga0316202_10000078_pt1 | contig 163327 bp, 131 predicted proteins | sample 3monrhotite_MG_FD_204934 | JGI IMG/M metagenome (GOLD analysis project Ga0316202, IMG submission 204934) | Microbial mat bacterial communities from mineral coupon in-situ incubated in ocean water Damariscotta River, Maine, United States -... | ecosystem: Environmental > Aquatic > Marine >... | reverse complement strand
TTCTCAAAAAATAGCCTGATTTTTTCTATTTAAAAATCTTTATAGGATACCTGTGTTTTGTCCAATCATAAACACCTTAAAAAAGGCTAACAAAAAATTCAAGATAAAAAAACCAGTTGATTATTCTGAATATCAACTGGTTCTAATTTATCTTTTTTAGCAGAGTGGCTTACTTCTGAAAGTGCCTAACTATACTATTTATAGGCTTTTGTTATTTTTATGTTGTTTTATAGAAGAAGGAACTAAAACCATATTATTTAGGTTCAGGTTTAATAAACTTAAAGATAAGTGTTGGCAAAACAATTAGTAATAATGGCAATGCTATAATAAACCCTCCAATAACCGCTATGGCTAGTGGTTGATGCATTTGAGCCCCAGTTCCTATGCCCAAAGCTAAAGGAGTTAAGGCTACCACAGCAGCAATTATAGTCATTAAATTCGGTCTCAATCGTTCAGAAATAGTACTTATTATTGCTTTTTCAGAAGTGCTATTTGTATTTTTATAAAAATATTTTTGCACAGTAAAAATTGCATTTTCACCTAAAATACCTATAATCATAATAATACCTGTGTAACTTCCAACATTAAGTGGTGTGTTCGTTAAATAGAGTGCTAATATGCTTCCTGCAATTCCCAATATACCAATAAAGAGTACAATAAATGATATTAAAATGTGTCTAAACATAAATAAAACCACTGTAAAAACAAGTAATCCGCCTAATATTAGAATCATTAATAATTCTTTAAAGGATTGTTGCTGTTGGGCATAAGAACCTCCATATTCTATTTGATAAGAAGAAGGAAGATTTATTTGAGATAGTTCATTTTTAATATCCTTCATTACACTTCCTAAATCTCTATTATTAAGTCGTGCAGTAACTACACCCATGGATTGTAAGTTTTCTCTCTTAATTTCACCTACTCCAGGTTTCATAGAAAAATTGGCAAAAGTAGCTAATGGCAAGTATTGTCCAGTATTTGTACTTATCATTACTAATTTTAATTTTTCTATCGGTGTTTTATAATTTTCTGGGTGTAAAACACGGATATTTGTTAGTTGTTCTTTCTCTAAAATAGCTCCAGCTATTGTGCCTTCCAAATAGGTTTGCACTTGATTTTGAAGATCAACATCCGTTAAACCATACTGCTTTAAAATGGATTCTTTAGGTTGAATATTAAACAAGGGACCCGCAATAATAATTCCATCAAAAACATCTGCTGTTCCCTTTACTTGTGCTACTTTTTGTGCTACTTTTTTAGATAATTCTTTTAATTTATCATTATCTGTTCCAAAAATTTTAATTTCAATTGGCTGCACACTACTTAATAAATCACCCAACATATCACCAATTACTTGACCATAATCAGTTGTTAATGCAGGAATTGCTGCTTCCACTCGCTTTCTGATAGCATCTGTAACTTGTTCGGTTGTTTTATGTCTTTTCTTTTTTAATTCTATTAAATAATCCCCTCTATTAGGTTCCGTAATAAAAAATCCCATTTGAGTACCAGATCTATGTGAATACGTTTTCACTTCTGGAGTTGACTCTAAAATTTTATCTACTTCAGTAAGCATCCGATCTGTTTCTTCCAAAGAAGTACCTGAAGGACTGCTAAAATCTACAACAATAGACCCTTCATCCATTTTTGGTAAAAATCCAGTTTCTAACTTTGGTAAAATAACAATAATACTTGCTATAAAAACACCAATAAATACATAACTAAAAATAGGTTTTTTAATAAAATAATTCACCCATTTTTGTTCAGGAACTGTATGTATTTTAACTTCCTTATTTTTATTCTTATTTTTTGAAAAAAGTAAATAAACAACAGGAAGTCCAATCCAAGTAACCAAAAAAGAAACTGAAAGTGTAATAATCATGGTTTCAGTTAAAATTTTAAAATAAGCACCTGCTACACCAGTCATTAAAACAAAAGGAAGAAAAATCACAATGGTACTTAAAGATGAACTTACCATTGCAGGAAATAAATACTGAATAGATTTACCCACTAAATCTCTTGGTGATTCTTTTGGGTTTTCTTCATGAGTTCTATGAATTTGTTCTATAACGATAACTGCATCATCTATAATTAATCCAACGGCAGCAGCTATGGCTCCAATGGTCATAATATTTAAATCATAGCCTAATGCTTTCATCACCAAAAATGTAAGTCCTAATGTTATTGGTATAGTAACCAATAAAACGCTACTTGCTTTAAAAGAACGTAAGAAAACCATGACAACTATAATTGCCAAAATCAGACCAATCCATAATACATCAATAATACTTTTTAAACTATCGCCTACAAAAGATGCCTGGTTGTAATATTGTTTGAGTTCAACTCCTTTTGGTAAAATTTTATTGAGTTCGGTTACTTTTTGTGTTACTTGGCCTGCAACTTCAATTAAGTTACTGTTTGGTTGTTTTAAAACTGCAATAAGTGGTACATTTTTCCCATCCGCTTTAATTTTAATAAATTCAGTTTTTTCAGAAATAGTAACTTTTGCAACATCACTAATGGTAATTTTACGTTTTGCATTATCAAAAATTACCAAATTTTCTAACTCTTTTTTATTTTTAATAGTAGCATCTGTAACTGTTAGGTACAATCTTTTGTAATCTACTACATAACCATTGGATTGTATAAACCCAGTTTGCTGAATGGCATTTATAATTTCTTGTGAATTCAGTTTTAATAAACTTAGTTTTTTTTGATCTAAGAATATTTGGTATTCCTTTGTCTTTCCACCAATAACCTCAATAGCTGCTATACCTTCTATTCTTGATAAATAGGGTTTAACAATATACTCACCAATCATTTTTAATTCTACCTGATTTTTAACTTCAGATTGTAATGAATACCCCATTATTGGTAAAATTGAAGGGTTCATTTTTTCTACCGTAATTTGAGTATTGGGAGGTAAATCATTTTTAATTTGTGCAATTCTGGACTCTATACGCTGTTTATCTACATTTATATCTGAACCCCAATCTAAAAAAGCTGAAATTTCACAGCTTCCCATACTAGTTATACTTCTAATTTGTTTTAAGTTTTCAACCAGTTTAATAGCATTTTCTAATGGTTTGGTAACTGTAACCATCATTTTATCAACAGGTTGTTGACCATTATCTGCAATAATTTTAATTTTCGGAAATGTTACATTTGGAAATAGAGAAGTGCTTAAATTTTTATAAGAATAAGCACCACCAAATAAAATTAGTATTAAAATTACCGCTATCGGACTTTTATATTTTACAAATAATTTCTCCATCACTAATTAATTTCCACTTTAGTACTATCTGGCAAACCATATCCTCCTTTTTGGATAATTTTATCCGTCAACTTTAAAACAGGAGTCAAAATTTCAACTTCGCCGTTACCTTCAAGTCCTTTCATCACAGGGATTTTTATAGCCAAAGAATCATTTGTAACTTTTAAGATCCAAAATTCATCTTGTGTTTCATTTGTTAGTACAACATCTTTAGGTAATACTAAAATGTTCTTTTTTTCTTTGTTGGGGATTTTAACAATCACATTTAAATTTTCAGGTAATGAAGTGTACTTATTTAATTTAAAATACACTTGTTGTGTTTGAGAAATAGGATCTACAACAGGCATAGCTTTATAAAAAACAGCAGTTTTCAACTCATTATTAGGCAACTCAATTTCAATATTTTTTCTATTAATTAATATTTTACTATATTGAAAAGGTACATTAACTTGTATCACTAAATCCGCATTTTTCACGATGGTTGCCATGGCATTTCCTTCTGAAATAAAAATACCCGTATCAGTTATGTTAAGTGAATTAATAAAACCAGAAGCACTAGCATACACAGGAATAATTCCAAATTCATTAGATGTTGAGATCTTAGAATTTTGTATTGCTTTACTTTCTTTCGTTTGAATACTAAAAAGAAGTTTACCTTTTTTTACCCAATCACCTAATTTTATATTAACCGTTGAAATATAACCTGAAATAGGGGCGGTTATTGCTGTTTTATTTAAGTATAAAACTTGTCCGTTAATTTGTATTTTTTCTTGAATTCCACCTAGTATAGGATGAACAATACTAACGGAAGGTTTTGGTAAAGAGCCTTCAACTTTGGAAGTTTCTTTATTTTTACAAGATTGCATAAAAAGAAAGCTAACGATAAGACTAATAGTAATTAATTTATTCATTTTATTTTTTTAATTATTCCAATAATTATAAGAATTGATTAGGATTTTTTTAGACATTAAAGCATTTATTTTTTCTTGTTGTTTAATTGTAATGTCTTTTATCAGCGTTTTTAATTCAAGTACTGAAACTAAACTATTTTTTAATTCTAATTTATACAATTCCAACAATTTAGTATAGTCTATTAATTGAGTATCCATTAGGTTTATTTGGGTATCCAAACTATTAATTTGACTCAAAATATTGTTTTTTCTAATTATATTTTGAGTCTCATAATACTTTTTATCCGTTCCTATATTTTCTAACAATAGTTGAGATTCTTCCTTTTTAAATTGTTTTTGATGCCCATCAAATAAGTTCCAATTTAAAGAAATTCCTACACTAAAACCTAAACGATTAAATGAGGGTGAATAGGTTGCGTTTAACCCAGCATCGCCAAAAGCATTAATTTGAGGTAAATAATTGAGATTTACAATTCTTTGTTCAGCCTTAACAGCTAAACTATCTAACTTATAGGTAGTTGAAAATAAAGATGATTTAGGAATAGGCAAACTTAATTCTATTTGAATTTCATCTAAATTATATAAAGTAGCATCCTTAATACCACATACTAAATTTAAAGCATTAAAATTAGTAAGATAATCAGACTTTAATCGCTCATTCTCAATTTCGTTATTTTGTAATTCAATTTCTAATAATTTTAAATCTACTAATTTATAAATACCCGATTTTACAAGCATTTTCATCTGCTCTACTTGCTCTTTAATAATTTGAATAGTTTTTAACGTATTATTTTCTTGTTCTTTTGATTGAATACAAAGAATATATTGATGTGTTACTAGTTGTTTTATTTCAATTTTGGTAAGTTGTACATTGGTACTATTTCTAGCATTTATAACACCTATTCTATCCTCTTGAGCCTTATAATACTTATTGGTAAATAAAGGTTGGTTGACAGACATCATTGCCTGATATTGACCTCCATTACTTGCACCAAGATCATACCCAATATAATTATTACTGCCAGAAGAAGTTAGTTCCAATTTATTAGTAGCTCCATCTTTTGACAGGATAGGAGCAAACAAAATGTTACTATTAAAATTAATTTTTGGAGATTTATAAATAGCATTGAATTGTTTTAAATTTAACGCAATTATTTTGCTATTATTCTCTTGTTTTTGCAATAAAGGACTTTGTGCTAAAGCATTATTGATATAATGGGTAACATCAAATGTTTGGCTATTAGCAACAAAAACGAAACTCATAAAAAATAGTATGCTTAGTTTGAATACACTATTTTGATTTTTTACTTTGGAAACTTTCATTAAAACACCCTGATTTTATGATTTATTACAAATTATTAATCTTTAGCATCTCCATCTTCTTCCGTTTTCACTTCTTTTTTTAGTATTTTTCCGTCAGGAGCTATTGCAATTTCCATATCAGAATTTCCTTTCTCTATAGCAAATTCATATACTTTACCCGTTGCTTTTTCAGAAATTTCTGATTCTTCAATTTTATAACCTGCAAATTCGTTGTTTAGCGTTTGTTTTACAGCTGCTGGAATGTCAGATTTTGAAATTTCGTATTCCGTTTCTTGCCATATTCCTTCTGATGTATAATTAGCAGAATAATCTTTTCCATTCATTTTAAATTCTACTTCCCATTCTGTTGCATTCTCTTTATCCCATTTTGCTTTTTTAGCAGTTGGAAATTTTTGTGAAAAAGCAGTTGTTACTTCAGTTGGTTCATTTGTTTGAGCACAAGCTTGTGATAGTACTAATACAGATCCAAGCATTAAAAACATTGTTTTTTTCATTTTTCTATTTTTTAAAAATTATTATTAATGTAAAGTTGCGACTTAATTTAGAATACATTTTGAATTTTGGGTTAATCTAAAACTAAATTTATATGCTTTTTTCTAATACATCTACTAAACTTAAATCCATAGAAGCTAAAATTTTACCCATTTTAATATCGTGGTTTTTGACGCTTAAGTAAAGTCCTTTAAATAAAAAGTTAAAAGACTCTTTTAAGTTAGTATCCGTTACATTTATTAAAAGTATATTCCATTCTTGCTGAGCATTAACAACAGTTCGCTCAATAGTTGACCAATCAATATTGTCTTGGTTTAAAAGTGCCAAAACTTTGAATCCCATATAATCTAAATGTTCAATTCGCACTTGGTTTTCAATTTTCTTTGCATCTGCAAAATTAGTGGCATTATATTTAAATATTTCTGCAGAAACCAATGCTGTTTGCATGTAATTTTTTTCCTTAATAGCTATTTTCAGTTCTTCTATTTTAGGATTAATTCCGTCAACACTTTCTGGAGTAAGATTTTTTGCGAAAGTAGATTTTTTAACAGCCGTTTCAATTTTATTTAAGGATTTTAAAACACCTTCTTCTTCTTTGTTGAGGGCAAATTCTATCATATCTTCAAACGGCGAAAGAATTTGGTCTAAATGATTAAATACCAATTTATCTGTATTTACGCTAACTTCAGTATTTATCGACTTAACATTTATAGGGTTTTCCTTTGGTTTTTTTTGTTGACAAGATTCTGACATAACAAGTACCAATCCAAACATTAAAAACATTATTTTTTTCATTTTTCTAATTTTTAGAAATTAATATTAGTCTAAAGTTGCTATTTAAATTAGAATAAATTTTGAATTTTAGGTTAATTCAAAACTGAATTTATATGCTTTTTTCTAACACATCCACTAAACTTAAATCCATAGAAGCTAAAATTTATGACATTTTAACATCTTTATTTTCAACACTTAAAAGAAGCCCTTGAAATAAGAAATTGAATGACGCTTTTAAATTTGAATCTTTAACATGAACGCTAAGTCCTTTCCATTTCTTTTCAACTTCAAGTATTGTGCTTTTTAATTTTTCCCAATCTATTTTATCTTGGTGTAAAAGTGCTAGGGCTTCAAAACCCAAATAATCCATATGTTCAATTTGTATTTGATTTTTTATCTTAGAACTATTTATATAATTGCTAATATTAAATTCAAAAATAGCTGTTGCAAGTAATGCTACTTCTTTATAATTTTTTTGATTTACAGCTTCTTTAAGCTTTTCAATTTTAGGATTTAACATTTCTATAGCTCCACCCAAAATGTATTTTTTGAAAATTAATTGTTTATTTAATTCTTCAACTTTTTTTAGTGATTTTAATACCCCATTATAGTTATTCTCCAAAGCATATTCTGTCATATCTTCAAATGGTGATAAAATTTTGTCCAATTCGTTATATGGATTGGAATTTGATTTTACGTTGGTTTGTGCTGAGGTTTGAAACAATATCATTATTGCTCCGATTACTAAAATTGTTATTTTTTTCATGTCTTATTATTTTAATTATTTATACAAATTTGCGACCTGATTTAGCATACATTTTGAATTTAAGGATATAATAACTTTTTGAAGTGATTAGTTTAATAAAGTTATTACAGTTTGGTTATGTTACGTTTGGCAATTCAACACTCCTATTTTTCAAGTAGTAATTCTATATTTTCTATATTTTATTTAAGCAATGTTTTTTAAATGCATTGTATTTTTTGCTGTAAAAGGTTTTTCTTTAAATCTAGTAACTTTATTGAAAATCTCTAGTGTGATTGTGTCAAGAAAAATATATCTCTTTTTATACATTGATCTTTTATTTGATTTTATATCAAGTATATTAGAACGTAACATTGTTAAAGGAAGTTCAAACCAATAATTATTTATATTCTTACCTCCAACACTAATCCAGAAATTATCATAATTGAAAAATATTTTATGGAAAAACTTCATATTGATGAAATGTTTTTTTTGATTAACCTGAATTTTATTGTTAGCACCATAGATTATATCACAACCCAGATTTTTACACAATTCTTGTATACAGAAAACAATAAAATTATTTGGTCGCATTCCATGTAATAACTTTTGGAGAAATTTAAAAGAATCTTTATTATTTCCTTGTACACAGCCAATTAAACATACATATTTTCCATCATCATTCTTTTCTATTGAAAATGCAATTGATATAATTTTCTCTTTTAAAGTATTTTCTATAAACAATACTAGTTCTCCCTCTTTTCGAAATTTTTCGTCATATCCCAGCTTTAAAGAACCAAAATGAAAATTATCAAATACTAATTCTGAAATGATTACACCTTCGTTAGATTTTAAAATATCTTGATAGAATTGGTAACCAATATTTTTGATGAATTCATAAGTTTCAAAAATGACTTTTAATTTTCTTTTTTTATTCCAAGATAAAGAAATATAAGGTCTAAATGGTTTAATATAAATTCTTTGCCTAAAAGAAAAAATACTTTTATATGGAGGTGTTTGAAGTAAGTTAAACCATTTATATGAAAAAAGAGGGTTTATTATTGTATGAAACAAAATTTTTAACTGCTGTTTTACACGATACTTTCTATTATAATTGCAATATCCTTGTTTTGCAAACCTCCAGCCTGTGGCTAAAATATTAATATTTGTTGCTGTTTTCATTTTTTTTGATTAAAAAATATCTTTTTTATAGTTTAAATTATTTCTCCATTTTATACGGTACCCAATATTCCATTCAATAAAATCGGAAGTTTTAAAATTATAATCTCGCAATGTAATTCCTGCAAAAAAATCTTTAGAAAAATGGTATTTTAGTCCTATACGCTGATGAAAAACAGGAGTATTTGTTTTTAAATTTTTACGATATAAATAAAACGCAGGTTGTAATATTAATGAGACTTTATTCACAATTAATTCATAAGATGGAAAAATACTCACTTGCAACTTGTCCGAAAAAGGACTATCCAAGGCGTCTAATTCATTATTTTCAACAGCAATTTGAGCATCTAAGGCGCCATTATATGAAAACGACATTCCAATACCAATTTTTGATTTATAACTTACTTGTTTATTAAACACTGAGGTAATACCAAAAACTGGAAAATTTAAGCCTTCATATTTTTCAATCACATCAATAGTTGCATCTTCAAAAATTACATTTTTAATTCCTCCAAAAAATGATATTAACCATTCATTTTCTTTTTCATATTCGGGGATTTTACTTTTTATGAAATTTGGACGATCTTCAAAATTGTATTTTAAACTTATTTTTGGGCCAATTGTATTTATACCTTTGTTTGGTTTTTTTAAAGCACCATTTGAAAAATGGGTTAACGAAAAGCCCGCTTCTAAATCTAGTTTTTTTGTTAAGTTGTATTGTAAATTTAAACCTGCATCAATAAAAAAAGATTGTCCTGAGCCAATAGAAATGTTGTATTTGTTATTTACAGGGTTAAAAGATTTCCAATTAAAAGTAGTACCAAAACCAATTTCGTAATTAAACGTTAATTTATTCCACCGCTTAAAAGGTGCGTTAAAAAAACCATAAATTGCTAAAGGAGTCCCAATTTCTTCAGGGTTATAAAAGTCTGCTACATAAATACCAATACCATAAGTTGGATATTTATATAATTGCTCCCATTGGTTTTCTCCTGTAGTTTGTTTGGCTAATTTTATAGTGAATGATTGAAAAGCATTTATACTATTCTTTTCAGCGTTTGCACCCTTTATAAAATCGTTTGTCGCAAATACATACCCGTTCTGATATCCGGCTTGAATGGTTAAATTTTGTAATTTCTTATCCGATTGTGAATATGTTATAAAAGGAATTATAACTATTAATAAAATTAATTTTTTTGTTATCATATACTTCTGCATTTTGTTGAAAGTAAAATATTGGTTTTAAATTTTAAAAGGTTCTACTTTTAAAATTGGTATGCAAAATAGAATCCATATGATTTTTCTTTAATTTGAGGAATAAATGTTATATTTTTTGATTTTTTAAAAGGGTTGAAAATTTTAAAAGGTTCAAAATGATACACCAATTCTGTTACTAAAATTCCAATGCCTGCACCTACAAATACATCAGATAACCAATGTTTGTTATTAATCATTCTAAATGCACCAGTTGTAGTTGCAAAAGCATACCCACTATAAGCCAAAATAAGTGATGATTCTTTAAATTCTTCATATAGTATAGTGGCATTTGTAAATGCAAAAGTTGTGTGGCCTGACGGAAATGAATATGGCGACCCATTTGGTCGTGTTTTACTTGTAATTCTTTTTAAACCATGTGTTATTGTTGAAGAAATTAAATTGGAAATTATCAAATATTTTGTTTGATCAAACCAATGGTTTTTAGCTTTAATTTTAAAAGCATCTGCTACATACACTTCTGCTATTGGCATAAATTGTAGATAATTATCTATCTTAAATTCATAAGTGTTTCCAACTTTTTTACGTAAATCTATTTTAAGTTTTTTTTCAAAACTACTATGGTTAGCTAAAACACCTAAACCAATTAAACTTATAGGTATAATGCTCTTTTTACCTATACTTATAGTTTTTAATGTATCAGCAATTTTTAAAGTATTACTATTTTGACTATTTGAAGATTGAGCATTTATACTTAAAGAGTTTATTACTAATACTATTAAAATGAATCTTGAAAATGGTATCATTATCGGGTTTATAATTAAACTCACAAAAGAAGTACCAAAATTCGAATTAAATTTGAATTTTAAAAAGTTATAGTAAATGAATGTAAATTATTTTTATAGGAATAGGAAATGGGCCAATTATTTATATCAACTATTTTTTTAACAATAGCTAACCCTAATCCACTACCTTTTTCAGATGTACTGACTTTTGAAAATCGATTAAAAAGTGTCTCTGATTTTATAGATGATGCCGTTCCTGTATTTGAAATAGTAAGTTTATTATTTTCAATATAAATTAAAATTTTACCATTAATTTTATTATGCCGAATTGCATTTAAAAGAAGATTACTACATAAAACTTCCGTAAAACCTTTGTTTGCAGTTATATTAACTACATCGGTAAAATACGTTTCAATTTGAATATTTTTTTGAATTGCCTGCCCTGTAAAAAACTCTAATTGTTTTTCAATAATTTCTTTAATTTGAAAACTCTTTGTTTCACTAAAATTGTTTTTATCAATTTTAGAAAGTAGTAATAAATTTTTATTTAATTTATTTAAACGAGCAATGCTGATATTTAAAGATTCCAACAATTCTGCCTGACCTTCAGTTATATCTGAACGCTGCATTAAATTTTCAATTTTACCTTTAAAAATAGCTATCGGAGTTTGTAATTCGTGCGCTGCATTTTCTACAAATTCCCGTTGATTTTCATAAATAATATAATTATTTTGAATAAGTTTTTCAATACTCAAATTAAGACGATTAAATTCTTCAATGTTTGTTTGTTTTAAGTACAATTTGTTTGGGTTGTCAATTTGAAAAGCTTCAACTTGGTCTAAGATTTCATAAAAGGGTTTCCATAATTTAATAGAAATTTTGTTTGTTATAATTCCTATTACAATAAGTAATAAAGTGATTACTATAAAAAACAAAAAAGCAATACTTATTATTAAGTCTTCTGATTCAAAAAGGCTTATTTTAGTCGAAAATATGTACTTGTTTTCTTCAATTTTAATTGGTGTATCTAGCTCTCTATAAGGTTCTAATTCTTGTTCAATTTCACTAAAATAAGTGGTGTAAAATATAGTATCACCCTTTAATGGATAATAGGAAGTTATTTGCTGTGTAGTATTGTATTTATTCCAAGTAAGAATATTTTCTTCTTGTATTTTTGGAAGCATTTTTTTTATAAAATCTCCTTTGTAATCAACCAAAGTCTCATCAATATTATTAATATACAACCACCTTGAAATACTATAAAACAGAGGCGCAATTATAATGAAAATAATAATTGCAAAAATTAAATAGATTTGTTGCGTTTTATATAGTAACTTTTTAGTCATTCCCCCATTTATAACCCAAGGAATATACTGTTTTTATATAATTTTCTCCCTTAGCAAGTTTAATTTTTTTCTTTAAATTTTTAATATGTGCATAAACAAAATCGTGATTATCTAACATATCAGCCATATCTCCTGACAGGTGTTCTGCAATTGAACCTTTAGTTACAACTCTACCTTTATTTCCAATTAGAAATAATAATAAATCAGTTTCTGTTTTTGTAAGTTCTAGTATATTATTATGAACCTTTGTTATTTTAGTAGCTAAATTTATACTTATTTCATTAAAAATCACTTGTGGGTTACCTTCAAATTGTTTTCTTCTAATTAAGGCTTGAATTCTCACTAATAATTCAGACAAATGAAATGGTTTTGTTAAATAATCATCTGCACCTAAATTAAAACCTGTAATTTTTGAATCTAAAGTTTCTTTTGCTGAAATAATAATAACTCCATCAATTTTATTAAGTTTTTTTAAGCTTTTTAAAATTTCAAATCCATCACCATCAGGCAACATTAAATCAAGTAATATGCAATCGTAGCTATACATGGAAATTTTTTCAATTGCTAATGAGAAATTATTTGCCCACTCACAAATAAATTCATTACCATTTAAATAAAGCTGTATACTTTTTGCTAATTCCTGTTCATCTTCTATTAACAGAATTTTCATGTCATTATTTATTATTTATTATAAAAATATATTGCAATTTAGAATTAATTTAGAATATTGGTTAAATATAATTAATTCTAAATTAATTTGCTCTACCAAATAAATCATATGTTTTGTCTCTTTTTTTTCCATCACAAAAGGCAATTATTTTCTATACAGATACCGTTAATATTATAAATCCTTTCTCATTATTACATCATATTCTTAATTATTAATATGAAAACAAAAAGTTATGAGACTTCATAAATTCCTATTCAACAACATTAAATAGTAAAAAAATCTATGCAATGTCTTTGGAAAGAACGTGAAAAACAAAACGATAAAGTTATTACAAACACAATTGATATAACAGGTGCTATTACAGAAAATAAAAAACCCTATAAACATAGTGTTTATAGGGTTTTGTTGTTTTTTGCTCTTATTCTCGCAGAGAAGAAGGGATTCGAACCCTCGATACGTTTCCGTATACACGCTTTCCAAGCGTGCGCCTTCGACCACTCGGCCACCTCTCTAAATTTTATGTGCTCAAATACATGTCAATTAAGCCCTCAGGAGTCTCAACTATAATTTTTCTGTTTTCTCTATCAATTTTTTTTATGAAATGATCAATCATTGGAATAAAAACTTCAGTTCCATTAGAGTTCACCTCAAATAAAGGTTGTGCTGAAGTATCATTAACTCCAGTAATTACACCAACATACCCATAATTAACATCTTCCATATCAAAATCAATTATTTCGTGAAAGTAGAATTTATTTCCAGTAAGTTTTGGCAAAAATTTAAGTGGCAAATACAATTCAACACCCATAATCGCATCAGCATCTGCTTCATTTTCAACATCTTCAAAACGAATACGAAGTTGATTCCCTTTCTGAAGAGAAATAGTTTCAATAAAAAATGGAACCAGATTGTTCCCTAAAGCAACAAATACTGATTCCAATTCTTGATAAAGTTCAGGTTCGTCAGTGTCTAATTTAACAACAACTTCACCTCTAAAACTATGTTTTCTTACGATTTTGCCTAAATAAAAACAATCTTCTTTACGCATTATCGAAATTTAATTTACTCTGCTTTTCCTTCTTCTGATGCTGCCGCTTGTGCATCATCAATACTTTCAGGAGCTGTTTCTTCAACAACTTCTGCTGTCGCTTTTTCAGCAGCCTTTGCATCAGCTACAGCTTTTATTGCTGCATTTTCTGCTTCTTGTACAGCAGCTGAACGCTCTTCATTAACTTTTACTTCTGCAGCTAACGCAATAGCTTTAGTATCTGCTTCTACTTTTGTTAATCCTTCTTTTGTAGCTGTAATTTTACTTGTTTTTTCATCTAACCAAGCTTGAAATTTTACTTCAGCTTGTTCTTCTGTTAAAGCGCCTTTTCTAACACCACCTACTAAGTGATTTTTTAACATTGCACCTTTATAAGATAAAATTGCTTTTGCAGTATCAGTTGGTTCTGCACCATTCTGTAACCATTTTACGGCTCCATCAACATCTAAATCAATAGAAGCTGGATTAGTGTTAGGATTATACGTCCCGAGTTTTTCTAAATACTTACCATCTCTTTTTGAGCGTACATCTGCAGCTACTATCCAATAGAATGGTTTTCCTTTTTTACCGTGTCTTTGTAGTCTAATTTTTACTGGCATTTTTTTAAAATTTTAAGGTACGAAACCTTGGTTATTAATTAAGTGTGCAAATATAGCTAGTTATTATTAAATATCACACTCAAATTTAGTATATTTTAAAGTAAGTTAATTACGCATAAAACCACAAGTGATTATAAGCTTACTTATTGAGTATCCGATATTTTAAATGAGACCAAATAAATTATACTTAGTATCTCTTCAATATTTAAAAACAAAATTTAATTTGTTAATAAAAAATCGTTTCTTTTAAAGTCTAAACTTTTATAAATTACTACTTTTAAAAACTCATACTTTTACAAAATATTCTTGTACATGTTTTTAATATTTGACACAGAAACCACTGGTTTACCAAAAAAATGGAATGCTCCAATTACTGATACAGATAATTGGCCAAGATGTGTTCAAATAGCATGGCAACTACATGATATTTATGGCGAATTAATTGAGCAGCAAGATTTTTTAATTCGACCAAAAGGATATAACATCCCTTATGACGCTGAACAAATTCATGGTATTTCAACTCAATTAGCTCAAGAAAAAGGAGAAAGTTTAGAAGCAGTTTTACAAATTTTTAATGAAACATTAGCTAAATCTAAATTTGTAGTTGGCCAAAATGTAAAGTTCGACCTTAATATTATGGGTTGTGAATTTTATAGAATGGGTATTAAATCTAATTTAAATAAAGTACCTGTTTTAGATACTTGTACTGAAACTACAGCAACGTTATGTCAATTACCTGGTGGAAGATATGGAAAATTTAAACTACCAACATTAACGGAACTACACCAGCATTTATTTAAGGCTCCTTTTAGTGAAGCTCATAATGCTACAGCCGATGTTGAAGCCACTACACGTTGTTTTTTAGAATTAATTAGACGAAGAAATTACACAAAAGAAGAGCTAAATGTTCCCAATGATTATTTTCAAAATTTTGATGCTAAAAATCCTACAACTATAAATGTTATTGGCTTAAAACATTTAAACCTTAAAAAAGAAAGTGAAAAACTAAAAGCAAAGGAAAAAGAAACAGTTGAAACCCTTGAATTATCGGATGAAACTAATAAACAACTTGATGGTGTTTGTTTCTCTCATTTGCATTGTCACTCACAGTATTCTGTTTTACAATCTACTTCAAGCACCAGTAACCTTATAAACTCTGCCATAAAAAACAACATGCCAGCAGTTGCATTAACAGACACTGGCAATATGATGGGCGCTTATTATTTTAATCAAGAAGCTATTGCTTATAATGAAGCTATTGATAAAAAATATGATAAGATTGAAAAACCAGAAATTGAAAAAATTAAATTACAAAAAATTGAAGAAGGAGTTATCGATAAAGACAACTCACAAAAACTTGATTTAACTCAGTTTTTAGCAAATAGGGAAACTAGAATCTATTTTAAGCCTATTTTGGGGAGTGAATTTAATGTTTGTGAGGATCATACAGACAGATCACATAAAGACAATGGTTACCAAGTAGTTTTCTTAGCCAAAAATAAAAATGGTTATCATAATCTAGCAAAAATGTCGTCTCTTTCACATACTGATGGATTCTATTATGTACCAAGAATTGACAAAACTATTATTGAAAAATACAAAGAAGATTTAATTGTTTTATCAGGAAATTTATATGGTGAAATACCAAGTAAAATATTAAATATTGGTGAAAAGCAAGCTGAAGAATCTTTACTTTGGTGGAAAGAACAGTTTGGTAATGATTTTTATTTGGAAGTGATGCGTCATGAACAGGAGAATGAAAATCATGTGAATGAAGTACTTATTCAATTTTCAAAAAAACACCACATAAAATTAATTGCAAGCAATAATACCTATTATACAACAGAAGATGAAGCAGAAGCACATGATATTTTATTATGCGTAAAAGATGGTGAAAAAGTAGCAACTCCTAAAGGAAAAGGAAGAGGATTTAGATACGGATTACCAAATAATGAATACTACTTTAAAAGTCAAGAACAAATGAAAAGTTTGTTCGCTGATCTCCCAGATGCCATTGAAAACACCCAAGAAATAGTTGATAAAATAGAAATTTACACCTTAAAAAGAGATGTTTTACTTCCTAAGTTTAACATACCTCCACAATTTATAAATCCTGAAGATGAGATAGATGGAGGTGTAAGAGGTGAAAATGCTTATTTAAAACATTTAACTTTTGAAGGAGCCAAAAAAAGGTATGGAGATGTACTGGATAAAGATACACAAGAACGTTTAGACTTTGAACTTTCAGTTATCAAAAAAACAGGCTATCCTGGTTATTTTTTAATTGTTTGGGATTTTATTTTGGAAGCCCGTAAAATGGATGTTTCAGTTGGTCCTGGCCGTGGTTCTGCTGCTGGTTCAGCCGTTGCTTATTGTTTGTGGATTACCAATATAGACCCTATAAAATATGATTTACTTTTTGAACGTTTCTTAAATCCAGATCGTGTATCATTACCCGATATTGATATTGATTTTGATGATGAAGGCCGTCAAAAAGTAATTGATTTTGTGATAAAAAAATATGGTGCAAGTCAAGTTGCTCAAATTATCACCTATGGTACAATGGCCGCCAAATCTTCTATTAGAGATACAGCGCGTGCATTAGATTTACCCTTAAATGATGCTGATAGAATTGCCAAATTACTTCCTTTAATTAAATTAAAAAATATTTTTGGTGATGATGAAAAAAGTAAAGCAAAAGTTAAAGAATTAAGAGCTGAAGAATTTGAAAATATTAGCGAATTAAGAACTATTGCAGAAGGTGATGATTTAGAAGCTATTACAATTAAACAAGCAATTGCTTTAGAAGGCTCCGTTAGAAATACTGGAACACATGCCTGTGGAGTTATTATTACACCTGAAAATATTACAAATTTAGTACCTGTTGCAACTGCAAAAGATAGCGATATGTACGTTACCCAGTTTGATAATAATGTGGTGGAAAGTGCTGGTTTACTAAAAATGGATTTTTTAGGATTAAAAACATTAACACTTATTAAAGATGCTGTGAAAATTGTAAAAGCAATTCACGGAGTCGATTTAATTCCCGATGATTTCCCATTAGATGATTCAAAAACATATGAGCTATTTCAAAAAGGAGAAACCATAGGCGTTTTTCAATATGAATCTGTTGGAATGCAGAAACATATGAAATCGTTAAAACCAACTGAATTTGCCGATTTAATCGCTATGAATGCCTTATATCGCCCAGGACCTATGGAATACATCCCCCTGTTTATTATGCGTAAACACGGAGAAGAAGCTATTGAATTTGACTTGCCAGAAATGGAAGAATATTTGAAAGAAACCTACGGTGTAACCGTGTATCAAGAGCAAGTAATGTTACTTTCTCAAAAAATAGCTGGTTTTACCAAAGGTGAAGCTGATCAACTGCGTAAAGCAATGGGGAAAAAAATATTTTCGTTGCTGGTTCAGTTAAAGCCAAAATTTATTGCAGGTGGCAAAGCAAACAATCATCCCGAAGAAATTTTAGAAAAAATATGGAAAGACTGGGAAGCTTTTGCAGCCTATGCGTTTAATAAATCACATTCCACTTGTTATGCATATATCGCTTACCAAACTGCCTATTTAAAAGCGCATTACCCATCTGAATTTATGGCCGCGGTTTTATCAAATAACATGAATGATATTAAGCAAGTTACTTTCTTTATGGAAGAATGTAAACGCGCAGGAATCGCTGTTTTAGGTCCAGATGTTAATGAATCCTTTCATAAATTTGCTGTAAACAAGGAAGGTGCAATACGCTTTGGAATGGGTGCTATAAAAGGTGTTGGAGGCGCAGCTGTTGATGCTATTGTAACCGAACGAAAAGAAAACGGAAACTTTACATCCATTTTTGACATTGCCAAACGTGTTGATTTACGTGCTGCCAATAAAAGAGCTTTTGACGGCTTGGTAATGGCTGGTGGATTAGACTCTTTTCAAAATGTTCATCGTGCGCAATATTATCAATTAGACGAAAAGGGAGTCACTTTTATTGAAAGAGCCATTCGCTATGGAAATAAATTTCAAGAAAACAAAAACTCAGCACAAATCTCAATGTTTGGAGAATCTTCAGAAGTTCAATTTGCCGAACCTGAAATTCCTTTCGCTGAAAGATGGGGAATGATGGAAGAATTATCAAAAGAAAAAGAATTGGTTGGGATATATATTTCTGGTCATCCTTTAGATGATTTTAAAAATGAAATTAAATATTTTTGTAATTCATCTTTAGCTCCTTTTAAGGAAGATTTAAATACCTATGTTGGCGCCAATTTAACATTCTCTGGAATTTTATCTGACGTTCAACACAAAACATCTCAAAACGGTAATAAATGGGCTTCATTTGTTATTGTAGATTATAAGGACAGTCACGAATTTCGAATTTTTAAAGACACTTATTTAAAATTCAAGCCTTTTTTAATCGAAAATGAATTTCGACAATTCAAAGTTAATATAGCAGCCGGTTGGATAACCAAAGAAGGAAAAAAAACCGAACCTAGAATTAACTTTACTGATATTCAAATTTTACAAGATGTACTTGAAAAACAAACTAAAAAAATTACAATTCAACTAGATATCAATAAAATTAATGAAGCCAAAGTTTATGAAATTGAAAAACTTTTAAAAGAAAACGAAGGCTCAGTTCCTTTAGATCTTTTGGTGTATGATTTAAAAGAAAAAATGAAACTAAACTTACATAGCAGATCTATTAAAGTTAAAGTTGATAATGACTTTTTGAAAGTATTGGAAAATGAAGAATTAAAATTCAAGTTGAATTAATTATTTAAAAACGATTGATAATCACGCATTAATTTATAAGATTATAACTGTTTTTTTCTAAATTTTATTTTTCATTAAGAAGTTAACTCTTTAAATAAGCTTTCTAAATTTTTGTTTTTAGTAGTTAAATTCAGAATTTTAAGTCCGTTGTCATGGGCAAAATCAAAAACTACAGAACGCATATCTTTTGAAGTGTCAAAAGTTAACACCCAAGAAGTATCATGATTGTTATTTGCTAATTTCAAATATGGAATGGTTGAAATAAATTGTTTTTCTATTTTAAAATCGAATTCAACTTCAATTACTTGCTCTTGATTTTTTTTAAGTTCTTTTAAATTTTTATCCGCAACTATTTCTCCCTTATTTATTAAAATTACGCGATCACAAATAGCTTCAACTTCTTGCATAATATGCGTTGAAAATAACACTGTTTTATCTTTTCCAACTTCTTTAATTAAATTTCTAATTTCCACTAACTGATTAGGATCTAACCCTGTAGTTGGTTCATCTAAAATTAAAACTTCCGGATTGTGTAACAACGCAGCAGCTATACCAACTCGCTGACGATATCCTTTTGAAAGCTGACTAATTTTTTTATGAGCTTCAGGCGCTAAACCAACTTTATCAATGATATTTTTAACTTCATTTTTAGAAATTTTATGAATAGCCGCATTAAATTGCAAGTATTCTTTTACATACATTTCAACATATAACGGATTGTGTTCTGGTAAATAACCTAAACTTTGCTGCGCTTCAATTTTATGAGTATTTACATTAAAATCATTCACCAAAGCAATACCTTCAGAAGCATTAATATAACCTGTAAGTATTTTCATTAGTGTAGATTTCCCAGCACCATTTGGCCCTAGAAACCCAACTATTTCGCCTTTGTTAATCGTAAAACTAATAGCATCTAATGCTTTTTGTTTACCATATAATTTAGTGATATTTTTTACTTCAATAGACATTTAACAAAAATACATTTTAATTATAATTTACCTTCTATTAATAACGTTGTATCCTAAATTTATTTTTTACACCTTTGTTAAAATTTATTGAATGGGTTGCCTAAGAGTTATATTATGTGTTATTTTCCCTCCTTTAGCAGTTGTTGATAAAGGGTGTGGATCCATTGTAATTGTATTTATTTTAACTTGTCTGGGTTGGATTCCTGGTGTAATTGCGGCTCTAATTATTAATAATAACCCTAAAAATTAATGCAAAAAGTTAAATTAATAGACCTTGGCTTAAAAGATTATAATGAAACGTGGAGTTATCAAGAAGAACTTTTTAAAGGAGTCGTTGATATAAAAATTGACAATCGAAAAAATAATTTGAATACTCAAACACCTAATTACTTTTTATTTGTAGAACACCCTCACGTATATACTTTAGGTAAAAATGGAGATTTAAGTAACTTATTACTTAATGAAGATCAGTTAAAAGCTAAAGGTGCTACTTTTTACAAAATTAATAGAGGTGGTGATATTACGTATCACGGACCCGGTCAAATTGTTGGTTATCCAATTTTAGATTTAGAGCATTTTTTCACAGACATACATAAATACTTACGTTTTTTAGAAGAAGTAATTATTAAAACCTTAGCCGACTATAATATAAAATCTGAGCGAAGTGAAGGTGAAACAGGTGTTTGGTTAGATGTAGGTACACCATTTGCTCGTAAAATTTGCGCTTTAGGTGTTAGAGCTAGTCGCTGGGTAACTATGCATGGATTTGCACTAAATGTAAATACCAACTTAGGTTATTTTGACAATATTATCCCTTGCGGAATTAGAGGAAAAGCAGTGACTTCATTAGAAGTTGAACTAAATAGAAAAGTGCCTTTAGAAGAAGTGAAAGGAAAAATTTTAAAACACTTTACTGAATTATTTGAAGTTGAGTTTATTTAATGTCATTCCTGATAAACAGATTGCCGCAGTTTTTTATCAAAAACTTCGCAATGACAGAGAGCTTTTTAACTTTAGAATAATACAACTGAGAACTGATAACTGATAACTGATAACTGATAACTAAAATTAATCCTCTTCATTAAAATACACTTTGTAAAACTTCATTTTTTTCTCTTCATCGTAACCTTTTTCTAAATATTCGCTTGCTGCATCTGGTGCATCAATGTCTAATTTAATTTGAATATTGGTATCTAATTTAATTTCGGTTTTAATTTTTTGCTTTTGCTTTTTTAGCACAACATCAGAAACCGCAAATTGATTTCTTACCAATACATCATTTTCTTCTTCAAATTGCTTTTTATAGGTATCAAACAACGTTTTACGTTCATCGTCTTCTTCAAAGATAGCTTCTTTAAAATCGTTAATATTTATGCTTTCGTTTTCTTTAAAAAAGTCGACAGTTTTTGCCAAAAACTTACTTTTTTCATGAACACCAAAATCTTCTTTAATAATTTCATCAGAAAAATCTTTACACATTTCAATGTAATTTTGGGTATGTTGGTTATTATCATCAGCATACTTCACATTTAAAAAATTATTTAACCAATACTGTGCATCATAATTGTTGGTGTCAACACTTAAAATAACTTTCCCTTCAGCATCTGTTGTATTTATAATTAAACAACCCTTATCTAATTTTTTTGTACTAATTCCTTTTTGAACAAAAACATCCAAACTATCCTTTTCCATAAAGGTTTGAAAGAAATTTATCTTGTTTTCAATTTTAAATATGCCTAAAGCTTGCGTTACAACTTCTTTATATTCAATATCCTCAAACAGCGCAATTATAACGTCTCCTATTTTTATTTGCGCTGAATTAGATTGTTCAAATAAATGATTTACAATATGTTTTGAAATCTCAACAAAGGTAGATTCATCTTTAAAAATTTGAGCAGAATAACTATTCAGTTCATTTAATTCAATATTTGCATGGTGATTAAAACGAAAACTTTCTGTAACATTTCCAAAGGGTTTTAGCAAATAAGGTTTCATTAACTCGTAACTTTCTTCATCAAAAGTGATTACATTTTCAGAGAATATATTGGTAGCACTGTTAAACTTGTTACCTACTTTGTGGATTATAAATTTTGAAATTGTTGCTCTAGTTCTTTTAATCATCAGTTCCGTTTTTTTACGAAAGCAAATGTATCATTTTTAGGATGATTTTCAGTAATTACAAATCAAATTTTAATTGTTCTGGTAATAATCTAAATGTTTTTCTATGGTACTTTGTAACACCGTATTTTCTGATAGCATCTCTATGCTGTTTGGTTGGATAACCTTTGTTTTGTTTCCAAAAATAGTGCGGAAATTCTTCATCAAGCTTTCTCATAAAATCATCTCTATATGTTTTTGCTAATACAGAAGCTGCTGCAATACTCATAAACTTAGCATCACCTTTTACAATAGTTGTATGTGGAATATTTTTATAGGAATTAAACTTATTTCCGTCAACTATAATATGTTCGGGAACAATAGCTAGTTTTTCAATAGCCTTATGCATCGCTAAAATTGATGCTTGTAGAATATTTATTTCATCAATTTTATTTTCTGATATAAATGAGACACCAAATGCTAATGCGTTTTCTTCAATAAAAGGCCTTAGTTGTTCTCGTTGTTTTTCAGTCAATTGTTTTGAATCATTTAGCAATGGATGTTTAAAATTAGTGGGGAAAACAACTGCTGCTGCAACTACAGGACCGCACAAACAACCTCTACCAGCTTCATCTGTTCCTGCTTCAATAGTATTTTCTAAATAGTATTTTTTGAGTCCCATAAGGTACAAATTTAGTGTAAATTCTTATTATTCATAACGTGTTGGGTGCAATTAGTTTTTGATGTAAAATTTTCGTCAATTCGAGTGATTTTCAATAGAAAATTGTATCGAGAATAGAAAAATTAGCATTACACCCAACGAGTTATTTTTAAGCATTTACACTCGGTTTTAAATATCTAATTATTTTTAATTAATACTTAAAATAAAGTCTATTTCATTTCGTTCAAATATTTTACCTTTGTCTCTTAATGTTTTTTATGAAAAAAAATTTATTCTTATTAATTTTTGGGTTTTCAATTTCTGTTGTGAATGCTCAATTTATGAAACCTAATAGAGATAATGGAATATATCAAAAAGATAGTACATCCTTTACCGAACAAGTTAATATTAAAATTGAAGGTGTAACAAAATATACGGATTATAAAATTATCTCCATAAATAATGACACCACTTTTATTGATACTACTTTAACATTAAAAAAGGACTTTTTATTTAACCATCGTAGAAAAGATAATTTTGAATTATTACCATTTCATAATCAAGGACAAACGTTTAATCGTTTAGGTTATAATTTTGAAAACAACGCTTTATTACCTTCTATTGGTGCCAATGCAAAACATTTTAATTATTTAAAAGTTGAAGATATTTCTTATTATGAAGTGCCAACACCAACTTCTGAAATTTTATATAAAACGGCCTTAAAACAAGGGCAAGTTTTAGATGCTTTTTTAACAATGAATACCTCTCGGCAATTTAATTTTTCACTAGCTTATAAAGGATTGCGATCCTTAGGGAAATATAGAAACTCATTAGCTAGTCATGGAAATTTTAGAACGACCTTTAACTATCATTCAAAAAATAAAAAATATTATGCTCGTGGGCATTTCTATTCTTTTGACCTATTAAATAAAGAAAATGGTGGTTTAACTCCAGCATCAATTGCTTATTTTGAAAATAATGACCCCAATTATACTAAAAGAGAACGATTGGATGTAAATTTTACTGATGCCGATAATTTAATAGAAGGAAAGCGATATTATTTTGAACAACAAATTACATTATTTTCTAAAAAAAATAAAATTATTGAACATAATAAAATGATATCAGGGAACCTGAAGAAATACAATTCAGTTCTTAAGGAGATTGAATCTTTAAAAAATAATTCTATTGCTTCTCCTAAAAAATTAAACGCTAATTCTTCAAGGAGAATAGAATCTTCTAAAGGAAAAAACCCTTCAAATAAAAAAGGAATTTTAAATAAAGAAGTCCCTAAAAATAAAAAAGATTCCATTGTTAAATCGCTGTCAAATACATTAAATGAAATCTCAACTATTGATTCTTTAACTACTAAAACACTCGAAAACATTAAGGAAACAATTATAAAAAAGGATTCAACACCTACTAATAAGTCTAAAAACGACTCTTTAATTAGTAAAACACCAGTAAAGAAAAGTGATTCTATTATAAAACTAGATTCAATTGCAAGCGCAAAAAAAATAAAAATAGATTCTTTATTGATAATTGCTTCTAAATTTAAAGCAGATTCGTCTCAATTAATAACTATTGCTAAAAAATCATATTCAGAATTAAAATTTGGACATACTTATATGTATGAAACCAAACATTACAGATTTAAACAAACTGCAGTTAATGCAATTTTTGGAGATGCTTTTGAATCAAATATAATTGACCATACTTCCTATCAGAAACTAGACAATCAGTTTTACCTACAATTAAATTCAGCTTACACAGGTAATTTAAAAGCTAAAATTAATTATTTTAAATACAACTATCATTATAACAGTATCTTATATTACGATTCTCAAACCATAGCCGATAAATTAAAAGGAAAAGCAATTGCAGTAGGCGCTGATTGGAAAATACAATTTGGGAAAATTTACTTAAACGCAGATGCTACTTCAATTATAGCTGGTGATATCACTGGCAGCTCTTTTAAAGCTGCTGCAATGGTTAAAAAAGATAGTATTTTTAGTTTTAAAGGATTTGCTGAATTCACTTCAAAAACACCTGATTTTAATAAAATTTTATATCAAAGTGATTATAAAAATTACAATTGGCAAAATAATTTCAACAATGAAAAAATTTCAATAATAGGAGTTGAATTTAAGTCGGCTAAATGGGGAAGTGTAAAGGCTAGTTATAACCTAATTGATGCATATACTTATTTTGATGAAAACTCTAAACCTGCTCAAGCCTCGGAAACTTTAAATTATATAAAAGTTAAAGTAGAAAAAGCATTTACGTATAAAAAATTCACATTAGACAATACAATTATGTATCAGAATGTTTCAAAAGGAGCCTCGTTTTTTAGAGTTCCAGAAATGGTTACAAGAAATACATTGTATTATGCTAGTTATGTATTTAAGGGAAAACCTATGTATTTACAAACAGGTGTAACCTTTAAATATTTCTCTTCTTTTAATGCAAATGCATACAATCCGTTATTAAGTGAATTTGTGCTGCAAAACACTACTAAAATTGGAAATTTTCCTATATTCGATTTTTTCGCAAATGCTCAAATCCGAAGAACTCGAATCTATTTAAAAGTTGAGAATTTTGGGGCAAGCTTTACCGGTAGAAAATATTATTCGGCTCCGAATTATCCTTATCGGGATTTAACAGTACGTTTTGGTTTAGTTTGGAATTGGTTTATTTAGGTCGTTTTGAGTTTTAAATTTTAAGTAGTAACTTTTGTTTTAGAAAGTTAGCGCTAAAATTTAAACTTTCTTGGTTGCCAACTGTCTAATTTTTATCTTAAAAGCCGCAAATATTAAGGTCATAATTGGGCTTAACCAATTAAATATCGCATATACAAAGTATTCACCAACTCCAACTCCTAAAACGCTAGATTGGTAAGCTCCTCCTGTGTTCCAAGGAACTAAGGTTGAAGTTACAGTTCCAGCATCTTCTAAAGTTCTACTCAAATTTTCAGGTGCTAAGCCTCTATCTCTAAAAGCTTTTGCATACATTTTTCCTGGTACAACAATTGCTAAATATTGATCTGAAGCTGTTGCATTTAAAGTAATACAACTAAACACTGTACTGGCGAATAACCCAAAAATGGAATCAAACATATTTAAAATGGAATTACTTATTTTAGCTAAAGCACCAATTGCATCCATAATACCTCCAAAAGTCATTGCACAAATAATTAGCCATATTGTACCTAACATTCCTCCCATTCCTTTGGCTTTAAATAAATCATTTAACTTTTCATTATTGGTGTAAATTGAAGTTTCAACAGTCATCGCATTCATAACAGCAAAATAGGCTGTTTGTAAAAAATTAGTCGGCACAGCTTTTAAATTTAGTGTACCTACTTTTATACCATCTTTAAAAATAGTTGTCGTTTCAGAAAAAACTTTGTTCAGCTTAGTATTAGAAGTTGGAAGGTTAAAAATTATAGGATTAGATAGGGTAATTGCTGCTGATTTTGGAAGTAAATGGTAGTTCCCTGGCGATTGATAATTGTTATTTGAAATAGCATCCCAAGTAACATAATTTTTATATTCATTAGAAACCTTGGTAACTTCATACCTTAAACCCTGATTCCAAATTATAGAGCTTTGAAAGATAATTGCAAATACGCCTCCTAATAGCGTTCCAATAATTAAGGCAATTAATGGAGATGTTTTTTTAATAATTAAAAGGACTACAATGGCAGGAACCATAAAAAGCCAAGGTGAAATATTAAAAGATGCCTTAATTCCTCCAAGCATATCAGTAGTATCAACAGTGCCATTCGCATGAATAGTAAAACCGATAATTATAAATGCAATTAATGTGATTAAAATTGTTGGAACCGTTGTATACGTCATATATTTTATATGTGTAAATAAATCACTACCTGCTACAGCTGGAGCTAAATTTGTAGTATCGGATAATGGTGACATTTTATCTCCAAAATATGCACCAGATAAAACAGCACCCGCTGTCATTCCAGGAGGAATACCCAAAGCATTTCCAATTCCCATAAGAGCAATCCCAACAGTTGCTGTAGTTGTCCATGAACTACCTGTGGCAATAGAAACAATACAGCAGATAATTAAAGAAGCTGCTAAAAATATGGTTGGATTTAAAATTTGCAAGCCATAATATATCATGGAAGGTATTACGCCACTTATTAACCAAGTACCAGCTAATGCGCCTACCATTAATAAAATTAAGATGGCACCTGAGGTAGATTTTATATTTTCACTAACTTCTTCAAGCATTAATTTGTAAGGAACTTTATTTGCAAATCCTACAATTGCAGCAACAGTAGCTCCCATTAATAATATAAATTGATTACTGCCACTTAAAGCATCATCTCCATAAGTATAAACATTAAATGCTAACATTCCAATTAACGCAATAACAGGAATTAAAGCCTCCCAGAGCTTTAATTGTTTATTTTTAATGATTTTTTGATCTCCTATTTTTATTTCTGATAAATTAGAATTTTTTTGCATTCTTTAGTGTTTAGAAATGTAATGATACGCAAATTAGAAAGTCTTTGCAACTAAAAAACCTCACTCAAAAATTGAGTGAGGCTTTGCTTCATAAAAATAGTGCTATTAAAAATCAATCAAATTAAAAACAACTATTTTTTAGTCCATTTATAATACACCTACTTGCGTCATACATGCATGCATGGCTCTGTAAGTACGCTCAATATCATTATCTAAACCAATGGAAAAACGAATAATCCCATCAGAAAGTCCCATGTCTTTTTGTTCTTCTACTGGAATTTCAGAAGAAGTACTTGTGCCAGGTGCACTAAATAACGTTTTATAAAATCCTAAACTAACTGCTAAATAACCTAAATTATTCTCTTGCATTAATTCCATTAACTCATTAGCTTTTGCTAAAGTTCCTACGTCAACAGTCATAATTCCTCCAAAACCATATTCTTCATTATACATAGTTTTAAAAAGTTCGTGATCTTTATGGCTTTTCAAACCTGGGTACACAACTTTCAATCCATCTTTTTCAAAACGCTCTGCTAAATACACGGCGTTTTCACTGTGCTTTTTCATTCTAATATGCAATGTTCTTAAGTTTTTTAAAATACTTGCTGCACGCAAACTATCCATAACGGGGCCCAATAACATAGCCGCTCCATCATTAACACTTCTTAAGCTGTCTATAAAATTTTGAGACCCACAAACCACACCTCCAACGGTGTCATTTGTTCCATTTATAAATTTTGTTAAACTATGAATTGTAACATCAGCTCCTAGTTTTTGAGGCGAAATTATTAAAGGTGTAAATGTATTATCAACCACTAATAAGATATTATGTTTTTTAGCAATCTTAGACAATTCTGAAATATTAGCTAATTCCAATAAAGGATTACTAACCACTTCACAATAAATCATTTTGGTGTTTTTAGTAATAGCAGCTTCAACTTTTTTTAATGAAGTAATATCTACAAAAGAAGTAGTAATATTGAATTTTGGTGTGAAATTTTTTAAAAATGCGTATGTTCCTCCATAAATAGTTCTACTTGAAACAATATGATCTCCTGCACCACAAACTTGCAGTAAAGCGGATGTGATTGCTCCCATACCTGAACCTGCAACATTTGCTGTTTCTGTAAATTCCATTGCTGCCAATGCTTCACCTAAGTATAAATTACTTGGACTTGTGTGTCTTGAGTATAAATAACAACCTTCTGCATGCCCTTCAAAAGTGTCGAGCATTGTTTTTGCGTGTAAGAAAGTATAGGTTGCCGAATCTGAAATTGAAGGATTTACACCTCCAAATTCTCCAAAATATTGTAAATCTTGAATATTATTTGCTGGTTTATTGCTCATAATTAAAGTTATTTTTATTTAAAATTAATACATTACACGTTAATAAACTGCAATATTTTATAATTTTAGTGAATTTTTCTTTAATACATAAATAAAAAAGAATAAATTACTTTTAAATTTATTCTTTTTTATTATATTTAGCAAAATTTACTGATATGATTTTATTAGATCTAATTGATAAAAAACTAGTGAACCTATTACAACTAAATTCTAAGGCAAACATTAAAGAAATTGCATTAAAAATTGGTTTAACTCAAACTCCGACTTATGAACGTATAAAAAGATTAGAAAAATCGGGGGTAATTCAAAAATATATTGCAGTTTTAGATAAAGTGAAGGTTGGATTTACGGTTGAAGTATTTTGCCAAGTTACTTTATTAGTTCACTCCAAAGAACTGATTACTAAATTTGAAATTGCCGTAAGTAAAATTGATGAAGTTATTGAATGCTTTCACGTAGCTGGAAATTATGACTATTTACTAAAAGTAATTGTAAAAGACATGAAAAGCTACCAGCTTTTTTTAAGAAATAAATTATCAGTTTTAGATTCAGTTGGAAATGTGCAAAGTACTTTTGTTATGTCTTCAACCAAAGATACAACCATCTTAAAATTAACATAAAAAAAGAGATAAATAGCTTCACTATTTTTATTTTGTAGTAACAATATTCACTTCTAAATCAAATTCATCATTTACAAATTTATCTTTTAAATTATTAAAAAAAGATTTCGATTTGTATTTTATATTAAAATCTGCTCTGTTAATTTGAAAAGTTTCACTTGTTAAAGTAACTGCTTCTCCAGTCTCAGTAACAACAGCCGGGAAAGTTACTTGTTTTGTAATTCCTTTAATGGTTATATCTCCGGTTACCATCGTTTTTCCATCTTTAATAGCACTATTTGTTATTTCAAAAGTTGCTATTGAAAAAGCTACAACATCAAAAAAATCGCCCGATTTTAAATGACCTTCTAATTTTGCACTTCCGCCTGCATCTTTAATTGTTGACATATCAACTGTAAAAGATCCTTCTTTTATAAGACCTTCTTCTAATTGTATATTTCCTGAGGATAAACTAATAGTCCCTTGATGCGATCCTGTTGGTTTATATCCTTTCCAATGAATGGTTGAGCTTGAAACATCAACATTATTTTCAAATAACACGTCTGAATTTACAAAAGACATGGTGATAAATGCGATTGCTAAAACTGAAGTTCCTACTTTTTTCATTCTGATTTTATATATTTTTAGATTAAATACAATAATACCACAAATTACTTATTTATAACCATTCTAAATTAATTTTAATATTTTTTTAACTTTTTTATGAGTCTTTTTTCAATACTACTTGTTCTAAATTTTTATTTATAATCATTTTATAAAACTCTTTAATTTCAGGATAAGTTGCTACAGGATAAATAGCTGTGTTCATTTGAAATGTAGAAAGTATATTAATTATAGCGCCTTCAGCAGAAATATTGAACTTATATAAACCATAATTATTGGGTAATGCTACAGCAATACTTTTAGGTAGAAACTCAACAGTATACCCTTCTGGAATATTGATATTTATTCTATTTTTAACACCTTCAGGTGCACCAAAATCAATTGGAAACTCTCTTTTTTCCAATTTAAAAGGATTTTCCGTAATTGCATCAAAGAACAAAGGCTTAAAATACATTTTATCTCCAATAACGCTTATTAAATCTTCAGATGTAAAATTATATGTTTCAACAACTGGATTATAAATTTCGTTTTTATTATTAATCTTAAAATCAGAAATTTCGATATTATCATTTTTTTTCTCTTTTTTATTATAAATATCTTCATCTTTAATTTTAGAATATTTATTTCTATATTTTAGAGCATTCAAATTTGTATATCGTACTCTTCTCATACCTTCAATTTCTCCTTCTGCATCAATTATTATATTCATGGTTGAATTAGTATACGATAAATCACTCGGGGTCAGATCAACCCAAGTTGAACTCCCTTCCTCTCTCACAATTCTTCCTTGCCAATTCAAATCTCTAAATGGCAAAACATTAGGCGTGCTATTTTCATCTGTAGCATCTAATAACAGAACTCTATTATCTATTTCTACCGCGGCAATCACAAAATTAAAACCATTTATTGTTGGAAAAATTGGAATGCCATGATCACGAGTGCTCAATATAAGAGGATTCGCATTAATAGTGGCTTCTCTTAACATTGCTATTAAAATTAAATTTATATCTGCAGAGTTTCCTGTACCTGTTTTATAAGCTTCTTTTACACCTTTATCAGCAAATACACCTTTGTAACCATTCCATTTTATCTTTTGTTTTACAAATTCAAATACCGCAAACATTATTTTGGTTTGATCACCACCATTTTCAATAACAATTTTTTCTAAATCATCTTTGTAATAAAAAGATTTATTTAATTCCCTCCCAAATTCATCTTCTTTATAAATAGTTTTTGTAACATCTTCCCATGATTTAGAATAATATTTAATTGGTTCATTTGGCCATTTAGTTGATGAAAGTTCAAACTCAATTCCTGATCTATAATTATTAATATTATTCATATATGGTTCCTCCATTAAAGCAGGTATATTCACATTATTTACAGTTGTTATCTTACACATATAATCAATATCTTGCGTAGTAAATTTAGTTGTAGTAGGGTTATAAGGATCATTACCTCTAATTTTATTTCGCAGTACAATCTTATTACTTTTGGTTGATACAGTAGAATTTACCTGTAAATACCCTGTATGTTTTACATTATAATTATAATACTCAGGTATTTCAATTTTACAGTGAAATTTTTTAATCGGTATTTCATACTGCATGATTACTTTATTAATTCCTCTATAAGGTGAAGTAATTTTATACCTCCACTCAACAATACAACCATCAGTAATATTTGGCATTGAAAATTTTTCTTCAGACCAATATTTGTTTAATTTCACTTTATAAGTATCCTTTTTATTTATTTTATAGGATTGTATTTTGCCATTTTCTAACACATAGGTTTTAGCATCTTGTATATTTACGTCTTCAGACGTTGAACCTTTAGGTGAATAATACTTAATTTTTTTTGTTGCCCAGGCAAAGCCTTCTTTATTATAAATTTTAATACGCTCATGAATTTCAGTAACTACACCAAATCCCTCTTTTTGTTCATATTCAAAATGTGTTCTTCTTTTTTTATATAAAATAACTGCATTTGCTGAAGAATCTTGTGGATAAAATTGTTCTTCCAATTCCTCTTTTGAAACTTTTCCAAATTTATAATTTTGAGCAATTATAAAATTGGTTATTAATAGTAATACTAATGTGATTAAAATCTTTTTCATAGATTATAGCTTTTTTAAAATTATTTTTGAATTGTCGTATTTTCGAATGCTTTTTCTAAAATCTCTATATGCTTCATACTCTTCTTTAGGAAATTCACCTTCTTCTAATTGAAATTTTCTTTTATAGTTATACGTATGCTCATCAATTTTTATTAATTCAATTGAGTAAGTCCCAAATTTAGAATTCACTTCAATATTTTTTGGAATATATGTTATGTTATATGCGGTAGGAAGTTTAATTTGTACTTCATCAATATCCAAAAAACCACTTGTAATCTCAAAAGGTAATTTTCTATTTCTAAAACGTTTTGGTGTAGCTGTTACTTTATTAAAGGCATTTATTGGAATTAATAGTTGATTACCACTAAATGATGCATAATCTACAGCATTAAATGCTAAGTTTTCTTCGTATTTAGAAGCATTTTTATTATTATACACTTCCACTTTTGAAAATTTAATATTATTTATATTTGATAAATATTTTTTAAATAATACATCTAGTTCTTTAGGACTTTCTCCATCATATTTCTGCAAATTATCACCGTATTGAGTTCCCGAAGATGCTATTTGAACTTGAGCTGTTATAGCTCCGTTATTATCAACTTCGTAGTTTCCTTTAGTAAATTGTAAATTACCTTCTACCTTATAAATTTTAGTATGCTTAATAATTCCACCATCAGGCATAATTATAAGCGCATCTCTATCATCCGTAAAATCACCTATTTCGGAAAAAGGTCTTTTTTGACTTGTACATTCAAGCCAAATATCTTGACCTGAAATTGGCACATATAAAATCATATGGTTTCCTTCTGGCGATGCTACTTTTGCATCTAAATCTATTTTAGCATTCGCATAAATAAGTGTGTGGTAGGCATCAATTCCTACTTCTTTTAAAAGTGCTGCTGTGTAATTTGATAGTCCTTTACAATCTCCATAACCTAAATTATCTACATCATTTGCAGGCATAGGTTTATAACCTCCAATACCAACTTGCACACTTACATAACGAACTTTATTTTGTACAAATTCATATACTATTTTTGCTTTTTCAATGGGATTATCAGTAACTGCAGTTAAAGCTTTTATTTTTTCTTTGGTCTCTTCCTTTAAATTTAGTTGGGTTTTAATTAAATTATCATAATACCATTTTCCAAATTCACTCCAATTATTAGCTTCGCCATCAACTCCTTCAAGGTTAAATTTATTAACTCCTAACTTTACATTAGGAAAAACCTCTAAAAATAATGGTGCATATGATTCGTATTTAGTAGCTGGAGTATTATTCAATTCGTAATTCAATGTACCAGAACCTTCACCTACTTTTATAGCTAAATCATTAAAATTTCTTTCAGATTTTCTAAGTGTTATATCTAAAGGATATTTTATTGTGAAATTTGCCTTTTGAACACTTTGAGAATAACCTTTAATAGGAACCCATCTATTAATGTAGGCTGTATTTGAAGTTTTTACTTCGTATTTATAATAAATGGTATAGGGATATGATGTTGGTGTATGATTATAGTAAAGAACTCTCCCATCATTATATAATGAAATCCCATCGGATGCACTATAATCTTTAAAATCTTTCTTTTTTATTTTTTTTACTTCGTTACCATATGCATCATAAATATAAGCTGTTATTTTTTTTACGGATCTTCTTTTATTATAATGAAGCATCACATCGGCAAAATCATCCGCTAACTTATTATAAATTGTGATTGCTTTTTCAATTATAATCGTCATTTCCCGTTGAGATTTCAGCTCAATTAAAACATTCTCAAAACGGACTACTGAATTAGCATCTACTTTAAGATTTTCTGGTATTTCGGAACTGTTAAAATTATAGTCTTGTGAATAAATAAGGGAATTAAAAAAAAGGACATAGAGTACTGTGAGGGTTTTAATTTTCATAGAATTTTTATTTTCTATAAAGATAAAAAAACTTATTAAAAAAGACAGGTTACTCTCTTTTTTTAGAATCAATACAAATAGTAACAGGTCCATCATTAATAAGTGAAACTTGCATATCAGCTCCAAATTTACCTGTGCTTACTTTTTTATTCAGTTGTTTTTCAAAATCAGTAATAAAATGTTGATACAAGGGAATGGAAATTTCTGGTTTTGCCGCTTTAATATAAGAAGGGCGATTGCCTTTTTTGGTACTGGCATGTAAAGTAAACTGACTTACAATAATTGCATCTCCTTTTATAGCTAATAACGAGTTGTTCATAACCCCATTTTCATCATTAAATATGCGAAGATTCACAATTTTTTTTGTGAGCCATTCAATATCTTCTACAGTATCTTCTGCTTCAATTCCCAATAAAATTAAAAGTCCGCTTTTAATTTTACTCACTATCTTTTCTTCAATTGTTACTGAAGCTTTTAAAACTCTTTGAATTACAACTCTCATTATTTTGTTGATTATTCCCTTTTTTAATTGATCTCTCGACTCCGCTCGAGATGACTGACATCATTCATTTTTAACATTTTAACTTGTTAACCATAAATATCAGTTCTATAATGTTCCTCGTCACCTTCCACTATTTGTAAATAACTATTATATCTAGAATAGGCAATAATACCTTCTTCAACGGCTTCTTTAATTGCGCAATTAGGCTCGTTAATATGCATACAATTATTGTATTTGCATTTTGAACTCAATTTAAAAATTTCAGAGAAATAATGAGAAATTTCTTGAGGTTCAAAATCTACCACTCCAAAGCCTTTAATACCAGGTGTATCAATAATAAATCCACCAAAAGAAAGTTCAAACATTTCAGCAAATGTTGTGGTATGCAATCCTTGTTTATGTTGTTTTGAAATTTCAGCAGTTTTTAAATTAAAGGTGGGTTCAATGGCGTTTATTAAAGTTGATTTTCCTACTCCAGAATGTCCTGAAAACATAGTCGTTTTATCTTTCATTAAGACTTTAACCTTATCTATATCAATATTTTTTGTGGCAGAAATTGCAATACAGTGATAACCAATTTCAGTATAAATGGCTTCTAATAGTGCCAATTTTTCTAATTGATCATCAGAATATATATCAATTTTATTGAACAATATAATAACTGGAATGCTATATGCTTCAGCAGTTGCTAAAAACCGATCTATAAAACCTGGTGAAGTTGACGGATTATCAATGGTCACAACTAAAAAAGCAATATCAATATTTGAAGCTATAATATGTGTTTGCTTTGATAGGTTTACCGATTTACGAATGATGTAATTTTTTCGTTCAAAAATTTTATTAATAACACCTGTTTCTTTTCCTTCCTCATATTCAAAATTTATGTGATCTCCAACAGCAACAGGATTGGTACTTTTTATTCCTTTCATCCTGAATTTTCCTTTCAATCTACAATCTATCCTTTTACCATTTTCTATATAAACGGTATACCAACTCCCGGTAGATTTTGTTACAATTCCTTTCACTATATTAAGAAGATATATTAATTATTTTAGTCCAATTAACTATTAAAATACAACAACAAATATAGTTTAAAAAATAGACTACATTTAATTTCTTAATTTAAACGTAAAAAATTATTGTCATCTGAGCATGCTTGTACTGTTCGCAATTGAAGTATCAAAGCACCAGCTAAAATCTTCTTGTATCCTATTGGTGATTCATAATTAAATTCACCCATTATAACAAGCAGTGATAACTACGCGATTCTCTGTTACATTAGAACTACAATTCAAAAGATTTCCGCCTGCACGAGAATGACATTTAGGTTGCACATTGCTTTTGGGAAAATGATATTCGTATTATCTACATCTGCAACATCCTATAAAAACTGACAACCTTCAACTAAAAATCAAAAAAAAGCATTAAATTTACCATCATAACATTAAGATAAACAAATAGTGAACCCCTAACCCCCAAAAGGGAGGAATGGAGCGTTGAGAAAGAATCGTCATCCTGAACTTGATTCAGGATTTGCTCCTAAAAAGGAACAGATTGCCACAGTTTTTAACAAAACTTCGCAATGACAAATTAAAAAAAGAAACGTCATTGAAAGAGGTACGATTGAAGCAATCTTTTACTATGAAACGAAGAGTTTAATAAAAGAACAAAAAAAACAGCAGAACTGCAAGACCGCAAGACTGCAAAACATAAAAACTAATGAAAGGCATCATACTAGCAGGTGGCTCAGGAACAAGATTACACCCATTAACAAAAGTAGTCTCAAAACAATTACTACCTATTTACGATAAACCCATGATTTACTACCCACTATCTGTTTTAATGCTAGCAGGCATTCGGGAAATACTCATCATTTCTACACCACAAGATTTACCTAATTTTAAAAAATTATTAGGAGATGGAAGTAACATAGGGTTACAATTTTCCTATGCAGAACAACCATCACCTGATGGTTTAGCTCAGGCATTTATTATTGGTGAAGATTTTATAGGAAACGATGCTATATGTTTGGTGTTAGGAGATAATATTTTTTATGGTGCAGGCTTGCAAAAACTATTGGTAAAAGCAGTAAAAAAGGTAAAAGAAGAAAACAAAGCCATTGTTTTTGGAAATTATGTACAAGACCCTGAACGCTATGGCGTAGCGGAATTTGACTCTAAAGGCACTATACTTAGCATTGAAGAAAAACCCTTAAAACCAAAATCTAATTACGCAGTAGTAGGCTTGTATTTTTATCCTAATTCTGTAATAGAGATAGCAAAAAATGTACAACCCTCAGCTCGTGGAGAATTAGAAATTACAACAGTAAACCAAACCTATTTAGAACAGCAGCAATTACAACTAGAAATTCTAAGTAGAGGTTTCGCGTGGTTAGATACTGGAACTCACGAAGCCTTATCGGAAGCTACAGAGTTTGTAAAAGCCATAGAGAAAAGAACAGCTTTAAAAATTGCTTGTTTAGAAGAAATAGCTATGAACTCACAATGGATAAGCAAAGAGCAAATTTTTAAAAAAGTACAACATTTAAAAGGCGATTATTACGAGTATTTAAAAAGAATATGTACTCACTAAATTATTTTATTTTTATAAAATTAACCCGTTGTGCATTATTATAAATTTCGTCAATTCGAGTGAATTTCAACCCTAATAGGGTTGAAATTAGTATCGAGAATAGAAATTTTATGATAAAGAGTAGTTCTCGATACAATTTTTTATCAAAAATCACTCGATCTGACGTCGAGATTAAAATAATAATTCATAATGCACAACGGGTAACATTACTGTAATTATAATGATTTATGAAAATTCGTCTCTATCTTGTTGAAAATACTTATCCTAAATCTATTTGATAGTTAGTTCCCCGTAAAATTAATAAACAAAGACAAAGAATAAAAGTCATACAGTTTTTTACTTCATGCTACTTTCTTTTCCACCAAGGTTTTTTAGTTCCCCTTTCGCCATATCCATATCCATAACTATAACCGTAACCATAACCGTAGCCATCACCTCTTTCAAAATTAACATCATTTAGTAATACAGCCATATTAGGCAATCGTTTTTCGCTGTAGAATAATTTAGGCACCTCTAATAAACGCTTATCCAAGAAATTTGCTCTAATTATATAGATAAATAAATCTGCTTGTTGCCCTAATAATAAGGTGTCTGTAACAAGATTAACGGGTGCTGTATCCACTATTACATAATCGTAATGTTCCTTTCCATACGCCAAAGCTTCTTCAAACCTGCCGTTCATTAGCAACTCGGATGGGTTGGGTGGAATAACTCCAGACTGCACTATATCAAATCCTTCTTTAACAGAATTTATGATCTCATTAAAGGTTATATTCGTATCCATTAAAAAATGGGTTAAGCCTTTTTCTGGTACTATATTAAGGTATTCATGAATTTTTGGATTTCGAATGTCTGCTCCTAGTAGCAACACTTTTTTATTTGATAATGCCAGTGCTGCTGCCAAATTAATAGAAATAAACGTTTTCCCTTCTCCTGCTATTGTGGATGATAAAAAGATGAGTTTTCCATGCTCTTTTTCTTTTGAAAGCATAAAGTTAATGTTCGTTCTTAACAAACGAAAGGATTCAGCAACACTATTTCTATCATTGCCTGATACCACAACTTTAGTATCTAAAACCGATTTAGGGATATCACCTAAGTAGGGTGCTTTTACAACACCTTCAATATCTTTTCTTGAATGCACTTTATTATCCAATAAAAACAGTAAGTATAACACACTAAATGGTACCAATAGCCCAATTAAAATACCTGCCAAATATACAATTTTACGTTTAGGGGCTACTGGAGTATCATTACCAAAAGCGCTATCAATTACTTTGGCATTTGGCTGTGTTGCTGCCAATGTAATGGCATTTTCTTCTCGTTTTTGCAATAAATATAAATACAACCCTTCAATAATTTGTTGTTGGCGTTGAATATCTCTAAACTCTCTTTCTTGTTTTGGAGCTGCTGATATTTTTGAATTCAACCTATTTTCTTGCTGTTGAATTCCTCTTAATGAAATATTTAAGGATGCTTTTAAATTTGCCAAACTTTGAGAAATGCTCTTTTTAATTTTTAACAATTGTGCTTCTAAATTCACAATCACTGGGTTTAATTTACTTGAGCTATTTAACAATCTATTACGTTCTAATAGTAGTTCATTATAATTTGTGGTATTTTGGTTTGTTGAAACATCAGCCAGTCCTAAATTAGCTGGAATCAAATCATCTGTATTTGAGTTTACATATACCTGAATGTATTCAACTAATTTGAGTTGAGTTGAAAAATCTACTATTTTCTTTTCCAGCTCAGCATTTGATTCTAAAACCAAAGAAGCTTCGGTCACCATATCGCTCAAATTATTTTTGGTTTTAAACTGTTCAACTCCTTTATCAACATTTGATAAATCTTCACTAATAATTTCTAATCTTTTATTAATAAATGTTTCGGTGTTTTTTGCCATTAAACTTTTATCCTTCACAGCATCATAATTGTATTGTAGCACCAAATTATCTAAAATTGCTTGTGCTTTTAATTTTACTTGATCTGTAAGACTCAATTTAATAACGCTAGCATTTTTATTTACTGGTTGAATTTGAATTTTAGAAGTATAATAATTTAGTACCGATTTTAATGGTTTTATAATTACAAAAAGTTCTTCCCCAGCAATATTGGTATCCATCCTATTTGGCGTTATGGTAATGGCTCCAAATTTGGTTGCAATATTTTCACCAAATACATACTCACTTTCTTCACCATTACTACTTAACAAAGAAAAATTAGTTGCAGATTTTACTTGAATTATAAACGACGTGTCTATACTATAAAAGGAAGAATCTTTTGCGAAGAATTTTAAACTTAAAGGTGAATTATTAATAAAGATAGGCGATTTAATAACACGCCCTTGCTTGTAAAACTCCACATTTATACCCAGCTCTTTTATCACTCTTTCTAATAAGCTTCTTGATTTTAGTAATTCAATTTCATTATCTAAAGAAGTTTGTGAACCTCCTAACAAACCTAAATCTTGAAAAGCTGAAAGTTCTGATGTTAAACCACCACTGTCTTTATCATTTATTAAGATAGTGGTCGCTACTTCATATTGGTTAGGAGTATATCGTAAATACATAAACACCGTAACCAAAGCTACTGCTAAGCCTACTAAAAACCATTTCCAATGGTATACGTACTTCTCAATCTCTTCACGTAAGTTTATAGATTCATCATTAAAATTTACAGGATTTAACGGGTTCTCTTGTTGCATAGGTATTATTTTAACGAGTAAGTAGTGTTATTAATGTAATTAAAATAGATACGGATGACAATATAACTCCCGTATTTGATCCAACGACAGATGAATTTAACTTTGTTTTATTAGGTTCTACATACAATACATCATTTTGAGCCATGTAATAATAAGGTGAATTAAAAAGCGCTTTACTTGTTAAATCAATTGTAATAAAATTTCTTTTCCCATCTTGCTCTCTAACTAACAATACCGATTTTCTTTTTCCCTGAATGGTTAAATCCCCCGCCAAACCTAAAGCTTCAATCACTGTTAAACGCTCAGAGGTTACTGCGTAGCTACCAGGGCTTTTTACTTCTCCTAAAACTGTTACTTTAAAATTTGTAAATCTTATATTTACAATGGGATTCTTTATATAATCCGACAAAGTTTTAGTCATGGTTTCTGTAACCTCTTTGGTGGTAAACCCCGTTACCTTTAGTTTTCCAAGTACCGGAAAATTAATAGTTCCCTCAAAATTTACTAGGTAGGTTATTGGTTTTACGTTCGTTGCTCCAGTTCCTTCATACAAATTAAAAGGAATAGCAGCTTCAGCATCAATGGCTGAAACATGAATATTTAAAATATCTCCTGCCTGAATTTTTGGCTCATAACTAAGCAAGGCTTCTGTATTTTCTGGGGTGGTTGTTCCTTGAAAATAAATCATTTTTTTTGAGGAAGCACAAGAACTTAGTAGTACTATACTACACAAAAGTATGATGGTTTTAATAGTTGTATTTTTCATTTGTTTTTTTCTTACTTTGTTTATTCTTGAAGTGTTTTATGAAGCATAAATATACGTTTTCTTTTTATTTTTTATTGTCTCGCTTCGCTCTTTATTGTCGTGCGGTCGTGCTGTTCTGCTGTCTTGCTGTCTTGCTGTCTTGCTGTCTTGCTGTCTTGCTGTCTTGCTGTCTTGCTGTCTTGCTGTCTTGCGGTCGTGCGGTCGTGCGGTCGTGCGGTCTTGCTGTTCTGCTGTTCTGCTGTCTTGCGGTCTTGCTGTCTTGCTGTCGGCACTATTTCCTACTTACTAATCCCTACTTCCTAAACCTATTTCCTATCTAAGAACAGATTGCTTCACTCACTCATCCTCAAAAAAACACACCCCTAACCCCTCTCAAGAGGGGACTTTTCATAACAGATAACAGAAAACCACCTTCTCTAAGCATCTAAAGATTCAAATTTCGAGTTATTTGAGATGTATTCTGGAACTATCATTTTCATTTTTCGAACCAGCTCTTCCGTTTTTAATTCTTGATTAAAAGCACACAACTCTTCAATTTGTTGTTTTATAAGCTCAATATCTAGTTTCTTTACCTTGGCTATTTTAATTTTTTTATGGTGTGTTTCAGTGATATGTTCCCCTAATCCTAAGAGCTCTTCATAAATCTTTTCTCCGGGTCTTAATCCGGTTATTTTAATAGCTATATCTTCGGGATAGTTAAAACCTGACAAACGAATCATGTTTATTGCCAAATCATAAATTTTTACAGATTCTCCCATATCAAACACAAATATTTCCCCTCCTTTTCCCATACAACCAGCTTCTAACACCAGTTGACAAGCCTCAGGAATGGTCATAAAATAGCGGGTAATTTCTTTATCAGTAACAGTTACAGGGCCTCCATTTTTAATTTGAGTTTGAAACAGCGGTATCACAGAGCCATTTGAACCTAAAACGTTTCCAAAACGTGTAGTAATAAACTTGGTTTTAGTGGTTTCTTTTAAACAATTAATATACAATTCAGCAATGCGTTTTGTAGCTCCCATAATGTTTGTAGGATTCACCGCTTTATCTGTAGAGATCATTACAAATTTTTCAACACCAAACTGCACAGCTACATCGACCATAATTTTAGTTCCACACACATTAGCTGCTACAGCTTCATTTGGGTAGTTTTCCATAAAAGGTACATGTTTATAAGCTGCGGCATGATAAATAATATGGGGTTGGTATTGCTTTACAATGTCTTCCATTCGTTTCTTATTTCTAACATCGGCCACAATACTGGTAATATTTGTATGTTCTTTATCTAAAAAATATTGTTGTAAATTATACAATTCAGATTCAGCCTGATCAACTAAGACAAGGTGATTTTTAGAATACCCAGCTAGTTGCCTCACAATTTCACTTCCAATAGATCCTGCTGCGCCTGTAACCAATACTACTTTATTTTTAAATTCATTTTCTAAAATACCATTGTTTAATTTAATAGCGTCTCTTCCCAATAAATCTCCTATTTCTAGGGGTTTAATTTGCTGAGACTGTAAACTGTTATTTATCCATAATTTTACTGGGGGCACAATTTTTAAAAGGACAGGAAGTTTTGATAAGCTTTCCGAAATTTCTCTTAACCGTGCCGATTTAATATTTTGTATTGAAATAATAATCTCTTCAACCTTGTTTTTAAGAAGAAATTCTTCAGTGATTGCCATTGGGCTATAGATTCTTATTCCATGAATTTTTTTTCCAGAGATATGAAGGTGATCATCTATAAAACCAATAATTTTAAGGTGAATATTCTTATCTTCATTTAAAACATTGTAGGTTATTAAACCTGATGCTCCTGCACCATAAATAAGAACTCTTTTGCTACTTTCAACATTTGATATGAGTGTTTTATAAAGTTCTTTAAATATGTTTTTACTAATAATTAAGACAAAACAATTCAATAGAAAATGAATACTTAAAATAGATATTGGAATGGTAAATATTGTAAATAATTTAAAATATCGCAATACGAGTACAGTTACCGAAAGCAATATTAGCATTATGATACTTGCGTTTATTACATTTTTTGCATCTTTATAACTCGTATGCCGTATAATGCCTTTATAAGAACCCGTAGCCGTAAAACCTATAACAGCCGCCATTATTACAAATGGTAGTTGAATAATCAATTTTGAAGTATCAAAGGTTAATTGAAAATTAAAACGGATGAGATACGCTAAAACAAAGGTATTTACTACCAAGTAAATATCCACCAACAATACCAGCCAACGAGGTGCATATTGTTTTTTAAGTTTTTTAAGTAAAAAATCTATCATCTAAAAATCTTTTAATACTTCTATAATGCTATCTATCTCTGTATTGGTAAGGTTTGTTCCACTTGGTAAACAAAGTCCTTTTTCAAACAATTGTTCAGAAGTGCCATTTTCATAGTTTGCGCAATTTTCAAATATAGGTTGTAGGTGCATTGGTTTCCATAAAGGCCTTGACTCTATATTTTGAAGCTCTAAATATACGCGAATTTTTTCTCTTATTTCAAATGATTCTGTAAGAACCGTGGTTAGCCATCTATTAGAAAAATAACCTGCTGGCTCTTCCAACACTTTTAAATGACTGTTTTTTAAAGCTTCTTTATAGGTCTCGAAATTTCCTCTTCTAGCTTGTATTCTGTCTTCCAGCACTTCTAGTTGTCCTCTGCCAATCCCAGCCAATACATTGCTCATTCTATAATTGTAGCCAAGGGTTGAATGTTCATAATGTGGGGCTTCATCACGGGCTTGTGTTGCTAAAAATATTGCCTGTTCTTTTTGTTTGGCTGTATTTGTAATTAAGGCACCGCCACCTGATGTGGTTATTATTTTATTCCCGTTGAACGAGAAAATTGCATAATCTCCAAACGTACCGCATTTTTGTCCGTTTACCTCACTTCCTATAGCTTCTGCGCTGTCTTCAATTACAGGAATCCCATACTTTTTGCTAATATTTTTAATTTCAGCAACTTTATAAGGCATTCCATACAAATGAACAGCTATAATAGCCTTCGGTTTTTTCCCTTTTAAAATTCGGTCTTTAATAGCAGTTTCTAGCAATACCGGACACATATTCCACGTATCTTGTTCACTGTCAATAAAAACGGGAGTCGCTCCTACATAAAGAATTGGATTTGCGGAAGCTGAAAAAGTAAAACTTTGGCATACTACTTCATCACCTTTAGTAACACCTGCCAATACTAATGCCAAATGAATGGCTGCCGTACCTGAGCTTAAAGCTGCCACATGTTTATTTTTACCGATATACGCTTGAAGTGATTTTTCAAATTCATTCACATTCGGACCTAGAGGGGCAATCCAATTGCTGTTAAAAGCTTCTTGCACATATTTTATCTCATTTCCTCCCATATGTGGAGAGGAAAGCCATATTTTCTTTTTCATTTGAGGGGTATTACAATTACGAATTCAAAAATACGATTTTTTTTGGTTTGTTGTTGTATTTGGTTTTTTTGTTGATTGTTATTGGTTGTTGCTTTTCGGTTGTTGGTTGTGGGTTGTTTATTTTACGTCCCGCACTTGAGGAGGGCAGGGAGGTGTTTACTTATTTATAGCTATACCGTCACTTCGAGTGGTTTTACGAAATGAAATGAAGGAAAATTGTATCGAGAAGTCTTTCTTAGGACGGTGTTTCTTTTAATTCATCATTACACACTTGATGCGGGATCTGTTGTTTTAGTAACAAATTAAACTTTGTTTGTCATTCTGAACGACTGAAAGGAAGTTCAGCTTCTTTAGGAAGTAAAACAGATTCTTAGCTTGGGCAATCGTATTTGGGATGAAGGCTACTTGAATACTTTCACTATAGTCTTCAAAATTAGTTGCAAATCGCCCCAAAAAGTATGGTTGTAATAATAGGCTAAGTTCATTCTTACTTTATCTGGAAACAATACTGTATCATTAAAAAGTAACGGATTTTCTTGCTGTGCCAAAACCTGTTCTTCATTGGCATATTTAATAGCAGCGGCACTTGTTAAGCCTGGTTTTAATTCTAGTGTTTTACGTTGTTCGCCCTCTAATGTATCATAATACCCTGCAATATCAGGCCGTGGACCAACAATACTCATATTTCCCTGCAACACATTTAGCAATTGTGGTAATTCATCTAATTTATAGGTACGTAAAAAAGTGCCTATGTTAGAAACTTTATTTGTACTAAAACGCATGGTTCTTAATTTGTAAATGGTAAACTGTTTGCCAAATTGCCCAACGCGTGTTTGTAGGAACACCCCATTTGAACGGGTATCTATACAAGCAAGTAACCAACAAATTAGGAGTATTGGGAATAAGACTGCTAAACTTATAAAGGCAAAAAGAATATCGAAGATTTGTTTAGACATATAAAATTATTAATTGAATTAGATGAACATCTTGTTCTCGATACATTTTTAGCTCCATTACATTTCGCCAAAAACACTCGAACTGACGTACCTATTTTACTCCTTTATGTTTAAATTCACGTCACTTAGAGTATTTCAAAATTTTTATTTTGAAATGTATCGAGAAGTATTACACTAAAAAACACTCGAACTAACGTTTATGTTTTATTGTTTAATGTTACGAGCCGGATTCCCAACCATTACAGCACCATCTGACACATCTTTAATAATAACCGCTCCAGCGCCAATTGTTGCCCATTTTCCAATAGTAATTCCCTGTATAACAGTTGCTCCTATACCAATATGACTTCCTTCTCCTACTTTAACATTCCCTGCAAGAGACGCATTTGGTGATATATGCACATAATTTTCCAACAAACAATCATGTTCCACAACAGCTCTTGAATTTATAATACAATGTTTACCAATTATTGCGGCGGCATTAACAACAGCACTAGCCATAATAACTGTTCCATCGCCAATAGTTGCATATTTTGAAACTGACGCATTTTTATGAATTATTGAAATAAAATTTGCGCGTACTAATGCTACTAATTTTTTTCTGGTACTATTATTCCCTACACTTATTATAATTTCATTGATTTTATCTTGATCAAAGCCTTTAAATTCAATAATGGGAATATTCAATATTTCACCCTTCATAGTATCATCAAAAACTCCTTCAATAACTTTAGCTGTTGATGACTGAATACTATCAATAATTACTTTACAATGTCCGCTGGCTCCGTATAAATACATACTTACTTATTTCCTTTAAATTTTTCCATAGTTGTTGATGTCGTTGAAGAAATACCTTCACGTACCAACACTTTTTTAAGGGTTAAAAATAGCACTTTAACATCTAACAAAAAAGACAAATGTTCAACATACCAAACATCATAGTTAAATTTAGCTGACCAGTTGATTGTATTTCTGCCATGTACCTGCGCCCAACCTGTAATACCAGGACGTACTTGGTGTCGTTTTTTTTGCTTGTTGTTATACAATGGCAGGTACTCTGGCAATAAAGGCCTTGGACCTATTAAACTCATATCACCTTTTAAAACATTTAGCAGTTGTGGCAATTCATCTATGGAGATTTTCCGTACAAAATTGCCAATTTTATTCATTCGCTCAGCATCTGGTAATAAGTTGCCTTTTGTGTCTTTTGCATCTGTCATTGTTTTAAACTTTACAATTTTAAACAATTTTTCGTCTTTCCCCGGGCGGGTTTGAAAAAAGAAGGGTTTTCCTTGGTTTGTAAAAAATAACCCTACAGTAAAAATAATAAGCAACGGGCTTAAGAGTAATAAGCCTAGTAGTGCTGCTATAAAATCTATGCTTCTTTTAAAATAGGTTTTGTACAATTTTTCTTAAACTTTTAATTAACTACAAATATATTATAAATAATTTTTCTTTGGGTATTGTCACTTAGTTTTCCTTGTTATCAACTAGTGCACGTTCTCCACCTCGACCACGGCTAGAACTATGTACTAAAAATAGTTGCTAGCTGTTTTATTACATTCAGACATGTAATCTCCAATGCATTCGTCATCTCCAGCTCGATCAGGGCCGAGCGTTAATAAAACAATTGGGAACTGTTTTTAGCGATGGAGACAGGTGGCGCGAAGGCAAAGACACGGTAATCTGTTAATAGTGAACTTCAATCAAAATTTGAACTCCTGCACATGAGATCCCCAGTCAAGCTGAGGATGTCGTTCTATTATCAATCCAGAGATGATACTGCTTAGAACACACTGCTTAACTGCCATTCTCACGGAAACGAGAATCTTTTGAATAGGAGTAGAAAGTAGGATTTAGACTTGGTAGTGGCAGATCCTTCGACAGGCTGAGGATGCCATATATTAAATAGCATTTCAAACCACAGTTTAACTTTACACCCACACCCCTAAATCCTCTCTAGATGGGAATTGTTTTGATTTGCTTTTTAACTAACCTTCATGTCAAAAAAAATACTTCCCCCCTTTTTAACTCCCCTCTTGAGAGGGGCCGGGGGTGTGTTTTTCAAACTCATAAATATAAAACTCAATAGCCCGTAACACATTTTCCATATCCTTTAATACGTGTTCATCAGTAAAACGTAAAACAGTAATACCTAATTCATTCATTCTTTTTTCTTTCTTATTATCTTTTTGATATACTTCTAAAAACTCATGTGAATACCCATCTATCTCAATTCCTACTTGTAATTCATGGCAATAAAAATCTAAAATAAACTGGTCTATTGGTTTTTGTCTGTGAAAATCATAACCATAAAATTGGTTTCCTTTTAATTTTAACCAAAGTATAATTTCGGATTTTGTTGAATTGTTTCTTAGTTCACGTGCTAATAATTTTAATTTTGGATTGTACCAAATAAGTCTTCTTTTTTTCATAGCATTATTTTTTACACACCCCTAGCCCCTCTCTAGAGGGGAATTTTTTAACTACATTTACGAATTATCTTTTTCTATTTTGTAGTATTGGCTTTATAGTCATACTTAAAAAATAGAAAATGTATGGGAAAAACATGAGACGCATTCTATTTCCTAGACCTAAATTATATAAATAAGAACTAAATAATAGAATTAGCAATACACTTGCAATTAATGCAAATTTTAAATCGTTACTTAATTTTTTAAAAGAAAGACCTTTTTTTATATAGTAAATAATGGAATAGCTGAAAATTGATACATAAAATATATTTTCTATGGCAACAAACCATTGCATGTTACCTTTTAAATCATACAAAAAAGGCAAAGGCATTACACATAAATAAAAAATACGTGTAAAAATTGTTGTATCTGTTATACTAATTGATGTATTCCCTTTATTTTGAGTGTAATCCATAAAACTCGAATAATATTTTTGTAAAGCTTCTAAATTAAGAGCCTCTATCTTTAAGAAGTAAATTAAAAAAACTGGGGTTAGCACTGCGAAAGCTAAAAATGTAACAAACAGTAATGTTTGCTTTAACTTTTTAGATGTATTACTATCTATACTAAGTAAAATTAATAGGGAAAGTACTAGAACAAAAAAAACATGTGGTCTTATTAAAAATATAGGAATAAATAACACTGCCAATTCCCAATTGTATTTTTTAAACTTTATTTTGTTAAGCAATGCTACCATTAACCACAGCAACAAGGCTTCTTTACCCAAAAAAACTGTCCAAAAATGAATTGTTGGCGTTAAAAAAAGTGTCAATATTAATTTATTCTTTGCATTTAAAGTTTTACAATCCATTAACTTAAATAAGTTTAAAAACCCCTTTAAACTTATTGTTGAAAACAATAAAAATAATACTTCTATGGTTATCCCCAGTTTTACAAATGGGTATATGATAAAAGCCATGAACCTATTTCCTAAACCAAACAAGCCAAACCAATTGGAAGCTTCTAATGCTGAATTATAAAATTGTTGTGCATCATTGCTAGGTGATTGATTCAATAAATAAAGAAATACAGCCATCGCAACAAAATGAAGAATTGAAAATGCTATAAAATATAGTTTAAAAGCAGCTGTTCGTACATTTTTTAACCACTTATGAAGCACGTAAAAAATATATGCACATATTAAAAGTACAAATAAAACATTGAGCGTTATTACCATTATAAAATCTTACTTTGCTTCAAGTTTATATTCTTTTTAAAGAGTATTACAGAAAGTAGGGCATACAAGCCTCTTGCTGTTAATAAAAAAAGAGCCCCCCCAATAAATGCATATTTAGGTATTAAAATCACACCAATCATCACACCAATTACTGTAGTAATTATAGTTATTAGTCCAACTATTTTATCTTTGTAAAATACTAACAAACCATTCACAGAATAAGCAGAAATAATTGCCATAAATAAAGGTGTTGGGCTTAATATTTTAATTATTAATATTACATTGTTTAGAGCTATTTCATTTTCTAATTTTAGCCAAGGCTCAATTAATATATTTGCACTAAAGTACATAGAAACACTTAAAAAAACACCCACAACAATTAAAACAATAAATGACGTTTTCATAAAATGACGTTTCCTATTTACAAGAGAATAAAAGACTTTTGTTAAAATGGTATTTAGAGTAGAAAAAGCATTGGAAAATTTTACACCCAATTGCACAATACTTACGTGCGCGGGTATACTAAACAAGCCCATCATAAAAACTGCCGTATTTGAAAGCATAGATGGTATCATAACATTTAGAAAGGCATAAAAATTATGAATCAAATATTTTTTTACAGTAATAAACGGTAGTAATTTTAAGTTTAATTTATACTCAGATAGCACATAGAAAAAGCCAATTAGATTTGCCGTGAATAGACCAATCCCTTCAAATAAAATAATATATACATAATTTTCTGGTTGCTGAATAAATAACAGTACCAACACTACATTTAACAAAGTACCAGCTAATTGTATTGCGGGGAGGTATTTCATTTTTTCAACACCAAAAAAGAACCAGCGCAATGAGAATAACTCTGAAACTAATAAAAATGTGCCGAAAACATAAAGCGATTTATGCTCCGAAAACTTGGGAAACAAGAGTACTATAAGTATTAAGAATATGAAAAGTATGCCTGTTAAATAAAATTTAACCGTAAAAACTTCATTAAAAATACTATTGGTGTTTTTTTTAGAAGGATTCGCTAAATCTCTCACAGCTGTAAAATCAAAACTATAATTTATAATATTTATAAAATACAGTAACAATGAAATAGCAAAAGCATAGATTCCATAATTTTGTAGCCCTACCTTGTATATTAAATATGGTATTAACCAAATAGCAATACCCAAGTCTATGGACTTTAATGATACCAGTGAAAATACATTTTCAAAAAATTTATACGCTTTTTTGTATTGCTGAGGCATTCTCAAATTAGTGTTAAATTTTTTTAATTTATTGAACAATATTAACATTTTTTATCCAATAAAGCCTCTAGGTTATTATACTCTGCTAAAATAGCGTCCCAAACCAACTGTTGTTTATATCGTGAAACTATCATTTGCCTTGCGTTTTGTTGCAATTGCTTGAAATAATTAGCATTTTCTGCCATTTTTTTCATAGCCGTATAAATGGTAATACTATCTTTTACAGGAATAATTATGCCGTTTTTACCATCCACAATAATTTCATTACAGCCATTTATATTGGTTACAATACTTGGTAATCCCATAGCACCTGCCTGCATTACTACATTTGGAAATCCTTCTCGGTAACTTGGAAATACCAATGCATTTGAAATGGCAAAATAAGGACGAACATCTATCTGCCAGCCTACACTAATGATATTTTTATTGGAAGCAATTTCCTCCAGCGTTTCAGGTAGTAACGGATCTAATTCTGTTTCTAAAGGACCTACGAGAAGGAGTCTTGCAGTCTTGAAGTCGTGCGGTCTTGCAGTCGTGCTGTTTTGCTGTTTTGCTGTCGTGCGGTCTTGCTGTCTCGCTTCGCTCTTTTTTGTTAAATCATTTTGATTTTGTAATTTTTTAAAAGCATTTACTAACTCGTTAATACCTTTATCACCTACCAAGCGCCCAACAAATATAAAAACGAAGTCTTCGCTTCCTATATTTAATTGTTGCCTTAACGTTTTGTTTTGGGTTTGGGTAACTAATTGCGGATTAAAATAGGAGGTGTTGATACCATTTACATTGCCATTTGCCAATATTTTTAATGGTTTATTTGTAATGTTATAACTTATTAAATCGTTTTTCACACCTTTACCTTCTGGGTATATATTGGTAGCGAATTTGCATAATAATTTATCCATAGCAATTAGCAATAGTTGCATAAAGCCTTTACGTGTTGGAAAAATAAGCCCTGTAAACGTATGCATACGAATAGGTACTTTAGCAAAATAAGCGGCTGCCATACTTAACAAACCTGCTTTTGGTGTTATAGAATGCACTATTAATGGTTTTTCTTTTTTGAAGAGCCAATACAACTGCCATAGCGATTTCAAATCTTTTAGTAGACTGATGTTACGTTGCATTTCAACTGCAATGGTCTTTACTCCTTCTCTATTACCAACTGCTTCCAAATGTTTGTCTTGACCAGAAACAGCCAAAACTTCATAGCTTTTTTTCAAAAAAGCCAATTGCCCTTTGAGTAAATAATCTAGGGAAACAGCTACAGTGGAAGTGCGAATGAGTTTTGCCAAAATAATAATTAATTGTTTTTATTTACAAAGTAGTTAACCCCTAAAAGCATAAAGTAAACACCCAATGCCAATTTATATTTTGCAAAAGCAAAAAACAATTTCCAATGAAAAGGGAAATAGTTTAATTGTAATTGCTTGTATGCGGTTCTATACAATGGATGATTTAAAATTTGTTTTATATTTTTTATACGATCACTGTACCCATTTGGATTTTGTATTTCATTCAAACCCAAACCAATTAAACTTAAACAAACTCTATTGTAATAAGCTTCAGAATATATAGAATCTTTGCTTTTAATTGTTTTTAAAATATAATTAAATAAATTCAGCCATTTATAAAATAAATCTTTTTTATAGGTAGATGTTATTGAAAAAAAATTATGTTTTCTATAATGATAAAATGGAACATCAAAAACTAAAACCTCTTTAGAATATTCTAAATATTGTAAATTGAATAAAACATCGTCAGCAGATCCGATAATTTTAAGACTAATAAATTTTATTGAATTATCTTTTATAATTTTAGATTTGTATAATTTAGCCCAAACTGTAACAATACTATCAGCTTGACTTGGATCTGATAATTCATCATTCATTAAACCTACTATTCTTCTTTGTATAAAAGAAGACTGAAACACACCTGAAATATTTAATTGACGAATACTCGTATGCATTTTAAATTCTTTGTAATATGAACATAGTATTAAGTCATAGTTATTAATTTTCTTAACCATTTGTTCAATATAATCTATATCAATCCAATCATCATTATCAATAAATAATATATAAACTCCCTTTGCAATATCAATACCAATATTTCTTGATTCAGACACCCCTTTATTCAATTGATTCACTAAAATTACACGACTATCCAATAATTCAAAATAAATTAAATGTTTTAAAGTATTATCGGTAGAACCGTCATTAATGAGTATTATCTCAATATTTGTATATGTTTGTGAAATTATACTTTTAATGCATTTTTCAATATAATTTTCCGCATTATAACAAGGTATCACAATACTAACTTTTTCTTTCATTAGTTATTTTTTTATATTAAATCATTTTTGAATGTAAATAAAAATCATTTCTAAATGATGAAATATTTTTACTTTTATCATGATTTCTTTTTCCGCAAAACCAAGCTTTTTCCGCATACTCTTTTATTAATTCTTGATTTTGAATCAACTGATTTAATTGGTCTTCAATACAACTGATATCTTCAATACAAATTGCTGCATCTTCCAATTTAAGGTATTTGTAAGGAGAACTTTCTTTCCAACATATTGCCATAATACATCTGCCACTATGTAGTAAATCAATAATTTTAGTAGAGAAAGACAATCGGGTCAATAGACGTTGTTTTAAATCGAAGGATTCCACATGTAATACGATATCGGAATTATTATATTCTTTCTCTAGTACTGCCATCGTTACTTTTCCTTTCAAAAAAGTATTTTTCCCATCATGCAATAGCACTTTTAATTTTTCTGTGACAGGAGTCTGTGTGTAAATGTTTAATACAACATGTATCTTTTCCTTATTTATTTTTTTGATAGCTTCAGCTAATTTAGCCAACGTTTTATATCGATTGTAAATTAAGTTCCCCCCATAAGAAATCACCAAAGGTGTAGCCTGTTTACGAAGGTAAATAGGTTGAATAAGAAAGTCTCCTGTCTTCTTTAATACTTTCATAGGCACTTTCAAAACGGGTTGATATTCCTCTAACTGCTCCTGTGTCATGGTAAACAATAATGAATAGTACTTAGATGTCGCAAAAACATTACTTCTTAATACTAAGCGGTTGAACCAAAAAAAAGGCGACAATGAAAACTGTTTGAATGTTAAATGGTCATCGGACACATAAGATACAAGGTTTTTTCCGGTAAGCCTTGCTACATACCTATCTAGTCGATGAAGATGCACACCATAATACATAGGAGCAAAAATAATATCTGGATTAAAATCTAAAATAAACTTTTCCAATTCTGGTGTTTTCCATTTAGAAAATCGCCATAGCAAATCTTGAATCAGAAAAGCAGTATTAAGTAAATGTTTTCTTATATATGAAAAACGATTATTCGTATGAGCTCCCTTTTCAGATTCTTTTTGGTTTATTTCGTTCTTTTGTAATACTCGCCCAAAAGATTTTCTTTTTAAAACAGATTTTAGCATATCCGCTTCAGACAAATGAAAATAGTTGGTACAAATTGAATTAGCCGGCAAAGCAGGGTTCGTATAGATTTGTGCAAATTCATATTCATCAACAAAAGAGCCAAAGAGATTGGAGAGCACATTACCTCCATTACTCTCATCACGCCAGGCTTCACCAGAAATTAATAATATCCTTCTTTTTCTCATGATGTTATTCTTTTAAAAACAGGATACTTATTGCTCATTACATGGCCAAAATGAAAAACCATTCCGCTATATTTAATTCCCAGAATTTCAATAAGTCGTTTACAAATCAACCCTCTTTTTCCCATAGCATATTTGAGTATCGATTGTTCATTCTTTATTAATGGAAATAATAATTCTTTGTCTGATTTAGAAACTTTAGAAAAAACAATATAAGAGGTAACATACTGATAAGCCAGATAGGAAAGTAAATAGCGATTCGATAGTGATAAGTTCTTTTCTAACAACGTCCGCCATTTTGAAACTGAGTATAAAATATCTTTGGCACTTTTAGCATCAGAAGTATTGGTTATTGAGCCAGGTCGGTTTTTTATGTACATATAAAAAGCATCGTTAATCGCATCAAAAGTCTGTGCTTTCACAAATACATGTACCAACCAATCAATATCTTCTGCTTTTATACCTGTTATAAAAAACAGTTCGTTTTCAATCACAAAACTTCGTTTAATAGCCACAACCCAAGCAGAACCCGGAAATTGCCCGGTTTCAAATAAGGATTTTACAGCAGCCTCTTTATTTTTTTGTAGGGCAGCAATATTATAAAAGCCTCTAGTAATATTAGCTGTGTTTTGAACTAAATTTATATCTTTTGTACCATACAAAGTTACATCTGCATTATTATTATTAATTGTCTTAACTAAATTGTCCAAAGCATTGGTTCCTTCCCAAAAATCATCACTGTCCAAAAACAGCATATAATCACCTGTAGCAGCCTTTATTCCTTGATTTCGTGCATCCGATGAACCTCCATTTTTTTTATGGATAACTTTAACTCTATTGTCTTTACTCGCATATTCATCACAAATTTCAGGGCAATTATCTGGTGAACCATCATCTACTAAGATGACTTCAATAGCCTTAAAATTCTGATTCAAAACACTATCTACACATTTATGCAAATAGTCTTCTACTTTATATACAGGTATTATAACACTAATTTTTATCATCTTTATCTATTTGAAAAGTGGTGAGGTTAATTTCATAGCAATACTCTTTACAAATCCCTTCTCTTCCTTATTCATTCCTAGCAACCACATAAATAGTACGTACAGCAAACTAAAAAATAGCCCTTTGAATAAAAACAGCATCCAACTCTCTGATGGAACAAAATATTGAATCAAGTAACCCGAAGTAAACGACAAAAACAAGGGTAACAGCATTTTTAAATGACAGTTGTAAAAAAAATTAAAAATATCCAACTTCAATATTTTTTTATACACTATATTCAAACCTATAATATTTGAAACAAACAAACCAATAAAAATACTAACTGCTGAACCGACTACTCCATATTTTGGTACTAAAAACACAGCCAAACCTAAACTTGTAATTGCTGCAAAAATATTTACCAAAGCTAAGAATTTTACTTTGTTTGCAACATATATATAAGTTGTTCCAATTACTTGTGTAAAGGTTACAATGCCTGTAAGAGATAATAACATTCCTACATAGTAAGAATTCACAAAATCTTTACCTATCCAAAGAACTATAAATTCCTTCCCAAGGGTTATAAAACCAATGAGTATTCCCCCAAACAGTATCAATTGGATCCTTCCAACTTTTAACATCAGCGTATTTACCCCTGTTAGGTTGTCTTTATTTAGAGACAATTGTGAAACCTTAGGTAAAAAAAGTCCGTTCAAAGCATTGGCAAATGTCCACATATAACCTTCAATAGTCATTCCTATTCCAAAAATTGCAATGTCATTTGTTCCCACAAAAATTGCAAGTATTGCTGGAATACTACTGATTATAAATTTTTGAGCTAAACTAGAAATAGTTACCCAACCAGAAAAATTAAACAATTCTTTAAATGCTGACTTGGTAAAATAGGAAAAATCAATTTTAATAGTTGTAGTTCTAGAAAGGTATAGGAGTTTTAGTACAATCATTACAATACCTACCAGTGCATTTACTATTATAAGCGCATACAATCCATAGCCCATTAGTAAAACGGCAACTATCAACAGTATTGAACATATTTTACTAAATAAATCTAAAAATTTTAAAAAGACAAACCGCTCATTGGCACTTAAAACACCATCTAAAGGTTTGAAGGGGAAAGAAACCAAACTGAAAAATCCAGCAATAATAAACACATCCTTAAACCTATCTAGTTCGTTTGGTGTTAATTCAATAAAAATATTCTCAATGTATAAAAATACAATTGCTAAAACAGCCAGAATAATTAAATCTAACAGTATATACAGCTTTACGGTAAGCCCTAAAAATTCATTTATTTTGTGTTCTTTATTTTCTGCAATGTACTTTGATATAAATCTTGTAATACTTTGACTCAATCCAAAATCTACCAAAAAATAAGCTAAAAAAGAAGTTACCAATACGTACAAACCGTAATCAGACTTCCCAATTAATTCAATCATCCAAGGAGTATATACCAATCCTACAACAATATTAAATACAATTGAAAAATAGGAAATAATTGCCCCTTTTTTGATTTGTGAATTACTAGTTTGGTACATTTAAATTATGATTTATATCCATTAATCTATTTTTTGAATTATTTTTTTTCCAAATGAAATAAAAGGTTTTTCAATATACTTTTCTGATAACAACCCTAATAAAATTGAGCCAATAACCGAAACTAAATATAATATCAATAATGATCTATTACTTCCCATTAAACCTATAAAATAATGTGAAAGTGTTTCTGTTACATAATATGCAAAAACAATATGAATTAAATACATAGAATAAGACAGTTGCCCTATTCTTATTAAGAATCTATGGTTTAAAAAAATTATTTTCCGGAACAACTCTATTAAAAACAAAAAAGATAAAGCAGAAATAAAAGGAATTATTGAAAACAAATAATCAAATTTTAATTTCCAAAAAAATAATGAAATACAGCTTAATATAAAAAATAATAAAAGATCTACTTTCCAATTAAAATTTAGAATTAATGATTTTTTTAAAAAATCTCCCTGTTCTCTAATAAGGTAATAACCAATACCTATAAAAAAAACACTTATTTGATTAAACAAACTAAAATAAACAAAATTATTATTTGCCATTTTTATACCCGTATATAAAATAAAAGCAAAAGTTGTAACCTGAGAAATAATTAATCCAGAAAACACCCAAAGTAAAAAACCTTTTATATTTTTAATTGAAACTTTTTTTGATAAAGAAAACAAAAAAGGAAACACAACATAAAAGGCCATTTCAGTACCAATTGACCAACCACCAGGAACAATATTATTATTTCCAGGAGAATAAAATCCATTTAAAAATAAAACATTACTTGCCAAATTTGATAATGAATATTTAATAGGTATAGAAAGAACCCCTGTTTTATTATACCCTTCTATTAATGCAATTAAAAAATACAGTAATATACCTATGTAATATAATGGTGCAATTCTAAAATATCGTCTAATTGTATACTTAGAAAGTGAACTCTTTTCATTACTTCTGTTAGAAGCGGACAAACAAAGCGTATATGCTGATGCAAAAAAAAATAATTGGACACCCATTTGTCCATACTTAACAAGTATAAATGGTAATGTTCCAAGTCCCGTAATTTTTTGACCCGTATGAACCAAAACAACCATTAAAATAGCTATTCCTCGAATTGAATCAACGTAATTTAATTTCATATAATTATTATAGATTTTATCTCGTAAAAATTTTAAAAAACAAAAGCACAGCTTTCAATCCAAAATATCGCATTAACCAAGCAATTAGATGATGTCTAGAACTGTCATAAAATTTAGAATATTTTAGAACATGTTTGTTTTCATTTAACACAACAAACAACTCACTTTTTAATTGATTGCTAGTTAATTTATTAGCATAAATATGAAGGCTTGATAAATACAAGGATATAAATCTTTTGTATAATACACGCTTTTGTAAAGTTGAAATAGTTGTTTCTTCAAAAAAATTAATTACCTCTCCGGTAGTAAACGCTTTATCAAAAGCTTTTCTAAAATGATTTTGCTCTGTATCTATTCGAGTTACAGAATCTTCGGGAGTTGTTCTTAAATAAATGTGTTTTGGGTGTATACTTACCTTTTCTGCTCTAAAAAAAGTTTTGGGAGTCCATTCCTCGTCATCGCATATTAATTTTTTGAATAAATTATTATCAAATATTTCTTTTTTAAATAATCTAGAACATGGTGTTGGATGGTATATATCTTCATCAATTAAATACTCTAAAACCTTTATTCCCGTTGATGTTAAAATAGGTGGTTGATTTTCTTCATCCCAAACTTCTAGAAAATCGGTGATGACAATATCCGAATTATAAAGTTCTGCAACTCTTACCATTTCACCTATACCATCGTTATCACATAAATAATCGTCTGCATCTAAAATAGTAATATATTCTCCAATTGCATTTAATATACCCGTATTTCGAGCTGCTGAGTGCCCACCGTTTTCTCTATGTATTACCTTAATCCTACCATCTTTTTTTGCATAGTCATCGCAAATTTCCGGGCAATTGTCTGGAGATCCATCATCAACCAAAATCAATTCAAAATCAATGAAATTTTGAGAGAGTACCGAAGCAACACATTTATGAATTAACTCTTCTTTGTTAAATACTGCAGTAATAATGGTTACTTTTGGACTTGAACTTTTTTCCATCTTATCAATTAATTTTAATTTTTTAAAAATCTTCTTTTAAAACCTTTAATAATACTTGAAAAATCACCTCCGAAAATTCGATAAGTGATTGACTCTAATAATCGATAAAATTTAACAAAAGGATGTCCATTAGCCATTAACCTATCTAGTTTTTTCTTAAAAATAGTATCATTGACAATGTATTTTGGATGTTTTAAAGGGAACTTTAATGTATATGTTTTCATAAAATACAAACGCCTAAGACCTTTAGGCATAAACTTTAGAGAACTTACCGAATTTGCACCATCTTCTGCCATTCCAATATTGCTTATCAGATTGTATTTTGGCACTATATTTAACTGAGATTGTAAAAACATACTCATTCCTAATTGAAAGGTCCAAGAAGTCAACTTTTTGCCCTCCTTTAAATTCTTAGTTATGTAATCACTTAGTGGTTCGAGTTTTTTTTCTGTCTTAAAAACTAAATCCGTTGAATAGCTATCATCAAGAAATTCTAGGTTGTATTCAAAATTATCCCATACTCGCTTCCATGTTGCCCAACCCCAAATAGAACCGGAGGTAGTGAAAAAATAATCGTTTGGAGCTTCTTCATACACACCCAAATTATTCATACCACAAATCATCCCTATTCTATCATCATTTTTATATTTCTCAAGCAATTCTTCAGTAAAAGGGAATAAAGATTGAGCAGGCACACAATCATCTTCTAAAACAAGTAAACGATCAACATGTTCAAATACCCACTTAATTCCTGAAGACACACGTCTTCCACAACCTAAATTTTCCTCTGAATAATTTTTATAAACTTCACATTGCCAATCAATAGCATCAACAATATTTCGGCATTTTTCAATATTTACTTTATCGTTTTCATTATTAATCCTTGGCCCATCCTGAATGAGAAATAGTTTATTGGGTTTAGCAAGTCTTACTGCTTCAAAAGTTATTTTTAGCAAATCTGGTCTAGCAAAAAAAATAAGTGCTACTGGAACATTCATTGGATAATCAAATCTATCAGCCATAATTATTGTAAATTTTTTTCTGGTTTTATATATTAGTTTTGACAATTCAAAATCATAGTAATCTAATTACGATGAAAAAATCCGTCAATTTGCAACAGTTGTCCTGTTTTTTCATTTGAAAAACCACTTTCAACAGCAACCAAAGTATAACCTTTTTCTATCAGGTAATTATACATTTCATCAAATAATAGCTCTCCTTTATATAAAGACACTAAACTCATTTCTAATTGAATAGTATCAATATAAGGTAAAGAATTTTCTGCCCCTTTTAACACTTTATCTTCAAAACCCTGGGTATCAATTTTTAAATATATATTATTATTTTTATTACAAATTTTGTTAAAAATTGAATCTAGTGTTTTTATTTTTACGTCCTCGTGATTTAAATATTTTGAATTTGGAGAGGCTTCCAAATGAGAAGGCGACATATTAAGTAACGAACTACTAAAAGAATTTTCAGAAATATTTATTTTACTGTTTTTTTCGATATCTCCAAGACCAAAATTAAATATTTCCCAATTTGAATCTTCTTTAGAATTTCCCTTAAGTAATTCAAATGCAGAGCTAAGTGGTTCAAAAGAAATTATCTTTTCTTTATATCCCATTACATTTCTAACTTGATTTGACCACCAACCATTATTCGCACCAACATCCAACAATGTATCAATATTATATGTATTAAATAAATATTTTCTCCTGAACAATTCATCAGGTATCGGTTTATATCTAGTAATGTCAATACCTATCTTCCAAAATATTTTTCTAATCTCATGCTTTAAACTTGTTTTCTTCATAATTAAAATTTTAATTGTTCATCTTAATCTAATCGATGCATATATTATATTAAAGATTATTTTTTACTTCATTTTATTCTAATAACTCCTTTATTTGATCCACAAATTTCTTGTCTAATTTTTTGATAAAATTTCGGCTATTATAGTCCTTATTCAGATCTAATTGTAAAATAGCTCTAACAATCGATTCTGGACTATCGTTTTCAGAAAATGTGATTAACGGTGCTATTGAAGATTTACCAATACTTTCAATACGGGTACTTACAACCCTCAAATTATGCGATAAATATTTAATAATCTTAGAAGGGAATAATGTAGTCATGTTTTCACCATCTTTTTGTGGATTGATGGCAATTTGACAAGAATGCAAAAAATCAGAGAAAAATTCATCCGGTATAGCTCCATGAAATATTACAGCCTTTCTTGAAAGTTTTTCATTGACCTGAAGTATCATTTCTTTTAATTTCCATACTTCATTAGCATCACCAAAACCACAAATATGAACAGTATAGTTTTCCGGTAACAAACCTGCACATTTTACAGTATTATACGCCCCGCCTTTTGTGTGATCAATAGAACCGGCATAAACAATATTAACACCTATATATTTTACTGGATTCTCTTTATATTGAGGCAATGCATAATTTCCATAAATAACTATTTGAACTTTATCTCCTAAAATTTTAGCAAGTACATCAGAAACTGCGAGAAAAGAATCTGCATTTTTTATTAATTTTTGTTCCCATTTTTTAAGTGTATTTTTTGTCTGCCAAACTTCTCCGTAAATTTCTTCAACCTCCAAAATTAAATGAAATTTTTTTATTTGTTTGGCCCATCTTATAGGTAAAGAAAACCATTGCGCATGATATACTAAAATTTTCTCATTTCTCTTTACATTAAAAACCAGCCAAAAAAACAACCAAGACAAACTAAGCATTATTTTAACATAGCTTAATCCTTTTATTGAAGTCCCAAAGCTAGGAGCAAAGGTTACTTTTTTATTTTCATTTAGTTGTACAGTTGTTGTTCCTTTATACTTTAAACTATTTACTACATTAGTAAACCAAGAAGGTGAAATTATATGCACTTTATAACCTGCCCTATTAATTGCATCACAAATATAGTCCATCTTATTTACTGCTGGTACAGAACACACTCTTTTATACTCCGAATTTGGAGTATCATAAAAGCCAATATATTTAATTTCTTTTTCCATAAATTAATAATTATCTGGCAAACTCATTTCTTGCCAAAAAAAGGCATACTGTGCTCCATTCCAATTTGATTTTATAAACAAAACGATTAAAATTATAATGGTGAAAATGGTAATATCTCTTTTAATTTTTATTGACACTGTTGAAAAAGAATGTATAATTTCAGGAATAAAAAGTAACATAAAAATTGAAAAATACTGTACTACCCGCATCGCGGAAGGATTTACCCAGGTTAAAGGTAGAAAAAGCAAAGCTACTGCAAAAGCATTATAATAATATCGAGCATTGGGATTGAATTTCAATATGCTTTTAGTACGCAGCAATGCCACCAAACTAATTAATAAAAACATAGCAGTGAACATAAAAGTTCCTGCCTGCTCATTAATTCCATATTCTTCATAACCGCCCAACACCTTAAAGTAAGTAGATATGGCATTCCTATTTATCATTATTACAGGAAATAATAAAAGAACAATTCTATAAAAATATTTGGCATTACTGATTTGAGCAATAAAATAAAACGGTAGAAAAAGCAAGGCTGATTTATGAATTGTTGAGGCAATTAATATCATAATAACAAATGCTATCAGTTTCTTTTTCTTAATTAATTCAAAACTATATAAAGTTACAGCTGTTGCAATTGTTTGCCTGTGCCCTGTTATTGAGAAAAAAGCGTAGAATAAAACTGAATAAATTACAAAAGCTATTATGGCATCATACAATCTCGTAGTATTTTTGTATATAAAATTTCCCAATGCCGTAAAAAACAACACAGCTATTAGCATTAGAAATAGTTGATATTCACCCGTAAAGTATTGAACTATTTTTTCAAAAACGATAAACCCTACATCTTTCCCTATTCCAAATTTATAATAATCTAAAATTGAATCATAAATACCGCTCCAAGATATTCTCTTGAGTTCCTCAAAACTTTCATAATAAGCGTAAGTATCAGCACCAACAGCCACATTTCTTAATCCCGACTGTAAAATCAAGATAAAAGAAATAATTTGAATGTATTTTTTTCTATTGCTATCCTTGTCTGGAAATTTTCTTCTTGAAAATTCAAACCCTAAAAAAAGAATTAATAAGATAACTATAAATTGTACTATCATCGTTTTAACTTCTCTTTATAAATACTAATAGTTTCATTAATATTTGTAGTATAATCAAAATTTTCAACAACCCTTTTTCTGCAAAATTCACTATATTGTGCTTTCGTATTAGCTTTTATCTTGTACATAACTTCCATTAATTGTTTTACATTTCTTTTCTCAACCACGTAACCGCAACCTTCGCCTATAATTTCAGGGCAAGCTGTTGCATTGTACACAATTGCTGGCGTACCACAACTTAAAGCTTCAGCTATTACTTTACCAAAAGTATCTTCAGTTGATACATGTACATACACATTTGCATTGCTGTATATTTTTGCCAATGCTTCTTTCCCGTTTACATACGGAATATGAATTATTGAAGGTGGAATGTCGTTTTTATTTGCTGCCTGCCCCACCAACACAATTTGCATATCACCAGTAATTAATTTTGATAAGGCAATAAAATCTTTCAGCCTATTATTTGAAGCGCTCCAACTAGCACTAACCCCTAAAATAATAAACTTCTTAGCATCTATACCATATTGGTCTTTAATGTTATCATTACAAGGTTTAAAAATACTATGGTCAACCCAATTATAAATAGGTACTATTGTATTGTTCTTGAAAAAAGATTTTTTAACTTCACCTTCTAACCAATGAGAAACTGGTATAATCGTTAATTTTTTAAGCGCTGTAAACCACTTCTTCTTGTCTTCAAACATGATTCGAGACCTATCAAAAAACAAACTTGGAGGATATTTTTTAACTTGCGGGCACTTGTTGCACTGTGTTTGCCATTTATAGCATTGTACGTCTGTATAATGTGCACATTTACCAGTAAATGCCCAGCAATCATGAAGTGTCCAAACTACTGATTTTTGTACGTCTATTAAATATTCAAATAAGATTTTCAGATTTAAATAATTACCATGTAAGTTGTGTAAATGAATGATATCTGGATTGTATTCTTTAATAAATTCAACAAGCTTATGTGTTCCTTTTTTTGTAAAATACCCTTGTTTCCCAGTTGCCCTTGAACCAATATTATGTAAATGATTTTCTATTACAATTCCAATTTTAAAACTTTTAGGATATGTGGTTGTTCCCTGTCCGTAAGCAATATAACACTCATGTCCTTGTTTATTAAGAACAGAAGCTATATCAGTACATATTGAACCTGTACTTCCATAACCAGAAACTGTATTAACCATTAAAACTTTCATTCTAAATAGATTTACGCCACACTACGCTATTTACATAATCAGTATATGATAGAATAATTCTAATCACTTTATCAGATACATTCGACATAGAATAATCGGCCACTAGACGTAAGGTTCTTTCTTTACCTCTTTTTTGTTTTTCTAATACTGCCAATGCCTGCATAATACGTTCTGGATTTAAACCTACCATCATTACAGCTGCTTCTTCCATAGCTTCAGGTCGTTCATGGGCTTCTCTAATATTTAACGCAGGGAAGTTCATAATGGAAGATTCTTCTGAAATGGTACCGCTATCTGACAATACTGCTTTGGCGTTTTTTTGCAAATGATTGTAGTCATGAAAACCTAAAGGTTTTATTAACTGCACCAATGAATTAAATTGAATACCTAATTCATCAATTTTATTTCTTGTACGTGGGTGCGTAGATACTATAATTGGCAACTGATAAGTTTCTGCAATCGTATTTAACGTTTCAACCAATTTCATAAAATTGTTAGAATTGATATTTTCTTCACGATGTGCTGAAACCACAAAATACTTTTCTTTTTGCAATTTTAAATTAACCAAAACTTTAGATGCATCAATCTGCTTGCTATAGGCAGAAATCACTTCAAACATTGGAGAACCTGTTTTTATAATCCGATCAGCAGACAATCCTTCTCTTAATAAATATTCACGAGCAATGTCACTATATGTTAAGTTAATATCGGAAATATGGTCTACTATCTTTCTATTTGTTTCCTCTGGAACTCTTTGATCAAAACATCTGTTTCCTGCTTCCATGTGGAAAATAGGGATTTTTCTTTTTTTAGCTGCTATTGCACATAAACAAGAATTTGTATCGCCTAATACTAAAAAAGCATCAGGATTTACCGATTCCAAAACAGGATCTATATTTATTAATATTTGACCTGCAGTTGTTGTTGCATTACCTCCTGCTGCATTCAAAAAATAATCAGGTTTTCTAAGTCCTAAATCTTTAAAGAAAACTTCATTTAACTCATAATCATAATTTTGACCTGTGTGCACCAATATATGTTCTATACTTTCAGTAGCATCTAATTTTAATAATACTCTGGAAAGTCGAATAATTTCCGGGCGGGTTCCAACTACGGTTAATACTTTTAGTTTTTTGAATGGTAATTTGTGATTAGTAACTTGTGATTGGTTGTTCGCTGTTGGTTGTTTCATTTTTGAAGAGTTATTTGTAAATAGTAATTAGTTATTAGTATTTTTTACAGACCTTATTAAACCTTGTATCATTTTTGAAATACTATCTAATTCCTCTAATAATTCTTTTGATTTTTCTTTATTTAAAAATTCTAAATTTACTGAAATTCTTATTTGAGTATCCAGTTCTGATGCGCTTGATAAAGCAATATACAAAAATTGAATAAATTCTTTATAATGATTTCTAGCAGAGCCCTCAGCAATATTTGATGGAATTGACACTGCTGATCTCCTTATTTGATTTGTTAATCCAAATTTTTCACTTTGAGGGTAATTCTTAGTCATCATATATATAACAGTAACGAACTCAAGTGACCTTTGCCAAACTTTTAAATCTTTATGTGTTTTCATACTACTACTTATAAATCACTAATTACTTTTTTCTAATTACTAATCACTAATTAAACCTCTTCAAAATAAGTATCTGCATCTTCTTCATTGTAAGGCTCATTTATCCAAAAATTGGTATACAAAACTTCATTTCCAATATTTTTAATATTGTGTGTGTACCAAATAGGCATATCAACATAGGCGGGTTCATCACCATCCAAATAAAATTCTAATATTTCGCTAGTTCCAATGCGTCTCAACTGAATTAATGCTTTTCCTTTAATCACAGCAAAACGTTCTATTTTCCGTGTGTGAAAATGATTACCTCTTGTTATATTAGGAACAGTAGTTGAAAAGGATACTTGCCCTCCAATACCTAGTCTAATTATCTCTACAAAAGACCCTCTAGAATCAGTATGCTGTGTGAATTTTACAGGAAAATGGTTTTTAACATCCATATAACAACGAAAAGTATTGAATAAATTTAATTCAAAAGAATTGTTAATAGTAGGTATTTCTCCTTTATCTTGATATTCTGTTTTGTATTTTTTTAGCAAGTATAGTATTTTTGATACTTTAGCTATTGAAGTGTGAGGTACTTGATATAAGGATTCATTCTTTTTTCCTTTTGCTTTTTTTATAATTTCTGAAACTAATTCTCCTACATAAATTAATTTTAATGCTCCATCAACTTCAATTTTTGGTGTTTCGTCATTTGCTAACTGATGTGAAAAAGTAGCAATTACAGAGTTGTAATAGGGCTTTCCAAAAGGTCCAAAAACATTAGGTATTACCAACCCTGTAAACGTAGTATTTACTTTGTTTGCCCATTGTGCCAAAAGTTCTCTACCCTCCTTTTTTGATTTACCATATAAATTATCCTTTTCTTCTTGTGATGAAGATGCCATCATTATATGTGCTTTACTTTGGGTTCTGTCTAAAGAAGCTATTAAACTACTAACTAAACTCATGTTTGTAGCATAAATTACTTCCGGATTATTGTGCCTATTTAATGCTGCCAAATGCACAATCACATCACATTGAGAGACAAATGCATCTAAGTCAGTTTCTTTATCAAAAAAACTTTTCTTAAATTCAACACGTTCAAATTCATCAATATACAAGCCAACTGTATTGTATAAATGAGTACCTATAAATCCTTGCTGACCCGTAATTCCTATTTTTAACATTGGCTATTTATTAAAATACTCTTTATCAAATCTATATTCATCTTGTATTTCTCCTAACTTGTAATCTGCCATCACCACCAATTTAGCTTTTTTTGTTAAAGCCTGAATACTACTTATGTAACCTGCAGGTATATGCAATACATCTAAATTTTTAGATTCAAGTATAAATATACTCGTTTTTAAGTTTTTAGAAGGTTTTTCCCAATTATCAATTTCAATCAATTGAATTTTGAAACTTCCAGTTACTACACTAAACCAACGTTGTTCAATTTGATGTCCTTGCCAAGCTCTAATAAAAGAAGTATCTCTATTTTCAATCAAGTATACTCGTTTTATAGCAGTAGCATCAAAAGTATTGTTATACTTTAACATACCTCTATCATCTGAATAACAATCTCCTTTAATTATCATTGGTTCTGGCATCTGACTTCCTATATTATGCTGTTTTTCTTCGGTTTTATAATCTTACAACCTCTTGTATTATAGGCAGTTTCAGTAACATTTTTTTTACTGCTTCCACATTCTGTTGTTTCGTATTATGAGAATGGTAATCTTCAATTGTTGAAATATCTTGCTTTCCTTCTGAAAAATATCTTGCATAATTTAAATCCCGATTGTCTGCTGGTATTCTGTAAAATTCTCCCATATCTTCTGCCTTTAACATTTCTTCGCGTGTACATAGGGTTTCATACAATTTCTCACCGTGACGTGTCCCAATTATTTTAATTTCATTGTTAGCATTACATAATTCTTTAATTGCCTGTGCCAAATCACCAATAGTACTTGCTGGTGCTTTATTTACAAACAAATCACCTGCATTTCCATGTTCAAAGGCAAACAAAACTAACTCAACTGCCTCTTCTAACGACATTAAAAAACGGGTCATGTTGGGATCTGTAACCGTTAATGGTTGCCCTTCTTTTATTTGCTTCAAAAATAAAGGAATCACAGAGCCTCTTGATGCCATTACATTGCCATAACGTGTTAAACACACGGTGGTATTAATACTGTTCCTTGATGCTGCAATAGCAACTTTTTCCATCAATGCTTTTGAAATTCCCATCGCATTAATTGGATATGCTGCTTTATCAGTACTTAAACAAATTACTTTTTTTACTCCATTATATTCTGCTGCATCTATTACATTTTGAGTTCCAAATACATTAGTTTTTGTAGCTTCTATTGGGAAAAATTCGCAAGATGGTACTTGTTTTAATGCTGCCGAATGAAAAACATAATCTACCCCACGCATTGCTTTTTCAATACTTTTATAATCCCGAACATCACCAATGTAAAATTTTATTTTCTCATTTCTTAGTTGATTTCGCATATCATCTTGCTTTTTCTCATCACGAGAAAATATTCGAATCTCTTTAAAGTGATCTGTATTCAGAAAACGGTTTAATACAGCGTTGCCAAATGAACCTGTACCTCCTGTTATTAGTAAAATCTTTTCCTTAAACATATTATTAATTTTTATTTTCTATTAAAATATTCAACGCTTCCAAATTTCCCACAAATTAAAGTTTTGTATACATATACCTATTCAATTTCCCTTATTACCTTTTTGGCTAAAGCCAACGGCTAGTTATTTTTTTGTTTTGTGTTCTTTACTTTTTACTGTCCTGCTGTCTTGTTGTCGTGCGATTTTGCGGTCGTCTTCTTTGACTCAGGACTGCAAGACTCCTTCTATTTCTCAAACGGATGCTTTGCCAATGGTTTTTTTACAAAAGGATGGTATTCACCCTTTAAACCTATGGGTGCTGCATGACGTATGCTATGCACTATTTCTATTGCTTGGCGTGGCGCTTCTAATCCGTAACCTTTACCAGCTATAATATCTTGGTAGGATAGGGTGTGTAAATCGGTAAAGCCGCCACTAAATTCTAATTCTTCACCTTCAATAGTGATAGAACGATAGGTGGTTTGTCCTTTTGCTTTTATTTCATCGGGCAACGTATCGGCATTTATAGATAAAAACCAACGTACCCTTGCTTTTTCAAATTCTAAATAGCCTGCTGAACGGTCGTGTGTATTTAGGTGTACTATATTTTGTTTAAGATCTCCAAAAATCCAAGATAACATATCAAAAAAGTGTACTCCTATATTACTGGCTATTCCACCAGATTTAGATACATCTCCTTTCCAAGAGGTATAATACCAATGGCCGCGAGATGTTAAATACGTTAGATCTATATCGTACACTTTATCTTTAGGTCCTGCTGCTATTTTTTCTTTTAAAGCAATAATGCTAGGATGTACACGCAATTGTAGTATGTTGTAAACTTTTTTACCAGTTTCTTCTTCCATTTTCACCAAAGCATCTATATTCCAAGGATTTAACACCAATGGTTTTTCACAAATAGCATCAGCTCCTTGTCGTAAAGCAAAACGTATATGTGCATCGTGCAAGTAATTGGGTGTGCAAATGCTTACATAATCTAACGGTATGCTTTTTTCAAATTTAAGTTTAGATATATGGCGGTCAAAGCGTTCAAACTCAGTAAAAAAATCTGCATTTGGGAAGTAACTATCTATCACTCCTACACTATCAAATTTATCTAATGCAGCTATTAGGTTATTACCTGTTTCTTTTATGGCTTTCATGTGTCGTGGCGCTACGTAACCACTTGCTCCTATGAGTGCGAAATTTTTCATATCTAATTGTTGTCTTTTTTATTGTCGTGCAGTCTTGCTGTCTTGCTGTCTCGCTGTCTCGCTGTCTTGCTGTCTCGCTGTCGTGCGGTCAAAGTGTCTTGCAGTCTTGCAGTCGTGCAGTCTTGCGGTCGTGCGGTCTCGCTTCGCTCTTTTATTGTCGTGCGGTCAACACTATTTCCTAATACCTATTTCCTTTTCACTTTTATACTTTATTCTTTTCGTCTTTAATGAACAGCTTGCTTCAATTTGTCATGTCGAGCGCAGTCGAGACACTCTTCACTTCTCACTTCTCACTTCTCACTTCTCACTTCTCACTTCTCACTTCTCACTCTTTTATTGTCGTGCGGTCAGGCATCGCTGCGCTCTGGTCTTGCGTTCGGTACTAATACCAAATACCTATTTCCTTCTCACTTCTTGGACTCAGGACTGCAAGACAAAAGCGAAGCGTGACTGCTAGACTCATTACTTTTCACTCTTCACTTCTTTGACTCAGGACTGCAAGACAAGAGCGAAGCGAAACTGCAAGACGTCCTTGACTGCAAAACAAGAACGAAGCGAGACTGCAAGACTCATTCTTTTCCAATCTGATAATATTCAAATCCTTTTTCTGCTAAATTAAAAATATTATACTGATTACGACCATCAAAAATAGCTGATACTTTTAATAATTTCTTTATTTCTTCAAAATCGGGGGAACGAAATTCTTTCCATTCTGTTAATAATACCATGGCATCTGCATTTTGAAGTGCTTGGTATTTTGAATTTACATAAGAAACATTTCTAAGTCCTTTTAAATAAAAATCTTTAGCTTCACCCATTGCTTTTGGATCGTATGCTTGAATTTTAGCGCCTCTTTTTACCAATTCTTTTACAATATAAATTGCTGGAGCTTCACGCATATCATCTGTACCCGGCTTAAATGCGAGTCCCCAAATACCAAAAGTTAACCCTGTTAAATCTTCTCCAAAACGTTTTATTATTTTATTTGCAATTACTAATTTTTGTGCATCGTTTACCTCTTCTACTGAAGTGATTAGTCTTGCTTCATAATTGTATTCTGAAGCAATTTTCTTCAATGCTTTCACATCTTTTGGAAAGCAAGAACCTCCATAACCACATCCCGGATAAATAAAATTATAACCTATTCTACTATCTGATCCAATACCAATACGTACTTGATTTGCATCAGCTCCTACCTTTTCACAAATATTAGCAATCTCATTCATAAATGAAATTTTTGTTGCCAACATAGCATTCGCAGCATATTTGGTCATTTCAGCAGAACGAATATCCATCGTTATAAAACGTTCGTGCGACATAGAAAATGGTGCATACAGTTGTTTCATTTTTTCAATGGCATAATCAGTTTCTGCACCAATCACCACCCTATCTGGTTTCATAAAATCGTTAATTGCAGCACCTTCTTTTAAGAATTCGGGGTTTGAAACTACATCAAATTCAATGGAAACATTTCTTTTATTTAATTGTTCCTGTATGGCGGCTTTTACTTTATCTGCCGTACCTATTGGTACTGTTGATTTATCAACTATAACCAACCGTTTTTGCATTGTTTTACCAATAGCTATTGCAACTGCCAATACATGTTGAAGATCAGCCGAGCCATCATCTCCCATAGGGGTACCAACTGCTATAAATACAATTTCTGCATTTTTAAGAGGTGACTCTAAATTTGTTGTGAAAAATAGGTTTTTGTTTGCTACATTTTTTAAAACCATGGCTTCTAAACCTGGTTCATAAATTGGAAGCATTCCTTGATTTAACTTCTCTATTTTGGTTGCATCAATATCTACACAGGTTACACTATTTCCCATTTCTGAAAAACAAGTTCCTGATACCAATCCAACATATCCAGTTCCTATTACTACGATGTTCATTTTTCTCTTTTTATCTTGCGGTCCTGCGGTCGTGCAGTCTTATTTTATTGTCGTGCGGTCTTGCGGTCTTTTTTGTTGTCGTGCGGTCGTGCAGTCTTTTTTGTTGTCGTTCGGTCGTGCAGTCTTTCCTAATACCTATTTCCTTTTCACTTTTATACTTTATCATTTTTTCGTCTTTAATGAACAGCTTGCTTCAATTTGTCATGTCGAGCGCAGTCGAGACACTTTTCACTTTTCACTTTTCACTCTTCACTTCTCACTTCTTTGACTCAGGACTGCAAAACGTCCTTGACTGCAAGACAAGAGCAAAGCGAGACTGCAAAACGTTCTTGACTGCAAGACAAGAGCGAAGCGAGACTGCAAAACTCTTAGAGCTTCCCATCAACTTTACAATTTAATACTCCTTTCACATCGTAAATAATACCGTTTTTGTTTAGGTACTGACTAAAATCTATGTTTAAAAATTCGTTATGTGCTACTGCTAAAACAATACCATCAAATTTGTTTTGTGGCATATTTCTATGGGTTTCAATATTGTATTCATGCTTTACTTCAGCTGGATTTGCCCAAGGATCAAAAACAGTTACGTCGGTTCCAAAATCTTTTAAATTTTGAATCACATCTACAACCCTGGTATTTCTAACATCAGGACAGTTTTCTTTGAACGTAATTCCTAGCACTAATATTTTAGCATTCTTAATTTTTGCCTCATTCTTAATAAATAATTTAATAACCTCAGCAGCTACATAACTTCCCATACTATCATTCATTCTTCTTCCTGCCAATATAATTTCAGGATGGTAGCCAACTTCTTGTGCTTTTTGTGCTAAATAGTAAGGATCTACACCTATACAATGTCCACCAACTAAGCCTGGTTTAAATGGTAAAAAGTTCCATTTAGTTCCTGCCGCTTCTAATACTGCACTCGTGTCAATATCTAATAGATTAAAGATTTTCGCCAATTCATTTACAAATGCAATGTTGATATCTCTTTGTGAATTTTCTATTACTTTGGCGGCTTCTGCTACTTTTATAGAAGGTGCTAAATGTGTACCTGCTATAATTACAGATGCATATAAATTATTTACTTTTTCACCAGTTTCAAAGTTTGAACCAGAAGTTACTTTTAGTATTTTTTCAACGGTATGTTCTTTATCACCTGGATTGATACGTTCGGGTGAATAGCCTGCAAAAAAATGGTGATTAAATGTAAGCCCAGAAGTTTTTTCTAAAATTGGAATGCATACTTCTTCCGTTGCACCTGGATATACGGTAGATTCATAAATAACGATGTCTCCCTTTTTTAGTACTTTCCCAACTGTTTCACTCGATTTTACCAAAGGTGTTAAATCTGGTTTGCTATTTTTATCTACCGGTGTTGGAACTGTTATAATGTAATAGTTACAATCTATAATATCTTGTATATCCGTAGTGCAAAATAGACCAATTGACGGTGATAACCCTTCAACGGAGCCTGTCTTGAGCTTTGTCGAAAGGCTCAGGGTGGCAGGATTTTCATTTAACAATACTGCTTGAAGTATTTCATGTTCAACTTCTAAAGTGTTATCAACTCCTTTTTTTAATTCAGAAACACGTTGTTCATTAATATCGAATCCTATAACTGGATATTTTGTAGCAAATAATCGCGCTAGTGGTAAACCAACATAACCCAATCCTATAATTGCTATTTTTATGTTTTCTTTCATTTTTACTTTTTCACGAATCACTTTTCACTTCTATTCAACAGATTGCTTCTTCCGTGCCTCCATCGCAATGATACTTCGACTGCGCTCAGTACAGGCTCATTACTTTTTATTTATATTCAACAGATCCCCAGTCAAGCTGAGGATGACAAATTCTTCACTATTACCTTTATACTTTTTAAGCCCAACGCGCCACCTGGCCCATTCACTAAAAACAGCTACAAGCTGTTTTCTTTACGCTCTGTCCTACTTCTCACTTCTTTGACTCAGGACTGCAAGACAAGAGCAAAGCGAGACTGCAAGACTCATCACCTTATTCTTTATACTTTTCCAAATACCATTCTACAGTTTTTTTAATGCCAGAATCAAAGTTTTCATCTGCTTTCCAATCCAATTCATTTTCTATTTTAGTGGCATCAATAGCATATCTAAAATCGTGACCTGCTCTATCTTCAACATAGGTAATCTGATCTTTATAATTTCCGCCTTCTTTTGGTGCCAACGTCCCTAACAATTCACAAATTTTATTGACAATATAATTGTTATTTTGTTCATTTTTACCACCTATATTATAAACCTCGCCAGATTTTCCTTCGTGATATCCTAAATCAATTCCTTTACAATGATCTAACACATATAACCAGTCTCTAATATTTTTTCCATCTCCATAAACAGGGATATTTTCACCAGCCAACGCTTTTCTGATAACGGTTGGAATTAATTTCTCATCGTGTTGTTTAGGTCCGTAATTATTTGAACAATTGGTAATTACGGTATTCATTCCATACGTATGATGGTAACTACGCACAATCATATCACTACTAGCTTTTGAAGCACTGTAAGGTGAGTTTGGCGCGTACGGTGTTTCTTCGGTAAATAAGCCTGTTTCACCTAAAGTACCATAAACTTCATCTGTTGAAACGTGTAAAAACTTATTATTTTCAAATCCTTTTTTATAAACAAATGGTTTTTCCATCCAATATTTATAAGCAACATCTAACAAGGTAAAAGTACCCTTAATATTAGTATCAATAAAAATTTCGGGGCCATCAATGGAATTGTCAACGTGGGATTCAGCAGCTAAATGAATCACTCCATGAATAATGTAATGCTGAAAAACACGCTCAACTAAATCCCGATCACAAATATTACCATGAACAAATGTATAGTTTGGAGCTTTTTCAACCGATTTTAAATTTTCTGAATTTCCTGCGTAGGTTAATAAATCAAAATTTACAATGTTATATTGAGGGTATTTATTTACTAAGTATTCTACTAAATTAGACCCAATAAACCCTGCTCCTCCTGTTACTAAAATTGCTTTCATCCTTTATCCGTTTTATTTGTTTAGGTAAAGCGATAAAGGTAAAATTTTAAAGGGAACACACAAAAGGTTTAAGGCGAAATCTACTTACTTTTTTAATCTGATTGGGTGTAATTAATTTTTGATGATAACTTTTCGTGAGTTCAATTGTCAGTTCTAGCGCAATCGAGAACTAGGATAGCATCTCGACTGCGCTCGATGTGACAAAAAAAATAGTAGATGAACCGTTCTCGACACATTGCCATCTTTCTAACTGGTATCATTGCTCCTACTCGCCCATAGCTCTCGCTATGTCGTACTAAAAATGTTCACTGAACATTTTTTAAACGCTCAGCGCTGTTCCGTTTTGTTACATAAAAAACACATAAACTAACGTTTTTAAGAATTGCATCCAACGGATTACTTTTTTAATCTTTCAATACAGTATTGAAGTGAATCTTTCCAATGCGGAATTGTTAGTTGAAATGTCTCCTGAATCTTCTCCGTATTCAGCAAACTAAATTTAGGTCTTTTGGTTGGTGTTTTAAACGCTTCAGAAGTTATAGGTAAAACCGTAGCATTGTGTTGGGCTAATTTCACAATTTCTTCTGCAAATTGAAACCAACTACATTCGCCAGCATTTGCATAATGATAGGTTTGGACTCCTTTACTCTTTAAAAAAGGAACAATTTTTAAAATAATTGTTGCTAAATCATGTGCATTGGTTGGTGAACCTATTTGATCTGAAACTACTGAAATAGTATCTTTCTCTTTACTTATTCTTAAAATTGTTTTTACAAAATTTTTACCAAAGTTTGAATACAGCCACGATGTTCTAATAATTGCTGAATTATTTGGATTTATGGTTAATAAGGCTTGTTCTCCTTTTAATTTTGAACTGCCATAACTATTTTGTGGATTTGTTTTGTCTGATTCTTTATACGGTATTTTTGAAGCACCATCAAAAACATAATCGGTTGAAATATGTATTAATTTCAGTTGCTGTTTGGTTGCTATCTTCGCTAAATTCTCAACTGCTAAATAATTAATTTCATTCGCTAAACCGCGCTCTTCTTCAGCTTTATCAACATTGGTATAAGCTGCACAATTTATAATAATAGCAATGTTATTTTCTAAAACAAACGTTGAAACAGCATTAAAATTAGTAATATCTAAGTTGCTTTTATCTGTAAAAAAGAAGATGTAATTTTGAAAATAATTTTCTAAACTTACCAATTCTAATCCCAATTGCCCTTTTGAGCCTGTGACTAATATATTACTCATGTAAACTAAAATTTTCTTTAAATAAATCAGCGTCTTTAAAAGTTGATTGCATTTTATCTTTTTCAGAAATTAGAAGTTCCTCTAATGGTAATTTCCAATCTATTTTTAAATATTCATCATTGTACATAATGCCTCTTTCTGATTCTTTATGGTAATAATTATCTACTTTATAACTAAAAATTGCTTCATTGCTTAATACCACATATCCGTGAGCGAATCCTTTAGGGACTAAAAGTTGGTGTTTATTTTCTTCGCTTAATTCTATGGCAACATGGTGCCCAAAAGTAGGAGAACCCTTTCTAATATCCACCGCTATATCCAACACTTTTCCTTTCACAACGCGCACCAATTTGGTTTGTGCAAAAGGTGGTAATTGATAGTGCAAACCACGTAAAACTCCTTTGGTTGATTTTGCCTCGTTATCTTGAGTGAAATTTATAGTACAGCCCATAAATTTTTCAAACACTTCTTTTTTGAAGGATTCAAAAAAATAACCTCTTTCGTCATTTAAAATAGTTGGTTTACATAAAACCACATCAGGAATTTCTGTTCTAATAAATTTCATTTTTTTAATTATTTAGATTTGGCTAAATTAACTAATTATCATAAATTTTTGGTTTATTTCTAAAAAATGAAATAAGAAACAAAATTTGAATTTTTAAATTTACTTTTTTTACACTTAAACAAATTCAGATTAACCCGTTGGATGCAATTCTTAAAAACGTAGGTTCGAGTGCTTTTTATGTAGTAAAACAGTACAGGAATTCGAGACAAGAAAGAACAATAATATCTAAAAATCAGTCATATTCGTCGTTGTGAAAGAGTACGCGACGAAGCAACCTCATATTGAAAAACAGATTGCTTCATTTCACTGCGTTACATTTGCAATAACAAAACACAACGTCATCTTATGTTTGTATAGGAGATAATTTTGTGTTTATTTAAATGTTAAATTTAACTTAGATTATCAACATGAGTTCGATATAAGAATTAAATTAACGAATTGAATATCAACAAATAAATGTTGTTGTTTATGAATATGTCACCTCGAGCCCTTCGACTGTCGCTTAGGACAGGCTAAAGTCGAGAGGTCAATTATGCTGAAAAATACAAGGTCTCGACTGCGCTCGACCTGACAATAATGGTCTTTACCAAAATATAGTAAGGAAGTTTACCAAACTCAGGTTATTAGTTAGTTAAAATATTTAGACAAACGCCTTTTAATTTGTATTAAAGAATTATAAATAGTTAAGCATATTTCGACAGGCTCAATATGACCTAAAATTCCTCTTTAAGGTAGCCCCCTTTTTTAATTTAATTGTGAAATTATTATCTTATAGATCTAATAAATGAAGTACAATTATACTGCTTTAACCCGTTGTGCATTTTGATTAAATTTCGTCAATTCGAGTTAATTTTAGCCTTTTTAGGCTTAAAATTAGTATCGAGAATAGAAATTTTATTAAAAAACAATAGTTCTCGATACAATTTTTTATCAAAAATCACTCGAACTGACGTTGCATTAAGTTTAAATAGCCAAAATGCACAACGAGTTACTTTATTAAAGAATCCTCAATCTTATAGTTCAAAATAAGTGTTCACCATTTTTTTTAGTTTATCACTATTAATAGGTTTAGAAATGTATGCATTACAGCCTGCTTTCAGTGCAATATTTTCGTCCCCTATTAAAGCATTGGCAGTTTGAGCAATAATAATTACATTTTCATTAAATTTACGAATGGCCCTTGTAGCGTCATACCCATCCATTTCAGGCATTTTAATATCCATTAAAATTAAATCAATCTTGTTTTCTTTACACATTTCAACAGCTTGTACCCCTGTTGAAGCTCTAAAAATAGTATTAGCAAAGTCCTCAAATAAAATGGTTAAAAACTGGAATGCATAAGCATCATCCTCCGCAATTAGGATGTTAATTTTTTTTGAATGATTTAATTCAATTTCTGTAGACGCTATTAATTTAGATGCTGAATTATCTATAATTTCATTATTTAAAGGCAAGGTGAAATAAAATGTACTTCCTATGCCATTTTCAGAATCTACCCAAATTTTTCCATGCATCATTTCAATATATGATTTGGAAATTGACAAACCCAAACCAGCTCCTTCAAACACTTGTTTATCTTCAATATCAGCCTGTACAAATCGCTCAAAAATAGCTTTTTGTCTATCTTTTGGAATTCCAATACCTGTGTCGGAAACAAAAAATTCTAATTCCTTATTTTTTATGGAATATCCCAAGTTTATTGTTCCCTGTTCGCTATATTTAATGGCGTTTTTTATTAGGTTGCTAACAACAGCTTCAAATTTCGGCCTGTCATTTTGTATTATTAATGTTTCCTTTTGTTTTTCAAGACTTAAATTCAAATTCATTCCTTTACTTTCAGCTTCAGGTTTGTAAAATTCAAATAAACTAATTAGTACTTTATGAACATGAATGGCTTCAAAATTTATAAGTGTTTGGCCTGTTTCTAATTTAGAAACATCCATTAAATCATTTAAAGTGCTTAATAACCTTTTGCTGCTTTTGGCTATAATATCAATGTATTTTTGTTGTTTAGCACCGTTTAATTTAGGATTTTTTAATAAATCTGAAAAACCTAAAATTCCATTCATTGGGGTACGAATTTCATGACTTATATTTTGCAAAAAAGCAGTTTTTAAACGATCTGATTCGGTTGCTTTTTCCAGCGCATTTTTTAAATCTTCCTCTGCTTTTTTTCGATGAATAGATATTCCTATTTGATCTGAAACAAATTCTAAAAGCTCCATATCCTTCTCCGAATAAGCATCTTTATGAGTATAACTTTGCACAGCAATAACACCCATTGTTTTATTCTCTATCATCAGTGGTACCCCAAGCCAAACTTCAGGAATCGTTCCAACTAATTTAATTTCATGGTTTTCGGCTAAAATAGTTAATTGTTTTTTTGAAGCCAATAATGATTTTTCGGTATTAATAATGTAATCTGTTAAGGTATTACCAGCTGGAATCTCATGAAAACTATCTTTTTCATCCGTAAAAAAAGGTAACGAAATAATATTGGTTTCTTCATTAAAAAGTGCAATATAAAAATTTGTGGTGTCTAAAAAAGTTCCTAATTCATTCCGTATAATTGTGGTAAGTCCAGCTATGTTCTCACTCTGTGCTACAGCGTTTGAAATATGGTACAATACTTTTTGAATTTGCTCCCCATGTTTCCGTTCTGTAATATCTTGTATTACTCCTTTAAAAAATTTCTCTTCTAAATTTACTTCGCCTATTCCTTCCAGCCATTTTAAAGTTTTCGTATTTTTAGTAATAATCCTAAATTCGTGTTGGTATTTAGAACTCGTTTCTATTGCTTTTCTTAATTCTATATTGTTGGTAGCTATATCATCTGGGTGAACAAATTTACGCCATTCTGAAAATTCTAGTTGTGCTACTTTTTCTAATTCTGTAATCTCATAAAAACTATTAGAACAAACTCCTAAGTTTGTGTTTAAATCTAAATTAAAAGATCCCATTACAGCTATTTCTTGTGCCTTTTGTAAATTTTGCTCACTTTTTAGTAGCGCAGAGGTTATTTCTTTTTTTTGAGTAATATCTTCTGCTACTTTTAAATAATTTATAATCTCACCTTTATTGTTTTTAATAGAAGAAATTATGGCTGATTCCCAAAATAAAGAGCCATCCTTTTTTTTGTTATATATATCGCAGCGAAAATCATTGCCTTCCAAAATAGTTTTCCAAAGGTTTTGATAAAACTCTGCAGAGTGTTCTCCAGATTTTAATAATTTTGAATTTTTCCCTTTAACTTCTTCTAAAGTATATCCAGAAGTTTCTGTAAATTTCGGATTTACATATTCTATATTTCCTATAACATCTGTAATTACAATAATAGCAGGGCTTTGTTCTACGGCTGTTGATAATTTTTTTAAGCTAATTTCGGCTTTTTTTCGTACTTCAATTTCTTTATTAAGTTCAAAAGTTCTTTCTTCAACTAATTCTTCTAATTTTTGATGGTATTTTTTTAGTTCTTTCTCCGTATTAAATCTGTGAATGGCATTTTGAACTGTAATGACTAGCGTTTTTAAATAATAACCATCTATATCTTTAATAAGATAATCAAAAGCGCCTTTTTTTAAAGCATTTACTGCAATTTCTTCACTTCCAGTCCCTGTTACTACAACAATTGGGATATCAATTTTTAAATCTAAAATTTCAAAAGTGGTTCCGTCTCCTAAAAAATAATCGGAAACCACCGCATCATAGGTGTTGTTTTGTAATGCCTCTTTTGCATCTTTAATAGAGTCAACCAACTGGTAGGTAAAAGGAAAATCATTATTTTTAGTAAATCGCTCAAAAGCCATTTGATCTACTTTATCATCTTCAATTACTAGTATATGTTTCATAGGTTTATTTTTTTTCAGGCAATTCACTAAGGGTCCAATACAGGTGAATGGTTTTAACAGTTTCAACAAATTGTAAATAATCAACTGGTTTTATCATATAACCTGCCACCCCTAAATTAAAAGTTTCCATTTTATCTTGCTCTGCTTTTGAGGTGGTTAATACAATTACAGGAATACTTTTAAGCTCATTATCTTTTTTTATGACTTCCAAAAATTCAATACCGTTCATTTTTGGCATATTTATATCTAACAAAATAATCCCTGGACTCCTATTTGATGGATTCTTTAAATATTCTAAAGCCTCCAAACCATTTTTGCATACTTGCATAGGATTGGTAATCTTATTATCTTTAAATGCTCTTTTTATGGTCATAACATCAACTAAGTCATCTTCAACTAATAAAATTAAAACTTCAGTTCCCATCTTTTTTATATTTAATTGTTTTCTTTGTTTTTTGCAAATGTAAAATAAAACGTGGTTCCTTCTCTAACTTTAGAAGTAAGCCATACATCGCCTCCATATATTTGAGCGATACGTTTTACCAAACTTAAACCGATACCCGTACCTTCTTGTTCGTCTCGTGAAACTAAACGTTGAAATATTTTAAAAATCCGATCAAAATACTGTTCATCAATTCCACAGCCATTATCTTTTACATAAAATTCATAAAAATGATCTCGTTCAATTACGCCAATATTAATAAACCCTGTTGGTTTATCTATAAATTTAATAGCATTTTGTATTAAATTTTGAAATAATTGACCAATTCTTGTTGGATCTGCGGTTATTGTTGGCAGTTTTGTATCGATTTTAATATGTATATTTTCTGGCGAATCTAACAATTCAATAGTGTCTTCCACTAAATTATTGAGGTTTATTATAACTTCTTTCTCTGAAGCTTTACCAATTCTTGAAAATTGCAAAATACCTTCAATTAAATTATCGAGCCGTTGAACTCTTGCAATAAGTAAAGTTAATTGTTTTTGACCTTCTTCATCTATTTTATCTGCATAATCTTGAGATAACCAATAACTTAATTGACTTATTGCACGTAAAGGAGCTTTTAAATCGTGCGATACAATTTGAGCAAAATCTCTTAATTCTCTATTAGAATGCTCTAATTCTTTCGTCCGTTCTTCAACTTTACTTTCTAATTCTTTTGTGTAAGCCAAAATTTCTTCTCTTAATTTACATTGCTGAATTGAAATTGCCAATTGGCTTGCTATTTCTTTAATAATTTGAATGTTTTCTTCAGAAAAATAAGTGGCGTTATCTGTAGCTATATTTAACAACCCCATTAACTTTCCTTCTATCATTAATGGAACTAAAATAACAGCAGTTACATTATGGTTAATTAAATCTTTAAATATTTCTGAGGATGTTTTATTCGTTTCTAAATGGTTAATTAATTGAATTTTCCCTGATTTTAATAACGGTAAATCCACTAAATCATATTCATTTACAAAAGAATGAGTGATTTCTTTATTTTTAATTTCAAATTCAGCAACTAATTCAATTCTATTAAATGAATTGGTAGCAATATCATACAAACCAAAAGAAGCTAATTTATATGGGATTAGTTGTTTTAATTCTTTAAAAACATTGGCTGCAATAATTTTAGGAGAGTCTGCTGCTAATATTGATTTATCTATATTATAAAGTAATTTTACTCGATTTGCATAATTTTGGAGTGATTTTTGTGAAAGTTTTCTCTCCGTAATATCTTGAAAAAATATAGCAAGTCCTTCTTTTGAAGGTATTATTCTATTTTCAAACCATTTATTCCAAGGTGGATAATAATCTTCAAAAATAATCTCATTTTGGGTTGTAGCGGCTTTGTAATAATTTTTATAAAAAGGCTGGTTTACACCATCAGGGAATTCTTTCCAAATATTTTTACCTATTAAATCTTCAGGGCTTCTTCTAAACAAGTTTCCAGCTCTTTGGTTAACATTGGTATATTCCCAATTGGTATTTAGAGATACGTAACCATCGGTCATATTTTTTAACGTATTGAATATAAATTTGCTAGATTTTTGTATTTTTTCTTCTGTTTCTTTACGTTCTGTTATATCCATTAAGCTACCTAAAATCTTAACAATCTTTCCGTTTTCGGAAATAGGTTTTCCTGCAGCTCTTATCCACATATTTTTACCTTGTGCATTGATAAATCGGGCTTCTATATCATACGGAATGCCATCTGATATTGCCTTTGTAAACGAGTCAGAAATTAATGGTCTGTAATCTGGGTGATAAAATTTTGTACCTTCTTCAGGTTTAATCATTTCGTTTTTTGCAATACCATAAATATTATAAACTTCTTCCGAAAAATAGCTTTCATCTGATTCAACATCATATTCCCAACCTCCAATTTTTGAGATTTTTTGAGTTTCATTTAAAATGTGCTCACTTCTCTTTAACAATTCTTCATCTTTTTTACGTTCTGTTATATCTTCACCAGAACTTAAAACTCCCGTTATTTTACCACTTGCATCTTTTATCAATTCATTTTGCCAAGCTATCAAGCGTTCTTCACCTGATTTTGTTAAAATGGCGTTTTCATAATGTTTAACCGATGCTAACTCGCCAGAAAAGACCTTTTTAGAAGCCTCTTTTATTTTTGCTCGCTGTTTTTTAGGTATAAAATTATCAAACCAATTTTTACCTAATATATCTTTTTGAGGATAGCCTAAAATTTGGCATCCTTTTGGGTTGATTAATTCTACTATTCCATTACCGTTTAAACTTAACAACATTATTCCTGCAACCTCTAAATATTGCTGCGCTTTGTTACGTTCAACGAGTATCTCTTCTTCAACTTTTTTTAATTTAGTAATATCATATACCGTTCCTGTTGAACTTTGTGGCATTCCATTTTTATCAAAAACAGTTCTTCCTTTTTCAATTACGTACTTTAATTGTCCTGATTTTAATAATAAACGGTGTTCAATTTCGTAAGGAATGTTGCTTTTTAACGAGTTTAAGTAGGAAGTGTTTACTTTTTCTCTGTCATCTGGATGAATGTTTTCTAAAAAGGCTTCATAGGTTGCATCAAATTCCTGTGGTTTTAAACCAAAAATTCTATAAACTTCATCAGACCATTTTAACTTATTGGTTATTAAATTTAATTCCCAATGTCCTAAATGCGCAATTTTTTGGGCTTCTCTTAATTTCCTTTCACTCTCAATAATTTTTTCTTCCGCTAATTTATTTTCTGTAATATCTATAACTAATCCTTCAAAATGAGTAATATCATTATTTTCATTTCGTCTTATTACTGAATTATCATTTACCCATTTAATTTTACCGCTTTTTGTAACAATTCTATAAGGTTTATGCGAGAATGAAGTTGCTATTTTATCTTCACTATAGGTAGCCACTTCATGAGTTACCCTTTCAATATCGTCTTTATGAATGATGTTAAAATAGGAGATTTTCTGTGTTAAAAAATCATTCATGGAATATTCTGTTAATTCCTGCACATTTTCAGAGACGTACGGAACTGGCCACCCTTCTTCATTTTTCCATAAAAATGCCACTGCTGGACTTCGGTTAATAATTTGATAGGATTCTTGTAGTTTAGCTTCAATTTCTTTTTGATGTGTAATGTCAAGCTGTGTACCCCAAAAAGCCACCATACAATTGTCCTCTATAATTCCAACGGCATTATTAGAAAAATAACGAATTTCACCTTTCGCTGTAATTTCTTTCGTAGTAGCATTAATTACCTTGTAATTTGATGCTATAAAAGAAGTTAATGCATTTATATTATCAATATCATTTTCATTTCCGTGTAATTCAACAAAACGCTTACCTATAATATCTTTAGCTTGTTTATAACCGTATAGTTTAGCATACGTATCGTTGCATTCTGAAACAAACATATGCTTGTACATAAGTTTTATTTGTTCTTTGGGAGCTATATTTATTGGGATAGGAACTTCTGATTCTATATGGTAAAAACCTTCACTGGTTTGTTCTACAAAATAACGATATCTATTTTCACTTTTTTGTAGAGAAACTTCAGCTTGTTTTCTGCTATTTTCTTGATGTATTTTTGCAAGAGACAAAGAAATGATAAAACTCGTTTTTTCAAGCAAGTCTATCTCAGCATTATCAAAAAAGAAAGGTTCTGAAGCATAAATATTTAAGGCGCCTAAAACTTTATCATTTGTTATAATAGGTATAGACACTAAGGATTTTAAACCATGTTTTTTAGCTTTATCAGACCAAGGTTTAAATTCTGAATTATCTCTTAAATCATTAAAAACCACACTGCTTTTTTTTATAATTGCCCTAACTGTTGGTCCTTTACTTTGAGTTTTATCAGCTAAGTCAATTTTAAAATTAGTAAGATAATTTATAGTATCGCCAGCAGATACATATGGGCTTATTTGTTGTTTTTCTTCATTTATAAAGCCAATCCATGCCAATTTAAATTTTCCGGTTTCAATTATGATATCACAAAATTTTTGAAGCAATATTTTTTCGCTTTTGATACTTGAGGCTGCCAAACTCATTTGGCTAATAATTTCTAATAATCGGTTAGATTTATGTTGTTTATTCTCAGCTTCTTTTCGTTCTTCAATATTTCTAACAGTGGCTAGGCATTTATCTTCGCCATTAAGGGATATAAATTTTAAACTCACTTCTGCCCAAAAAATAGTATCATTTTTATGCCTTGCTTGCCATTCAAAAGTTTGTGTTCCATTATTTTTAGCGCTCAATATCCAATCTATGGCGTCTTTTTCAGTATAATTTGGATCCCCTGAACTAAATGCATCCATGGTTTTATGAAGTACTTCTTCTTTTGTGTAACCAAACATATTGCACATTGATTGATTTACATCTGAAATTATCCCAGTTTCACCATCATGAATAAAAATAGCATCAGTAGTACCATCAAAAATGGTTTGAAGATAATTTTTAGAAACAATAAGTTCTTGACTTATTTGTTCCCTTTCTTTTGAAATTTTTTCAAATTTTTGGCGAAAAGTAAGGGTGTTAAAAATATCGTTATACGTGTTTTCTTTAGATTCACTTATAATCGTTTTTCTATCTAAATAAATAAGATAAAATGTAAAAAGACTTGAATAAACAAATGCCAATGAAATTTTAGCTATTAAATGTGAGACTAAACTATATAGAAATTGGTCTGTACCATAATAAACTCCCAAATTAAACAGCAACGAGTCAATACTTAATACCAATGCCATTGAAAAAAAGATGCGTAAAAAGAGGGAGGAAAGAAATTTTGAGATAATTTCATACATGAAAATTATCATAAAAACATCTACTAAAAGTGCAAAAGTACCAACTAAGGTTATACGCGTTTGTTGTACAAATAATTCTTTTGGGAAATGATAAATATTTAAGATTCCTTCCCCTTCTGTTTTCCAACTTATAATGTATTGTAAGAGTACTAAAACAAAATTTGCTGCAACTATTGCGTAAATTAATTTACGAGCTTCCAAGGCGTCTTCACGAATATAAATAAGCAGTATGGCAAATAAACTTCCCGTGAATAAAATGGTTCCTGGTGAAACTAAAACACTTGGTGCAATTTCAATGTAAAGAGTATTATATAAAAACACTTGCATATATTGAATTACACCCAATGCAATAAACAACAGACTTAACCCGAATATAGAACGTAGTCTAAATAAGGTTAGTAATAAACTACCTACTATAATACATTGTAAAACGAGAATTAAAATTTGGTTGTAAGCAATACCATGCATATTTATTTCTAGCTTTTTTAAAATTTATACCACAATGTATAATTCCATTGCTTGTTAAATGTGTTTTAAATTACATTTGTATACTTGAAAATAATTGGGTTACTAAATTTTTAATAGGTTTAAAGATAGCTTTTTTTATGGTTAAAATGAATTTAGTTAGTTTAAATTTAATATATGGAAATTAGAATTTCACAACTTTTTGTGTTGAGCCAAAAGAATCTTCACTGTTACAAATATCGATACTAAAATATTTTATAAAATGAAAAATCCTCATAATCAAATGATTATGAGGATTTTTTGCGGTCTGGACGGGACTCGAACCCGCGACCCCCTGCGTGACAGGCAGGTATTCTAACCAGCTGAACTACCAGACCGTTGCTCTTAGCGGATGCAAATATAATAGTGTTTTTTATATCTACAAAGCTTTTTTAAATGTTTTTACAAAAATCTTTTTCTACTAATTAAATACGAAACTAAAATTTGATGAAACCCTTTATTTATATCTACAGGAACATAATCAATCTTATATTGCATACATTTCATTTTCAAATCATTGAAATAATTTTCCACTTCAACTTTGTATTGTTTTTTAATAGATTCAGCATATAAATTTATTTCTTCACCTGTTTCAACATCAGCAAATTTCTTTGGTGAGTTATCAAAATCGAAGTTTAATTCTAATTTTCCATCATAGGTATGAAACAAAACAACTTCATGTTTGTTGTATTTTAAATGACGTAATGCCTCAAATAATTCATTTTCATTTTTAGATGCTTGAAACATATCTGTAAACAAAAAGATTAACGACCTTCTATGAATTTTTTCTGCTATTTCATGCAATACTTTGTAAGTTTCAGTAGAAGCTTTTGAGGCATTCTTTAGCAATGCTGCTAATTGCTCCAATAACATCATCCTATGTCTATCACTTCCTTTAGTTGGCGCATAATAATCATCCTTATCACTGTAAATACTTAATCCTACTGCATCTCTCTGTCGTTTTAATATTTCCATTAATGCAGCTGAAGCTATTGTTGAAAATGCGATTTTTGTTAAATTATTTATGGAAGGATTTTTAACAATTGGATAATGCATAGATGCTGAATTATCAATAATTAAATGGCATCTTAAGTTGGTTTCTTCTTCGTAGCGTTTTACAAATAATTTTTTTGTTTTCGCATATAATTTCCAATCTATATGCCGCGTACTTTCTCCTTTATTATACAATCTATGTTCTGCAAACTCAACTGAAAATCCGTGAAACGGACTTTTATGCATCCCCGTAATAAATCCTTCAACAACTTGATTTGCTAGTAAATCAAGGTTATTTATTTCAGAAATATTTTTTACTAATAACGGACTCATTGCTGTATTTTAACACTTGTAAATATACTATTAAAAAAGAAAAAGGCTTAACAAATTGTTAAGCCTTTAAAATTACCTTTAAAGATAAATTTTATAAATGTGCATTTATTTTTTCTTCGTAAACAGATTTTGGTGCAACACCTACTTGTTTTTCAACAACCTCTCCATTTTTAAATACCAATACTGTTGGAATATTACGCACTCCATATTTAGCTGCAAATTCTTGATTTGCATCAACATCTACTTTAGTTATTAATGCTTTCCCTTCAAATTCTGAAGTTAATTGATCCATTATTGGAGCAACCATTCTACAAGGTCCACACCATGCTGCCCAAAAATCAACCATTACTGGTTTATCCGATTTTAAAACTACTTCGTCAAAAGTTGCGTCTGTTACTTCTAATGCCATACTCTATTTTTTTAATTATTAATTTCTTTATTTAACTTAACAAAAGTAAACAAATATTTTACCATATCAATTTTTGTTACATTACTTTTATTTATAAAGTCATTAACAAAAGTGATGTTATTCTAATTTTAAAAAACTACGGAAGCTATAGCTTTAATATTTTCTGATTTACCCATAGAATAAAAATGAACTACAGGCACGCCTTTAGCTATTAATTCTTTAGCTTGTTCAATTGCCCATTCTATACCAACTTGACGTACTTGCAAATTGTCTTTACAATTTTCAACTTCAGAAATTAATACTTCAGGTAAATCTAATTTAAATATCTGCGGAAGCACTTGTAAATGTCTTTTTATAGCAACAGGTTTTATTCCAGGAATAATTGGAACTGTAATTCCAATAGCACGTGCTTTTTCAACAAAATCAAAATATTTTTTATTATCGAAAAACATTTGAGTTACCACATAATCGGCTCCTGCATCTACTTTTTCTTTTAATCTTCGTAAATCAGCATCCATACTTGGAGCTTCCAAATGTTTTTCAGGATAACCAGCCACTCCAATGCAAAAATCAGAATTATAAGGTGTTTCAATTATTTCGTGTAAATATTTTCCTTTATTTAAATCTTTAATTTGAGCCACCAATTCTGATGCAAAGTTGTTACCATTCTTTGTAGCAGAAAAAAACTTTTCTTGTTTCATAGCATCTCCACGCAAAGCCATCACATTATCCAACCCTAAATAATGACAATCTAACAACACATATTCTGTTTCCTCTTTTGTAAAACCTCCACACAATACGTGCGGAATAGCATCTACATTGTATTTATATTTCAAAGACGCACAAATACCAACAGTTCCTGGGCGCATACGCGTAATTCTTTGTTCTAAAAGTCCATTTTCTTTAGGGATATATACATATTCTTCTCTTGATGTGGTTACATCAATAAAAGGAGGCTTAAACTCCATTAAAGGATCAATATTATTATACAATTCCTGTATATTTTGCCCCTTTTGTGGCGGCACTATTTCAAATGAAAATAATGTTTTTCCGTTGGCCTTTCTTATATGTTCTGTTACTTTCATTATTTAATTATTGTTTAAAAGTTCAGCTGTTAAAACGTGTAATTGTTATTAAAACAATGAGCTTTTACTTTACATTTTTAGTTATTGGGCGTTCCCTTTCAGGTCGCGCTTTCCGTTAAATCTTTTTCTCCGTTGCACTTCAAAAAAGGATACCACTTCAATCGCTAACGCTTTACAGACCTAACAGGTTTTAAAAACCTGTTAGGTCTCTCCTCACTTCTCTCATCTATTAATCAGCTAAATTAGGATTTAACCATTTTTTAGCTTCATTCAAACTCATATTCTTTCGAGTTGCAAAATCTTTAACTTGTTCTTCTGTTATTTTTCCTAAACCGAAATATTTAGCATTTTCATTTCCAAAATAATAACCTGAAACTGAAGCTGCTGGCCACATAGCTAAACTATCCGTTAATTCAACACCAATAGTTTCTTTCACACTTAACAACTCCCAAATAGTCCGTTTTTCAGTATGATCTGGGCAAGCTGGATAACCCGGTGCTGGACGAATTCCTTTATAGCTTTCTTTTATTAATTCTTGATTAGAAAAACCTTCTTCAGATGCATAACCCCAATGTTCTTTTCTTACTTTTTTATGCAAATATTCCGCAAAAGCTTCTGCTAATCTATCGGCTAATGCTTTAATCATAATTGAATTATAATCATCGTGGTCTTTTTCAAATTCCGCTGCTAATTCAGCAGTTCCAAATCCTGTTGACACACAAAATGCGCCCATATAATCTTCAATTTTTGTTTCTTTTGGAGCAATAAAATCGGCCAATGCAATTGAAGGAATTCCTGCTTTCTTTTTTAATTGCTGGCGCAAAGTCACAAACTTCACATTTACATCGCTTCTTATTGAATCTGTATATACTTCAATATCATCATTCACAGCGTTTGCAGGAAAAATTCCAAAAACAGCTTTTGCGGTTAATAATTTCTCATCTAGTATTTTGGCTAATAATAATTTAGCATCATTAAATAAATTAGTTGCCGCAGAACCTACAACTTCATCCGATAAAATTTGTGGATATTTCCCATGCAATTCCCAAGTCCTAAAAAACGGACTCCAGTCTATATAATCTACTAATTTTGTTAAATCAAAATCTTCAAAAACTTGTGTTCCTATATAATTTGGTGTTGGAATTTTTATAGTATCCCAATCAATTTTAAATTTATTATTTCTTGCTTCAGCCAACGATATATATTCTTTTCGCTTAGAACGATTTAAAAACCCTTCACGAACCTTCACATAATCTTCTTTTATAGCTTCAACATATTGCTTATTGGTTCTTTTCTTTAATAAATCACCAACTACTGTAACAGCTCTTGAAGCGTCAAGTACATAAACCACCGCATTTTTATATTGTGGATCAATTTTTACTGCGGTATGTGCTTTTGAAGTTGTTGCACCTCCAATTATTAAAGGAACTTCAAAATTTAAACGCTCCATTTCTTTTGCTAAATATACCATTTCATCTAATGATGGTGTAATTAAACCACTTAGTCCAATAACATCAACATTTTCAGCTTTAGCTGTTTCAATAATTTTTTGCGGAGGAACCATTACCCCTAAATCAATGATATCGTAATTATTACATGCTAAAACTACGCTCACAATATTTTTACCAATGTCGTGTACATCGCCTTTTACTGTTGCTAATAAAATTTTACCATTCGCCTGGCTTACACCATTTTTTTCTGCTTCAATAAAGGGTAACAAATAAGCGACCGCCTTTTTCATTACACGTGCCGATTTTACCACTTGCGGCAAAAACATTTTTCCTGAACCAAACAAATCCCCAACCACATTCATTCCTGTCATTAAATTAATTTCAATAACTTCAATAGGCTGTGAAGCATTTATTCTAGCTTCTTCTACATCTTCCAAAATAAATTCATCCAATCCTTTAACCAAAGCATGTGTAATTCTGTCTTGTACTGATTTTTCTCGCCAAGACAAATCTACTTTATGTTCTTTTACTGAACTTATAACAGTTTCAGCAAAAGTTAATAATCGATCGGTTGCATCTTCTCTTCTATCTAAAATTACATCTTCAACATGTACTAATAAGTCTTTCGGAATTTCATCATAAACTTCTAACATTGATGGGTTTACAATTCCAATATTCATCCCTGCTTTTATGGCATGGTATAAAAATACCGAATGCATTGCTTCACGAACAGCATCATTTCCTCTAAAAGAAAACGAAACATTACTCACGCCACCACTTACACTTACATTTGGTAAGTTTGTTCTTACCCAACGTGTAGCTTCAATAAAATCGATGGCATTTCTTTTGTGTTCATCCATTCCTGTTGCCACAGGAAATATATTTAAATCGAAAATAATATCTTCAGAAGGAAAACCAACTTTATTTACTAAAATAGCATACGAACGTTTTGCAATTTCTAATCTACGCTCATAATTATCAGCTTGTCCAACCTCATCAAAAGCCATGACAATAACAGCAGCACCATACATTTTTATTTTTCTTGCGTGCTCAATAAATTGTGCTTCACCTTCTTTTAAAGAAATAGAATTAACCACACATTTACCCTGTGCCACTTGCAAACCAGCTTCAATAATTTCCCATTTTGAGCTATCAATCATAATTGGCACACGTGCAATATCAGGTTCAGCAGCAATTAAGTTCATAAAACGAACCATAGATTCCTTACCGTCTAACAATCCATCATCCATATTGATGTCGATAATTTGCGCACCGCCTTCAACCTGATGACGAGCAATAGCTAGTGCTTCATCAAATTTTTCATCTTTAATTAAACGTAAAAACTTACGAGAACCTGCAACATTGGTACGTTCACCAACATTTATAAAATTACTTTCTGGAGTAATTATTAATGGTTCTAAACCTGAAAGTTTTAAATACCGCTTTTGGTTGTTGGTTGTTGGTTGTTGGTTGTTTGTACTCATCATTTCTTTCTATAATAATTTATAAAACCATTTAACAACTTTTTACAACTTGTAATTTGAGTTAATATAGTATTTAACATTTCTTCATTTAAAAAATTAAGGTCGTTTGCTAAATAAACTTGGGTTTCAAGCTCAAATAAAGACCCTTTTGCAATATGTAAAAAATGGATTGTATCTTTTGATGTCTGCCTTCCGCACCCTTCTGCAATATTTGAAGGGACAGAAATTCCACTTCTTTTAATTTGGCTAATAAGTCCAAATTTTTCTTCAGAAGGAAATGTGGAGCAAGCCTCGTAAATCATTTTCACCAACTTTCTTGACTCCAACCAAACATCCAATTCTATATACGAATTCATTCTATCTGTTTTATTTTAAAACCAAATACCAACAACTAACTCCCAACAACCAAATTCCTCGGCTTATAATCTACTGCCAAATCTGCAATTGCTCTAATATGCGCTGGTGTTGTCCCACAACAACCACCAATAATATTGATTAAACTTTTATCTAAATATTCTTTAATTTGGTTGGCCATTATTTCTGGAGTTTCATCATATTCTCCAAAAGCATTTGGCAATCCTGCATTTGGATGTGCTGAAATTCTTAAATCTGATTTTTGCGCCAAAACTTCTAAATGCGGTGTTAATTGTTTAGCTCCTAAAGCACAATTAAATCCAACCGTTAACAACGGAATATGTGATACTGAAATTAAAAAAGCTTCTGCTGTTTGACCAGATAATGTTCTTCCACTTGCATCCGTGATTGTACCACTTAACATAATTGGGATATCAATATTTCTTTCTGCTTTTATTTCTTCAATAGCGAATAATGCTGCTTTTGCATTTAAAGTATCAAACACTGTTTCAACTAATAAAACATCAACTCCACCATCAATTAAAGCTCCGGCTTGTTGCTTGTATGCAACTCTTAAATCTTCAAAAGTAACCGCTCTAAAACCAGGATCATTTACATCAGGTGACATACTTGCAGTTCTATTTGTTGGCCCCATAGAACCTGCAACAAAACGAGGTTTTTCAGGGTTTTTAGCTGAAAATTCATTAGCTACTTCTTTCGCAATCTTAGCCGATTGAAAGTTTAATTCATACACAAAACCTTCCATTTCATAATCAGCCATTGCAATAGTTGTTGAAGAAAATGTGTTGGTTTCAATAATATCAGCGCCTGCTTCTAAATATTTTCCATGAATGGTTTTAATAGCTTCAGGTTGTGTAATTGAAAGCATATCATTATTTCCTTTTACAGAAATATGAAAATCTTTAAATTTTTCACCTCTATAATCTTCTTCAGTAAATTTATACTGTTGAATCATAGTTCCCATAGCGCCATCGAGCACAAGGATTTTATTTTTTAATATATTACGAATGTCTTCCATTTTTTTATTTTTGTATAAACAGTTGGAAGTTATTAAGTAGAATTACTTTGAAAGCAGGTGTTATCTGTCCATTAAATATGGTAGAACGTAGCACCTTCTTTAGTTTTAAAGGGTTGCTAAGGCGTCAACAGGTCTATTCCCTCTGCCTTTCTTAATAACTAATTAACTATGTTTATGAACTTTGTGCAAAGAAACGGCATATTCTTTTGAATTACAAACAACCTTTCATTTTTATAATACGCTAAAGTAGTTTTTCTGTTAATTTATTCAATTCTGCTACTTTATTTGAAAAATCACCTTTAATTGTTTTTCTGAAGGAATTTAAATTTTCCGCCAATTCATCAATGTTATCTGGAATTACCTCCTCAAAAAACTGACGTAATCTTTTTGCTAATGTTGGAGATTTACCATTTGTTGAAATCGCAATTTTTACATTTCCTTTTGTTACAATTCCACCCAAATAAAAATCACATAATTTTGGTGTATCAGCTACATTTATTAAAATGTTTTCAACTTTTGCATCTTCGTAAATTTGCTTATTTACTTGTTCATTATTTGTTGCAGCAATAACTAATTGCTTGTTTTTTAAAGCCAATTTATTATATCTGACTTTTAATATTGAAACGTTAAATTTATCAGTTAGTTCTAAAACCTCTTCATCAAAATCCATTGAAACTACGAGTACATTTGCATTTGGACTTGATTTTAACAGAAAAGTTAGTTTTTCACATGCAACTTTTCCACCACCTACAATTAAGACGTTTAATTGTGAGACTTTTAAAAATATTGGATATAATTCATTTTGATTCATAATTAATTCCATTTTAATTTACCTTTTCATCACCCTGAACTTGATTCAGGGTCTCACCTGCATAGGTGATTAGCCAAATGAGATGCTGAAACAAGTTCAGCATGACGTTCTTTTCAACTTAATAGTTTACTAAAATTGATTTTCTACTAAATTCAAACATTCATAAAAAGAACGCAACTTAGCACTTTCTCTTACTACTTCACCAATAACAATAATAGCTGGTGACGATAATTGTTTTTGAGCAACAACCTCTTCAATAGTACTAATAGTTCCCAAACCTAATTTCTCGTTTTTAGTAGTTCCGTTTTGAATGATAGCCGTTGGGACTTCATTTTTATTAAACTTTTTGAATATTGAAACAATTTCAGAAAGTTTACTCATTCCCATTAAAATAACAACAGTTGCAGTTGATTGCGCTGCCAAATACACATCTTTGGATAGTTTCCTTTCTGAAGTTGTTCCTGTAATTACCCAAAAACTTTCAGAAACTCCTCTTTTTGTGAGTGAAATTCCTTGACTTGCAGGAACTGCCATTGATGAAGATATTCCTGAAATAACTTCAGTTTCAATTCCAAAAGATTCAATATAATCTATCTCTTCTGATCCTCTTCCAAATATAAATGGGTCACCACCTTTTAAGCGAACTGCATTTCCATATTCAAAAGCACTTTTTACAATCAGATCATTAATTTCATCCTGAGAATAGCTATGTAAACCCTTTCTTTTTCCAACAAAAATTAATTTTGCAAATGGTGCATACACTAATAATTCTCTATTAATTAAGGCATCGTACAAAACAACATCTGCATTTTTAAGTGCTTTTACTCCTTTTACAGTTATCAAATCTGGATCACCAGGACCTGCGCCAATTAACGTTACTTTTGGTTTTATATTATTTTTCATCACCAACACTATTAGTTCTATAAGTAGCTACTTTTTTATAAAATAATTGAGCATCTTTCAAATATTTCTGAGCAAACTTTAGAGTAGGTTCATTATTTTTAATTTGATAAATAAAATCAGAAAAAGGAACATCTAATTCAATTTTAGAAGCAAAAACTTCTTCAAACTGAACAATAATACCCACATGTGTATTTGTTTGTTTTTCTTCTGAAATTAACAATGCTTTAGCAGTATTTACAATACTTGAATAGGCATAATAAATACTATCTGCATATTGATTATTTTTTAACGACTCATTTGCATTCTCCAATTTCTCTTCACTTTCAAACAACAATGTTGCAATTAGATCAATAACCACACCTGCACATTCACCAACTCCAACAACTCTTTCATAAGCTTCATCACTTCCCCAATCAATAAAATCACTTTGCTCTAAATTAGTTGTATTGGATAATGGCTTCAATAAATCATAAAAATATTTCTCTCCCTTACGGTCGTAATAATTTATGAACATTTCACCTACAATTACATTTGTTTCAAAATCATTTAAAATTGTACGCAATGCCTGTGGCCCTCTTTTACTAGGTATTTTCAATACTTTATCTGCAATTCTTCCAACTCCATTTCCTAAAACGCTACCACCTAACAATACTTGTAATGCCGGAGCAACATAATTTCCAGATTTAATTGACATTCCCTGAAAACCAATATGCGCCATGGTATGTTGCCCACAAGAATTCATACAACCACTAATTTTTATGGTAATCTCTTTGTTATTTGCGTATTGAGGGAACTCACTTTTTAACACTCTTTCTAACTCAGCAGTAACTCCAGTGCTACTTGCAATACCTAAATTACACGTATCTGTTCCCGGACAAGAAGTAATATCCATTGTACTTTCATAACCAGCATCAACAAATCCTAATTTTTGCAATTCAACATAGAAAAATGGTACTAATTCATTTTTTACATGACGAATTAATATGTTTTGACGCAATGACAAACGAATTTCATTTCCTGCATATTTCTTAACCAAATCAGCTAAAATCCGTGCTTTATCAGTGTAAAAATCTCCTAAATGAACTTTAATACCAATGGCACTTAAGCCTTCTTGTTTTTGTTCAATTACATTGGTAGATTTCCACAGTTCAAATGCTTTTGTATCTTCAATTTCTACTGTAGGAATTTCAACATGAGACACCTCTATTTCTGCATCAAAAGCAGTTGTATCAATTGGAAATGATGTTACAGACAGCGCCTTTTGTTCTTCTTCAACAAGCTTTACAAAAGCATTTAAACCAATCTCTTTTATTAAGAATTTCAATCTAGCTTTGGCTCTTTTTGAACGTTCTCCAAATCTGTCAAATACACGCAAAACAGCTTCAGTTATTGGAATGATTTTATCCGCAGCAACAAATTCAAATAACACATCTGCTAGTCTTGCTTGTGAACCTAAACCTCCTCCAATCATTATTTTAAAACCAACTTCACCGTTTTTAATTTTGGCTATAAAACCTAAATCATGCATAAAACTTAGTGCAGTATCTTTATCTGTTCCTGAAAATGAAATTTTGAATTTTCGTCCTAATTCCTGACAAATAGGATTTCTTAAAAAGAATTCAAAAACTGCTTGTGCATAAGGCGAAACATCAAAAGGTTCCTCTTTATCAATTCCTGCTGTTTCACTTGCTGTTACGTTTCTAACTGCGTTTCCACAAGCTTCACGCAACGTAATATCATCTTTTTCCAATTCAGCCCAAAGTTCAGGAGTTCTATCTAAACTTACATGGTGAATTTGAATATCCTGACGTGTAGTTATGTGTAATCTTCCTCTTGAATATTCATCGGAAACATTGGCAACTCTGTGCAGTTGTTCGCTAGTTAATTTACCATAAGGTAATTTAATACGAATCATTTGAACACCAAATTGCCGTTGCCCATAAACTCCACGTGCTAAACGTAAACTTCTAAAACGGGCTTCGTCTATTTTCCCTTCATAAAAAAGATTAATTTTATTTTCTAAGTCAATAATATCCTTTGCCACAATTGGATTTTCAATTTCGGATCTAAAGCTTTGCATGCTATTTTGATTTTTATAGTTAATAATAGATTCCCTAGCCCATAAGGAATTACGAGGTCTAATTAGTTATATGTAGTTGATTTTATTTTAGTTAGCTATTCAATAAATCCTGCGCCTGCTGTATTGTTAGTTTGAGGATCTATTAAAATAAATGCTCCATTTGTTCTGTGTTCTTTAAAAGCATCAAAAAATATTGGTTTATTTAATTGAAATGAAACTGAAGCAATATCATTCATTTGTAAGCTTGAAACATCTTTTTTTACACCAGAAAAATCTGTTTCAATTTTATGATTTATCGCGCTTACTTTTGCTAAAACTTTATGAACACCGTGTTGTAAAACAAATTTAGATCCCGGAACTAAATCTTTCGCATCCATCCAAGAAATTGTTGCTGTAAATTGCTTTTGAATTTTTGGCAATTCATCAACTTTTACAATCATATCACCTCTACTCACATTTACGTTATCTTCTAATGTTAATGTTATAGAAGATCTACGAGCAGCAGTTTCAAACTTTTTATCGTAAAAATAAATTTCCTTTACTTTACTTCTTGTTTCAGAAGGTAACACAACAACTTCATCTCCAACTTTAATTTCGCCACCATAAACTTTCCCTGCATACCCTCTATAATCGTGAAATTCATCTGTTTTTGGACGAATAACATATTGTACTGGAAAACGTACTCTTCCTCTATTATAAATATCAGCCGTATCAATTTTCTCTAAATGCTCTAACAATGTTTGTCCTTTAAACCAACTCATTGCAGTTGATTTTTTTACAACATTATCACCTTTTAAAGCGCTTACCGGAATAAATGTGATACACTGATCTTCATAGTCACTTTTATCAACTAGTTTTTGAAAATCAGCCTTAATTTCGTTATATCTATCTTCTGAAAAATCAACCAAATCCATTTTGTTTATAGCGACAATTACATCTTTAATTCTTAATAAATTATTGATAAAAAAGTGACGAAATGTTTGCTCTATTACCCCATGCCTAGCATCAATTAAAATAATTGCTACTTGAGATGTTGAAGCTCCTGTAACCATGTTACGCGTATATTCTACGTGACCTGGAGTATCTGCTATTATATAACTTTTTGTAGCTGTTGAAAAATAAATATGTGCTACATCAATTGTAATTCCTTGTTCACGTTCAGCTACTAAACCATCCGTTGCTAAAGAAAAATCTAAATAATCGTATCCTTTTTGTTTGCTACTGCGTTCAATAGCTTCTAATTTATCACTAGTTAATGATTTAGTGTCATACAATAATCTTCCAATTAAAGTACTTTTCCCATCATCTACACTTCCTGCTGTTGCTATTTTTAAAACTTCCATTTTTTATTCTTTGTATCTTGTATTTGGTATCAAGTAGCAAGTATTTTTTTTCCGTTTAATATCTTGTATTTGCTACATAATACCTGATACTTGATACTTTTTTATTTAATTAAAAGTACCCTTGTTGTTTGCGTTTTTCCATGGCTGCTTCAGATCGTTTATCGTCAATTCTAGCACCACGTTCTGAAATACTTGAATCTCTAATTTCAGCCACTACTTCACTTATTGTAGCGGCATAAGAATCTACAGCTGCGGTACAGCTCATATCTCCTACGGTTCTAAAACGAACCATTCGTTCTTCAACAACTTCTTCCTCATCCTTATATACATGTTCTGAAGCCGTCCAAATAAGTCCGTCACGAACAAAAATATCTCGTTTATGAGCAAAATAGATAGAAGGAATCTCTAAATCTTCATTTTCAATATAGGTCCAAACGTCTAATTCTGTCCAGTTTGAAATTGGAAAAACACGTACATTTTGACCTAAATCAATATTACCGTTTAACATATCAAACAATTCCGGACGTTGGTTTTTTTCATCCCACTGACCAAAATCATCACGTACTGAAAAAATACGTTCTTTTGCTCTTGCTTTTTCTTCGTCTCTACGAGCTCCACCAATACAAGCATCAAATTTAAATTCTTCAATAGCATCTAAAAGTGTGGTAGTTTGCAACATATTCCTACTTGAATATCTTCCCGTTTCTTCCTTCACTTTTCCTTGATCTATACTATCTTGTACATTTCTCACTATTAATTCCAGACCCAATTCTTTAACCAATCGATCACGAAATTCAATTGTTTCAGGAAAATTATGTCCTGTATCAATATGCATTAATGGAAAAGGAATTTTTGCTGGATAAAATGCTTTTTGAGCCAATCTAACCAATGTTATAGAATCCTTTCCGCCAGAAAATAATAGTACTGGTTTTTCAAATTGCGCAGCAACTTCTCTAAAAATATAAATTGCTTCATTCTCCAATGCGTTTATGTGTAATTTCTCTGTCATTTTTTATAATTTTAGGAATGTAAACCACATTCTCTGTTTTCTAATACTTTTGTTGGATCGAAATATTTAAATTCGTTTGGTAATTTTTTTTCTATTAAATAAGCATCTAACTGTTCATCTGTCCAATGATAAAAAGGACTCACTTTTACCAAACCATCTTTACTTACAGATACAATATCTATACTACTTCTAAAAGCTGTTTGACCTTTTCTTAAGTTTGTAAACCAAACATCAGGCTTATGCTCTTTCATTGCTCTGTTAAAAGGTTCCAATTTTACTTGCTCAGTAAACAATTTATGTAAAGGATCTTCTATTTGTGGAATACCCATATTAGAATCTCTATGCGCCGAAGTTTGTTTTGGTACATATAAATGAACATTTAAGCCTAATCTATCAATCAACTCATTGGCGTGTTTATAGGTTTGTGGTGTATTGTACCCTGTATCGCACCAAATAACTTTTAAATCTTGTTCTAATTCTACACAAGCATCTAAAATTGCAACCTCATAAGGCCTAAAGTTTGTAGTAACTAAAGGTGATTTTGCGATACTTAATGCCCAGGCAATAATTTCAGATGGAGATTTATCTTGTAAATCTTTATTAATTTGCGCTATATTTAAATTTTTCATCTTTTTTATATTATTGTTTTCCCCATTTAATTAAATTCCAAACTCTTTCGTGAAAAAAATACAACAGCATTTTGGTTACAACTTCAACCAAACCTATTGATAATGCCAAAGCAATTTTACCCGTTATAATCCAAGATATTAAGATGGTATCTATTGTCCCTACTATTCTCCAGCTTATTGCTTTAACAATACTACGCATTGCTTTCTCTGAATTTTTAACTGCCTCAAAACTGTTTTCAGGCTTCTCTTTATTAGAAGTCAAAATTTGTTCTAGTATCATTTTTTATTTATTCTTTTTTCAAGTGCCAAAAATACATGTTTTTTATTACTCTACCAATTTAATAGACTTTTAAATTTAAAGAAAACAAATCTTAAAATTTAATTTTTAAAGTAATTATTGAAAATTATTTAGTTAATGCTTGATTGATGTCTTCTATTATATCTGAAATGTGTTCTAAACCTACAGAAATACGAACCAAGCCAGGTGTAATTCCTGCAGCCAATTGTTCCTCGTTGGATAATTTACTGTGTGTAGTAGATGCAGGATGCGTTACTATAGTTCTTGTATCACCCAAATTCGCTGACAATGAACACATTTTAATTGCATTTAAAAACTTTTTCCCTGCTTCTAAACCACCTTTTACTTCAATTGCGAGTATATTTCCACCTAATTTCATTTGCTTTTTTGCAATTTTGTACTGTGGATGGGATTTTAAAAATGGGTATTTTACTTTTGAAACTTCTACATGATTTTCTAAAAATTTAGCTAATTTTAAAGCATTTTCACAATGCTTATCAACTCGAACAGCTAATGTTTCTAAACTTTTAGACAAAACCCAAGCGTTAAAGGGAGATAAAGCTGGACCTGTATTACGTGAAAATAAATATATTTCACGTACTAATTCAGATTTTCCAACTACAACACCACCCAAAACACGACCTTGACCATCCATTAATTTTGTGGCAGAATGTATCACCAAATCCGCACCAAATTTAATTGGTTGCTGAATATAAGGTGTTGCAAAACAATTATCTATAATTAACAATAGCTTGTGTTTTTTAGCAATTTTACCCAATAATTCTAAGTCAATAATATCAACTCCTGGATTTGTTGGAGATTCCGCATATAAAATTTTTGAGGAAGGCTGAATTAAACTTTCAATTTCGTCCGGATTGTTAATATCAAAATAGGAAGTTTCAATATTCCATTTTGGAAAATATTTAGTAAACAAGGTATGTGTAGAACCAAATACAGAACGTGCTGAAACTATATGATCTCCACTATTTAACAACGCCGAAAATGTTGAAAATATGGCTGCCATACCAGTTGCAAAAGCATAACCTTCTTCTGCTCCTTCCATTTGAACTACCTTTTCAACAAACTCAGTAGTGTTTGGGTTACTAAAACGAGTATAAATATTGCGCTCTTTTTCTTCCGTAAATGAAGCTCTCATTTCTTCAACATCTTCAAATACAAAACTTGAAGTTAAATATAATGGCGTTGAATGTTCTTGAAATTGTGAACGTTCTAATTGTGTTCTAATGGCTTCTGTTTCAAAATGCTTTTTGCCCATGATACTACTTTTATTTATGTTCTTTATGATGATATCCTGAATGAACACTTCGACAAGCTCAGTGTGACTTCTTCAGGATGACATTTTTATTTAATTTTTATCTGTCAATCGTAAAATATCTCCAAAAACCCCACGAGCGGTAACAGCTGCACCAGCACCGGCACCTTGAATTACCAACGGTTTTTCTCCATAAGATTCCGTATAAATTTCAAAAATAGCATCCGAACCTTTTATTTGACCTAAGGCGCTATTTCTTGGGACAGAAACTAAATTCACTTCCAAATTTCCTTTATCTTCTTGTAAATTACCCGATAAATCACCAATATATCTTAACACATGATTGGCTTTTTGGCTTACTTTTATCTTCTGAAAATAAGCATCCATTACATCTAATTTATTTAAAAATTGTTTAGATGAACCTTCTCTTAAATTATCTGGAATTAAATTTTCTATGTTAACATCCTCAAATTCATTTTGCAAATCCAATTCACGAGCTAAAATCAATAATTTACGTCCAACATCGTTTCCACACAAATCTTCTCTAGGGTCTGGCTCAGTAAATCCCTTTTCAATAGCTTCTTGTAAAACTTCCGAAAAAGGTTTGTCTTGAACTGAAAAATTATTAAATAAATAACTTAATGATCCCGAAAAAACACCTCGTATTCTTGTAATATTTTCACCAGAATCATGTAATAATTTTATGGTTTCAATCAACGGTAATCCTGCACCAACATTAGTTTCGTATAAATATGATTTTTTGTTTTCTTTTATTTTTTTACGAAGTATTTTATATTCAGAATAACTAACTGTATTGGCAATTTTATTTGAAGAAATTAAATCGAATCCATTTTCTACTAACTCCAAATAATTTCTAATAAATTGATCACTTGCAGTATTATCAATAGCTATTAAATTTTCTAAATGATATTTTTCGGCAAAGCTAATAACATCATTAATGGCATAATTTTTTAATGAATTAATTTCAAAGTCTTTTTCCCAGTTGGTTTTAATTCCATTTTGATTTAGCAATACTTTTGCCGAGTTTGCAACTGCAAAAATATTTAATTTTATGTTTTTACGTTTTAAAATAGTTTCCTGACTTTTAATAATTTGTTCAATTAAAGTACCTCCAACCAAGCCTTTTCCAAAAATGGCAATGTTAATATTTTTTGAGACTCCAAATATTTCACCATGAATTACATTCGCAGCTTTTCGTAAATCGGTTTTTTTAACTACCAAACAAACATTTTCACCTGTTATGGTATTATTGATTAAAATAGGTGTAATTCTATTTTTTATTAATGCGCTATAGGGTTGATTAAACGAATGCAAACTTTGTCCAATAACGGATATTACTGAAACATCTTCAGTAATATAAATTTGACTTACATCTTTACTTTGAAACTCATTTTTAAATTCGTTTTCCAACACAATTTTTGCTTTATAACCATCTTTTGCATTTACTATAAAACCAATACCACGTTCTGACGAGCCTTGAGAAATAATACTAACACTAATATTTTCTTTTCCTAATGCGCTAAAAATTCGACCATCAACACCTACTTTACCCAATAAACCTCGACCAATAAAATTCACCAAACAGGCATTTTCTTGAATCGATAAAGATTTAATTCCACCTCTTTCAGTTTCTGAACCTATTAATGTTCCTGAATTATCGGAGTCAAAAGTGTTTAAAATACGTAATGGAATATTTTTTTCAATAAGTGGAATGATAGTCTTCGCATGTAAAATATCCGTTCCAAAATTTGCCATTTCATTAGCTTCCTGATAGGAAAGCTTTTCTATTTTTTTTGAAGTTGAAACAAAATCAGGGTTTGCAGTGTAAATTCCATTTAAATGAGTGTAATTCTGAAACTCCTCAGCATTTAAAAAATTAGCAATTAGCGCCGCAGAATAATTACTCCCATTCCTTCCTAAAGTTGTCGTTTCACCTTGTAAATTAGAACCAATAAAACCCGTTATAATTTGAGTAGTATCTTCCTTATTTTTTTTGAAATGCGCTATAATATTATCTTCTGAAACACCTTCAAATGGCTGTGCTGAACCAAATTCATCATTTGTTTTTATTAATAAACGTGAATCCACAAAATCAGCTTTAATGCCTTGTTTGTTTAACAAATGTGTGATTAATTTACCCGATAAAATTTCACCTTGTGAAAGCACCTGATCTTTTACTTTTGCGCTATAATCTCCCAATAAATTAACACCCCTAAAAATTTCATCTAACAATTTAAATTCTTCGTTAAAATTAACTGTGTCATCAATTTTAGTTTGATAATTTTTTAAGGTTTCAAACTCTTCTGAAAAAGGCAAATTGTTCTTTGCTTTCTCTAAAATAGATTCTAAATGATCTGTCGTTTTTCCTCTAGCAGAAACAACAACAGCAATTTTCTCCCCATTCTTAATTTTGGATTTAATAATAGCTAAGGCACTATTTAACCCAATACCATTTGCCAACGATTTTCCTCCAAACTTTACTACCTTCATGTTGTTATTCTTAAAATTTTTATTAAATATTGGCGCTATTATTTTTTCCAATTGCTCGTATTCTATTAAAAAAGCATCGTGTCCGTGAACAGAATTAATTTCGTTATAAGTAACATTTGGGTTTAATAACGCTAATTGCTTTTGTGTTTCTTTGTTCTCTTCAGCAGAAAAAAACAAATCTGAGTTTACACCTATAATATGAATATTTGCTTTAATTGCATCTAATACATTTTCTGTTCTGCCTTTAGTAACATCAATAGTTTTTAACAATTGATTCATTAATTTATAAGCTGATAATTGAAAACGTTCTTGTAATTTATTTCCATGATGCAACAACCAACTCTCCACATTAAAAATTTCTAAATCTTCATTTTTTGAACGTTGAAAACGCTCTTTAAACGATTCTGGAGTTCTGTAACACAACATAGCGTGCATACGAGCATCGTGCACTGGATTACTTGAATTTGATAAAAATTGTTCTTGAATTTGGCAATTAGCAATCAACCAATCAGTCGATTTCCAATCAGTTGCAACAGCAATTAAATGTTTTGTAATCACAGGGTTTAAAACTGCCATTTCCCAAGCAATTCCACCTCCCAAAGAACCTCCTACAATTGCAAATAATTCTTTAATTTTTAGTTGTTCTAAACCAATTAAAAACAGATTTGCAATATCTCGAGCAACAAAATCTTTATAATTTTCGATTACAAATCCATCATACCCATTTCCAGGAATATTGAAGGCTAAAATTGTATATTTATCAGTATCAATAACTTTATTTTCACCAACTACATCTTTCCACCAACCATTTTCTCCTGCCACATCAGAATTTCCCGTTAGCGCATGATTTATTAAAACTATAGGTGCCGAATGCAATTCTTTACCAAATAGTTGGTACGAAAGCGTAATAGCATTATTCGCTATTCCTTTTTCAGAAATGAAGTTATTTATCGTTATGTATTGTAATAGATTCATCAATTAATATTTATAAATTATCAATAACCAAAATTGTTTGGCAGGTATACTTAAATAAAAATTGTCATGAAAAAATGCAAAAATTACCAAAAGGTAATTGCGATTCGTTATCTATCCAAAATGGGTAGAATTTAGCACCTTCTTTATAAATAAAGGGTTGCTAAGGCTTCACAGGGTCTAATCCCTCTGCCTTTCTTGATAACAATAGTCAATAAGTTTATGAACTAAGCCGCAAATTAACGCACTATTTTTTTTCTAAACAATTGTTTTCTATTTAAATAACTTTTTTTTGAATTTTGTTAATTTTAGATACCTGCATTCACAGTAATGGCTTTAAAAGCTTCCTTCAAATCGGTTTTTAAATCATCAATATCCTCAATACCTACAGACAACCTTATTAAATCTTGGGTGACTCCTGAAGCCAATTGTTGCTCTTCGTTTAATTGTTGATGTGTTGTACTTGCAGGGTGAATTATTAATGATTTTGTATCTCCAATATTTGCCAATAATGAAAATAATTTAGTAGCATCCGTCACCTTTTTAGCAGCCTCAAAGCCACCTTTTAAACCAAAAGTAACTAGTCCGCTTTGACCCTTCGGTAAATACTTTTTAGCCAAGGCATTGTATCTACTACTTTCTAAACCAGGATAATTTACCCAAGCTACTTCGTCTCTACTTTCTAACCATTGTGCTAATTCTAATGCATTTGCACTGTGTTGTTTAATACGAACTGGTAATGTTTCTAATCCTTGAATAATTTGAAATGCATTAAACGGACTTAAAGCTCCACCAAAATCTCGCAAACCTTCTAAAATTAATTTGAATGTAAATGCTGCTGCGCCTAAAGCTTCGCTATAAACAAGTCCGTGATATCCTGCTGAAGGCTCTGTAAATTCAGGAAATTTTCCATTGGTCCAATCAAAAGTTCCCGCATCAATAATAGCGCCACCTAATGAATTTCCTTGTCCTCCAATATATTTCGTCAACGAATGAATTACTAAATTTGCTCCGTGTTTTATAGGATTTAATAAAGCTGGACTTGCAACGGTATTATCAACAATAAAAGGTACTCCCGCTGCTTTAGAATGTTCAGCAATTACTTCTAAATCTATCACATCTAATTTTGGATTCCCTAAAGATTCAACAAAAAAGGCTCTTGTATTATCTTGAACAGCTTTCTGAAAATTTTCAGGGTTAGAGGCATCTACAAACGTAGTTGTAATTCCTAATCTTGGTAAGGTAACATTTAACAAGGTAAACGTTCCACCGTACAAACTACTTGAAGCTACAATATGATCACCTGATTTTAGCAACGTTAATAATCCTGTTGAAATTGCTGAAGTTCCTGAAGCAAAAACCACTGCACCTATTCCTCCTTCAATTGCGGCCAAACGTTGTTGTAAAATATCGTTGGTTGGATTGTTTAGTCGAGTATATATAAATCCTAGTTCTTTTAATGAAAATAAATTTGCTGCATGTTCTGTATCATTAAAAACATACGATGATGTTTGATAAATTGGCACAGCTCTGGTTCCTCCTGTTTTAGTTGTGTCGTGTCCTGCGTGTAATGCTTGTGTTGCTATTTTTTGAGTAATCATAATTATATTTTTTGTTTTTTTCTAGTTTTTGAAATAAAAAAAGTCCCTTTGGTATTTTGATATTACCAAAGGGACTTAAATCTTTTCGATTTTATTATTCCATTTATTTTAGGCAATACCGTTTCATTGTGCTACATATCATTTGCATACACATTGTCATTAGGTTGCACATATTATTTTGAAAATTTAAATTCATTTTAGTTATTCTTTTAAAATAAAAAACCTCTGATAATTCAGAGGTTTCTATTTGTTATATATTATTATATTTTAAACAATAGTAGCCTCCGCGTAATTTTTACACATCATACCACACATATTGTTAAATTTAATTGTCATTTTTTATCTTTTTGTTGCTGCAAATGTAATTACATTTTTTAAATATGCAACTAAAAAATTATTTATTTAATTCAGCAGTACCAAAACTTACTGAAAAATCTACACACCAGATGTTCACTATTTTAAATTTTTCCAAATCTGTATTTGTTGGAATTGTATACGTAAAATCACCTGAAATACCTTTTAAATCTCCAAGATTAATGAATTCAGTTGCATTCACATCTGTAGATAAATAAATTAACAACTTTGGCCCATTATCTGTTTTAAAATTGGTGAATGTTAATATTGTTTCATCAGAATTTACTGCTATTTTTCCTGAAGTTGGATGCGCTCTTGCAACAAAATCACCCATTAAAAATGTACCAGAATTCATAGTATTGACTCCAACATCACCATACATTTGACCTATTACAATTTGCCCATCATCACTTTTAGAACAACTCATAATCAACAGTAAACTAAATAAAAATATTGTTATTTTTTTCATAATAAATATAGTTTTTAGTTTCTTCTGTCGGATTTGATATAAAGACCTTACAAACATTTTATGAATTATTTAAGACTAAATTGCTATTTAGTTTTTAATTTTTTATAACTTTGCACACGAAATAACTCGAGGAAAAATTTGAACTGATTGCAACCTCATTAAAAAATGCTAAAGCAGTAATTATTTACTTCTTTTAGCGACCAAAGCAATTACCTCAATTTTCCTTTAATTTAAATTAATAAATTAAAATTATGTCATATTTATTTACATCCGAATCTGTTTCAGAAGGACATCCAGATAAAGTTGCCGATCAAATTTCAGATGCTTTAGTTGATAATTTTTTAGCGTTTGATGAAAATTCAAAAGTTGCTTGCGAAACCTTAGTTACAACCGGACAAGTTGTGTTGGCTGGTGAAGTAAAATCTAAAACGTATTTAGATGTTCAGAAAATAGCACGTGATGTCATTAATAAAATAGGTTATACTAAAAGCGAGTATATGTTTGATGGAAATTCTTGCGGTGTTTTTTCTGCTATCCATGAACAATCACAAGATATTAACCAAGGTGTTGATAGAGATTCTAAAGAACAGCAAGGTGCTGGAGATCAAGGAATGATGTTTGGTTACGCAACCAAGGAAACTGAAAACTATATGCCATTAGCATTAGATTTAAGTCATAAAATTTTAGTGGAACTTGCTGAATTAAGAAGAGAAAATAACGAAATTACTTATTTACGCCCAGATTCAAAAAGTCAGGTTACTATTGAATATACAGATGATAATGTACCTTTTAGAATTAAAGATATTGTAGTTTCAACACAGCACGACGATTTTGGCCCAGATGACACTAAAATGTTGGCTAAAATTAAAAGTGATGTTATTACCATTTTAATTCCAAGAGTGATTGCGAAATTACCTGCTTCACTAAAAGCATTATTTAATGATAATATTGTGTATCACGTAAATCCAACTGGTAAATTTGTTATTGGTGGACCTCACGGAGATACTGGTTTAACAGGTAGAAAAATTATTGTTGATACTTATGGTGGAAAAGGAGCTCATGGTGGTGGTGCTTTTTCAGGTAAAGATCCAAGTAAAGTTGATAGAAGTGCAGCATATGCAACACGTCATATTGCAAAAAACATAGTTGCTGCTGGTGTTGCTGATGAAATTTTAATTCAGGTTTCTTACGCTATCGGCGTTGCTGAACCAATGGGGATTTATATAAATACCTATGGCAGTTCAAATGTTGAAAAATCGGATGGTGAAATTGCTGAAGTTGTTGAAAAATTATTTGATATGCGCCCTGCATTTATTGAAGAGCGCTTAAAATTAAGACAGCCAATGTATTTAGAAACTGCTGCTTATGGGCATATGGGACGTAAAAACGAAAAAGTTTCTAAAACTTTTGAAAATGTTGATGGTACAAAAAAAACTATTGAAGTAGAGTTATTTACTTGGGAAAAACTAGATTATGTTGCTATCCTAAAAAAAGCTTTCAGCTTGTAAAAAAAATCATACTAAATATAATATAAGGTTGTTGATAAATTTAATTTCTTAACAGCCTTTTTTTTACTGTGCACAATTCACGCAAAATAAACTTTCAGGCCTAATTAAAATCCTTCCTAAAGGAATTGGTTTTTTACATTTTAAACAAATTCCAAATTCTTCACTTCCAAACTGAGAAAACACACGTTTTAGGTTTCTTAGTTTACTTTCAGTTTGTCTTAATGAAGCTTCAACAACACTTTTATTATTAATTGCGTCCATTCGGGAAATTCGCCCAATAGCACAATCTGGAGCAATAGGTTTCGTTAATTCTTTATATTCTATAATAAGCTCTTCAGTTTTTGAGATTTCATCAATTAGTTTTTGTTTTATTTCATCGTCCTCCATACATCAAATATAATTATTAATTTAGGAATTATAGTCATTTTCTCTCTGAATAAAATCATTGTGGAATAAACAAAATAACATTCTATTTTTTTGGAATTGGTAGTGTAAAAATAAATGCACTTCCCTTTCCTACAGCACTTTCTACCCAAATTTTACCACCTTGTTTTTCTACCAATTCTTTACAAATTATGAGACCTAAGCCTGTACCCTTTTCATTATTAGTTCCAGATGTTGAAATACCTCCATCAATTTCAAAAAGTTTACTTAATATATCTTTAGGTATACCAACTCCTGTATCGATAACCTTTATTTCAGTAAATGCTTCATTCTTTATAGCATCTACTGTAATAGTTCCATGAGTCGTAAATTTAATAGCATTTGAAATTAAATTTCTTAAAATGGCTTTTGTCATTTGCAAATCGCAATATGCAGTAACTTCCTTATTTACCCTATTCTCAAGCAATACATTTTTACTTTCAGCCATACTTCTTGCCATAGAAATTACTTCCTCAGCCATGGTATTTAAATTCGCTGTTTCAAAATTAACAACGATAGCGTTTCGTTGTAACCTAGACCATTCTAAAAGGTTTTCAAGCAACTTATGCGCTTGAATCGCCGTTTTGTGTAAAGCTTGTACCAATCGTTTTATTCGATCCTTTTCGTACTTATCAAAGTCGGTTACTAACAATTCGCTTATTCCAATTAAGGAGTTAAACGGACTTCTTAAATCATGTGAGATAATAGAGAAAAATTTATCCTTCGTCCTATTAATTTTTTCAAGTTCTAAATTTTTTGTCGCTAATTGTTTGTTTAAAATGTGTTCTACTTTTTGCCTTTTACGATGAGCATAAACATAAAATGAAACGAATACTACACCTAAAACTAGAAATCCAATTAAAAAAATCATTTGATCTTGTTTTTTATGTATAACCCGCTCATGTTCTTTTAACTGTTCATTTCTTAAATCAATTTCATTTTGCTTTTCTATATTAGCTATTTTAATACTATTATCCTTAGAAAAAACAGAATCTTTATATTGTATGTGCTTTTTATAATTTTCTAGGGCTAATTTATAATCACCTAAATCTTCATGAATTTCAAAAAGCATTTTAAAAGAATAAGAAATAGCGTGTAAATCATTGATTTTTTCAAACATGGTCAAAGATTTAAATGTATATTCTTTTGCTTTTTGTAAATTTTGGGTGTTATTTTTATAAAAATAGTTGCATTCATATTTTTTAGAAGTGGAATCTTTGGCTCTATTAAAAAATATTTCTCCTAAATAGGAATAGCAAAAAGCTGAATTATAAATCATTTTTTGCTGATCACAAATAGTTTTCACTTTTAGAGTCAGTTGAGTTGCTTTACATAAATTGTTTAATTCAATTTGATCTGCAGCCTGATTTAAAAGCACAAGAACAATTCCATGCTGATCCTTTACTTTTTCCTTTATAATTAAAGCCTTATTATAATATTCCTCAGCCTTTTGATAATTTTTAAGACTGCTAAAAGCCATGCCCATATCTACATAATTTCTAGATAACCCCTTGTTGTTATCTATTGATTTATTAATATTTATAGATTTATTAAAATAGCTAATTCCCTCCACTTCTTTATGCTGCTCAACATAAAATAGACCTAAATAATTTAAAACAACAGCACTATTTAATTTATCATTAAGTTTGGTATATAGAGATAAAGACTTAAAAAAACAATTTAAGGCATTTGGATAATCAGATTTAATTACATAATTACTTCCGAGATTTCTATGAGCTAAAGCAATACCCTTTTCCCAATGCAATTTTTCTGCAATTTGTAACGCATTATTTGCATAATAAATACCTGAATCTGAATTTTTATTGGCAAACTCATGAGACAGCGTATTCATCAATTTGATCCTTGTAGTATCTTGTATCGCTTTTTTTAATTCGAATTTTAGAGAATCTATCAATTGTTCTTTACTCAATTGAGCCAATGAGTTTACCGAAAAACTGACTAAAAAAACTATAAATATTATTCTTTTAATAAAACTGTACATGACAATTAAATTTTAACGTATAAATACATTCAATACTCTAAAAAAACTTGTTTTGATTTTTGTTGATTTTGCATAAATAAAACTTTTTTTTATAATTTTTTTACTATTTAAAACAAATTGAACCCTTAAATATACTTGATTAGTGTGAATAAATTTATTCTAAATAAGGTTATTTAGTCTTATTTATGATTTCACTAATAATAAGGAAGTATAATTAAAATATTTATAGAATTCCTATTGAGAGGCAATAATTTGTATTTATATTACAAAATTTCTTTTGGAAGTATTCCCCGCGTCCAAGATGTTACACGTTTTAACTTATTTACTTTTGAATCTGGATTAAAACTGAACGTACTTTCCTAAGAATTTTTAAAATTTTATGTCCTATTTTTATTTTGCGTTAGGGGTAAAACACTTCAGCAGAGCTAAGTATAGGCTATTGTTTAAACTCTTTTACATTTGATTTCATCAACAGTAAAAAGCGAGTAATGACAGCCCGACCCAGAGGGAAACGCCCTATAAATTATATTTTACTGAAAACAAATAAATTCTTGGTTGAACAAAATATAAGGAGGTTGTATTGCTGTCGGAAATTTCATTGTAACTATCCGTATTCATGGAGGTATTGTTTGTTAAATTAGTTGCCGAAAGTTTAAATTCCCATTTGCTATCTTTTTGTTGATAATACAACGCTGAATTTAAAAACGAATAGGTGTTTTTTATGGTATTTTCATTGTTTTTATAGTTGTAATAACTGTAATCTGCCGTTAAAATAAAGTTTTTTAGAAACCCAATTTCCATATTCGCAAAAGGTCTGTCGGTAGTACTTCCAGTATTTGAATATTCCGAAAATAATTTTTGGTACCCAACTTCAAAATTTGGAGCGTTTTTAAATTTACTGGCAACGCTGGCTTGGTAATTATGAGCTAAGGATTTTGAATGGATTACCGCATCATTTACAATATTATTAAATATTGAATTGGTAACGCTTGCTCTAAAATTGGTTTTAAGTTTACTGTATGTTTTGCCATATCTAAAAGATGCCGACAACGTTTCGTTAGCTAAATTTGAGTTTACAGGGTACGAAATTCTATCAACACCTAATAAATCTGTGTTATTTTTTATTCCATCCACTTTTTTAGTATAATTAACAGATGCATGAACATTGGTAAATGAAAACATACTAAAGCTAAAATAACTTAACGAATACTTGTGGTATAATGCGTTTTCTAATGCACGATTTCCACGTGTTAATGAATTATAATTTGTTAAAATATAGCCTTCTGCAATATTATTTATATCTGAAAACTCTGTAGAAATTGAATAGTTAAAACGTAAACTTTCAGACGAATTTAATTGTAAATTAGCATATAAATCTGGTAAAAGTTTTATTTTATTTTTTTTAATTTTCGTTCCAAGCTGGGTGTCTTTGGTAGCATAATAATGTAAACTCACACCAGGATTAAAAGTAAAAATACCCGATACCATTTTATAATGAACTCCTAAAAATAAATCTGAAAAATTATAATCTGCATTATTATTTAAAAAGGTTTCATTAAAATCAAGTACAGTTCCGTTATCTAAATTCTGGGAAATACCAGACGTTAAATTTTGCTTACTTAAGGTTGTTCCCAATGTTAAATTAATGTTGCTTTTTGGAGTTAACAAGTAATAATAATCCAATTTAGCATCCAATTTATTGGTGGTTATCTTTTTATTTTGAATGAGGTCAATAATTTCTAAAGTATTATCCGAGGGGATTACTAAAAAAGGTTGTGTTGCTGCTAACGAGTTGTATAATGGTTTATCCTTTTCATAATTATGCTGAATTTCCGCAGAGAAAATATTTTTATCGTTAATTGTATAATACAAATTAAAATTCTGATTTAAGGACGTTGGTTTTTCTTCTTTGTAAGTATCAGCTGCTCTTATTGTTGAAGTTACATCGTTTATTTCTGTTTGTTTAGATAGTTTCCCAAAAATATCATAATCTATATGAACATCTGTATTCGGATTATAATTAGCGCTTAATTTTAACATTCCTAATGTGCTTCCTTGTATCGCAGACGTTTCATTTTTTTCTGTTAAATTTAAATTGTTATATACGGTGTTTGATTGTGTAAACATGGTAGTTTCTGAATCATTTACAATTGCAAAACCATTTAAATCTAACGTTTTTTTAGGAGCCATACTAAAGTTTAACGCTCCAAATTTTGAAATTATTTCTTGCGCTTTATTATTCTGAACAGTCATAAAACCTAGACCTCCAGATGCTACATTAAAGTTGGTTCCAGTTCCGCTCATTCCACCTCGTAAACTTCCGGTAAATCGAAAATAATCTCGCATTGTAAATGGTGTTTCACCAATATTATTAACATCCGCTAATACATTGATACTTTTTTCTGGACTGTAATAAAATAGTTTTGGTTTTACAATATGTTTTTCATCAGTTCCACCACCAGCATTAATTTCTCCAAACCAAAATCGTTTTTTACCTTGTTTTAATTTTATATTGATGGCTATATTATCTTCATTATTAGTAACGCTTTTCATTCCAGATACTTCGTTATAATTTTTAAGCACTTGTACTTTATCTATCGCAGAAGCAGGTATATTTTGTGTTGCCAATTTAGAATCTCCATCAAAAAATTCTTTTCCTTCAACCAGCACTTTTTTAACTTTTTTTCCTTCCACCTCAATTTCTCCATTATCGTCAATATCTACACCTGGTAATTTTTTAAGTACATCTTCTAATTTTTTTTCTTTTCCTGAAGTAAATGAATCGGCATTATACACAATTGTGTCTCCAACTATTTTAACCGGCATTTCATAGGTAATCTCTACTTCATTTAAAGATTCATTTACTTCATCTAAAATTATATTTTCTATTAAATCTTCTGAGGAATTTATTGTTTTTAGGTCCACATTTTTAGTGTTAAAACCCAAATAACTAACTTTTAAAATATAGTCTTTATTTTGCTCTAAACTTAATCTGTAGTTCCCCTTTGAATCTGTTATTGAATAAGATTGTAAAAATTTAGTTCCTTTTTTAAAAGCAATTACATTTGCCATTTCCAAGGGAGTTCCTAATGAATCTTTTACGGTTCCTTCTAATTTTATATTTTGTGAAATAACTGTTATAGGAAATAGTATTACCAACAGTAAACTTGATATATTTTTCATTTAAAAGAGGCTATTTTTTGAATTTATTTATTTATTTTAATAGAAAATGAATTGATGAATCTGATTAATTACACTTCGACAAGCTCAGTGTGACATTTTCGTAAAACTGCACTTCGACTCCGCTCAGTGACCAATTTCAGAATAACTTTTATTTAACTTTTAAAATATTCCTATTAATTGTATAAATGATTACATTATCAATTGTTAATTATTAATTAATTTTTACCCTCCAATTCTAAAATGTCGTTCTCCTCCACTTTTTTCACGCTCATTTCCCATTCTTTCTCTCATTTCTTTTATTTTCTCTTCTAAAATTTTGTCATATTCTTTTTGAGTTACTACTTTCCCTTTTTTTGGCTCTTCTATTACCATTTTATCTTTAGGATTCATCACTATTTTAGTACATAAAATTTGCATATTTCCGTCACTTATTTCCAATATTAAACCTGGTAAACCCCAATAATCTCCAGGACCATTACTAACCGGAATATCAAGTGTATACCAAGCCGTTACAATAACCAGTTCTTTCCTGTTTTTATTAGGTTCTTCATTTTTTTCTTCTTCCTTGTTATCTCTTCTTCCAAATCTAAAATTGGTTTTTCTTACAGGTCTTTCAACAACTGTGGTTGCCTTAAAACACAAATTTTCGCCAATCATTTTAGTTTCTTGCTCCATTTTCCACTTATAAGTAGCTAAACTATCTTTTATTAAAAAGTTTTTCCCGCTAAATTCATTCTCTTTAGCCGCTACTTTAGTTTGTATATTTTTATAATAATTACCTGAAACTCCACCGCCCATCATCATAAAACGCATACCACCACGCCCACTATTTACTTGGTCTAATTTCACTTCTTCTTTATATATAGAAGCCGTTTTATCAAAAGTTAAAGTATAGGTCTTTTCCAATTGATTTTTCATTCTTTCTTTTATCATTTTTATTCTATCGGCAGGAATTCCTGAACCTACAAAATCTATATCCATAGTTGATTTAGTTTGATACATTGCTTTACTTTGAAAATCTTGAGCAGCTAAAGAGGTCGCTAATAATAGTATTAAAACTGGAAGGCTTTTTAAAAGAATATTTTTCATTTTTACATAAATTTTTAATTAATTTCAGCACAAATATAGAAGCTACTTAAATAAAATACAGTTAATTAGTGTTAACGATAGTTAAGCTATTCGGATTATACAATATATGTACTTAACTTTGGAATATGAATAAGAAAAACTACAAGTGGGTTGTTTATTTTATTGGCATTACAGTAATTACAACAATTGCTGTTCAAGTATATTGGAACTATAGAGAATATCAAATAAACAAACAAAATTTAATTAGCAAGGTCCAATTGAGTTTAGACAATTCGGTAGAAGCATATTTTGTTAATTTAACCAAATCTGGTATAATAACGTTTACTTCTTTAGATTCGGTAAATTTAAAAGAGAAAACAGATACTATTATTGTGAGTACAAATTCTAGGAGAAATTTTAGAAAAAAAATGGATAGTACCTTACAAAATATTGCTGTTCAGGAAAATGAAAAACCATTACTAATTAAAAATATAAGAGAAGGGAATTTCCCTTTTTTTACTGCTAATAATATATTACCTAAAAATATTGATAATTTAATCTCCAAAGTTTTTGTTTCAATTTCTAGGGATACATTAGATTTAGAAAAATTAGACTCCTTTTTAATTGATGAGCTAAAACGTAATAAAATAGCTATTAAATATGGCCTTAAATACAAGTACCAACAGCATTATTTTAAAGATAGTGTTGTTAAAAAAACTATAGATTATCACCTTGATAATTTTCCAAAAAAGCATCTAGAAACAACTTCTAATTCAACTTTATTGCCACATAGAAGTAAATTAGAATTATATTTCACTAATGAAACAGCTATACTTTTAAGAAATTCATTTATTAGTATTTTATTATCCTTAATATTATCAGCAAGTATTATTGGAAGTTTAATTTATTTATTAAAAACCATCTACAAACAAAAGCAATTAGCAGAAGTGAAAAACGATTTAATAAGCAATATTACGCACGAATTTAAAACGCCCATTGCTACAATTTCAACTGCTTTAGAAGCTATGAAAAATTTTAATGTTTTAGATGATAAAATAAAATCTGAAAAATACATAGCAATTGCTAATTCACAAGTTGCTAGGTTGAATTTAATGGTTGAGAAAATTTTAGAAACGGCAACCTTAAATCAAGAAGAATTAGCGCTTAACAAGCAAAATATTCCTATTGCCGAATTACTTAAATCAATTATAGAAAAATACAAAATGATAACTACTGAGAAAACTTTTAACTTTAAAAACACACTTGGTGAAGTAGTTTTAAGTTTAGACAAGTTTCATTTTGAAAATGCCATTGGAAATATTATAGATAATGCTATTAATTACGGTGGAAATACAATTACTATCGAATTAACTTCAGAAAAAAACAAGTGTGTAATTTTAATTAAAGACAACGGTAACGGAATTCATAAAACCCAAAAAGATAAAGTTTTTGAACAATTTTATAGAATTCCAATGGGAAATACCCATAACGTAAAAGGGTTTGGTATTGGCTTGTATTACACAAAAAAAATAATTGAAAAACACGGTGGAACCATCCATATTGTATACCGTAAAAAGAACAATACCATGTTTAAAATTGAATTACTACATGAATAACCCAATTAAAATATTATTAGCTGAAGATGAACCTTCTTTAGGACAAATTATAAAAGAAAGCTTAGAAACTCGAAATTTTGAAGTCTTACTTTGTGCTAATGGTGAAGATGCTTATAAAGTTTACAAAGCTGAAAATCCACTTTTATTGGTTTTAGATGTAATGATGCCCAAAAAAGATGGCTTTACACTTGCCAAAGAAATTAGGGAAGAAAACTCAGATATTCCAATTATATTTTTAACTGCAAAATCTCAAACTGAAGATGTAGTTGAAGGATTTTCTATTGGTGGTAATGATTATTTAAAGAAACCCTTTAGTATGGAAGAGCTTATTGTTAGAATAAATGAGCTTTTAAAAAGAGGAAAAGGCGAATTAAATGATGGGCCAATAAAAATTGGGAAGTATATTTTTAACTTAAAAAAACAAACCCTTCAAACAGCTACTTCTATTGAAAATTTAACGCATCGTGAAGCTCACTTATTATATTATTTAATAAAAAATAAAAACCAAGTACTAGAGCGTTCATTCATCTTAAAAAAATTATGGGGAGATGATGATTTTTTTAATGCAAGAAGTATGGATGTTTTTATTTCTAAACTTCGAAAAAAATTAAAAGAAGACCCAGCGATTCAAATTATAAACGTTAGAGGATATGGCTATAAATTAATTTATTAACAGTTTTTAATTGAATGCCAAAAACACGAAAAATTTAATTAACTTTAACGTTTTAAATTTCACCTAAAGATTAATTATGCACGTAGCTATTGCTGGAAATATTGGAGCCGGAAAAACAACTTTAACAAAACTTTTAGCAAAACATTATAATTGGGATCCTCATTTTGAATCGGTAGATGAAAATCCTTATTTGGATGATTTTTATGGAGAAATGGAACGTTGGTCTTTTAATTTACAGGTTTTCTTTTTAAACAGCAGATTTCGTCAAGTATTAGAAATTAGAGAAAGTGGAAGAAGCATTATCCAAGACAGAACTATTTATGAAGATGCTCGGATTTTTGCACCTAACTTGCACGCAATGGGTTTAATGACAAATAGAGATTTTAAAAATTACGAATCGTTATTTGAATTGATGGAACGCTTAGTAACACCACCCGATTTATTAATTTATTTAAGAGCTTCAATTCCAACATTAGTTGGTCAAATTCATAAAAGAGGTCGTGATTATGAAAACTCAATAAGCATCGATTATTTAAGTAGATTAAATGAGCGTTATGAAGCTTGGATTACAAAATATACCAAAGGAAAATTACTAATAGTTGATGTTGATAATTTAAATTTTGTTGAAAATCAAGAAGATTTAGGTTCTGTTATTAATAATATTGATGCTCAGATAAACGGCTTATTTTAGGAAACAATTTATTCAGAAAAACGAAAAAATTACACTAAAAATCATAAACAAAAAACGGGTTACTTAGTTTAAGTAACCCGTTTTTATATATTTTAATATGATTAACTATTAATACGCATTTTATAGAATGATCTATACACAAAATACAATGCTATAGCCAAGAAAAAAACACCAAAATAAGGAGCTATCTCTCTAAATGAAGGAGAAATAGCAATTTCCATAGCTAACAAACCAAATAATGTTGTGAATTTAATAATTGGATTAAGAGCCACTGAAGAAGTATCTTTAAAAGGGTCACCTACAGTATCTCCAACAACAGAAGCTGCATGTAATTCAGTCCCTTTCTCATTCATATCAACTTCAATTACTTTTTTAGCATTATCCCAAGATCCACCTGCATTTGCCATAAAAATAGCTTGGTACAAACCAAAAAACGCAATAGAGATAAGATAACTTATAAATAACGAAACTGGCGCAGCTGCAAGTAATAAATCTGCTTCACTCATGCCAGGAACAATTCCTGTTGGAGCAGAAAAGAAAGCAAATGCCAATGCAAAAGAAAAAACAGCAATAAAAATGTTTAGCATTCCTTTTTGAGCATATTTAGTACAAATTTTAACAACTGCTCTAGATTTTTCTACGTCTGCTTTTTTAGGTGCATCAGGATCTAAGTTTATGTTAACTTTTATATAAGCAACCGCTTGACTCGCTCCAGTTGTCACAGCTTGAATACTAGCTCCTGAGAACCAATAAATAACAGCTCCACCCAATAAAAATCCAAAAATTGTATATGGGTTTAACAAATTTAAAATTTGTTCAGGTTTAATACCTAAAGAATGCTCTATCACCAAAATAAGTGCAAAAATCATGGTAGTTGCACCTACAACAGCTGTACCAATTAATACCGGCTTCGCAGTTGCTTTAAAAGTATTTCCTGCTCCATCATTTGCTTCTAAATAATATTTTGATTTTTCAAAATCTGGAGTAAACCCAAAATCTCGTTCAATTTCAGGAGTAATAGCTTCAATATCTTCTTCAATTAAAGATAATTCATAAATAGATTGGGCATTGTCTGTTACTGGTCCATAACTATCAACCGCAATAGTAACTGGTCCCATACCTAACATACCAAAAGCTACTAAACCAAAGGCAAAAATAGATGGATAAATCATAATATCACCTAAACCGTAAGTTGAAGCATAATAAGCAACAAACATTAAGAAGAAGAATACCATTCCTAACCAAAATGCACTAAAATTACCAGCAACTAATCCAGAAAGAATATTAAGAGATGCTCCACCTTCTTTTGAAGCTTTAACAACTTCTTTTACGTGAGTAGATTTAGGGCTTGTAAATAATTTAGTAAACTCAGGAATAAGAGCTGCACCAAGTGTACCTGCACTAATTATTACAGACAATGTAATCCATAAACTATTTCCAATATCTCCAATTAAAAAATAACTTGCAACAAAAGTTACTCCCATTGATAGTATTGATGTAATCCAAACTAGCGATGTTAATGGTTTTTCAAAATCCAATTCATCAACATTGTTATATTTAGCTTTTGTAATGGCACCATTAATCCAGTAAGAAACAATAGAAGTGATAATCATTAATATACGCATTACAAAAATCCAAACTAACAGTTGAGTTTGTAAAGCCTCATCAGTAATAGCTAATAAAATAAAAGAAATTAAGGCAACTCCTGTAACTCCATAGGTTTCAAAACCATCAGCAGTAGGCCCAACAGAATCTCCCGCATTATCACCAACACAATCGGCAATAGTACCTGGGTTACGTGGATCATCTTCACCTATTTTAAAGATTACTTTCATTAAATCGGAACCAATATCTGCAATCTTAGTAAAAATACCACCTGCAATACGTAAAGCCGAAGCTCCTAAAGATTCACCAATAGCAAAACCAATAAAACTAGCTCCAGCATACTCACCTGGAACAAACAAAAGAATAATAAGCATCATTAATAATTCCAAAGAAATTAATACTACACCAATACTCATCCCTGCATTCAACGGTATATTTAATAATTTAATTGGTTTTCTTTCAAGAGAAGCAAATGCCATACGAGAATTTGCTAACGTATTCATTCTTATCCCAAACCAAGCAACAGCATAGGAACCTGAAATTCCAAGAATCATCCAACCAAGAATCATCAATACACCAGCTATTCCAAATAAATTTTCTCCAGTTACTGGGTCTTTAGATAAAAATCCAAAATAAAAAGCAACTGCTGTACCAATAAAAGCAAATAAAATAAGAATAAATTTTCCTTGCTGAATTAGATACGTTTTAGAGGTTTCAAAAATTACTTGAGCGACATCTAACATAGATTTATGAGCCCTTATTTTTTTTACTTGTACAAATTGGTAAAACCCAAAAAGTAAACCGGCTAGCGTAATCAAAAAGCCCCAATATAAAATACTTTGTTCTTTAATTGCATCTGGGATTACTAGATCTGCTTCACTTGCCATACTGCGCATTGGAAACATTAATACAACTAAAATTGCGATAATTTTTTTCATTTGTTATATAGATAAAGATTAGTGATTGTTTTTAAAGGCAGGTAGACATTGGAATTAAAAATATTAACATAAGTATTCGTATTTTTTCTAGTTAAAATTAGATTACTAAAATACGCCATTTTAAATAATACCATTTAGTCGTTAATAATGTATAAATATAAAAATTTAATATTAAATGAAGACTATTTTTTAAATAACCGAAAAAATAATTATCAAGTTATAGTGTATTTGCATTTCGTTCCTATTTATTATAAACAAAAAACTCGCTAATAGCGAGTTTTTGTTTATGTACTTAAAAGATTAAGATTTTTATTTGATAACTTCTTCAACTATGATTTTTTTACCTTTTACTTTAGTTCCTTCTTTATTACCACTGGAAAGTTCGCCTTCTACTTCTTTTTCTGTTCCTTCAATAATTTTAACATCTGTTAAAACTTCACCATTTTTAGTTGTAGTTGTTGTAACAGTTGCTTTCACAGTTCCATCATCATTTTTAGTCATTTCAACTTTTACTTCTTTAGAAATTTCTTTAACAACAACTTCAGTTGCGGCTTTTTCATTTGAATAATCAGCAACTGCAACAGTATCTAAAGCAATACTAGGTGCAATAACCAATGCAACTACAGACATTAATTTTAATAATATATTTAATGATGGTCCTGAAGTATCTTTAAAAGGATCTCCAACGGTATCACCTACAACAGCTGCTTTGTGAGCTTCTGTTCCTTTTTTACCTTGTTCTTCAATCATTTTTTTTGCATTATCCCACGCACCACCTGCATTAGATTGAAAAATTGCCATTACAACACCTGTTGTTGTTACACCAGCTAATAATCCTCCTAGCATTTCAGCTCCACCGATAAACCCAACAGCAACTGGTACAACTAAAGCTAATAACCCAGGCAATACCATTTCTTTAATTGAGGCTTCTGTAGATATTTCAACACATTTTTCATATTCAACATATCCATCGGCTTCATCAAAAATTGCATGATCTTCTTCAGAAAAATTAGTTTTATCTGAATCATGTTTTCTCATTACTTCTAACGCAGCATGTAATTGAGGAATATCTCTAAACTGACGACGAACTTCTTCAATCATAGCCATTGCTGCTCTACCTACTGCTTTCATAGACAAGGCAGAAAAAACAAATGGTAGCATTCCACCTACTAATAAACCAGCCATAATTTTTGGCTGAGAAACATCTATAGCTGTTACATTAGCAGTTTTCATAAAAGCTGCAAATAAAGCAAGTGCAGTTAATGCAGCTGAAGCAATCGCAAACCCTTTACCAATTGCAGCGGTTGTATTACCAACAGCATCTAACTTATCTGTACGTTCACGAACTTCACTTGGTAATTCAGCCATTTCAGCAATACCACCAGCGTTGTCAGATATTGGTCCATACGCATCTACAGCCAATTGAATACCTGTATTTGCTAACATACCAACAGCAGCAATTGCAATACCATATAAACCTGCAAAGTAATGAGAAACTATAATTGCAATAGCGATTAAAAGTACCGGAAACATTGTTGACATCATTCCAACACCCAAACCTGCAATAATATTTGTAGCTGAGCCTGTTTCAGATTGTTTTACAATTGACAGTACTGGCTTCGTTCCTGTTCCTGTATAATATTCAGTTGCTTTACCAACACAAAAACCTGCTATTAAACCTGTTAATGTAGCATAAAAAACACCCATAGCTCCAAAAGGTAAACCATCTATAGATTCTGGTAACATTTTATTTATTATAAAATAGGAAGCTACAATCATTAATGCACCTGATCCAAATTCTCCTAAATTTAATGCTTTATGTGGTGAGCCTCCCTCTTTTACTTTAACAAAAAAAGTACCTATGATTGACATCACAATACCAACTGCTGCTAAAACTAATGGTAAATAAACAGCACCTAAACCATTAAAATTTGGTGTAAATATAAAAGCTCCTAAAACCATGGTACCAATAATTGAACCAACATAAGATTCGAATAAATCGGCTCCCATACCCGCTACATCCCCAACATTATCACCAACATTGTCGGCAATTGTAGCAGGGTTTAATGGATGATCTTCAGGAATACCGGCCTCAACTTTACCAACTAAATCGGCTCCAACATCAGCAGCTTTTGTATAAATACCTCCACCCACACGCGCAAATAAAGCTATTGATGAAGCTCCTAATGAAAAACCTGACAATACATTTAATACCATTGGGATATTCTCTACACCAGGCCACATGTATTGGTAAAACATAAACAATCCACTTAAACCTAAAACACCTAAACCTACAACACCCATTCCCATAACTGAGCCACCCGCAAAAGCAACTTCTAAAGCTTTTTCTAATGATGTTCTTGCTGCTTGTGTTGTTCTTACATTTGCTTTTGTAGCTGCTCTCATTCCAATAAAACCAGCTAAAGCAGAGCAAATTGCGCCTATTACAAATGATAGAGCAACCATCCCATGAGAAATATGAATACTGTTCTCTTCTCCATATTCAGAATTCCCTTTAAAGAATAATAAGATTGCTACTGCAACTATAAAAATTAAAAGTATTTTGTACTCAGCTTTTAAAAAAGACATTGCTCCATCAGCTATGTGTTTTGCAATTTTTGACATTTTCTCATTCCCCTTATCTTGTTTTGTAACCCAAGTATTTTTTATATATACAAACAAAAGACCTAATACTCCAAACAAGGGTAAATAATTCACTATTATTTCCATTTTCTATTTTAAATTTAGTTAGTTAGTTTTTTAACGGGGCTAAAAATAGTTATTTCAAACGTTTTCGCAAGATTTTTGTCAATAAAAAAAAACCTTTCAGAAATGAAAGGTTTTTTTTATTTTGAGTTTTATATCGTAAATGTTCTCTTTTTTTTATGCTCACTTAAGTCGTAACGCTCTACGCTCTTCTCTAAAATCTCATAGGCTTCATTTGCATCTCCCCAACCACCAACATCAACTTTCTTTTCTTCTAAATCTTTATAAACTTGAAAGAAATGTTCAATTTCTTTAACTTGGTGAGGGTTCATATCAGAAATATCATTTAACTGATTCCAAATTGGATCGGAAACTGGCACGCATATTATTTTTTCATCAGGACCTTTTTCATCCGTCATATGAAAAACACCAATTGCTTTTACTTCCATAACACACATTGGAAATGTTGGTTCAGTTCCTAAAACCAATATATCTAGGGGGTCTTTATCTAAAGCTAAAGTTTCTGGAATAAATCCATAATCTCCGGGATACATCATTGATGAAAATAACATTCTATCAAATCTAATTTTATTCAACGTAAAATCATATTCATACTTATTTCTACTACCTTTTGGTATTTCAATTAATACATCAAATGTTTTATTACCTTTTAAACCCATTTTCTTTTTGTTTTTAATTTTTACAAAAGTACATAATTCACAATGTACAAGTGTTAATTTATGGTGAAATTTAAAAATGAAAACCGAAAGCTCCTTTTATTGCAAAGTTAGTTCCATTTGGAGTATCTCTATAATTCCCTCTCCAACTAAAATCTATTCTAAAAACTTTAAAAATATTTCCTATTCCAACACTGTATTCATAATATCCTTTAGTTGGCGCTACATAATTAATATTTGAAGCATTCAATGCTATATTTTTATCTGAAATTTCTCCCCACAACACTTTAACTCCCACAATTTCACGTAAATTTAATTTTCTCAGCAATGGAATTCTAGATAAAAATCTTCCATTAAAATTATGCTCAACATGAAGTGATGCGTATGTATCAGTTACAAATTCGTAATAATTTAATAATGAATACGTATTTTCAATGGTGAAATATGATTGATTTCCTGGCACAACACTTAACAACCCTAAAGGTACTTCTCCAAACGTTTTTCCTACTTCAAAAGTGGTAAACATTCTACCAAAACCCCCAATTAATATTGGCTGACGATAAAAAAATTGAACTTTTTCATAATCAAAATTACTATTAAATACGCCTTTTATACCTCTTGAATAGTTTATAAACAACGTTGAATATACATCTGTAACTTCATTTCGTTCAACGCCATATCCAATTGTTTTTCTGTTTGGAGTGTATCTTAATGAAAAATCAATTTCAGATTGAATCACATCCGATTTTTTAATGTTATTCTCTTTATCTAGCCAATAATCTAAATTAAATGTTTCAGGTGAAGCAGATTCTAAGGTTCTAAAAGATGCTCCTATTTTAAAATTTAAATTCTTTTTAGGCTCAATAGACATAAATACATTCGACAAATTTATTGAAGTTAACTTGCTATTATCTCCGCTTGAAAATAAGGATGATGACGCAAAACTTCTTCCTAAAACATCATTTGTAGTTGTTAAACTAACTCCTATTTGTTCAACATCTCTTCTATTTCCAACACCAATTGTAAATCTACTTTTAGGATTTAACATCCACTTTCCAGATAAACCATATTTAAATTTATCGTCCTTAAACCCATATGCTGTATAACCTTGTAAACGCCAAGATTCATTTCCTCCTAAATAAGTTCTACCTCCTACTCGTAACCTCCATCCTTCAACATCATTTTTCCCGAAAGTTGAAAAAACATCCCCAAAATCAAACTTATTAAACCCTATATAACCAGAACCTAAAATAGATACTAAATTATAAATTTGCTTAAATTTTGGAACTGTTTTTAAGGTATCTAACATTTTATAAATCCCTTGTTCATTTTTATTTAATTTCTCTTGTCTATTTACACCCCAAAAATCATCAGTTTTATTATAAATTTCATTATCGTAAACATTTATTTCTTTGGTGTAAAAATTATCTTCTTTTTTTTCTTTAAACTGATAATCTTTATACATGGTAGTTCTTCTACCATACATTCCCTTTGCCTTTTCTTTTTTCTTAAAACTAAAATCAGAGAGCATATAATCTCGCTTCAATAAAAATACTGAATCATTTAAAACCTCAAATTCCTGTTCAATATAAATATCTTTAACCCAGTTAATATTGGCACTGCGATTTGCTTGCATATTAATTTCTTTTACTGCAAACGTTGTATCATTCACCCAAAAATCGCCTTTAAAAGTTAATTCATTTTTTCTTCTTGGGTAATATAAAATATTGTAACACCATTTATTATCTATAAAAGCGCTATCTCTTAAAACATAATTATAGGTTGAAATTCCTGCTGCTTTTGAAATTGGGCTCACAAAACTTTTATCAAAAATTTTAATATAGCTATCATACACATTATAATCTACATACAAATCTTTAATAAATGCAATTACATTTTGATTGGATTCAAACCCTGAATTTTTATTGGCAATTAAATCTTCTCGAAATCTTTTTCCATCTTTATTTTTACCATACGAATTGTAAACAGATTCATTTATAAAAATTGGTAAAAAAGCCTTTCCTGTAACACGTGATGTATCAATTGCATCAAAAATAAACTCCATTCCTTTAAAAAATTTACTTTTTTTCATAGCACTATCCACATTATTTAAATCGAACTCTAATTTTTCATACTTTTCGTATTGATATTGATCGAATAAATAAATTCCATTTTCACGTTTTTTCTCCCAAATATTTTTTAGAATTGCAATTGCCGGATTTCCTTTTTTCTTAACTTTTCCACTATAAATAAACACTTCATTTAACTGAGATGCTTCTTCATTTAGGGTGATTTCTAAATTAAAATCTCTGCTTTTTACAGAAACAATTTTAGTTTCGAAACCTAAAAATAAAACTTCAATTTGTGTAAAAGTTTTATCTGATTCTAAGTAAAATTTTCCGTTCTCATCAGAAACTGTTCCAATAGTAGAACCAACAAAAATGATATTGGCAAATGGGATAATTTCATTTCCTTGATCTTTAACAACTCCGCTAATTTTCATCTGTGCGAAACCAACAGAAACAATAAGAAATAATACTAAACTAAGTAATTTGTTTTTTTTTATCATAATAAAAAATCCCTCCAAGGTTTATATTGAAAGGAGTTTATAACGCAAATATTATGCCTTTATTTTTTATACAGTACGTCTTTAACAGCTTTCACCACATCATTAAAGTTTGGCAACCATTCTTCTAATAAAACTGGAGAATAAGGTGCTGGTGTATCTGCTGTAGTAATTCTTCTTATTGGAGCATCTAAATAATCAAATACATTTTCTTGTACTTGGAATGTAATTTCAGATGAGATGCTTGCAAATGGCCAAGATTCTTCTAAAATAACCAATCTATTCGTTTTTTTAACAGATGTAAAGATAGCTTTAAAATCCATTGGTCTAATGGTACGCATATCTAATATTTCAACCGAAATTCCTTCTTTTTCCAAAATTTCAGCAGCTTTATAAGCTTCTTTTATTATTTTCCCAAAAGATACAATAGTAACATCTGTTCCTTCTCTTTTAACATCTGCAACACCAATAGGGATAATGTATTCTCCTTCTGGAATTTCCATTTTATCACCATACATTTGTTCAGATTCCATAAAAATTACTGGATCATCATCTCTTATTGCAGCTTTTAATAATCCTTTTGCATCATAAGGATTTGAAGGTATAATTACTTTCAAACCAGGTGTATTTGCAAACCAGTTTTCAAAAGCCTGTGAGTGTGTAGCACCTAATTGCCCTGCAGATCCTGTTGGTCCTCTAAAAACAATCGGGCAGTTTAATTGTCCACCAGACATTTGCCTAATTTTTGCAGCATTGTTAATAATTTGGTCAATACCTACTAATGCAAAATTGAATGTCATAAACTCAACTATTGGTCTAGTTCCATTCATAGCTGATCCAATAGCAATACCTGTAAATCCTAATTCTGCAATTGGAGAATCTATGACACGTTTTTCTCCAAATTCATCTAACATACCTTTTGAAGCTTTATACGCACCATTATATTCAGCAACTTCTTCTCCTATTAAGAAAATAGATTTGTCTCTTCGCATTTCTTCGCTCATTGCTTCACGTATAGCTTCCCTAAATTGTATTGTCTTCATCTTGTCTAATTTTAAGATTTGCAAAAGTAAGCATTTCTAAAATTAGAATCAAAATAATTATGTTATATAAAATATATTATGCACGCATAGTATATTAAAAAAAAGTAGTATATTCGTCTCATTAATCAAAAAAGCTGTTTAATTTTATACTAAATATTTAAAAATACATAATAAAATGAAAATATTAGTTTGTATTAGTCACGTTCCAGACACTACTTCAAAAATCAATTTTACTGAAAATGATACTAAATTTGATAGTAATGGCGTGCAATATGTAATAAACCCATTTGATGAATTTTCTCTTACAAGAGCCATGTGGTTTAAAGAAAAACAAGGCGCTACTGTAACTGTAGTAAATGTTGGTCCTGTTGCTACAGAACCTACTTTACGTAAAGCATTGGCAATTGGTGCTGATAATGCTATTAGAGTTAATATGGAAGCTACTGATGGTTTTTCGGTTGCTAAAGAATTAGCTGAAGTTGTAAAAAATGGTGATTATAATTTAGTACTTGCAGGGAGAGAATCCATTGATTATAATGGAGAAATGGTTCCTGGTATGCTTGCTTCATTATTAGATTTTAGTTTTGTAAATGCTTGTATTGGACTTGAAATTGAAGGTGATAAAGCCACTATTTCCCGTGAAATTGATGGAGGAAAAGAGATTCTTTCTTCAAATTTACCTTTAGTTATTGCTGCTCAAAAAGGATTGGTTGAAGAAAAAGATTTACGCATACCCAATATGCGTGGTATTATGATGGCGCGTAAAAAACCTTTAACTATTGTTGAACCAATAAATAGCGTTCCAGCAACTTCAATCACTTCATTTGAAAAACAGGCAGCTAAATCTGCCTGTAAAATAGTTGATAATGTTGATGAACTTATTAATTTATTGCATAACGAAGCGAAAGTAATATAATATCTGTGTAATTGTTGAAGCGTGTAATTGTTTAAATAATTTTTATTTGATTACAATTCAACGATTAAACAACTAAACGATTAAACAAAAAGAAAATATATGTCAGTATTAGTTTTTGCCGAAACATCGGAAGGAAAATTTAAGAAATCTGCTTTTGAAGTAACATCTTATGGGAAAAAAGTTGCAGAGCAGTTAGGAACAAACGTTGTTGTGTTAACAATAAATTCAAACGATCCTACATTATTATATATATATGGTGCAGAGAAAGTTTTAAATGTTTCAAATGATGCATTAAAAATTTTTAATGTTGAAATATTTGCTAACATTATTAAGCAAGCTGCAGAAAAAGAAAGCTCGCAAGTTGTTATTCTTGAATCAAGTTCAAACGGATTATACCTAGCTCCAAGTGTAGCCGTAAATTTAAATGCTGGTTATGCTAGCAATGTTGTAGCCTTACCAAGTGCTACTTCTCCATTTACTGTAAAAAGAAAAGCTTTTTCAAACAAAGCTTTTAACAATACGCAAATTACGACCGATACTAAAGTAATTGCCTTGGCTAAAAATTCGTATGGAGTGCATGAAAATATAGTTTCTGGTAGCATTGAAGAATTTTCTCCTTCTATAATTGAGAGCAAACTTAGTTCTACTGCTATTGAACAAACCTCTGGAAAAGTAACTATTGCTGATGCTGATATTGTAGTTTCAGGTGGTAGAGGCCTAAAAGGACCTGAAAATTGGGGTATGATTGAAGAATTAGCTGAAGTCTTAGGTGCAGCAACAGCTTGCTCTAAACCTGTTTCTGATTTAGGTTGGAGACCTCATAGTGAACACGTTGGACAAACCGGTAAGCCAGTGGCTTCAAATTTATACGTTGCAATTGGAATTTCAGGAGCAATTCAACATTTAGCTGGTGTTAACTCATCAAAAGTGAAAGTTGTTATTAACACAGACCCTGAAGCTCCTTTCTTTAAAGCAGCAGATTATGGAATTGTTGGTGATGCTTTTGAAGTAGTTCCAAAATTAATTGAAAAGTTAAAAGAATTTAAAGCAACTAACGCATAATTTTATTAAATTGTGCCTCTTATTGAGACTGTCTAATAATTGGACATCATAGCCCTTTGATTAGACAGTCTTATTTGTTAATTTTAACTTATGAGTTTAGTTCGTCTAAATATTAAAGGGATTTCTTACAGTCAAACACAAAGTGGTGCTTATGCATTAGTCCTCAGTGAGGTTAGTGGCAACAGAACATTACCAATTGTTATTGGAGCCTTTGAAGCACAATCTATAGCGATTGCTTTAGAAAAGGAAATTAAACCACCTAGGCCGCTCACTCACGACCTTTTTAAAACTTTTGCTGACCGATTTCATATTACAATTAAACAAGTGATCATTCACAAGTTAGTTGACGGCGTTTTTTATTCAAGTTTAATTTGTGAACGTGATAAAATTGAAGAGATTATTGACACAAGAACTTCTGATGCAATTGCTTTAGCAACACGTTTTAATGCTCCAATTTTTACCTATGAAAATATATTGGACAAAGCTGGAATCTATTTAAAAATGAAAGAGGCATCATTGCCAGAAGAAGACCCTTTAAGTATTGAAAAATTAATAGATGAATCTGTTAAAAAAGAAACTTCCTTTTCTAAAGACACACTTAAACAATTAAACGAAAAATTAAACGAAGCTATTCAGCAAGAAAATTATGAATTAGCAGCTACTATTCGTGATGAAATAAATAAACGTACTTCCAAATAACCCACACAATTAAATATTCGAAAAATTATGACTGTAAAAATAAAACTAACTATTATGAGTTTCCTTCAATTTTTTGTTTGGGGGGCTTGGTTAATAACTGTTGGTGTATATTGGTTTCAAAATAAACAATGGTCAGGTTCAGAATTTGGAGCAATTTTCTCAACAATGGGTATTGCATCTCTATTTATGCCAACACTGACTGGAATTATTGCAGACAGATGGATTAATGCTGAAAAATTATATGCTATTTTACATGTTTTAGGCGGATTAACTTTAATTTTAGTTCCTTTAATTAACAATCCAAATGATTTCTTTTGGATTATTTTATTAGCGATGGTGTTTTATATGCCAACTATTGCTTTATCAAATTCAATCTCTTATAATGCTTTAAAAAGCAACGGTTTAGATGTTGTGAAAAGTTTTCCTCCTATTAGAGTTTGGGGAACTGTTGGTTTTATTGTTGCAATGTGGATCACTAATTTATCTGGCAATAAAGACTCTGCAAATCAATTTTATATAGCTGGAGTTGTTGCTATAGGACTAGGTATTTATTCATTTTTCTTACCTAAATGTCCACCGCAAGGTGCAACTGAAGGCGAAAAATCAATTGTAAAAATATTAGGATTGGATGCTTTTAAACTATTTAAAAATTACAAAATGGCATTGTTTTTCTTGTTTAGTATGTTACTAGGTGCTGCCTTACAATTAACAAATGCATACGGAGATGTCTTTTTAGATGATTTTAAACATATAGCAGAATTTGCAGATTCTATTGTAGTTAAATATTCTACCCTAATTATGTCAATATCTCAAATATCAGAAACCTTATTTATTTTAGCTATTCCTTTTTTCTTAAAACGTTTTGGTATTAAAAAAGTGATGCTAATTAGTATGATTGCTTGGATTTTACGATTTGGTCTATTTGCTTATGGCGATCCAGGATCAGGTGTATGGATGATTATTTTATCTGGTATTGTTTATGGTATGGCATTTGATTTTTTCAACATATCAGGCTCTCTTTTTGTAGAAACAGAAACAGATGCTTCTATAAGAAATTCAGCTCAAGGTCTTTTTATGATGATGACTAATGGGTTTGGTGCAATTATTGGGAGTGTTACAAGTGGAATTATCATTGATCAATATTTCACTTCAGAAGCTGGCAAAGATTGGCATGGCATTTGGCTTACTTTTGCTATTTATGCCTTAATAATTACTGTTTTATTTGCACTATTTTTTAAGCATAAACACAACCCAGAAGATATTAAAGAAATTAAACATTAAACATAAATTCCTTTTTAAGAAGTTAAATTAGCATGAAACAATATTTAGACTTAATAAAACACGTTAGCAATAACGGAATTCTTAAAGAAGATAGAACTGGAACTGGTACTAAAAGTGTTTTCGGATATCAAATGCGTTTTGATTTAAGTGAAGGATTTCCAATGTTAACTACAAAAAAACTGCATTTAAAATCAATTATTTATGAGTTGTTATGGTTTCTAAAAGGTGACACCAATATTGAATATTTAAAAGAAAATAATGTAAAAATATGGGATGCTTGGGCTGATGAAAATGGCGATTTAGGACCTGTTTATGGGCATCAATGGAGAAATTGGAATAGCGAAGGAATAGATCAAATTACTGAGGTAATAAATACCATAAAAACAAATCCAGACAGTAGAAGAATGCTAATTTCAGCTTGGAATCCAAGTGTTTTACCAGAACCATCTTCATCCTTTTCAGAAAATGTTGCCAATGGAAAAGCTGCTTTACCACCTTGTCACGCTTTTTTTCAATTCTATGTAACCAACGGAAAATTATCTTGTCAATTATACCAACGTAGCGCTGATATTTTTTTAGGAGTTCCTTTTAATATTGCATCCTATGCTTTATTTACGATGATGATGGCTCAAGTTTGTGATTTAAAACCTGGTGATTTTATTCATACGTTTGGTGATGCTCACATTTACAACAACCACAGTGAACAAATTGTTTTACAATTATCTAGAGAGCCTAGAGAATTACCCAAAATGGAAATAAACCCATCCATAAAAAATATATTTGATTTTACATTTGAAGATTTTACTTTATCCAATTATAACCCACACCCACATATTAAAGGTAGCGTTTCCGTTTAATGCTTTATAAAAAAAATTATACTGAAAATTAAAATAGTTCGTTTACTAAAATATTAATATAGATTTAATACATTAATTGAAAATCATTTAATAATTTTATAGCTATCTAAAAAAGAAATCATGGAAGCAAATTTAAAACTTAAACTAATTCAACGAATCATTGAAATTGATAACGTTAACTTATTAAAATCTATTGAATTTATTTTCAACACTTCTGATGAGAATATTTTAAAGTTTTTGAATTTCACAAACGAAAAATTACAAAATCATGATATAAGCGAAACGGAAGATTTTACTGGCTATATTAAAGAATGGGTTAAAAGTATGTAACAAACAAATGCTATGAATGAACAACATGAAATATATGAAAATGCACGAAATCGTGTAAAACAAAAAAAACGTTTGTATGTTCATTTTATTGTATTTATAGTAGGTTCCATCTATTTAATTTTTCTTAACAAGTATTTAAAAATTGATGAATCTCTTTTTGTAAATTGGTTTGTTTGGGTAATTTTTTTATGGCTGCTTTTTTTTATATTACATTTTATAAACGTTTTTATTATCAGTCGCTTTATGGGTAAAGATTGGGAACGTAAACAAACTGAAAAATTAATATTAAAACAAGAAGTTAAAATAGCTAAATTAGAAAAAGAAATAACTCACCAAGCGAAACTAAAAGCTGAAAGTGATCAACATGATTCCGATTTAAAAAAAAAGGAAAACTAACAAAACAATTTAATAAAAGAATGATAACTATTATAGCTGCGATAGCTAAAAAAAATGCTTTAGGAAATAACAATCAGTTAATTTGGCATTTGCCAGCAGATTTAAAACGATTTAAAAAAGTGACAGCTAATCACCATGTGATTATGGGTAGAAAAACTTTTGAATCCTTAGGAAAACCATTACCAAACAGAACCAATATTATTATTACACGCAATGGTAATTTTAAAGCGGAAGGCTGTATAATTGTAAATTCTCTACAACAAGCTATTGAAGCTTCAAAAGAAGATGAAAATCCGTATATTTTAGGTGGAGCAGAAATTTACAACCAAACTATTGAAATTGCAGATAAATTAGACTTAACTTTTGTACATCATCAATTTGAAGCAGATGCTTTTTTCCCTGAAATAAATGCACTGATTTGGAAAGAAATTTTTAGAGAAGATTTTAAAGCTGATGAAAAAAATAAGTATGATTATAGTTTTGTAACCTATATTAGAAAATAAAAAAGGAGGTTTTGTGAATAAAACCTCCTTTTAAACTTAATTAAATTTATTGAACTTATTTTTTGTATACTTTTTCTTTAAATATTTTTCCTTCACTTTTTAAAACTAAATTATAACTACCTGATTCTAACATTGAAAGATTAAGTTTACGATCTAAATATAATTTCCCCATTAAATCTTCAGTGTATATTAAATTTGAATTATCGTCATAAATCTTAATTATCATTTTCTCATTTTTTAAAGCTAATTTTGAGATATAAACTACATTATCTTTAAATCTAACAATAGGTTTAAAAAAAATTGTTTCTTCTTCTTTTTGAAAATCAACATTGTTTAAAATTACAGCAAAAGGGATAACCTTAATTTTTGTTTGTCCTTCAATTTCAAAATAATAATTCCCATTTGGTAAGGATGTTAAATCAAATTTTCTAGTGAATTCTACTCCTGTATATGTATCATTATATAAAACAAACCCAAAACTATCTTTAATATTAATCTTTAAATCCCCATCAGTAAATTTTAACGTTAAATCAACTAATTTACCATTAACAATAATAAGATTATCATTAAAGTTATTATCATTACTCATTGCATTACTTGCTAGTAATGTGAACATGGCTACCACTAGTAAACTTCTTTTAAATAAATTTTTCATAATTTTCTGTTTTTATTAATTAGACAAAGCAAAAGTAGACACAATATTCCATGAAAATATCTTCAAATTTTTCACATTTATATGTTATTTTAACATAGTGAATAACACAATCGAAATAAATGTCGTCTTAAGGGTTAAAATAGAACATAAAAAAGCTAAATGAACATCTAAAATCTGAAATTTTAATACTTATTTTTGGATAAACAAATTTGATATGAGAAATACAAAGCCTTCATTTGAAAAGATAATTCCAGAGTTTGGAACTTCTATGCGAGTAAAGCAACATACTAAAATGGTTGAAAACAAATTGCCTTTTTGGCATTTTCACCCAGAACTTGAATTGGTTTATATAAATAATGCAAAAGGAAAAAGGCATATTGGTAGTCATTTATCTTATTTTGATAATAGTCAGTTAATTTTAATTGGGGCAAGTTTGCCTCATAGCGGTTTTACAGATCGGTTTACAGCTACTGGGTCAGAAACTATTATCCAATTTAAAGAAGATTTTTTAGGAAATGATTTTTTAAAGATTCCTGAAACAAAATTAATTAAAACCTTATTTGAAAGAGCAAAAAAAGGAATTCTTTTTGACGGAAATACAAAAGAAACAGTAGGATTAAAAATTGAATCCTTATTAAACAAAGAAGGTTTAGAACGAATTATTTATTTTTTAGAAATACTAAAAGATTTAGCTTCATCTAAAAATTATTCTTTGCTTAATGTTGATGGTTTTGCTTTTGAAATAGAACCACAAGACAATAAAAAGATTGATATTATTTTTGGTCATGTAAGTAAAAACTTTAAACAACCAATACCATTAAATGAAATTGCTGACAAAGTAAGTATGACAGTTCCTGCATTTTGCAGATATTTTAAAAAATCAACAGGAAAAACATTTACTCAATTTGTAAATGAGTTTAGAATTGTACACGCAACAAAATTATTGGCTGAAAACCCAACTAGTATTACCGATATTTGTTTTGAAAGTGGTTTTAATAATTTCTCTCACTTCAATAAATTATTTAAAAAATTTACTGGAAAAAGTCCATTAAAATACAGAAACGAAATGAAACAATTAGTTGAACAAAAATAACTAACACTTAAATTAATTACTGAATATCAATAACATAAGGCATTCTAGCCTGAATACCCTCAAGCTTAGAAAATTGCTTTATAGTTTGATATATTTTGTAGTTTGCTTCACCTAGTTCTTCAATTAAAACTTTTTCTTTCGATTTCATAAAAGGAAAATTATTAAACCGATCCTCTAATTCAACTTTATAACTTGGGTAGTTCCGTACTTTATAGTCTGTAATACTAGCTAATTCAGCAGCATACAAAATAGCATCATCCAAATTTCCCAATTCGTCAACTAGTCCATTTTTTAAAGCATCAACTCCACTCCAAACTCTTCCCTGAGCAATACTATCAACAGCTTCAATTGTCATATTTCTTCCTTTAGCAACTCTTTCTAAAAATGTTTTATAAACAGCTTCAACACCTTCAGTTGTTACCAATCTAAATTCATCAGTCATTGGTTCAAAAACACTATAATTAGCTCCTTTATTAGTTCTTACTTGTTCAGCATTAATTCCTATTGTTTTTGCTAAGTTGCTAAAATTAGGAATCACTCCAAAAACACCGATAGAACCTGTAATAGTAGTCGGTTCAGCAAAAATTCTATCAGCATTACAAGACAAATAATAACCTCCAGACGCAGCAACATTTCCCATTGATACTACTAATGGTAAGGTTTCTTTTGTTAATTCTAATTCTCTCAAAATTAATTCTGAAGCTAAAGCACTTCCTCCTGGAGAGTTTACCCTTAAAACAATGGCTTTTACTTTTGTGTCTTTTCTTGCCTTTTTTAAAGCTTTTATAATTAAATCTTGTCCTATTATGTTTTCATTTCCTTTACCATAAATAATTTCTCCTTGTGCATAAATAACAGCAATCTTATCAGAAGCTGTTGATTTTATTCGTCCATTCCCTATTGAAATATAATCTGAAATTGAAATTTTATTTAAATCTTCATCTAAAGAGATCCCTGAAGCAATTTTTAATTTATTGTTATATTCATCAACATAAATTGCATCATCTATAATTTTATTTTCAATCGCTAATGTTGCATTTCTAGCCAATAAATTATCGGCAACTAAATTTAATTCTTCAACAGTTAATTTTCTGCTTTTTGAAATATCAACAACCATTTCATCCCAAATTGATTTTAAAAATGTTATGATTTGATTTCTGTTAGCATCGCTCATTTCATTGTACAAAAATGGTTCAACCGCACTTTTATATTTTCCGTGGCGAATCACTTCCATTTTTACACCTGTTTTATCTTCTAAATCTTTATAAAATAAGACTTCAGAAGATAAGCCTTTAAAATCAATTGCTCCAACTGGATTCATAAAAATAGAATCTGCTACTGAACTAAAATAATATGATTTTTGATCATAAATATCTGCATACGCTTTTATAAATTTTCCTGTTTCTTTAAATTCTAAGAGTTTATTTCTAATAGCTTGTGTTTGTGAAATCCCAGCATTTACACCTAAAGTTGTAATACTTATTCCCTTAATATTTTCATCATCTTTGGCATTTTCAATCGCGTTTATAATTGAATTTAAGCCAATTTTATCATCCTCAAAACCAAAAATTTTATCAAATAGGTCATCGCTTTTTGGAGCATAATCTTTAACTAAAGCCTCTAATTTCAGTTCTAAAACTGAATTATTTTTTAAGGAAATTTTTTCGTTTTCGCCAAAAGCAACCGCAATTAATAAAAAGAATACTAAAATTATACCCAAAGCAATTAGAGTTCCAATAATTGACGCTAATAAATTTCTTAAAAAGTTCATAATGAAAAAGTTAAATTTTAATTCCTAAAACTAAAAATGTTTATAAGTTGAGTCACAAATATATGTATTTAAATGATACTTTTCTTTTCTTTGTATTTACTTTATGCATATAGCCAGAACAACATATTTATCATTAGGAAGCAACCTAGGAAACAAGCTTAAAAATTTACAACAAGCTATTCATTTAATTGATGAAAAAATAGGCTCTATTGCTAAAATTTCATCTGTTTATAAAACGGCTTCTTGGGGTTTTGACAGTGAAGATTTTTATAATATTTGTATTCAAGTTTCTACAGGTTTAAATCCTGAAAATTTAATACAAGAAATTGGTAAAATTGAAGTTTCTTTAGGAAGAAAAAGAACTACAGAAAAACAATATAAAGCTAGAACCATTGATATTGATGTATTGCTTTTTGACAATGAAATTATTTTCTCAAAAGAATTAATTGTTCCTCATAAAGAGATGCTTAACAGAAAATTTGTAATGGTTCCTTTAGTTGAAATAGCTCCAAATTTAATTCACCCAATTGAAAAAAAGCGTTTACAAGTATGTCTTTCAAGTTGTATTGACAAAAGCGAAATTAAAAACACTTATTTAAAGTTAAAAAGACCTATTTGCTTATCTGAAAAATTCAATTATATTGCTATTGAAGGAAATATTGGTGCTGGAAAAACCACGTTAACAAATATGATTGCTGAGGATTTTAATGCCAAAATTATTTTAGAACGTTTTGCTGACAATCCTTTTTTACCAAAATTTTATGAAGATAAAGAACGCTATGCTTTTCCTTTAGAAATGAGTTTTTTAGCAGATAGATATCAACAACTTTCAGATGATTTAGCACAATTTGATTTGTTTAAGAATTTTATAGTTTCAGATTATTACATTTTTAAATCGCTTATTTTTGCTCAAGTCACTTTGCTAAAAGAAGAGTATTTTTTATATCGAAAAATGTTTGATATTATGTATAAAGAAATTTCAAAACCCGATTTGTACATTTATTTATATCAAGAAACACCTCGTTTAATTGAAAATATAAAGAAACGAGGCAGAGATTACGAACAAAATATTTCTCCAGAATATTTAGATAAAATTCACAACGGTTATGCAACTTTTATTAAAACTGAAGAAAATTTAGAAACATTAGTTATTGATGTTTCTAATAAAGATTTTGTACATAATCCAGAAGATTACAAAGAAATTATTGAGCTTATTAGGAATGTAGAATAGCTTATTTTGTATCATTCCTGTGAAGGTTAAAGTCTATAAAAACTAAAACAACCCTACTTGAAAATTTATCAAACTTCTCATTGTAAGTCTGAGCTTGTCGAAGAACTTTTAAATTACTATTTAAAAAAACACTTAGACAGGCTTAGTATAACAGTTTACAAAACAAATTACTTCTGTTTAATTTCTAATTTTTCAGCAAAATAATCGCAAAAATCTTTCATCGTTGCCGTCATTTTAGCATCATTTGTTGCGCGCTCAAATGTATTTGCCATAGACACCAATGTTTGGTGAAAAAACTGTTTCATTTCATCAATTTGCATCTCTTTTGTCCACAAATCCATACGAAGCGTGTCTTTTGTTTTAGTATCCCAAACAGCTAATATTACTGCTTTTGCTTCTTGGTTAACAATAGCACTGTCTTGAGCCGTCCAATGTAATTTTTCAGGAATTTTATTTTCGTCTAATCCTACTGTAATTTCAATTTTTGAAGTGTTCTTTACTGCCATTATTTCTTTGGTTTGTATTTTGATTTTTTAAAAATTTGTTCAGTATTTGTTTGTAAAAGCTGTTGCAAAGTTACATCATTATTATTCATATAAGAACGTACAATTTGCCAACCAATATAAATGCCTACACTACCTGGCGACTCTTTATCAATATCAATATAAAATTTTGAAAAAGGAGCATTCGCTATAAAACGAGTATATAAATCTGAATCTGTACTATACAGTAATTTATTTTCAATAAAGTACTTCCATAACTGAGATTCATTTGCTTCAACCCAATCTAATTTTTCAATGGCATAACCCATTTTTTCGGCATCAGAAACTGAAGGTAAATAACTATCAATTAAATACATTTTTTTTCCTTCATTAATCATTATGTCTATAAACTGACGACTTTTACTTGGAATAAAATAGTGTTCACTAATACTTTTAGCCATATCAACAACCAAATGTGATTTGTTGAAATTTTGAGCTAAATACAAGGGGAAATCTTTGTAAACTTCACTGTCTTTTCCCAAATATAGATCTAAAGAAACAAATAATAAACTATCTGCATAAATCACTTTATTCTGGTAATCTAAATTTGTTATTAACGTTAAAATTTTAGGCGATTTAAAACCTGAGTGATAATATTTTACGTGTTTAAATAAATTTTCTATTTGAAGTTTTTCTGATTCAAAATCTACAAAAACTTCTTGTGATTTTTTAAATAATTCAGCTTCATTTTTAATTTTATTCAGCCAAATACTATCATTTTGAGGTGGAAATAAATAAGGATATTCATTTTTAACTGCTGAAAGCGATTGTTTATCAGCCTTATAAAACTTTTGTTCAAACCTATCTATTAAAACAGCTACGTGAACTCCCGAAACATCTACATTTTTTACCGCTTCTTTTTTGCATGAAGCTATGGCTAATAAAATAATTGTAAGAACAAATAATCTCTTCATTAATTTCTATATTTACACACTCATTTAAATAACGACAAAAATATTAAATTAGTTTAGTTATAACTGTTTAATCTTGTTTTTAAATACTAAATCCATGTCATTAAAAATAGCAATTGCACAAATAAATACAACTGTTGGAGATATCCAAGGGAATTTTGCGAAAATCACCTCAAATATAGCCAAGGCTAAAAACAACAAAGCTGATTTGGTTATTTTTCCAGAATTAACTTTAACTGGTTATCCTCCGAAGGATTTATTAATTAAAAAAAGTTTTATTCAGAAAAATATTGAGATACTTTATCAATTAGTTGAATACACAAAAGACATAGCCATTATTGTTGGTTTTGTAGATGAAAAAGATGGGAAATTATTTAATGCGGCAGCTTTCATAAATAATCAAAAACTTATAGGAATTTACCATAAAATTCACTTACCAAACTATGATGTTTTTGATGAAAAACGCTATTTTACAGCAGGGAACTCCACCCAAATATATGAGTTAAAAGGCGTAAAACTTGGAATTACTATTTGTGAAGATATTTGGATTGATAATGGTCCTGCTTCAGATTTAAAAAAGAAAGGAGCTGAATTAATCTTAAATATTTCAGCTTCTCCGTTTCACGCAGGTAAAGAAAAAATTCGATTTAATGTAGTAGCAAAACAAGCTAAAGAAAATGGCATCCCTATTATTTATTGTAATTTAATTGGTGGTCAAGACGATTTAATATTTGACGGCAGGAGTTATGTTTTTAATAATCAAGGAAAATTAATACATCAAAATAACGCTTTTGTAGAAGAGTTAAGTTATATTCATGATTTTCAAACAAAACCAGAAATTGAATTTTGTGTAAACGAAAATGAATCTATTTACAAGGCCTTAGTTTTAGGAGTTAAAGATTATTTTAGGAAAAATGGTTTTAAAAATTGTGTTATTGGTTTAAGTGGTGGAATAGATTCTGCCTTAACTGCTGCAATTGCTGTGGAGGCTTTAGGAAATAAAAATGTTAGAGGTGTTAGTATGCCAAGTAAATTTTCATCAGAAGGTAGTATTTCTGATTCTTTAGATTTGGCAAAAAATTTAGAGATTGAATGTGAGGTAATTCCTATTAAAGATATTTACACTTATTATTTAAAAGCGCTTGAAGTTCAATTTGCAAACACAACATTTAATGTAGCCGAAGAAAATATTCAAGCTAGAATTCGTGGAAATATATTAATGGCACTTTCTAATAAATTCGGATATTTAGTACTTACTACAGGTAATAAGAGTGAAAGTTCAGTAGGATATTCAACACTTTATGGTGATATGGCTGGTGGTTTAGCCGTAATTTCAGATGTGTTAAAAACCAAAGTTTACGAATTATCAATGTATATAAATACCCTAAAAGAAAAAGAAGTTATTCCAGTTTCTACCATTACCAAACCGCCTTCCGCTGAATTAAGAGAAGATCAAAAAGATTCAGATTCTTTGCCTGAATATGATATTTTAGATCCAATATTAAAAGCATATGTTGAAGACGATTTAAGTAATGATAAAATTATAGCTTTAGGTTTTGAAAAAGAAATAGTAACCCGAATTATTAACTTGGTTGATAGAAATGAATACAAAAGACAACAAGCAGCTTTGGGCTTGCGTATTACACCAAGGGCTTTTGGACCTGGGAGAAGAATGCCAATTACTAACCGTTGGAAAGATTACTAATTTTTAAGAAATAGAAAAGGAAGTATTTACCATTTATAAACAAAGGAATAGGGTTAATAAACACAAAACGGAATCTAGCCTCTTTTTTAAACAACTATGTGATAAAATAACCTCTAAACTGAGCTCGAAGAGACACTGTTTTGGTTTTTGTCATCTATTAAAAAATTAGACTAAAACAATAAAGCTATGAATTGGATTTTAGGATTAATATTTATTTTAATAATTATATTTTTATACAGAAACTATGCTAACAAGAAAAAATCAGCCAAACTAAAAAAGTGGTTTATTGAAAATTGGGGGAAACCTAAAAGTAATGACTATTTTAATTTTTATGTTATTGGAAAATATTTTGAAAATAATGAACATAAAAATCAAGCATTCCATATACTATCAGAAAAAGTTAAAATTGACTTAGATATTGATGAACTATTTAAATTTATTGATAGAACTTCGTCTAAAATTGGTCAGCAATATTTATATTTTAAACTACGAACTATTGGGAGTCTTGAAAGTTTATTAAAATTTGATTTATTAAGTAATTTATTTTTAAACGATGAAACATTACGACTTAAAAGTCAATTAAGTTTATCAAAAATAAATTCTCATAATTCTTATGATTTAGAAAAACTTATAGCCGATAAGCCTATTGAAAAACCTAGCTATTTAAAATTTATTTATGCTTCATCGCTAACGTCTGTTTTATTGATAATACTAACTTTTTTTAATCCTGTATTTTCACTTTTTTTGCTCCCTATCTTTTTTATAAATACCATTTTTCACTATAAAAACAAAGAAAACGTAACCTATTACACCAATGCAGTTTATCAACTTTCTAGAGCTTTAAAAGTAAGTAAAGAACTTTCATCATTTGATGAAATTAAACAACATTTTTCCGATTTATCTTTTATAAAAAAAGTAAGTACCATTCAAACAAAAACTGAATTTATTGGGTTTGAAAAGCAATTAACTAATGAATATGCATTATTCTTTTGGTTCATAATTGAATTGATAAAAATTCAATTTATGGTTGAATATATTCTCTTTTTTAGTTTTATTGATTCTATCACCAAAGAAAAGGATAACATTGAAAAAATGTTCTGTTTCATTGGAGAAATAGATTCAGCAATCTCAACAGCATCCTTAAAAGCAGGTAAAAATAAAATTTGCACTCCTAATTTCACAAAAGAAAAACAACTCACTTCAACAGAAATTTATCATCCTTTAATTGAAAACTGTATTACAAATAACATAAACTTAATTGATAATAGTCTTTTATTAACTGGCTCAAATATGTCTGGTAAAACCACATTTATTAGAACCATAGCTATTAACAGTATTTTAGCACAAACTTTAAATATTTGCTATGCAAAAGAATATACAGCTCCCTTTTTAAAAGTTTATTCATCTATTAGAATCACTGATGATTTATTGGATAACACAAGCTATTATTTAGAAGAAGTTTTAACTGTAAAAGAATTAGTAGCTGCTGCAAAAAATGATGAAAATTGTTTATTTGTGCTTGATGAAATTTTTAAAGGAACAAATACTATTGAACGAATTTCTGGCGGGAAAGCCATTTTATCATACCTTAATAAAAAAAATCATCTAGTTTTAGTTTCAACTCATGATATTGAATTAACAGATTTATTAGTGAAGGAAAATTACGAATTATTTCATTTTAGTGAACAAATAGAAAGTGAAAAACTATTTTTTGACCATAAATTAAAAAGCGGAAAATTAAAAACCAGAAATGCTATAAAAATTTTAGAATTGTACAAATATCCTTCTGAAATAATTATAGATGCACGAAAAACAGAAGAAAATAATTTTAGCCAGAACTTAAACCGCTCTTCAATTTTTCAAATAAACGCAATTTTCGATTCGAATAATTATTTTTAAACTTCTTAAAGATACAACTAACTATCTTGTTTTAGGGGAAATTAAAATTTTCATTTCACAAAGCTATTTACTAAAAAAGTGAACTTTTAAAAATAAAATAGCAACTAAATTTAAGGATTTGAAATTAGGTAATTATCATTTCCCATTCTGAATATATTTACTCATTATATACTTTGTAATAGGTTTTAATTCATCCATTGTTTCTGGATGCAACCCTCGTGAATTAAAATATTCCATTTCTCCATTTGGAGATTTTCCATACCATACAATTGGTTTACCATATTTAAAAAATATTGTTGAATCATTTACTGCAACTTTTTTAAAAATTTCTATGTCAACATCTTTCAATAAAGGATTCTGAAAATCATTTAAACATTCAATTTTTTCATAATGATTTACTCTCCATCCAAGACAATCTTCACTTTTAAAAATTATATTGTAAGAAATTACACTAGATGCTAATAGGATGGCTGATATAATACTGGCAGACTTAACTTTTGAATTTTTTATTTTGCTACTTTCTTTTTTGGTTGTTTTATTACTTTCTTCAAAATTATGATAGTTCTCAAATCCTAAATATTGTGCAATCAAATTTTTTAATTCACTCGAAGGTTCACCTGCTTTATTTTCTTTTCTTTCCACATATTTATCATAATACTCTTTTAATGCTCTTGCACTAATATAATTTGATTTTCCAAATTTTTCTTCAAGCACCTTTTCAACAAAGTAAATTGAATTTCCATTTTTTGTTTTATTATCATTATCCTTTTCCTTTTCTAATTTTTTAAATAATTGCAGTAGTAATTTTTCCAGCATAATGGTTATTTAAATTATTTCAAAGTTGAAAAAATTTTAGAAAATTCATGGATACTATTTTCCATTCATTATCTATCTATTTTCAATCAGAAACATAAGGGCTCTTCTAATATTTGCACTAGAGTTAGTTAAGAAACTTAATTAAGTACAAATTAAGGATGTACATAAACTAATTCTAAATGAAGCTCTTAAACAGTAAAGGCAACCGTTTTGGGAGGCAGTTTATTTTAACTGTTTTTAGACTTCATACTTCCCAAACAGAAGAGAAAATCTCTTCAAAATGTTACGTGTTACTGTAAAGCCAAAAATGCTGAGTAAAAGTAAAACTCGGACAGCAATACTAATGTCAAATTTTAAAAAAATGAAAAAATGAAAAAATTTATATTACTAGGTCTTATTTTAATGAATGGAATGTTATTTTCTTGTTCAAATAATGACGATCAAGATTTAAGAGCATATCAAGAAGGTGTAGAAATGTTTGCTACAGGGGGTGATGAAGGGGATATACCACCTCCGCCACCGATAATTCCATAAAACTAAAATAAATTACTAATTGAATACTCTTTTGTCTTATTTTAGAGGAATGAAAATTTTAAAATTTACATTCCTCTTTTTTGTTGTTTTCAGTATATTTTTGCTAGCATCTTGTAATCCAAAAGATGAATTACAATCTTCAAAAAATAGTGAACTAGATTCTATTAGTTTTTTCATGCAAGAGATGAAAAATGATAAGATTGATTTTAAAACTCGTTTAAAACAAGCAAACAGCGCTTTCCAAAAAATAGGAAATAATAAATTTGACTCACGAATTAAAGAAATTCTAGCTTATAAAATTTACTTATATGGTTATTTAAAGCAGTTGGATAGTGCAATAAATATTAGTAAAGAGTTAGTGCAAATAAGTATAAAAAATAATGATTCTGTAGCTATTGGAAATAATTATTATCGATTAGCTTATTATTATTTCCAAAGCGATAAAAAAGATAGCGCATTTATTACCAATAAACTATGTTAAATTAAATGATAGTATAATTGACGCAGAAAGAAATATCTTAAATAAATTTGAAAAACTGAAGTATGATAGCGAAAAAAACCATGAAGATAACTTGCAATTAAAAATTAGCGGAACAAAAAAAGAATTAGAATTAGAAAAAGAAAAGACCAGAAATATAATTGGAATGGTTTCTAGCAGCTCCGTTGTATTAGGATTAATAGTTTTTGGATATTATAGAAAACAAAAACACCAGCAAGAAAAACGAACTGAAGTTTACAAAATCGAAACACGCATTGCGAAAAAAATTCATGATGAAGTTGCTAATAATGTGGTAAATATTATGAATAAAGTTCAATATACAGAAGAACCTAAAGAGTGGCTTTTAGATGATTTAGAAAAGGTGTATTTATTAACTCGTAATATTTCTCATGAAAACAATGCGGTTGAAACGGGAGAAAAGTTTGAATATTTTTTAAAAACAATGTTGACCAGTTTTAATTCGGACAAAACCAGCATTATTGTAAAAGATATTCATAAAGTTGAAATAGCTAAAATAGCAAAAGACAAACAAATTGAGGTATATAGAATACTACAAGAATTGATGGTAAATATGAGCAAACACAGTAAAGCTTCATTGGTCGCTATTACTTTTAAAAATAACAAAAACCACTTTTTTATCAATTATTCTGACAATGGAATTGGACTAAATTTAGAAAATATCACTTTTAATAATGGTCTTAACAATGTGGAAACCCGTATAAAATCGATTAATGGAATTATTACTTTTGAAACGACCTTAAATAACGGCTTTAAATCATTTATAAGTTTTAAAAAATAATAACTATGTTTAAGAAGGTATTAATAGCAGAAGATATGGACTTTATTAATAGTGGCATAAAGTCTGAACTCACCAAACTAGGCGTAGGGCAAATAGATTATGTGCAATACTGTGATGAAGCATTGTTAAAATTAAAAAGAGCACGTTTAGATCATACGCCGTATGATTTATTAATAAGCGATTTATCTTTTGAAAAAGATGCTACAGAACAAAAAATTACTACTGGAGAGGAATTGGTAAAAGAAGTAAGAAAAGAATTCCCAAACTTAAAAATTATTTTTTTTTCAGTTGAAGACAAAACTTTTACGATACAAACATTATTTAATGAACATAAAATAAATGGATATGTTTGGAAAAGTAGAGATGGATTGCGTGAGTTAAAACAAGCATTGCAAAAAATATACAATTCTGAAAATATCTATATTTCAAGGCATTGTGCAAAAGCAATCTCTAATAGTGAAGCCGTTGAAATAGCTGACTATGATATTTTCTTAATAGAATGCCTTTCTAAAGGCTATTTGCAAGAACAAATTAGCAAAAAACTAAAAGGCAAAGAATGGACTCCTACCAGTGTAAGCTCTATTGAAAAAAGATTAAAATTTTTAAGAGAACATTTTAATGCCACTAACCCAGCACATTTAGTCTCAATTGCAAAAGATTTAGGGCTCGTTTAAAAAAATAATTATTTTATTGAATGCCTTACGGAAAACCGTAAAGTATTTTTGTTTTATGTCATTACATTTGAATTATTATTAGGGAATTTGCTAAACATAATTGAAAAAGAAATGCTAAACCTTACGGAAAACCGTAAGGTTTTGTTTTTTATTGGGTTTAGATTTGTTTTTATAAAATCTTAAATATATTAAAAATGAAAAAAATTACATTAATGTTAGTAGCTGTTATCTTATTTTCAAGTTGTGCTTCAATTTTCACAGGAGCAAAGAGAAATGTATTATTTGAAACTGATCCATCAGGAGCAAAAATATTTGTTAACGGATTTGAAAAAGGTACTACTCCAACACAAATTAAAGTTAAAGCTGATGACCGTATTGATTTTAAATTAGATAACTTCAAAGAGAGAGTTGTTGTAATGGACAGTAAGTTTAATCTTGTTAGTATTCTAAATGGATTTAGTATAATTGGATGGGGTGTAGATGCTATCACTGGATCTTTGAAAAGAGTTGATACAAAATATGTGAAAGTTACACTAGAATCCATATCTAATGCAACGGCCTTAAAAGGTTATTTAGAAAAAGGAAACATTACTAAAGTAAATGTTGATTCTGAAAATAAAATAATTGAAACTGTTATTGTTTTGAAATAATTAAGGAAAGTTGTTACATTGAAAAAAAATAAACCTTACGGAAAACCGTAAGGTTTTTTCATTATCGATGATTAATTTTAATGTATGAATTTTAAAAAAATAGCTATGAAAAAATTAAAGGTTATCTTGTTAATTCTTATCATTATTTTTGTAACAAGCTGCTCATTCGGAATGTTAACTTTAGTGATAAATCAATAATTAAATTTAACGATTAAACCACTCTACCTAGTCTTTCAAACAAACGTACTTTTAGATTCGTATAAAGCATACTCGCTTCCATATTTTCAGTTCGTTCTTCTTCACTTTTATAATCTATAAATGACAATGAACTTATTTTTTCATTAATAAGTTCACGGCGTATATTATAGATTGCATCCAGAACTTTTTTAGAAAGATCTTTTTCTTTACTTTTAACATTAATTTGTTTTCGTTCCCAATCACTTAACGTATATTTTTCATCATCCATTAAAATATTGGTAACTAAATGTGCAATTTCAGTATTTGAATGATTAATAAATGAATCAACCTTAATTATCTCATTTTGATTTAACTGATCTATAATTTCAAAATAAATTTGCCTGAAAGTTTTATCGGTAAATTCAATTTCATCTTCTTGCAAATTCAAATATATTTCATTAGAAACTGCATTTAAAAAATACTCTTTCCTAAATGGTTTTACTTCATTTCCATCTACTTCTTCACCTGGAACAAAATTTTCAAATTCAACTTCATTATTACCATATAACAACAAAATTTTGATAATTTCTCGTTCATACTTATTAAGCTCATTTACCTTTTCAAGCTGAGGTGTTTTTTGTAAAGCCATTTCTGGATATAACACATCCAAAGGCGGTTGGTTATAATCCGGTTTTTTTGATGTTTCCCTTTTTGCTTTGTTAAAAAGTTGTGCTAATTCACTAAACAACACATTTTCAGAAATGTCCATAATTCTTGAACATTCTTGAATGTATACTTCACGTTGAATACTGTCTGGTATTTTAGAAATACTTACCACAATATCACGAATTAACCCTGCCTTTTTAACAGGATCATTCTTCGCTTCCTCCATCAATAAAGACACTTTAAAATTAATGAAATCTTGCGAATTGTTTTGTAAATATTCTTTTAATTCTTCTTCTGAAACTTTTTTAGAAAAACTATCTGGATCATCACCATCAGGAAACATCAAAACTCTCACATTCATTCCCTGTTCTAAAATTAAATCGATTCCTCTAATAGATGCTCTTATACCAGCCGCATCACCATCAAAAAGAATGGTAATATTTTTAGTAAGTCTATTTATTAACCGAATTTGATTCTCAGTAAGTGCTGTACCTGATGAAGAAACCACATTTTGAACTCCTTTTTGATGCATAGAAATCACATCAGTATAGCCTTCAACCAAAAAACAATTATCTTCTTTTGCAATATGTTGTTTTGCATAATGAATACCATATAAAACATTGCTTTTATGGTAAATATCACTATCTGGGGAATTTAAATATTTGGCTGCTTTTTTATCGTTTGTTAAAATACGACCTCCAAAACCTAAAACTCGCCCACTCATACTATGAATAGGAAATAGTACACGTCCTTTAAAACGATCAAATTGTTTGGTTCCAGTAGATGAAAGCAAATCTTGTTTAACAATGGTAAGTCCGGTAGATTCTAAATATTTTAAATTGTATCCTTTATTTAATGCTTCTGATGTAAAAGCTTCCCATTCGTTTAAAGAATACCCTAACTGAAACTTTTTAATAGTTTTATCCGTAAAACCACGTTCTTTAAAATAACTTAACCCAATTGCTTTCCCTTGAGGATCTTCTAATAAAATTTTATGAAAATAACCGCTGGCAAATTCTGAAACCAAAAACATACTTTCGCGCTCGTCTGCTTGTTCTTTTTGGGCATCAGTTTGCTCAGTTTCATCTATTTCAATATTGTATTTTCTTGCCAAATATCGAATAGCTTCAGGATATGAATAATGCTCGTGTTCCATAATAAATGAAACTGCATTACCACCTTTTCCTGTACTAAAATCTTTCCAAATTTGTTTCACTGGCGAAACCATAAATGAAGGAGAGCGCTCATCAGAAAACGGACTTAATCCTTTCCAATTACTTCCTGCTTTTTTTAATTGTACAAACTCGCCAATAACTTCCTCAACACGAGCAGTTTCAAAAACTTTATCTATGGTATCTCTTGAAATCAATATTGTTTTTTTAAGATTTCTAAATTACAAAATTTAGATAAAAAAAGTAGAGGTTGTTTAAATAAAACTAAAATCCGTCATTCTGAACTTGTTTCAGAATCTCAACATATTGAATAATTATCATTATGAGAACCTGAAACAAGTTCAGGTTGACGAGTGTTTATTTAAATAACCTCTACTAAATATATTTAATAATATTCATTACGAAACCGCTTTTAATCTTTTTAAAGTAGACTGATTAATTCTGTCTTCAGCGTATTTCTTGGTAATTTTTAATTCATTTTCTTCCGTTCCTGGTAACTCAAACATGGCGTCGGTTAAAATTGCTTCACAAAGTGAACGTAAACCACGAGCTCCTAATTTGTATTCTATAGCTTTATCAACTATATATCCCAAAGCTGTTTCATTAATTGTAAAATCAATGCCATCCATTTCAAACAACTTTTGATATTGTTTTATTATTGAGTTTTTAGGTTCTGTTAAAATGGCTCTTAAAGTTTCAGCATCTAACGGATTCATATGCGTTAATACTGGTAAACGACCAATAATTTCAGGAATTAAACCAAATTCTCTTAAATCTTTTGGAATAATATATTGTAACAAATTACCTTCATCAACTTTATCTACTTTAATAGATGCGCTATAACCAACTGCTTGTCGATTTAAACGTTTTCCAATAATTTTATCAATTCCAGAAAAAGCACCTCCAGCCATAAATAAAATATCTTTGGTATTTACTTCAATAAATTTTTGATCTGGGTGTTTTCTTCCTCCTTTTGGTGGAACATTCACCACTGAACCTTCCAATAATTTTAACAATGCTTGTTGAACTCCTTCACCTGAAACATCGCGTGTAATTGAAGGGTTGTCGCCTTTACGAGCTATTTTATCAATTTCATCAATAAAAACAATACCGCGTTCAGCTTTTTTTACATCGTAATCTGCGGCTTGTAATAAACGTGTTAAAATAGTTTCAACGTCTTCACCTACATAACCTGCTTCAGTTAAAACAGTAGCATCTACAATACAAAATGGAACATTCAGCATTTTTGCAATTGTACGTGCAATTAATGTCTTACCAGTACCTGTTTCTCCAACAATTACAATATTACTTTTTTCAATTTCTATTTCCTCTTCATCTTTAGATTCAGGTTGTAATAAACGCTTATAATGATTGTAAACTGCAACAGACATGACACGTTTCGCTTTATCCTGACCAATCATATATTGATCAATAAACGCTTTTATTTCTTTGGGTTTTTTTACAATTAATTCAGAAGTAAGGGTAGATGAGCTTTGTTGAGCAATTTCTTCCACTACAATTCCATGTGCCTGTTCTATACATTTATCACAAATATGTGCATCTAATCCTGCAATTAGCAAATCAGTTTCTGGTTTTTTTCTTCCACAAAACGAACATTCTAAAACTTCATCTTTTGCCATTCTAATAGTTATTGGTTTAAGTTATTAGGGTTAAATAGTTACTTTTAACTAACACCTATTTATTTTCTTACTAAAATTTCATCAATCATTCCGTACGCTTTAGCTTCATCAGCTTTCATCCAATAATCACGATCTGAATCTGCATGAACTTTCTCCATGGTTTGACCAGAATGTTTAGATATTATTTGGTATAATTCATCTTTTAATTTCATAATTTCACGAGCCGTAATTTCAATATCACTTGCTTGTCCTTGTGCCCCGCCTAAAGGTTGGTGAATCATGACGCGTGAATGTGGTAATGCTGAACGTTTTCCTTTTGTACCTGCACACATTAATACAGCTCCCATAGAAGCTGCCATACCTGTACAAATAGTTGCAACATCTGGTTTTATAAACTGCATTGTATCATAAATTCCTAACCCTGCATACACACCTCCACCTGGAGAATTAATGTAGATTGAAATATCTTTTGAACTATCTACACTTTCTAAAAACAACAATTGCGCTTGTATAATATTTGCTACATTATCATCAATTCCTGATCCTAAAAAAATAATTCTATCCATCATTAAACGAGAAAACACATCCATTTGTGCTACATTTAATTGACGTTCTTCAATTATATATGGTGTAACGCTACTTACCAATTTATCGTAGTGCATACTACTGATTCCTTGATCTTTTGTTGCAAATTGTTTAAATTCTTTTCCGTAATCCATTTTACAGTTTTTAAAATATTAAGTGTGCAAAGATATGAAGTATTTTATTAATAGTTGGTTAGTTAGTTCATAAGGAATTTCTAATTCTTAAATTGTGATTAAAAATTGTTAGTAGTTTCTATGTATATTTGAAAATCAAAAAATGTTTTTTAAGATGAAAATCCCTTTTTACTTAGTTGCTTTGTTACTTATAATTCAATCTACAATTACTGCTCAAAGTTACAAACAACGCTTTAATACTATTGACATACAACACTATAAATTAGCAATTATTGTAAATGACACTACAAATAGTATTGATGCGACAATGAACGTTTCTTTAAATTTTAAAAAATTAGTGAATGAATTCCAGCTTGATTTAGTGAATAGAGATAGTATTAGTGGATTAGGAATGGTTATAGATTCTATTTATCAAAATAATGTAAAAGTATTATTTACCCATGTAAATAACAAAATTACAATTCAACCAAAACATATTTTTCCTGGTATAGAATACACCTATAACATAAAATATCATGGCATCCCAAAAGACGGTTTAGTTATCAGTAAAAATATATATGGAGATCGAACTTTTTTTGGTGATAATTGGCCAAACAGAGCGCATAATTGGTTTCCTTGTGTAGACCATCCTTCTGATAAAGCAACCGTTGAATATATTATTGAAGCTCCTAATTATTACCAAACAATTGCCAATGGTTTTCAGGTTGAAGAAACTAACATAAATAATACCACAAAACAATACCATTGGAAAACTAAAGTGCCATTACCAACTAAAGTAATGGTGATTGGAATTGCTAAATTTGCAGTTCAAAATATTGGAGAAACACATAACATTCCCGTTTCAACTTGGGTATATCCACAAACAAAAGAAGCTGGATTTTATGATTTCTCAACTACAAAACATATTCTAGATTTTTTTATTGAAAATGTTGGCGAGTATCCTTATCAAAAACTTGCCAATGTACAATCTACTACTGTTTATGGAGGAATGGAAAATGCCGGAAATATTTTTTATTTTGAAAAATCTATTACAGGAAAACTTGAGCATGAAGATTTAATTGCCCACGAAATTGCACATCAATGGTTTGGAAATTCTGTTACAGAAATTGATTGGTCTCATATTTGGTTAAGTGAAGGTTTCGCTACCTATTTAACTGATTTATACGTTTTAAATGAAAAAGGTGAAGCTATTTTTTTAAAAAGAATAAAAGAAGAACGTGAAAAAGTTTTAAACTTTTATAAAAGAATAAAATCACCCGTTATTGATACTGAAAATACTAATTTAATACGTTTGTTAAATGCAAATTCCTACGAAAAAGGGGCTTGGATTTTACATATGCTTCGAAAAAAAGTTGGTGATGAAACATTTTGGAAAGGTATAAAAACGTACTATGATAAATTTAAATTTAGTAATGCTTCTACAACCGATTTTAAAAATGTAATGGCTAAAGTTTCAGGTGAAAATTTGGATATTTTCTTTACACAATGGCTTCAAAAAGTTGGACATCCCATTTTAAAAACCAATTGGATTTATGCTAATAATAAAGTTCGAATAATCATTGAACAAACACAAGAAACCCTTTTTCAATTTCCACTTGATATTGAACTCATTTATAATGATGGAACTTCTGAAATAAAAACCATTCAAATTACTGATAAAACAGCACCTTATATTATTCCAACAATGGGTGATGTAAAAGAAATTAAACTAGATCCAAATACTTGGTTACTGTTTGAATTGGCTGAATAGTAAAAAAATAATTTTTGTCACTTATCAACTTTCCGCTAAAACCTAAGAGGTGTATAAAAAAATATTGAAATCCATCATTCTGAATTTATTTCAGAATCTCACCCTACTAATAACCAATCAATATGAGAACCTAAATCAAGTTAAGGTTGACGAAATTTTCAATTCTTAAATAACAATTTTGCTGCTTTTTAAGTGTATAACTTATTAATTATTTAAGTATTACATTTGCAAAAAACACAACAATGACTTTTTCCGATTTAAATTTAAACCGATTTTTATTAGATGCCTTAGATAAAATGGGGTTCACAACACCTACTCCTATTCAAGAAAGAGCTTTTCCAGAAATTATGAGTGGTAAAGATATGGTAGGAATTGCCCAAACCGGAACTGGTAAAACATTTGCGTATTTGCTACCAATTTTAAAACAACTTACATTTTCTACACAAAAATACCCACGTATTTTAATTATTGTACCAACACGTGAATTGGTAGTGCAAGTAATTGAAGAAATTGAAAGTCTTACACCTTATATTAATGTCAGGTTTGCTGGAGTTTATGGAGGCACAAACCTAAATAAGCAAAAACAATTAATCTATGAAGGTCAAGATATTTTAGTGGCAACTCCTGGTCGTTTATTAGATTTAGCGTTGGATGGTATTTTAAAACTAAAACAAATTCAAAAATTAGTGATTGATGAAGTTGATGAAATGATGAATCTTGGTTTTAGACCTCAATTAATTACACTGTTAGATTTGTTGCCAAAAAAACGTCAAAGCATTCTATTTTCGGCTACATTAACCAAAGAAGTTGCAGGTTTATTAGATCAGTTTTTTAAATCACCCATCAAAATTGAAATAGCAAGTAGCGGAAGCCCATTAGATACTATTGAACAACTAGCCTATCCTGTTCCAAATTTTTATACCAAAGTTAACTTTTTAGTACAATTACTAAAAGATAAAGAAACCTTTAAAAAAGTATTGGTATTTGTAAAAAATAAAAAACAAGCAAATATTTTATTTGAAGAATTGGAACTATTATTACCAACACAAACAAACGTAATACATTCAAATAAAACACAAAATTACCGTTTACGTTCTGTAAAAAACTTTGAAAAAGGTTTTTTTAATACTTTAATAGCTACAGATATTATTGCACGTGGTTTAGATTTTACAGATGTTAGCCATGTTATAAATTTTAATATTCCTGAAGAGCCAGAAAATTACATGCACAGAATTGGAAGAACAGGAAGAGCAGAACAAAAAGGTACTACCATCGCGTTTTTCACAGAAGAAGAAGCTGATTATTTAGGTGAAATTGAGCTTTTAATGAATACTGAAATTAATGTTTTAGACCTTCCTGAAAATATTGAAATTTCCACACAGAAAATTGATGAGGAAATGCCAAGAGTTGAACCTGAGAAAACAAGTCAAAAAAAAACAATTACAGAGCCTAGTGGAGCAGCTTTTCATGAGAAAAAAGAAAAAAACACGCGCGTTAATTTGGGTGGTTCTTACAGAAGAGAAATTGCAAAAAAATACAAAAAACCAAAAACTAGAGGACAAAAAAGAAAGTAATACTCGTCACTGCGAGTTTTACTTTTTTGAGTAAAATGTGGCAGTCTCTCAAATACTATAGAGATAACTTCGGTAATACTTCCTTAGTTATGACGTAAGTAATAGTAAACCTTAAAACTTACTTAACTAAAAGAGCGTTACAACTATTTTACTTTATCAATTTTTGAGCTTTTTGTTTGATAATTATTTCAACAGGTACATTTTGAATTTTACTGTCTAGCCAAGATAAAATATCTAAATATAAAAAAGCGCGCTTTTCATAAGGATGATTTTCAAACTCACTTAATTCTTTATGTAATTTTATAAATGCCTTGTGAAGATCTTGCGGATAAATAGTACTTAAATTTTTTAGAAATGATATCATTTTACGTTGCACTTCGTGCAAATCATTCATTTTTATTAAAAACTTATAAGTTGATATTATTAGTTTATCAATATCATAATCTAAACCAGCATCATAATGTGCAACTAAGTTTAAAACACGTGTAAAACACAGTAAATCTTCACGCATTTTCAAGTCTTTATTATTAATTATTTTCTCTAAATAAAAAATACACTCTTCATTTTTACCTGCTCCAAAATACATACAAGCAATTTTATAATAAAAAACCATAATATGATGCGCATCTATTTTGGTTTCATAATCCTTTAATTCCTCTAATAATTTTGTTGTAAAAACAATGCCTTTATTAAATCTACCTTCTAAAAAATAAAGATTTAATTTGTTTTGTGAATAATATAAAAAAGTTAATGTTGTTGTGTTTTCATTTAAAGCAATATTTTCATTTTCAATATCAAAATTCAATTTTTCAAGTACTTTATTAAACTTCGTTTTGTGTTTAATTAAATACAACGATTCTAATAAATAATTTACGCCTTTCAAATAAAAAACTGGATTCTGTATTTTCATTTGAGGATTTTTTTCAAACAAGTCAACCCATTTTTGAGAATATTTATAGCTTAAAACAAAATCTTGCATTATTAAGCTATGCCATAAATATGCTTTGTATAAAAATAATCGTTCCCTAAATCCTAATTCAGATAATTTATAACTTGGCAATCTTTTTTTAAAATATGATGTTACCTTTTTTGAATCAACATCATCTTTCACATATCCTTCTTTTAGCATTAAACTGTACAATTGCAGCGATAGATTAGACAATTTACTAGTTCTAACATTTATTAAACTTAGCTGTTTTGCTTGCTTTGCTAATTCATCAGCTCTGTTGCTTAAACTTCTTGTAATATACTGAGATTCAATAACTTTTTCAAATTCAACAATTTCATAAGCTGAATTATTTTCACCAATGCTTAATGCTAATTCCTTCGCTTTTTCTAATATTTTTAAGCTTTGTTTATACAAACCCTTACTATATAATATTGCCGCAAAATCAAATTGTTCTCTAATTTGAGTTCGAACATTTTGATGCACAGGATTCAACCGTAAACTCACCAAAATTTGTTTGTATAAATGTGCTTTGGTATTCGATATTTGTTGCTTTTTAATATTGGTTTTTTTTAAAATTAAATCGTCATTAAAAGCACTTACTTTATCTAATAAATTAAATAAAGAAATGAAATTAGCTTCTGCATTTCCACCTAATCTTCCAACATATAACTTAAATTGTCTTTTTTCAGATTTAGAAAGCGACTTCACTAACGTAAAAAGAACATCTTTTTGCTCAATAGCCATTGTAACAAATTTGTTTTATTTTATTGAATATTAATGATTTACAAAAATAATAACTAGTTGAATATAGTAAACAATTCAATTGTTGAAATATACAAAAAACGTTTAGTATTATTTTTGATACTTCAAATGTTATAAAAAAAAATCAAAAATGAGTAACAATAAAGTCCAAATTTTTGACACAACCTTAAGAGATGGCGAGCAAGTCCCTGGTTGCAAGCTTAATACAGAACAAAAATTAATCATTGCTGAACGTTTAGATATTTTAGGCGTTGACGTAATTGAAGCTGGTTTTCCAGTTTCAAGCCCAGGTGATTTTACTTCCGTAGAAAAAATATCAAAATTAGTAAAAACAGCTATCGTTTGTGGGCTTACAAGAGCAAATAAAAAAGACATTGAAGTTGCTGCAGCATCACTGAAATATGCTAAACGACCTAGAATTCATACAGGAATTGGAACTTCTGATTCTCATATAATTCATAAATTTAATTCAACACCCGAAAAAATAATTGAAAGAGCCATTGGCGCAGTTACTTACGCAAAATCTTTTGTTGAAGATGTTGAATTTTATGCTGAAGATGCTGGTAGAACAAATAATGAATATTTAGCGAGAGTTTTAGAACAAGTTATTAAAGCAGGAGCTACTGTTTTAAATATTCCTGATACTACAGGATATTGCTTACCTGATGAATATGGAGCCAAAATAAAATACTTAAAAGAAAATGTAAAAGGTATTCACAATGTCATTCTTTCTTGCCATTGCCATAACGATTTAGGTTTGGCAACTGCCAATGCAATTGCAGGTGTACAAAACGGAGCACGTCAAATAGAATGCACTATTAATGGTATTGGAGAGCGCGCAGGAAACACATCATTAGAAGAAGTGGTCATGATTTTAAAACAACATCCATACTTAAATTTAGATACTAGTATTAATACCAAATTATTATATAGTACAAGTCAATTAGTACAACAAAGTATGGGTATGAAAGTACAACCAAATAAGGCAATTGTTGGAGAAAATGCTTTTGCACATAGTTCTGGAATTCATCAAGATGGTGTTATAAAAAATCGAGAAACGTACGAAATAATTAACCCTTCGGATGTAGGTGTTACTGAATCTTCAATTATTTTAACAGCTAGAAGTGGTAGAGCTGCATTAGCTTACCGTGCAAAAAATGTTGGTTACGACTTAACAAAAATTGAATTGGATGATTTATATCCTCAATTTTTAAATTATGCCGATCATCATAAACAAGTAAATGATGAAGATATTCGCCATTTAATGGAGTTGAATCATGTGCATAAAACCGCAGTTAATTTTTAAATTGAAACGAAAAAAATAAAAATAATAACACCATTTAAAAATAATTATTAATTTAACGGTGATATTATGGAAATTTCCATGTGATCTTTAAACAACTATAAATCAAACACATGAAATTAAAAATAGCTTTACTTCCTGGCGATGGAATTGGTCCTGAAGTAACCCAACAAGCAGTAAAGGTTCTAAATTCTATTGCTGAAAAATATAAACACACTTTTGAATATGTAACGGCAGCTGTTGGTGCTATAGCCATTGAAGAATACGGAATTCCACTTCCAGATGAAACTCTTAAAATTTGCGTGGAAGCTGATGCTATTTTGTTTGGAGCTATTGGTGATCCAAAATACGACAACAATCCAAGCGCAACAATTCGTCCAGAGCAAGGTTTATTAAAACTTCGAAAAAATTTAGGGCTTTTTGCTAATATTCGTCCGTTAACAACGTACAATTCTTTACTGCATAAATCAAATTTAAAAGAAGAAGTAATTAAAGGAACTGATTTTGTGATTTACCGTGAACTTACTGGCGGTATTTATTTTGGAGAAAAAAGTTTGAGTGATGATGGTAAATCAGCATCAGACAACTGTATTTATACAACTGAAGAAATTGACAGAATAACTCATTTAGCTTTTAAAGCTGCACAAGTAAGAAGAAAAAAATTAACATTGGTTGACAAAGCCAATGTTTTAGAAACTTCACGACTTTGGAGAAAAAGAGTACTTGAAATAGCCAAAGAATATCCAACTATAAAATTAGAGTTTTTATTTGTTGACAATGCCGCTATGCAACTCATTTTAAACCCAAAACAATTTGATATTATTTTAACCGAAAATATGTTTGGTGATATTCTTTCTGATGAAGCAAGTGTAATTTCTGGTTCCATTGGTTTATTAGCCTCTGCTTCTATTGGTGATCACGCTGCTTTATTTGAACCTATTCACGGTTCCTATCCACAAGCAAAAGGTAAAAATATTGCAAATCCTTTGGCTTCTGTTTTATCTGCAGCCATGTTACTAGAGCATTTCGATTTATTTGAAGAAGCTGAGGATATAAGAAACGCTGTTGAAAAATCTATAGACTTAAATATTTCAACACCCGATTTAAACGCTACCAATCATTTTTCAACAACAAGTGTAGGTAATTTTTTAAGTGATTTCATCTTAGATGAAGAAAACACATTCTACAACAAAAACAATATAGATTTAGGACAATCTACTATTATTTAATAGTTGAAAATGAAAAACAAAACGTAACAAGTTTTTGTTTAATTTTGCAACCATGAAAAACACGAAACTTGCCCAATGGAAGGAAGTGATACACTTCGTATAAAAAAATATTAAAATTCCTTTTAAAAGTATTTACAAACAATGGTAATTAGTTTCAAAAAAAAATCGTCAAAAATAATATGGCAACAAAAGAAGAAATAATTCAAAATATTATAGCGAATAAAAATAGACTTCATTTAAATTTTAGTTTAAAACATAAAACTGAAAAATTTACAGATAATCTATTTTACAAATTATTTGATACTGAAGCTCAAATTGCAGGAAACATTGAACAATTGGAAATTGATTTTAAAGAAATTTACACACTTTCAAGTTTAATTAAAGATGATTCATTTGAAAATATTTGGAATAGCTTTATCTCTAAACTACCATTAATATTAGAGAATTTAGATTTAGATGCCATAGAATTATTTAATAATGATCCCGCATCAAATAGTATAGAAGAAGTTTATTTGGCATATCCCGGATTTTATGCGATTGCTATTTATAGATTTAGCCATGAATTATTTTTGCTAAACATCCCTTTAATTCCAAGGCTAATGAGTGAATATGCGCATAGTAAAACAGGAACCGATATTCATCCAGGTGCAACAATTGGTAAGTCCTTTTTTATTGACCATGCCACAGGAACTGTTATTGGCGAAACGTCTATAATTAAAGATCATGTAAAAATTTATCAAGGAGTTACCTTAGGGGCTTTGCAAGTTTCAAAAGAATTGAGAAACACAAAAAGACACCCAACTGTAGAAAATAATGTAACTATTTATGCAAATGCTACTATTCTTGGAGGCAAAACAATTATTGGTGAGAACAGTATTATTGGCGGAAATGTTTGGGTTACTGAATCTATACCAAAAAATTCTTTAGTTTACCACAAACCAGAAACTAGACTTAAACGAAATTTAACTAATGGAAACTAACAGTTTATTTAATTTTTTAGGAAACACCCCAATGGTCAAAGTTCAAAGATTATTGGTGAAAGAAAGTGTTACTTTATTGCTGAAATTGGAAGGTAATAATTTAGCAGGAAGTGTTAAAGACCGGCCTGCATATAATATGATTTCTTCGGCTCTTGAAAGAAATGAAATTAAAAAAGGCGATTATTTAATTGAAGCTACTAGTGGAAATACTGGAATTTCATTAGCCATGATAGCTCAACAATTTGGTTTACATATGGTATTGGTAATGCCTGAAAACTCTACAAAAGAACGTATTCAAACCATGCAAGCTTATGGGGCAAAAGTAACGTTAACTTCTGCCAAAAACGGTATTGAAGGCGCTAGAGAATATGCTGAAAAACAAGTAGAAGAAAAAGGGTATTTTATGTTAAATCAGTTTGCAAATGACGACAATTGGAAAGCTCATTACAAAACTACAGGCCCTGAAATTTGGCGTGATACTCATGGTGAAATAACACATTTTGTTTCAGCAATGGGAACCACAGGAACCATTATGGGAACTTCAACTTTTTTAAAAGAAAAAAATCCTAAAATTCAAATTATTGGTGCGCAGCCAATGGATGGCGCACGGATTCCTGGTATAAGAAAATGGTCTCCTGAATTTGTTCCTAAAATTTTCAATCCAAAAAAAGTAGACACCGTTATTGAAGTAAGTGAAGAGGAATCTCGTGAAATAACAAAAAGACTCGCAAAAGAAGAAGGCGTGTTTTCAGGAATGAGTGGTGGTGGAGCTGTAGCGGCTTCATTAAAATTAGCAGAAACACTCACTAAAGGTATTATTGTAACTATAATTCCTGATAGAGGTGACCGCTATTTATCCTCTAATTTATTTGAATAAAATGGTATAAACATATGTATATTTAAGATTGTTTGCCATTTGCTTTTATTGTATTTTTGTTCAAATTTATTATTTAATTACATAGTATGAAAAAAATACAAATGGTTGACCTACTAGGTCAATACGATAAAATACATGAGCAAATAGATTCAAAAATATTAGAAGTTGTAAAATCTGGAGCCTATATAAACGGCCCAGAAGTACATAATTTCCAAAAAGAATTAGAAGATTATTTAGGTGTAAAACACGTAATTCCTTGTGCAAACGGAACAGATGCGCTTCAAATTGCGATGATGGGTCTAGGTTTAAAACCTGATGATGAAGTTATCACAGCCGATTTTACATTTGCAGCTACCGTTGAAGTTATTGCTCTTTTACAATTAACACCTGTTTTAGTTGATGTTGAAAAAGACACTTTTAACATGGATATTAAAGCTTTAAAAAAAGCAATTACACCGAAAACTAAAGCTATTGTGCCTGTTCATTTATTTGGACAATGCGCAAATATGGAAGCTGTTTTAGAAATTGCAAAAGCACATAACTTATTTGTAATTGAAGATACCGCACAAGCTATTGGAGCAAATTATACTTTTAGTGATGGTTCGAAGAAGAAAGCTGGAACTATTGGGAATGTTGGTACAACTTCATTTTTTCCTTCTAAAAATTTAGGATGTTTTGGTGATGGTGGCGCTATTTTCACAAATGATGATGAATTAGCTCACATTTTAAGAGGGATGGTTAACCACGGAATGTACAAACGTTATTATCACGATGTTGTTGGTGTAAATTCTCGTTTAGACAGTATTCAAGCTGCTATTTTAAGAATTAAATTACGTGAATTGGATACTTATTGTGAAGCTCGACAAAAAGCTGCAGCCTATTACTCAACTGCTTTTTCAACGAATAAAAATAGTATTATACCTGTAATAAGCCCTTTTACAAAACACGTTTTTCATCAGTATACATTACAAATTACAAACGGAAAGCGCAACGAATTACATCAGCATTTATTAGATAACGGAATTCCTAATGCTATTTATTATCCAGTAGCTTTACATAGTCAAAAAGCATATGTAGATGCTCGTTATAATGAAGCTGATTTTAAAGTGACAAATGAGTTGATAAAAACCGTTATCTCCTTACCAATGCATACAGAATTAGATACTGAACAACAAGATTTTATTATTAAAACAATCAATGATTTTATTGATAACTAATGAAGAAAATTTTAGTAACTGGCGGATTAGGATTTATTGGCTCACATACAGTTGTAGAACTTCAAAACGAAGGTTTTGAAGTTCTAATAATTGATAATTTATCAAACTCAACCATTGATGTACTTGATAAAATAACTTCAATAACAACTTTAAAACCTAGTTACTTTAATATTGATTTAAAAAACAAAGTAGCTGTTCAACAATTTTTTAAAGAAAATAAAATAGCTGGTGTTATTCATTTTGCAGCATCAAAAGCAGTGGGTGAAAGTGTTGAAAAACCTTTAGAATATTACGAAAATAACATTGGTTCGCTTGTATATTTATTACAAGAAATGAAAGCTAACCAAGTAAATAATTTCATTTTTAGCTCATCTTGTACCGTTTACGGACAAGCGAATGAATTGCCAATTACAGAAAATGCATTGGTAAAACCAGCAGAATCTCCTTATGGAAATACCAAAAAAATTGGAGAAGAAATTATAAAAGACATCACAAAAATTTCAGGAATAAAAGCAATTGCGTTACGTTATTTTAATCCGATAGGTGCTCATAAATCCGCAAAAATTGGAGAATTACCAATTGGAGTCCCTCAAAATTTAATTCCTTTTGTCACACAAACTGCTGCTGGTATACGTAAAGAATTATCAGTCTTTGGAAGTGATTATCCAACTTCTGACGGAACAGCTGTGAGAGATTATATTCATGTTGTAGATTTAGCCAAAGCACATATTGTTGCTGTAAGAAGGTTACTTAACAACAAAAATAAAACTTCTTTTGAAGTATTTAATATTGGAACTGGCAACGGAAATTCAGTTTTAGAAATTATAAAATCTTTTGAAAAAGTAACAGGTAAAAAATTAAATTACAAATTAGTTGACAGAAGAGAAGGCGATATTACTGCTGCATACGCTGATACAACTTTAGCAAATATTGAATTAGGTTGGAAAGCTGAATTAACTTTAGATGAAGCATTACTTTCTGCTTGGAAATGGCAACAAACTTTATAAAAATTAATAGAGGTCAGTATTTAAATTCATATCTTTAATTCCAATAAAAACAGTAATAATATGAATATTTTCAAGGGTCAAAACCTTCTAGAGTTCTCTGATCGTTTTAAAACAGACAAAGACTGCA
>Ga0316202_10000077_pt1 | contig 164100 bp, 166 predicted proteins | sample 3monrhotite_MG_FD_204934 | JGI IMG/M metagenome (GOLD analysis project Ga0316202, IMG submission 204934) | Microbial mat bacterial communities from mineral coupon in-situ incubated in ocean water Damariscotta River, Maine, United States -... | ecosystem: Environmental > Aquatic > Marine >... | reverse complement strand
TCACCTGTGTCGATGAATTGGAACGCGCCCACTATCCGGGTATTCGCGTCATTGCCAAAAAAGCTCAAGCGCCAGAACCTCACGCGTTGTCGGCCCGGGCCGTGACGTTAAGCCGCGACGCTTTAGCCTTTTGGCATAAAGTTCGCGATCATGCCTTTGCTGACTTAGAAGGCGTGGAGGATCAACGCTTGTTAATTTATGGTGCCGGCGTTCACACCATCGCTTTGTTTGGACAGTTTCCCCAGTGGCAGGGCATTTGTGATGTGGCTGACAGCAATCCGCGTTTAAAGACCTTTATGGGGCAGGCCGTGTTGGCACCTAAAGACCTGGATTTTTCAAATTATGACCGGGTGCTGATCTCGTCGTATGCCTATCAAAATGGCATCGCCGAACAGTTAACACAGGCTGGGTGTGACAAGGACAAGCTGGTTCTGCTTTACGACGATATTTTTGCCTACGTCGCTTGAGGTAAAATATTTTGCTGTCCGGCCTGAATTTCATCGGCAATAATTTTTGCAATCCGTCCGGCCCCTTGCCCATCAACGAGGGCAGGTATTGGGGGCTGGATTTTTAAAGCGTTTTCGACGGCATGACGCAAACGCTTTATGTCGCTGGCACCAAAGACTCCGAGGTTTACACCTAAGCCTGCCTCATGATAGACGGATGCGGACAGGGCATGATCCTCACTTAAACATAAATAGACCGCTTTCATCCCCATGGTCGCCGCCTCGGAAGCCGTGACGCCAAACGATATGATGCCCAAGTCGGATTCGGCCATTAGCCCGGATAAATCTTTGGGCGCAACATGAATGCTGACCTCGTGGCGGTTCTGTTTGGCGGCCTCAAGAACGGCCACATGGTCAGCCTGTAATGGCCCCAAAACGACATCAATGCATAAGGTTTGCAAACTTTCATTTAGGGCCTTTAACGCCAAAACCGTAAAGCCTTGGGGATCGCTGGCCCCACAACTGATCAAGACGTGAGGATGGTGGTGGTTCGGGCGATCCGATCTTTTGGAAAAGGCAGGACGCAAAATCAGCCATTCCCATCCGGCCTTTAGGTTGGGCTGATTGAGTGCCAGGGTACTGGGCGTGGGCGGGCAAAAGCTTATGTCTGCATGATCAAGACGGGGTCCAATGTCGTCGATCAACACACACACAATTCCAGACTGTCGCCAGGATTCAAGAGCCGAGCCGGGAAGGTCGGTGCGGATATCGAAGACAACAGCGTCAGGCTTTTTGTCTTTGATTAGGCCGTCTAGCCACACCTTTTCATTGGTTCCTTCTGGAGCCAATACATAGGGTAAACGTGCCTCTTTGAGGATATCGGCGCCTTGCGGGCCGTGCATAAGGGCGAATGTGACCGCTGTGGCATAGCGTTCTCTTAGTTCTGTCGCCAAGGCAATCATGCGCGAAAGATGCCCCAGCCCAAGGGTCGCCCCCCCATCGCAGCGAAAGATAACCGTGCGCGAGACTTCGTACGCTTGCTTTTGACGGACATGGCTGTTGATGTCTTGAAGCTCTGGCTTGTTGCGAAACAAGGTGGCAACGTCGTCCATTTCAATGTCGCCGGGTGCGGCCCCCGTAAGCGCATAAAGGGTGCGCAACAATTCCAAATCTGCAGGGGTGTCGAGCCATAAGCGAGCGTGCTCAAAGATGTGGTGAGGGGGGGCTGGAATGCCGACGAATTTTCCTAAGTTTGGGTTCACATCAAGATAACCAATGACATGTTCTTGAGCCACGGGATTGTCGGAACCTTCGTCAACAATGCGCTGAAAGAGGCGGCGGCTGACGGGCTCAAACCCACCGTGTAGGGTGATGGCATCCGGGTTCCAGCCGACAAAGTCGCCATCGTTTTCGATCAGAGCCTCGGTCAAGTCATCGATAATTTTAGCATCCAGCATGGGACAGTCGGACGTGATACGAATCAGATAATCTGGATCGTATTTTTCGACGGCTAATTCAAAGCGCGCCAAAACGTTATCACAAGAACCGCGAACCACTTCGATGCCGTGCTCAATGGCGTAGTCTTCTAACACGTCGTCACAGCTGTCCGTGGTGGTAGCAAGAATGATCTGGGTGATTGTTTTTGATTTTTTGAGGCGATGGAAAACATGCCACAGCACGGGCTTTCCAGCCAAATCCAGCATGATTTTTCCGGGCAACCGCGAAGAACTCATGCGGGCCTGGATTATGGCAGCAATTTTTAGGTCAGGCTTCATTGGCTTGGTCTTTGCCCCGGATGGCTTTCAACGGGCGTAAACCGTCAGAGGGGTCGGCGCGCCAGTCACGATCTGCCAATTCTGAGGGTGCGGGTTGCTTGATGCCATTCCCATCGGCCCTAAGTCCTGTCTGAATGTCTGAAATAACGGTGGCGATTTGTTCGGGAAGCCAGCAGTGCCCGGATGCGAATTCTTCACCTTCCCCGTCTAGGTCTAGATGGTATTCGACGATCTCAGCATTAAAATGATGCACGGCGCGGGCAATAATGGCTGGGCTAACCGAATGATCAGATAGCCCTGTGGTGACGCCAAACGTAGCGCGTAAGGTTTCAATGGCTGCTAAGTTCATGTGTTCGGGGGGCGTTGGATAGCTCGACACACAATGCAAAAGCGATAGCTCAACACAGCCCGCCTGTTTAAGCACTCTTACGGCATGGGCAATTTCAACCTGGGTCGCCATGCCGGTCGACAGCACAACGGGTTTTCCCGTTTTTGCCGTAGCGCTGAGCAAATCATCCCACAGCAATTCATAAGAGGCGATTTTGTAAAAATCGACATGGGGCTCTAACGCAGCCACGGCCTCTAAATAAAACGGTGTGCAGGAAAACAACAGGCCAAGGTCATGGGACGCTTTGGCTAGGTGTGGCAGAAACGCAATGGGCAATTCCCATTCGGCACGGGCGCGGTGTTCGGGGCTGGCGGCTAAGACGTCTGGAGTGAACAATTCGTCGATGCGAAACAGTTGAAATTTAACGGCGTGGCTACCTGTTTTATGGGCCGCTTTAATAAATGCCAAACAACGATCTAGGTCTTGGTGATGGTTGCTGGAAACTTCGGCAATGAAAGTTGGGGCGGGGAGGTTGGGCAACACGGTTTTAGCCCTTAATCATCGATAGCAAATCGGCTTCGCTTGCCCATTCGGTGTTGGTGTCGCTGGCATAAACAAAGTCTTCGGGGACCGGGGTTCCAAGTTTAAGGGTGGCATCGTTACCTTCCCAATAGGAAACATGCGGTTTGATGACATAACCATTTTCGACTTCGGCGGTGTTGCGGGCATCATCAATGGTAATCATCGTTTCGTGTAACTTTTCACCAGGCCGAATGCCAATGATTTTGATCGGCAAGTTAGGCGCCATAGCGTGGGCTAAATCGGTCATGCGCATGGACGGAATTTTAGGCACAAAAATTTCCCCCCCATGCATACGGTTCAAACAATCCACGACGAAATCTATGCCACGGGGAAGGGTGATCCAAAACCTAGTCATGCGTTCGTCCGTGATGGGAAGATGGTCGGTACCCTTGTCGATGAGGTTTTGGAAAAAAGGAATGACGCTGCCGCGTGATCCCACCACGTTGCCGTAACGGACGACAGAAAACCTGGTTTCTTGACGACCTGCAAGATTATTGGCGGCAATGAAAATTTTATCAGACGCCAGCTTGGTCGCCCCGTACAGATTGATCGGGTTGGCGGCTTTGTCGGTAGAAAGCGCCAGAACCCGCTCCACACCTGAAGCCAAGGCTGCTTGGACCACGTTTTCGGCCCCAAGAATGTTGGTCGCAACAAATTCAAAGGGATTGTATTCTGCGGCAGGTACTTGTTTAAGCGCGGCGGCATGAATAACGATGTCGACATCGCGAAGGCTCATGGTGAGGCGATCGCGGTCACGGACATCGCCAATAAAAAACCGTATACGGTTATGTCCGGAAATGCCGGGCGCAAGGCTCATTTCATATTGTTTGAGTTCATCGCGAGAATATACGATGACCCGTTTGGCGTCACTTTCTTGCAAAAGCCGACAGACCATTTTTTGACCAAAAGATCCGGTTCCGCCCGTGATCAGAACCGATTTTCCTTTAAAGATTTCCATGATTTCTTCCGGGTGTGTCTAAAGGTCAGCGAAACGTTAGGAGAGGTCTTCTCCTGTATCGACGTCAATATCATCTTCAAGGATCAAAGGCGCATTAGGTTCATTTTCGTCCAGGAACGATTTTAATTGCTCACTGAATTCGTGTAGGACGCCAGATTCATATTTGATCAAATTTTGAGCTTCTTTAAGGCCTTTGTAGATGCGATTATGTTCAACGTGGTCACGGACCTTTAGGGCGATGTCCATAGCGTTTGGGCATGCGGCAATGAATTCGTTCAGGCGAACGTTGAAATTTTTCAAACACTCTTCGCGCTCTTCAGGGGCCACCATGATGTAGGCGCCTTGCAATTCAAAATAAACGCGCGATGCAGGGGTTTGCGCATCTTCGCGTAACAGAACCTCTTTTTCGCGTAAAATAGCTGAATTGTTGTGCACTAAAATCTTCGTGTTGCTGCCTATGTTTTCAAGGGCAGAACCATTGATGATTAACTTGTCGCCGGATTTAAAATCTATAAGAAGAGGCACGTCGAATCCTAATATATGTGAGAGCTAAAAATATATGAACACGTTTTATGATGCATACAGCTTGAGTTTTAGGCAAATAAATTCATGACGGAACCAGGTTGAACATCCCATCCATTGAGGGCCGACGACATTTTTTCTATATTCGTCAGTCTAGATTCATAAGAGATCGAAATGGTCCGTAAAATGTTGGCATATTTAGCCTTAATATCGTCAATTTCACCTTGGCGGCGAGCCAGTTCGACTTCAGAAATTGAGGTCATATCCGTGAGCTTGTCAATGAGGCCCGCGGAAATATTAAGGGACATTTGACTGGCATTTTCCAAGGCTGTGTCTGAGACATTATAGGCCGTATCCACAAGCGAGCTTAACGAGGTGAGGTCATCAAGGATAGCCCGGTTGCCGTTCGTCGGAACGGCCGTGCCAGCAGGATCAACAGTGCCAACCACAGGATCCATAGCCTTAACCGTTTCGTACATGTTTTTGACATCGCGAACCACAAATGGGTTTGCAATATCGGGATGAACAGTCAGCAGAAGAGCCGATATATCTTTAACCAGAGCATCGCGCTGTTCGTTAATCGCTGTAACCTCAGCCGTGGTGAGGTTGGTGTCCGCATCAACACTGGAAAAAGCCGAAATAGCACTCGCAACCTTGGTTTTTATGTCTTGGAGACGCAACACATTTGACTGCATATCGAACTTGAATTTGTCGATCAGCCCTTTGTTGGTTTCGAGTTTTGCGTAATCGCGCTCAAGCGTAGCAAGCCGCTTTGGCGTTGTGTCGTTTCGAATGACGGTGTCAATTTCGGAGTTGATGCGCTTGCCGACCGTTCTTTGAGTCGAGGCAAACTGAAACTCAAAACCGAGACGCATATTATTGCCAGAGATCTTCGTTAAGACCGATGCAATACTACCACTGTAATCGTTTGGCGGGCTCATTCTTCCCGGTCTCCACTGCGAACATCCGTTGAGAAATCTTTCGATAACCTAAGGGTGCTCTGGGCGCTCTTCTGAGCAGATCCAAAATAACTTTGAAATCATAGCACTTCAACGCTAAAAATACAAGCATTAGAAGGGTTAGGCGTTTGTGTTTAGGGTGCCGCTACTCATGGCGCTCAGCGGTCCATCTTGAGTCTTGTCCGCCGCTTGATCTTTGTTGTTTTCAAGATCATTGCTTAAGCCTTCAAGTAGACCTTGCGCAATGTTACGGTTGATGTCGATCAAAATTTTAATTTGCTCAGGATCAATGTCAGCCATGCATTGGATGGTGTGGTTATCAACAAACTGACACAGCGTAAGCATATTTTCGCGCAAATCCATAGGAATTGGATTGGTTTCCAGGGTGAGTTCAGCCTGAAAGATCGTCCATAAACGCCAGTTGAGACGAATGTTATCGCGCAATTCACGCTTAGCAGCGGGCAGTCCAAGCTCATCTGCCTCGGCGGCGGCTTCAAGCGCCTTGGCGATACGGCGGGCAGCTTCGGTCAAGGCCCAAGCTTCGGTATGGCTTGGCGAGCCTGCGACTGGCGTTGAAGAATAGCTCGAAACTGACATGTTATATCCGCTCTTTATTATGAATAGATAACGATCATACCCTTATATGCACCTATAACAGTAAGGTTTCCCATAGGGATGTGTCCAGACCTAATCCGATTTTATCGCCTTACAAATAGTTGACGAGGCTTAAGCCGCGAATGGTGGCCATGGCTTTGTAAGAGGCTTCTAGGGCGTTCTGATCGTTTAACAGACCCGTAACGACATCAAGCTCATTGATCTTTTCCATTTTAGAGACTTGAACATTCAAATAGTCTGACAACTTCTTGTTCGATGTGCTGGCTCTTGAGGTGACGATGGAATAATCCGTTAGCGTCACAATCGATTGTTGGAGGCTGTTGGTGAATCCGGCTTCGTATTGTGGGTTGGTGGTCGCATTCGGCTTTAACGACAGGTCCAGCAAGTTCAAAGCATCTGTTATGCGCTGGTTATTGCCAGTCTGTTCCAAACCGCCGGCCGTGCCGAACTTACCTTGCGCAATCATACCCATCGCGCGAATGGCGCGTTCAAAGGCCGGATCGGAAGCATTCAGGTCAAGCGTTAGGGTCTCATTTTCTGAAACCCGGTGGCTATGGGAGAAGTTGTCTCCGTTGTAGTAATTGGATGTTTTGATCCGACCATCGGCACGCGGCACCGTTGCCGTTTCCGCGCCCGAAGTCACATCTGTCACAAGGGTTTCAAGAACATCCACATAAGATCCATCGCTGGCAACGGATAGAACCGTAAACGTACCATTGTTCCCAGCATTGGTGGCACCGGTGATGGTCATTTGCATCCCTGCCGTAATCGCACTGAACTGGCTGGCCACACCAGTGATCCGGTCATTGGCTGCGGCGTTGTTGGTAAAGGTTAAACTGGTCGCACCCGTACTCAACGTTGGTGTGAGCGCGGTTCCTTCGTCGGTTAGCTTGGTTTGTTTGATGGTGACCGTTGTTCCATCATTGCTTTGAACCATAAAGGTACCGTTGTTTTGGGCGGTCCCGGTAACCGTGAAAGATGAGCCAGCCGTGAGAGACGTAAGGGAACTAGCCGTGGCCGCCACCATCGTGCCAGCGGCCCGGTTGAAGGTCACGTCTGTAAAATCAGCGGAGGTCAGGGCCGTGCCACCCGTTGGTGTTACGACGGCGGCGGCGACGTTAAGTTCATCAGTCTGCATGACCGTCTTGATGTCGACAATCGTACCGGCTGCATTCACCGCAGAAACCTCATAGGTGCCGTTGTTGTTGGCGGTGCCGCTGACGGTAAATACGCTGCCAACGGCCATGTTGGAAAATTGTGCGGTGCTGGACGTGATGGTGCTGGTACCGGCGGTGGTCGTGACGCCATCGGAATCTTGGGTAAACGTTAACCAGTTCGTTTGTGCCGCACTATCGGCGCTGAGGTCAAAATTGACCATGTGCTTGGCGCGTGTCGTAGGATAGTTTATGGAAACACCATCGTATTTTTCTTGAAACGCCGTTAACGTTGTCAGGCCCAAATCAACGGGAACCGTGTCGGTACGGTTGCCTGAAAACAGATAACGGCCACCAACATTTTCGTTTAGGTAAGTTCCCATCGACTGCATAGATGCAAACGCTTTTTCTTGAAGGACCCGAATGACATTTGCGTCAGTGGGCGTTAGGGTGTTGTTTTTTGCCAACTCCTTACGAAAATCGTTAACGATTGTCTCAAGGCTTGTCACAGACGTTGTGGTGGTTGAAATGTAAACGTCTGAAATGTTGTTGTTGCGCGTAAAGTTATCCAATGTGCTCGCGTTAACTTCATAGCTCACGAGGCGTTGGGTGTCGAAACCGATACCTGTATAGTCTTGCGCCTTGTTTTTACTGGCAAGCTGGAGCTGTGAGTCTTGCAACCGCGTTTGTACCTTAAGAAGGTAGCTGTTTATGGATTGTTGCGAAGCGTAATTTGCGATACGTGACATGATATTACCTCAATTCCGGCATTCTGCCGATGTTATATGAGTCTAAAGAATTGCATCCAGGGCATCAAACATTTTTTGCACGGTCGAGGCAATCCTGGCCGCAGCACTGTAAGCTTGTTCAAACAGCATCAACGAGGTCATTTCTTCATCCAAACTGACCCCTCTGAAGTTGTCGGACTTTGACTGAAGGCTATCGGAAAGTGATTGTTGAAAAGCTAGTTCGGTTTGGTTGCTGCTTGACGCTGACGCGCTGTAGCTGATGATGGACGTTGAAAATGAGGTAAAGTTTACGTTCAGCGCCGCCAAACCCCCAGCTTCTGAAAACTGATTGGTTAAGGTTAGCTTTTGAGCAAATCCCTGAACGGCGGCGTCGTCATTCACACTCATCATGTATTCACCCGCAGCACCCCGGGTCGAATCCCACTGCAATTTTCCGCGTGAAATGTTTCCTGGTGTTGTGGAAATGTCAGATCGCACCTGCAACAGCGAAGAGGACCGTGAGGATGCGACTTGTAACCCGACATCCGTTGCGAAGGTATTGTCGGCACTGACCACCATGGCGACGCCGGCGTTTTCCGCTAAACGTAAGCGAAAACCGGCTCCATCTGGAACCTTGCTGGCCGTGACACCAATGCCGACGGTGTCGTTAATGGCCGTAACCATTTGGTCGATCGTCATGCCTGCGGTTAAGGACGCGGTGACCCCGCCTATGGTGGCGGCGGTGGTGCTGCCGGCATTGCGAAAACTCAGCACGGTGTCCGCTCCAAGCGTGTACGAGGCTGACAAGACATTGGTATCGTGAATATTTTGCGCCATGCCATCGGTGAAAAAGTCGTTCAGGCCAAAGAAATTTGAGAACCCCGTGGCGGTTTCGTTCTCGCCAGCTCCGGCACCATCGGCATCAAATGTGATCGTGGCGTCTTGGAAGGTGCTACCGTGGGCGGTCGCGGCTTCATCGCGCAAGACAAAGTTGGTCGTGGTGGTGTTGAGGTCGATGGCAAAATTTCCAGCAGTATTCACCGCAACGGTGGCCCCGCTCGCCCCGTTGGCGCGCATCCACGTTTGCATCGCCGTGGCCACCGCAGCTACGTTTGCGGTGGCCCCGCCAAGAAGCGTACGCATCGTGGTCACGGCGGTTTGATTGCCGGATCCATCAACCATTGCCAAGGTGGTGTCGGTGGTGCCGCCAAAGGTGATGGTTTGGTTGGCCGCGTCAATAAATTCACGGGTGCCCGTGGCACTTTGTAAGCCCGGGAAGGGGGCGCCAGCATTGTGTGCGGCATTGACCGCATCACGCATTTCTGCGGAAAATTCGTCGATCTGGCTTTGTAAATCTTGTAGCACCGTATCGCGCATATCGATCAAGCCCTTGAGCTTGCCGTTACGGATTTCGGTGGTGATGTCATTGGCCGCGATGGCTGTGCCAACATAAATGCCGTTGATATCGCCTTCAGAGTGGTTGCTGGTTGCATTGAGCGCACTGGCGGCTGAGTGGGTGATCGTTGTGGGAGAATTATCGACCAAAGAACGCCCACCTTCGGTGAACACCACGGCATCGCCATCACTTCGATAATAATAACGAATATCAACCAAGGTGGCGAGTTCATCTAAGGCCGCATCCCGTTGGTCACGGAGATCCGTAACATCAACACTGATGGCTTTGTTCGAAATCAACTTGTTATTTAGTGAGTTCACCGTTCCCAACAACAGTTCAATCCGACTTGTTGTGGTGCTGATTTCCGCATCGGCTTGGACACGCAATTCTTGAATGGTGTCGCTCATGCGGTTCAACTTTAAGGCCACTTCCCGGCCCCGACGCATAACATCACTTTGATCAATGGTGCTGGCGGGGTTGAGCGCTAAAGTTTCGACGGAATTGGTAAACGTGTTCATGGCGTGGCTCAGAGAGGTGTTCTCATCAGGCCGACCAAACAATTCTTGAAGACGCGAATAATAAGGATCGCGGGCGCTATAAGCGTTGAGCGAGCTGAGTTCCAAACGCAAACTTTTAATCAGGCCTTCATCGACTTTACGCGTAATATCGGAAACTTGAACACCCGCACCGACCCCGGCAATGACGCGTTGCTCCATATTCACAACTTTGCGTGAATAGCCAGGCGTGTTGACGTTGGCGATGTTGTTTGAGACGGCGTTCAGGGCTTCTTGGTTTGACAACAAGCCACTTTGAGCGGTTCTCAAAGCTAGGGTTAGACTGCCGGACATATCATATTCCTTTCTGGAAAGAGCTTGCGCACTTTAGTCCTACAAGTTTTCGTCAATGGCGATGGATGCGGTTGTCGCCTTACTGCCCAGAGCATCGACACCCGATGTGCCTTTGGCCCCATAGGTCCCGGCGTTTGGGGTGGCGGCTTTGACGCCTTGTGCCACGGCATCCATGTAACGTTTACCGACTTCGATATTGATTTTAAGCTCGTTAGCGTTGATCTCGACCAACTCTTGAAGGCGGGTACTTAGAGTTTTCAGTTCTTCAATGAGAGCGGGGTCTACCTCCGAATAATCTTGATCAGATTGCTGCATCCCCAGCACGCGAATTTCATAAGCGCGGCTCAGTTTGACCTTTTGGTCAACCAATTCTTGGACCAAGTTGATATCGCCTTGGGACAGGGCTTTGTTTTCCTTTTCCAAGATTTCAATCAAATGCGTTGCAATGAACAGCAAATCATCAACGCGGTCTTTTACTTCTAATATCTCGGCCATTACTGCATCTCCTGAAGTCTGATCATTTCGCCCATGACGGCATCGGTAATGCCAATGCCACCGGATTTGGCGATTGTTTTTCCGTATTCTGTGACCATTTGAGACCGCCACATGTCTTCCGCTTGCCCACCACCGAACATGTCGTCGGCTTTAAGGCCATCAAACATGGGTTTGATCATTTGCGACAAAAATACGGCTTCAAAGTCCTGTGCCGTTTCACGGATTTTCGCGAGACTGGCGCCTTTTTTCAGGGTGGGTAGAACGGGGCTTGCGTTCATGTTGGCTTGACTGAGTTGTAAAGCGTTGGCTTCCATCACATCACCTGAATTTCAGCCTGAAGGGCACCGGCGGCTTTGACAGCCTGCAAAATCGTGATCATGTCGCGTGGGCCGATGCCAAGGGCGTTCAAACCATTGACGAATTGTTGCAAGGTGACTCCGTCTTGCAACACCGCAAGCTGGCTGCCTTGATCTTGGTTCACGGCGACATCGGTTCTGGCGACCGTGGTTGTGGTGCCTGTTTGAGAGAACGGGCCGGGCTGTGAAACCTGGGGGGTTTCTGTGATGCGAATGGTGAGGTTGCCTTGGGCGACCGCGACCGTAGAGATGCGTACGTTTTCACCCATCACGATGATGCCGGATTGTTCATCAATGATGACGCGGGCAATTTGATCGGGTTCAATGCGAAGTTGTTCAATGTCGGTGATCATTTCAACAACCTTGCCCGTGTAGTCACTTGGGACTTGCACCTTGACGGTACTGGGGTCGGTCGGAACGGCGGCAGGTGTGCCCAAAAAGGCGTTAACGGCTTGGGCAATGCGGCGCGCGGTGGTGAAATCAGCATTGCGCAGGCTCAGCTTTACGCTTTCCATGCCGCCCATACTGAAATCAATTTCGCGTTCAACAATGCCGCCGTTGGCAATCCGTGCGGATGTTGGCACACCTTTGGTGACCGTTGCGCCGTCGCCACCTGCAGTGAACCCGCCGACAGCGACTTGGCCTTGAGATACGGCATAAACGTTGCCATCTGCACCCAACAGCGGCGTGACCAGCAAGGTGCCGCCCATCAAGCTGCTCGCATCACCTAAGGAACTGACGGTGACATCAACCCGTGTGCCTTTATCGGAAAAGGGGGCCAGGGTTGCGGTCACCATGACGGCGGCAACGTTATTGGAATCAAGACCCGCAGCGGTTGGCTTTACACCGAGGCGGTTAAGCATGGCTTGTAAGCTTTGTTTGGTGAAGTGACCATCGGCGAGACTGTCACCCGTGCCGTTCAGACCAACCACCAATCCGTAACCAACCAGCATGTTGTCGCGCACGCCTTCAAAATCAACGATATCTTTGATGCGCGAAGAAGCGTGTGCGGGGCTCGCCCAAGCCAATAAAAACAACACAACCAAACTCGCCAATCCGGCGGCCAGGGCTTCTTTGACATGGCGTGGCAGGAAAGCCGCAGACGTAACAAGGTCTTCGTTTGGAAGATCTGTCCGGCCTGTGTCGGCTGCTTTAAATGCAAATATGCGGCTCATAGCTTTATTCCCGTTCGTTCAGACTTGTTTTTGTTTCTTGCGCGGTGTCTTTACCGCTTTGCATATATATATGCGAAAACCGTGCCATTTATTTAATGCCGCTACTCTATTGTAACTAAACAAATAAATCGGACATTAAAGTGAAAATAAAAACCCCCGCCGGGCAGGCGGTGCCGGGCGGGGGAAATTCTTGCCGAGTTAAGGTTTTTAGATTAACGCTTTAGGTCACGAGCCACTGTGGTCATTTCATCGGTGGTTTTGAACACCGTTGACGCGGCGTTATAAGCGGTTTGGGTCATCATCATTTTGGTGAATTGATCGGCAATATCGACGTTGGATTTTTCCAGGGCATTGGGCGTAAATGAAGCGTAGCCTTCGGCCCCGGCTGTGGTGATTCTAACTTCACCTGAATCCCCTGTGGCTTTGTAGACGTTGCCATTGACGGTTTCTAAGGCATTGGGGTTGGAAAACACGCCCAGCGCCAATTTGTAAACGGGCCGATAGGTGTTGTCTTCAAAATTACCGACGATGTTGCCGGTAGAATCAAAGTTAAAGGTTTTCATGCTTGCTGTAGCGTAGCCATTTTTGGTGTAGCCCATCGGCAGGAAGTCGCCATAAAACTGGGTGACTTTGCTGATATCAACCGTCGCCGCCGTGGTTGCGCCCCCATTAAAGGTGAGGGCTAAGGCCAAACTTGTGGGGCTTGCAATGGTGCCATCACTGTTGAACGTGACGGCTGTATTGGCGCCAGTCGTGGTGTTGAGAACATTGGCTGTGGTGTTGGCCAATGTTGCTGTGTTGACGAAGGCCGTTGTATTGGGTGTGGTGTTAGCAATGACGGCGGTGTTGTCGAGCGTTACCCCTTGGACCGGCGTTGCTGCTGAACTGGTGAAGGCGGTGCCAGCGGTGCTAGAGGTAATGACGATATCACCCACAGGCACACCCGCAGCAGCGGAGACACCCGGCAAAGCCGTAATGGAGCCAATCAGAGCCGTGCGAACTGAGGCTAAGGTATCGCCGGGGACGACGGCTATTTTGGTAACCGTTGTGCCATTGATGGTGGCTGAATATTGGTCCCCATTTTCAATGGTGCCGCCGATTGTTAAGGTGTCCACCTGGGCGACGTTCGCGGTTGGCCCTTCCGTGACAGACGCGGTATTGGTGAGCGCGTTGCCCGCCGTGACGGCCGTCAGCGTTATGATGCCTGTGCCCCCAATCGACGCCGTCGCTTTGGCGCTTGCTTGTGGATCTGCATTCACAAGGGCGATCAATTTATCGCGGATGATGTCTAGCGAGGCTTCTGTGCCATCGGTGGTGTAAGAAACGGAATTCCCATCAACGTTCACAGAGTAGACATCTCCAACTTCACCAACCGTACCGCCTAGGGTGACGGAATCAACTTGGGCCACGGGCGTTTGGGATGATGTGGTGGAAACTGTCCAGGCGAGGGTACCTGTTTTTGTGAAGTTGAGCTTGACCGACTGAGCAGCACCGGCACTGTCATAGATAGATATATCGTATTGATGGACATCCCCAACAACCGCCCTGGCAGGAAGATTAAGACCTAAATCTGCGGTGGTTGTCGGTTGCGATTCAGCTATAAATGCATACTGATCAACGCGCAGACTCGTTGGTGTGCCGGTGGTGGTTACGGTGCCGTTGGTATAGGCCCAGCCCTGAATGAAATTTCCATTTTTATCAACAAGAAACCCATCTTTAGTGGTGACGCTGGTGCCGCCGACTCCTGCGACCGAAATGTCGTTGACGGCCGCGATTTCCATGCTGCCGTCGCGCCCATAAATATCTTCACCGGTGCCGTCTTGTTTGGTGTTCATGACGAAGAACCCCTTGCCGCTGATCGCGACATCGGTGCTGTTCTCGCTGGCCACTACAATGCCTTGCTTGGTGATGGTCGAAATGTCGGTCGGACGAACGCCACCATTATCCGTTGTATTGAATAGATTGCGGCTCAGCACGGTCGAAAAGTTGGTTTCTGTTCCCTTGTATCCGCCCGTGCTCACGTTGGCGATGTTCACACTGATATTGTGAAGCGATCGCGACTGAGACATCATGCCCAGCATTGAACTGGAAAACGCACCATAGAGGGCCATTTGGCTTCTCCACCTTATTCATTAATTGTTTCGGCGCCGAATGCGCGCGGTATTCTTCCCTGATATAATAGCAAGAAAGGTGCCAGTTTTTGCGCCTGTATAGGGCCTTGTTTTAATTCATTATTTATTTAGCTCCCTGGGTAATGTTTGCCCGGGTGCGATGCCAACAGCAATTCTTGCCGAGTCATTTTTGGTGAAGGCCTAGATAGGCAAAACGCTTTAAAGCCAGTCACCTGATTTTAAGTGATGCTGGACATGTTCCTTGGAACAAACGAATATGCGAACAAATGTCCATACATAAAGTTTTAGGAATAGGAAAAGCGCCAATGAATATTCTCGTCACAGGTGGCTGTGGATATAAGGGGTCCATTTTGGTGCCAAAATTGTTGGCCGAGGGTCACCATGTCACGGTTGTTGATGTCATGTGGTTTGGAAATTTTCTCGCCCCCCATGTCAATTTGACGGTTGTCCAAGGCACCGTGTTAGAGCCCGAATCCATCAGCATGGACGGCATTGAGGCGGTCATTCATTTGTCTTCCGTGGCCAATGACCCTTGTGGGGACCTTGACCCGGCGTTGACCTGGGAAACCAGTGCTCTTGCGACCATGCAGCTTGCCGACAAGGCGGCGCGCCATGGCGTGAAGCAATTTTTGTACGCTTCTTCGGGCAGTGTCTACGGCATTAAAGACGAAGAGCAAGTGACCGAGGACTTAGAGTTAAAGCCAGTCTCGGCCTACAACAAAACCAAAATGGTGTCAGAGCGCGTGTTGCTGTCCTATAGGGATGACATGAAAGTCCAAATTTTACGCCCTGCGACGGTGTGCGGTCTGTCACCCCGTATGCGTTTGGATGTGTCGGTCAACCTTTTAACCATGGCGGCCCTGACAAAAGGTGAAATTACCGTATTTGGGGGCAAACAGGTGCGGCCCAATGTCCACATTGATGACATTACGGACACGTACCTGCATTTCTTGAAACATCCAGACATCACAGGGATCTACAACGTTGGGTTCGAAAATATTTCGATTCTAGATATCGCTGAAATGGTGACGGAATTTGTGCCAGTCAAAATCAAAGTCACCGCGTCCAACGACCTTAGGTCCTACCGGGTTAATTCAGACAAGCTTTTGGCGACCGGGTTTAAACCAAAGAAAACGGTGCGCGATGCGATTGGTGAAATTGTCGAGGCCTTTAACGCCAAAAAGCTTAAAGATGAGCCACACTTTCATAATTTAAAGTGGATGCAGGAAAAGGTGCTTTGAGTTCCATGACCGATCCCTTGAAAATCGTCGTTCTTGGCAGTAACTCGTTTTCTGGTGCCAGCTTTGTCGACTTTGCGCTGGGCCAAGGTGCAAAGGTGTATGGCTTGAGCCGTTCCCCCGAGCCGCACGCGGCCTTTTTGCCCTACCGTTGGTCTGGTCTGGATCAGAATTTCAAGTTTTATGCCTATGATATCAACAAGCACTTAGACGAAATTTTGAGCTTGGTGGTGACCGAGCGGCCAGACTATTTCGTCAATTTTGCCGCCCAAAGCATGGTCGGGCAAAGTTGGGAACACCCTGAAGATTGGTTCAGAACAAACGCGCTGTCTACGGTGTCTCTGCATAATCGACTGCGCAAAGATTATGATGGATTAAAGCGCTATGTTCATATCACCACGCCCGAAGTTTATGGCAGCACAGATGGTTGGATTACGGAAAATACGCCTTACAATCCTAGTACCCCGTATGCGGTTTCGCGTGCCGCAGGGGACATGTCGCTGAAGACGTTTGTCGATGCCTATGGCTTTCCAGCGGTATCGACGCGGGCGGCAAATGTTTATGGCCCCGGGCAACCTTTGTATCGGATCATTTCACGCTGTATTTTATACATTCGCCTGGGAAAAAAACTGCAATTGGATGGGGGCGGGCATTCGGTGCGCTCGTTTATCCATATTAAAGATGTCTGTGATGCCACCTGGAAAGTTATGACGGATGGTAAAATTGGCGAGACCTATCATATCTCAACCACGACCACGATTTCGATTCGCAACTTGGTCGAGCGTATTTGCGAAAAAATGAATGTCGAATTTGATGATGTTGCCGAAGTGGTCGGCGAACGATTGGGCAAAGATTCCGCTTATATGTTAGACAGTACTAAAATTCGCGAAACTTTGGGATGGTCTGATAAGATCACCTTGGATCAAGGTGTTGACGAATGCATCGCGTGGCTAGATGAAAACCTAGAAGAACTGAAACAACAAGAATTTAACTACATTCACAAACCATAACGAATTTACACAGATATTTAACTGAAATGCGTCATGCTTTATGGTTCTTAGTATAGAGATTTAAAATGACACTTTTCGAGGAATGGATCGCTAGATGAAAATCGGCAACGTCGATCGAAGCAAAGGTGCAGGAGCCACCAAACGCACCAAAGGGGCTTCGGCAAGCTCAAACTCTGCTTTTGCGGACCAGCTGCGGGGGGCCTCTTCGGCCCGTGGCGCTTCGGCACCTCAAACGGGCATGATTGATCATGCAAGCCTGGACGGTGTTGATGCGCTTTTGGCGATGCAAGAAGTCGGCGACGCGACGGATCGTCAGTCTCGCAAACAAGCCCAGGACTATGGTGAAGACCTGCTAGACCGCCTCAACGGCATTCAAGATTCCTTGCTGGTCGGGGCGGTGCCAAAGGAAGACCTGATGGATATGGCCAAAAAATTACGCGCCGGCAGAGCGTCAATTGAAGATGAACGCATAAATACCGTTCTGGATGAAATTGAGCTACGCGTTGAAGTTGAGATTGCCAAACTTACGCGCGATCTGTGACAGCTTTTCTATAGGTTTTAAGCGTGTATCTCCTACTTACACACCGCTTTTTCACAAAATCATAAATCACAGCTTGCACGTAGGTGCCGCATTCCATATATTCCGCACGAATTTACAGATACAAGTTGAATGGGTCAGGCATGAACGTTTCTCTTTCTCCCGACTATAAACCCTCCAATGATGAGGAGTTTATGAATCCAAAGATGCTCGAGTATTTCCGCCAGAAACTTCTGGATTGGAAAAAAGAATTGCTGCGGGAATCCAACGACACGCTTGAACATCTTCAAGAAGGTACCGTCGCGGAACCAGATCTTACCGATCGCGCTTCTGTTGAAACGGAACGTGCCTTGGAATTGCGGACTCGAGACCGGGCGCGCAAATTGATTAGTAAAATCGACGAGGCTTTAGACCGCATTGCTGATGGATCGTATGGCTATTGTGAAGACACTCACGAACCCATCTCCATTGGACGTTTAGAGGCTCGTGCCATCGCAACCTTGTCAATTGATGCCCAAGAACGCCACGAGCGCATGGAAAAAACCCATCGCGACGATTAAGGTTTGCGGGTAAGACGTTTAAAAAGGTCGGAGCCAAGTGCTCCGGCCTTTTTTTTGGTTTAAGAGAAGAACGGACTAACGTCCGGCGCGCTTTGCGCTTGCCTCAGGGCTGCGCCCTTCGGATTGGCGTTCTACTTTAGGGCCTTTCGGGGATGTTTTAATACCCGTGAAATGAAACAACCGAGGGCTTTAGCCCGAAGGCAGGCGCAAAGCGCGCCGGGCGAATGCCCGTTCTTTCTTAAACCAAACAAAAACCGAAGGGCGCAGCCCTGAGGCAAGGCCAAGGGCCGCCGCGCGAATGCGCGTGCTTCTCTTAAGCTTAAACAAAAAAAGGGCCGGAGCACTTGGCTCCGGCCTATAAGTTTATGTCAGGATGAGGCAGGCGATCCGCCTCAACCGAACGGGAACGGTCGTAAGATTTAGAACGGGAACAAGATGTCCCACAGTTGGGTGCCCCAGCGTGGCTGTTGCAACCCGGTCAAGGTGCCGCTGCCGCCGTAAGCGACGCGCATCTCGGCAATTTTGGTATGAACGATGGTGTTGTCGGATTCGATATCATCGGCACGAATCACGCCCGTTACCAAAAGTTCACGCATTTCACTGTTCACCAAGACCTCTTGGCGGCCCATGATGACCATCGCCCCGTTGGGCAGCATCTGCGTGACCACGGCGGCGAAGGTTAGAGCAACTTTTTCGCTTCGGGCAATGGTGCCATCGCCGGAAGTCGAATGAGCATTACCGAAGTTGGCGGCTGCCGTGGGGTCAAAGCCAGCGGGTAAGTTATTCTTAGCCAGCTTCGTTTGATATCCCAGCAGGGCCGTGACATCAGCTGTTTCCCGGTCTTTGCGGGCGCGGGTGGTGTTGTTGGCCAAAGATGCGCTGTCATTTAGGGACAAGTTGACCGTTAAAATATCGCCAACAGCTTTGGCCCGGTCGTCTTTGAAGAAGGCCTTAGAGCCATTGCGCCACAAGGAGTTTGGATTGACTTGAGGGACACTGGCAGCTGGCATGGGCATGCTCACCGGACGGTATTTTGGCATCACCGTTGGATTGGTGATTTCGGTGAGTTCCGGTCCTGCACCAATTTCGCTGATGCGTGACGTTGTGTTACAGGCGCTTAACGAAGCGACGGTGAGACCGAGCACGGTCAATTTTTTTAAGGCTGAGATGTTCTGTTTCATGATCTTTCTCTCTCTCAACGCATGGCCAGATTGACGTTCATGTCGACCCGGACCCGTCCGGACCCGGTCACGACTGCATCAATCACGGTTTTAGATTGCACATTAGAAATGCGAATGGTGTCGCCATTGCTGCCCGATTCCAGCGCCCGACCTTTGGTCGTCAGTTGCATAGAGGGCGTGGTCAAAATCATGGTCACGGCTTCTCCGCGATTGACCAGCAGGGGCCGACGTACGTCATTTGCAGAAATGGTCTTGCCCGGCTGAAGCGCGCGCTTGGCGGTCATGCCGACCAGCATGTCTTGATCCGTTATGACCGTCCGTGATAGGCGAGATTCTGGCATTGTCACCCATTTGATGTTGGATTCAGAAATCAATTCACCGCGCATCACACGATCGGCTAAGACGGGAACTTCTGTCATGCGTAAAAAACGTCCGGACAAACGGGTGCGTTCATCTGCAGCCGTTCCCCACGATAACATGGCGGTAAAACGACCCGTGCCTTGGTCAAAACTCATTTGTTGCACAGTTAAGCTTTCTTTACTGTCTGTGGGCAGGTGTAAAACCATTGCCCGATTGGACAGAACCGCCTGAGAACTTTCATCACCGCCTTGGTCAACCATAGCGGTGTGAAGTAAGGACTCGATGGTGTCGCGGTTGATCACCCGACTGGACCGTTCAATCACAACACGGTCCATTCTAGACATGGGCCGCCAGTTTAATTTGTAACCAGTTGCGACCCGGCGTAACCACAGACCGTCAAACGTAGCGCGACCACCTGGGCGGGGAGCGTAGGCCACCACGCTTTCTGCGCGGTCACCAGTGCCTTGGAAAATATCGCCCAAACGCACCACGTTGGTATCGACAACCACATGCGTTGTCAAACTGACAAACTGTGGTACTTCGGGGGCGGTTAAGGGGCTTCTTAAGTCTCCGTCGGCCGCCATAAGCGACGTCGGGAGAAGCAAGAGGACACTTACGATAAGGGTTGAAAACTTCATGACGCCCTCCCTATCTTATCTGTGTCAGTGTGCCCATCATGTCGTCCGAGGTTTGAATAACCTTAGAGTTCATTTCATAAGCACGCTGGGCGGAGATGAGGTTGGAAATCTCTTCAACCGCGTTGACGTTTGAGGTTTCTAAGAAGCCTTGCAAAACGGTGCCGAAACCCGTGGCGCCGGGGCTGCCGGTGGTCGCGGCTCCAGAGGCGGGTGTTTCCAGATAGAGGTTAGACCCAATGGATTCAAGGCCTGCATCATTTGGGAATAGGGCCGTTTGGATTTGTCCCACGTTGGAATAGGCCACCTGACCGTCGATTTTTGCCAAGACTTCACCCGAGGCGTTGATCGACACATCAACCGAATTGTTGGGAACGGTGATGTTGGGAAGGACGGGATAGCCATCATGGGTCACGATCTGACCACTGGCATTGAGCTGGAAAGTGCCATCTCGGGTATAGCCGGTGTCGCCGTTGGGCATTTCAATTTGAAAATAACCACGACCCTGAACCGCTAAATCAAAGGCGTTGTCGGTTGGGTTTAGGTTGCCCTGTGCGTGGATACGATAAACGGCGGCTAACTTCACACCCAAACCGATCTGCACCCCTGATGGGACAATGGTACCCGCATCAGACGATGTGCTGCCAGCACGGCGTAAGTTTTGATACAGAAGGTCATGGAATTCGGTGCGGCGGCGCATGTAACCTGTGGTGTTCATGTTGGCGAGGTTGTTCGATACAACTTCGACATTTCGCTGCTGAGCGACCATACCTGTTGCTGCAATGCTAAGTGATCTCATGGTTCCCGTCCTTTCGGTTTTGCCTGGCGTTTTTTCGCTCTTCGGCGTTCGTATGCTTTATTTCAAAGTGTTGCGTTAGCCTGGTGTTGTCGATGCAAGTTCGCGGACTGCTTTGCGAATGCGTTCATGTTCACCATCCATTAATTTCTGTGCAGATGAGTAACTGCGGCTGACTTGAATCATGCGGGTCATTTCCAAGATGCCTTGAACATTGGAGCCTTCCAGCCCCCCTTGGACGACAGACGCATCAGCTTTATCTATGGGTTGTTGATCGGTGGTGTAAAAGCCTTCAGCAAGGCGTTGAACATTGTAAGGGTCTTGGAAGGTGACCACCCGCAGCTTGCCAATTTGCCCGTTTTCCGTGGAAACGGTCCCGTCACTGGCAATGGTGATGTTGGTGTCCGTTTGTGAGAAAAAGATCGGCGCTCCGGCATCGGTTGAAACAGGAAGCCCGCTCTGGGTTACCAATTGCCCAGCACTGTCCAAGCGAAAGCTGCCGTTTCGCGTATACTGGTCCGTACCGTCGAGCCCCTTGACGACAAAATAGCCATCGCCATGAAGAGCCACATCCAATGGGTTACTGGTCTGTTTGATGGGGCCTTCGCCCAAATCGGTATAGCTGGCGACGTCACGAACAAAAGCCAAACGCTGGTCGGCAATGAAGTCCCCTGAACGTGAACGAGACAGGTGATCAACAAACATCATACGTTCGCTTTTGTAACCGGTGGTGTTCATATTGGCCAAGTTATTGGCAATAGAACTCATCTCGCGGCGCAAAACCCCTTGGCGGGAGAGTGCTATATAAGCTGTTGTTTCCATAGTCTTCGCCTTTTTTCATCTTGTTTAGATGTGTTCACGTACATAGCGCGAACTGATTTTGCCTTTAAATATGCAGAGATCGTGCCAAGTTTTAAGTCCTTTGTTTTCATATGGTTAGGAGTAATATTTTGAGTTTTTGACAGGAGCAAAAAGGGCGGTGGCAGCCCTTGCCCGGCAGAACTTGCCGCAGATCTATCTTGTCTTAGTTTGGTTGAGTGATTGCAGGGGGGTGGGGGCTTTGGTACTTTGTCGGCACGAAAGATATGTAAATCGATTCTTTGCTATATGTCCTCCTTTGGCGATTGCTTCGTCGTCCTGAAATAGGATTGCCTTTTGGTAACAATATTCATTGGAACTGATGGCATTTGTTGCGTTTGTTAGTAGGCTCATCAACGGCTTGTTAACCATCGTTCGTGTAATGTGAAGAGCTAAATACGTTTGGGTTGAGTGCAGTCTCGGTTCATTTAAGTGTTCGGCTTGGCTTGAGAATTTGTGGAGACGGCATGGCCGACGACGAAATTGATGATGATGATGACCTCGAAGAAGATGAGGACGGAGAAGGCGGTGAGGGTGGTCAGCCCGGATCCGGACGAAAACGTCTCATTATTGTCATTGCGGGCGTTCTTTTTCTGATCTTAGGTGGCTTGGCAGCGGCCTATTTTACGGGATTGCTGCAGCCTGTGATGGAAATGTTGGGGGGGTCTGATCCGGTTCCTGCGGAAGGCGATCCAAACGCGCCGACGGTGAGTGAAGATGCTGTATTTTATGATCTTCAAGAAATGTTGGTGAATATCAACACGGGGGGGCGCAAGCCCGTTTATTTGAAGATCCGTGTGAGCTTGGAATTGGGAAGTACGAACGACATCGTTCAAGTTGAGGCCGTGATGCCGCGCATTATTGATAATTTCCAAATTTATTTGCGCGAATTACGGATTGAAGATTTGAAGGGGTCAGCCGGAATGTATCGGCTGCGTGAAGAATTGTTAAAGCGCGTCAGCGTAGCGGCGGCACCGGCCACTGTTAATGATGTGTTGTTTAAGGAAATGCTCGTCCAATAGGACATATGGTTTGAGCTGAGGGCAAGCTCTCAGTGAAGATGGGATCTGGACTTAACGAATGACAGCGCCTGCAGACGATCCTAACCAAGATGCTATGGCTGCCGCCTGGGAAGCTTCCATGGGCGGTAATCCTGATGCTGACCCTGATGAAGAGGGTGGCGGCGGCGAAGGTGCTGATGATGATCTTGCGGCCGAATGGGCGGCGATGCTCGATTCCGGTGATTCCGGTGGCAGCGCAGATTCCGGTGGCGGTTCGGCTCGTGAATCCACACGTGTTCTTAATCAAGATGAAATTGATAGTCTGCTCGGTTTTGATGAAGACGAGCACGAAGGCGAGCGCGCCTCTGGTATTCAGGCCATTCTTAACTCGGCTCTGGTTTCCTATGAACGCCTGCCGATGCTGGAAGTGGTGTTTGACCGTTTGGTTCGTTTGATGTCCACCAGCTTGCGTAACTTCACCTCGGATAACGTTGAAGTTTCTCTTGATGCCATCACCTCAACCCGATTTGGTGATTATTTGAACTCTATCCCGTTGCCAGCGATGTTGAGTGTATTCAAAGCTGAAGAATGGGATAACTTTGGCCTTCTGACGGTCGATAGCTCGCTGATTTATTCCATCGTTGACGTTCTGTTGGGCGGACGCCGGGGGACGGCGGCGATGCGTATTGAGGGTCGCCCTTATACCACCATCGAACGGTCCTTGGTCGAACGCATGGTGCATGTGATGCTTTCTGATTTATCCGGTGCCTTTGAACCGCTGTCTCCGGTGACCTTTCGTTTTGACCGCTTGGAAACGAACCCTCGTTTCGCGACCATTTCCAGACCTTCTAACGCGGCTATTTTAACGCGATTGCGGATTGATATGGAAGACCGTGGCGGACAGATGGAATTGTTGTTGCCCTACGCGACGTTGGAACCTGTCCGGGAACTTTTGTTGCAAATGTTTATGGGTGAAAAGTTCGGACGGGATTCGATCTGGGAAACGCACTTGGCCGAAGAGTTGTGGATGACGGATGTTGAACTCGAAGCCGTCTTAGACACTCAGACCATGCGTCTTGGCGAAGTGTTCAGTATGCAGAAGGGCTCACACTTAGATTTAGGGGCAACGCCTGAATCCAAAGTTACGTTAAATTGCGGCGACGTCGCGATGTATTTTGGCCATATGGGACGCAAGGGCGACCAAATGGCAATCCGCATCACCGGCCGCTATAAAAAGCCAAAGGAATAAGCTATGCCTGCCTCCTTGATTCTTGACATAATCATTTCGGTCCTTCTGGTCCTGACCATTGCGTATGCCGTGCGTTTGAACCAAAGATTGTCGCAATTGCGCTCGGACAAAAATGAACTTTTGGTGTTGGCAAAGACATTTGCAGACGCAACTATGCGTGCCGAATCCGCGATTAAGAACTTAAAAGTATCGAGCGAGTCTTTGGGCAGTGAAGTCGCCAAGGCAGAAGCTCTAAAAGATGATCTGGCCTATTTGGTGAATCGGGGTGGGCGCACGGCCGATGAAATGGTCGATACAGTCCGTGGGTATGGAAGTGATGATAAAAGTGCTGCGGGGTCGGCGTCAAAACCTAGTTTTGCGAGTGGCCGGAAGTCTCTGCAAGCCGATGATGACACGCGCCTTATTGAAGAGGCGATCCGCGCGGCAACACCAACGGCTGAAGAAAACAAATCAGCTGCGGGCACCGAAAACACGCGCCGTATTACGGGACGGTTGGGTGCAAAACCAAGCCGCACGGCTGGAGCGCCTGATCAGGGGCGCGAGTCTCGGCAACCCTCTTCGCGGGATTTGAGCGCCGGTTTTGATGAAGACGATGAGGCCATCGGCGATACGGCTGCGGCTCGGGAACTGTTGAAAGCCCTTGGGGCCGTAAAATAATGGTCAAGGCAATGAGTTGGATGACATGATATGTCGTTAGAAAATATGACCATGGACGAATTAGCGCCAGTGGGGCCTGTGCGGAACGAGGAAAGCCTCCCGTTTGGAGAGGAAGGCCTTCCTTTTGGTGATGAACGTCGTCCCAGCCTGTTGCGCCGTGTGGTGGTTAAAATTCGCCTGCTGCCCATGGTGATTTTCTTTTCAACACTGATGTTGACCGTGCGTGTGGGGGATATTTGGGACAGTGTTGACGGCGCCTTAAAGGGGACTGTTTCGGTGTCCAGTTCGGAAGCTTTGGCCCAGGCCCAACCGGGGGCGGTCCCGGCCGATCCTTTGGCTCCAACTGATCCAAATGCCCCAGCCTCTACCGACCTTATGATGGGCGATACCGTTGATCCCGGAATGCCAGAGGCAGATCGTGCGGCCATTGCTGCGCGGATGCTGGCTGACGACCCGACGCTTTTGACCCAGACTGAAATTGATTTGCTGCAAAAACTCGCGGAACGTCGTGTGGAAATTGATGCGCGCGCGAATGAGTTGGAATCGCGGGTGGTTTTGTTGGCGGCGGCAGAAGCCCGAATCGACATTAAAGTTCAAGAATTAAAAGACCTGCAGGCGACCATCGAAGCGCTTGTGAAAGAATATGACAAACAACAGCTGACAAAACTTTTAAGCCTGGTCAAAATCTATGAAAACATGAAGCCGAAGGATGCGGCCCGGATTTTGGAAGAATTGGACATGGACACCTTGTTGCCGGTGGTTGATCGCATGAAGGACCGCTCTTTAGCGGCGATTTTGGCAAAGATGAACTCTCAACGCGCACGTGATATTACGGTGGAATTGAACCAATTAAAAAAGCTCCCTGAGCCAGGTGTCGCTGGCGGGTGATTTTTTTTACGTAACTGTGTTGGGGCTAAATTTATTCGGATAATTTACGTCATTGATAGACGTTGGCTCTAAAAGGTTGCGAAGTTAACGTGACTGCTTTACCTAATTGGTAAATAATTGTATGAATTATAGGTACCTAGGCAAAACTCAATTTGCTATTTACGTCTTGATGCCTATTATTATAGATGTTTCTAATTGGTTTGGCTTGTGGTGCGATTGTCGTTGCGTGGATAACTGAATAAGTGTTAGTGCACTTGCAGATTTATGTTAATTTACCAGGGTTTAAAACCTTGCTGAAAAATGGAGTATTCTAATGGCTGTCGATATGAGCATGAAGGTTTTGATTGTAGATGACTACAAGACGATGCTCAGGATCATGCGCAACCTGCTCCGTCAACTTGGCTTTGAAAATGTTGATGAAGCCATTGATGGGACACAGGCGCTTGAAGTCTTGAGAGCCAGCGAAGAAAAATTTGGTTTGATTATTTCCGATTGGAATATGGAACCCATGACAGGCATTGAACTTTTGCGTCATGTGCGTGCCGATGAAAAATTCCAGCGTGTCCCGTTTATCATGGTGACCGCAGAATCTAAGTCTGAAAACGTGATTGCTGCTAAAGAGGCTGGTGTTTCGAACTACATCGTTAAGCCTTTCAATGCTGGTACCCTAAAAGCGAAGATGGTTAGTGTGCTTGGAGACTTCTAAGGGATTACGTTTATGGCCGGGGGGAAATCTAAATCGGCCGGGGGATCTAAGCCCAAGGCTGCAAATCAAAAAAAACCTGTTTCCGCATCGGCACGTGCTCAAACTGTAAACGCCGTGGATAAAATTATTTCAACGGCGAAATCAGCTAAGAAATCTAAAAAAGTTAAATTTTCCAAGGCCGAGCTCGAGATTATGTCCGAGCTTATGCATTTGGCCGATTACATTCATAAGGCCAAAGCCGAAATCGGCTTAATCTGCCCTCAAGATGTAAAAAATGACTTTCTGCCCAGTGCCAAGGATGAATTGGATGCCGTGGTTGAGGCGGCAGCGGTGGCCACCCACGCGATTATGGACGCTTGTGAAATTGTCGAAAATGTCATGGGTGATGTTTCGGCAGAGACTTCAGGCAAGCTTATGGATGCCACGACGAAGATCTATGAGGCGTGTACATTTCAAGACATCACCGGACAGCGCATCAATAAAGTGGTGAATACGATGCATCACATCGAACACCGTATTGATGCTTTGATGGAGACCTTTGGCGATGAGGCTTATCTAGCCAAGGAAGCTGATCGTTCTCCGTCTGCGCCGGCCAAAACCACCGATGAAACGGAAGCTGATGGAAAGATTTCCGATGAGGAGCTTTTGGAAGGCCCGCAACTTGGCAGTAAGGCAAAGAACCAATCTGAAATTGATGATTTGTTAGCCAGTTTCGATTAGATTCAAGGTCCGATAAAGACTGCCCTTAAATTTACAATGGACGACATGCCTATGGATGACATGGAGGCCCCAATTGAGCCGGAAGGGATAGATGGCTCCGCGACCATAGCCTTATTTTTGGGGCTGTATCTTGTCGTTTTGGCCTTTTTTATTCTTCTTGTCAGTATTTCTTCGGTCGAAGATACCAAATCCCAAAAAGTCATGGATAGTTTGTCCAGCACGTTTACCTCGTTGTTGCCGCCTTCGGCAGATTTGACCTCGTTTACGGCCAAAGATGGCGATATTTTGGCAGGCCAAGAATTCCAGCAACAAGTGACCGGTATTTTTGCCACGGCGTTAGGTGTCGATAAGGTTGAGGTCGTTCAACCCGGCAAGCAAATGCGCTTGCTGTTGAACGCCGATTCTCTCTTTTTTAAAGACGAAGCCCGGCTTCGCCCGGCGATGCAGCCGCTTTTGGACCGCACCGTTGCCTCTTTATCCAACCGCCCTGCGGGGTTGCGGTTTGACATGGAATTTATGATTGGGACGCCAGCCACGGCAGATGGTAAAACCATGCCCGTAGAACAAACCTTAGAAGTCGAACGGGCGGGGGCCTTTGCGCGTGCCATGAATGAACGTGGCATTCCACCCGATAGCATTTCTATTGGGATGCGCCCGGGACACCTGGGCGAAATTGTCATATGGTTCTATACCCGCGATGTCGAAGCGACGAAGTTAAACTTTGAAAACAGCAAAAAGTAGGGGGGCGGTTACGTGAAATTTGACGATCAAGGCCTGCCCATACAAGAAAAACCCAGTGCGGCCTGGATGGTCACATTTACGGACTTGGTGTCCTTGATGCTGACCTTTTTCGTTTTGCTGTATTCCATGTCGAGCTTGCAGATCGATAAATGGGAAGAAGTGACCGACAATTTGACCCAAACTCTGAACCCTAGCAAGGTGACGACCGTTGCGGCTGCGACGGCCGAGTTTAACATTGGCACGATCTTTCGCCGTCCTGCGACAAACTTAGATTATCTTTCAGGGGTGTTAGAAGCCGGGGTGCGTGATGACCCATTGCTTGCCAAAAGCCGCATCATGTTGTTGGAAGATCGCCTTGTTATTGCCTTGCCGGGAGACCTTTTGTTTCCACCAGGCAAAGCCGACCTGCCAGAAGAGGCCCAATCGGCTTTGTTTACATTGGGGGGACTGTTGAGCAACGTCAGCAATCAAATTGGTGTGAACGGTCATACCGACCCCAGCCCGCCCAGCGAAGGACAGGGTTTTTCATCGAATTGGGAACTGTCGATTGCTCGGGCTGCTGCGGTCGCCAATACCCTTCGGCGTTCAGGCTATACCGATGATATTTTTGCATTTGGTTATGCCGATAGTCGTTATGAACAGCTTCCTAAATCAACCGATGCCGAACGTAGTGCTTTGGGGCGTCGTGTGGATATCATCGTTCTCTCATCCGTTGGGGGGGACTGATGGCTGGACGTTGGAAAGGCGCTTCTCAGGCTAAGCTCTGGCTTGTCGTTGCTATTTTGGCCTTGGTTCAGTTCGGCTGGCCTGCACCCGTCCAGGCCGATACGGTCACGGTGCGCGCCAAGCAAACTCAAGAGTATGGTCGTTTGACATTTCGTTGGCCGAACCCGGTGGGGCATATGGCCAAACGCCAAGGCCAATTGTTGGTGGTATCTTTCTCACGCCCCATTCAGGCTGATTTGCGACCGGCCCTTACCCAGTTAGGGGCTTTGATTGCCTCCATCGAGCCAGCCCCCAATGAAGCCACCGTAGCCTTTCGCATCAAAGGCGAATTTACGGTGCGCAGCTATGATAGCGGTTCCAGCGTGGTGGTGGATATCATGAGCGGGGCAGCCTCGGCGAACGCCCCTCCGCCGCAAGCCGCAGCCGCAGCCGCAGCAGGCCCTATCGTGAGTGTGCGCACGGGCGTGCACCCAACCTATTCACGCCTGGTTTTTGATTGGCAGGCCAAGCCTGGGTTCGCGTTGACCCGATCAGGAGATATGGCGACACTTACGTTTGATCAAGCCGCACAAATTAACTTAGCTCAAGTTTCAAAAGGTAAAGTCCGTCATATTTCGAGCGCCACCTCGACATTGGCAAATGGCAAACTCGCGTTGACGTTTCAAATTGCTTCCACATCGCAAATCAAAACCTTCGCCAGTGGGACCAAAGTGGTGATGGATGTTTTTGGCCCCACCGGGGCACCCGCGCCCGTAGCCGCACCCGCAGCCCCCGCCGTAGCCGCACCCGCAGCCCCCGCCGTTGCCAACACGCCCCCCCCACCGACGCCAGCTCCAGCTCCCGTTGACAAGGTTGCGGCGGCACCTGCATCTGCTCCGGTGGCTTTGGTTCCGCCCACCCCCGCCGCCACCCCACAACCGGATCCGGTTCAGGCCGCACCACCAACACCTGCGCCCGCAGCCCCCACCAGTGGAGGGCCGTCGAAAGTCACGCCTGTTGTTGCCGAAACTTTAAGCGATGGTGGCGTTTCCTTGCGCTTTGATTGGGATGAGCCTGTCGGGGCCGCTGTGTTTCGGCGGGGCGGAGCGCTGTGGGTGGTGTTCGATAAAAAGTCTAAAATGGATACCGTTGCCTTGGCACGTGGTGGCAAGGGGTTGGTGACATCGGTCGAGCAAGTTCTTTCCAACACAGGGGCTGCGCTGCGCATGACCACGGCCGAAGGCGTCAACCCAACCATTAAACGCAAAGGATTGTCGTGGATTTTAGAATTTTCACAACAGCCCTTAGAGCCAAACGTGTCGCTGCAAGCGGATTCCCAACCCGACTCTCCCTTGGGCGCGCGGTTATTTATATCGGTGCCGGAACCCGGTAATATGGTGGCCTTTCAAGACCCGGAAATTGGTGACAACCTTGTTGTGGTCCCGGTGATTCCCATGAGCCATGGTCTTTCGCGCCAATGGAAATACCCGCAATTTCAGCTTTTGGCGACCAAGCAAGGGGTTGTGGTGAGGCCGATGGCCGATGATGTGCGGGTTCGTCCGTTGCGCCAAGGTGTAGAGATCACCAGCACCGGAACCTTGCAAATTTCCAGTGTTACGGCCGAAGAAAAAGCCAATATTGATCTTGAAGCGGCACGTTCGGCTGGTGGGGGGATGAAAGCTGCGGGACCGCTGTCTCGGGTCATGAACCTGGAAAAATGGAAACGCAAAAGCCTCAAAGACTTTATGAAAATTCGCCAAGAGCTTCAGTTGGCCATCGCCAAAGCTAAGCGACCGCGCGTCAAAGAAAAAGCGCGCAAAGAAATGCTTGGTTTCTATTTCACCAATGGCTTTGAAGCTGAAGCCTTGGGCGTTCTGGAAACCATGCGCGCGGACCGTCCAAAAATTGAAAATGAACCCGAATTTCGCATGATGCGCGGGGCGGCAAGCTGGATGATGCAGCGCTTTGAAGATGCCCGATCAGACCTTTATCATGAAAGTCTAAACGGTAACGACGAAGCCATGTTCTGGCGCGCTTTGGTGGTTGCAGGGGAAGGGAACTTGCCTGATTCTGCTTATGAATTGCGCAAGGTTGGGGCCATCACCAATCCTTACCCAAAGTCTTTGAAGCTGCCCACCGCGCTTAAAGTTGCCGAAGCGGCCGTGGAACTTGGTGACGTTAAACAAGCCACCCAATACCTGGAAGTTTTATCCGTTGATGGGCCGACCAGAGCCGAACAAGATCAAATCAATTTTGTGGCAGGCAAGTTGAAGGAACTGAGCGGCGATACCGATGGGGCCATTGCCGATTGGGAAAAGGTTATGGAGGGGGCGCATCGCCCGTCACGGGCCAAGGCCGTGGTGGCGCGAACCGAACTGTTGCTGAAGTTGGAACTGTTCACCCCGCTTGATGCCATCGAAGCCTATGACAAATTACGTTTTGTTTGGCGCGGGGATAAATTTGAATTTGCCTTGCTGCGCCGTCTTGGGGGGTTGAGCATTGATCAACAGTTATATCGCGAGGGTTTGACGGCTTTCCGTCAAGCCGTTACCAATTTTCCAGATCACCCGGATGCCAATCAGGTGACCAAACAGATGTCGGATGCGTTCTTGTCGCTGTATATGGACAATGGGGCCGATGTTTTGCCCCCGGTCACGGCCATCGCCCTTTATGATGAATTTCGCGAATTGACCCCACCGGGAAAAGCGGGTGACGAGATGATTCGCAAGCTCGCGGATCGTTTGGTGGGGATTGATTTGTTGGACCGCGCCGCCTCTCTTTTGGAATCACAAGTGGATTTCCGGTTGGTGGGCGAAGAGAAGGCTCGTGTTGGCGCCCGTCTGGCCTTGATTTATCTCTTTGACCGCAAGTATGGCATGGTCTTAGAAAGCCTAGATAAGTCCCAGGTGACGAAGGTCAGTGAAGCTTTGGCTTTGGAACGATTGCTGTTGCGGTCTCAAGCCCATATCGGATTGGACGAACCTCAAAAAGCCCTTGAGCTGTTGGTGAGCGAGACCGACATGAAGGCTGAACATATCCGTGCGGGTATTCATTGGCGGGCAAAGAATTGGCAAGAAGCTTCCGTGTCTATGGCAAAAATTGTCCGCGCCCTGGATGCAAAGCCGCGTCAAGCTTTGACGGAACAACAGGCTTTGTCGGTGATGGCCATGTCCATTGCCTACACTTTGGATAAAAATGAAGCGGCGGTTTCTTTGGTGACGGCAAATTTTGCGGAGGCCATGGGGCAAACCCCGCTTGCCGATGCTTTTTTATTGGTTACAGACCCCCCCGAACAGGGCCTTCTGAACTTCCGTGAGCTCGGCACAATTGTGCAAAAAGTAGCTTCTTTTCAAGGGTTTATGGATATGTACAAACAACGTGTCGCGGACGGTCAGTTAAGCTCGTTGTATTAGGGCTTGATATGTGAGGCATTTTCGTCGTATTCACCTCGATCTCGTTTATGGATCACTCTTTTTTTAGGGACTGTGCGTAATGGAAAACAACGCCCTGGCAAAGACGGACGTAACTGTTCAGGTGAATGACCAAAGTGTCATCAACCAAGTTTTGTATCCTGTTGTCGATAACACCAAAGACTATTTTGTCGAAAAAGATGGAATCCGCTATGCGGGCAACCATCTTTTGGTCGAAATTTGGGGGGGCTCCAATTTGGACGACCCCAAAATTATCGAAGAAGCTTTGTGCCAAGGGGCCGTTGAGGCTGGTGCAACCATTTTACATGCGCATTTCCATCACTTTTCGCCTTACTCAGGCGTGTCTGGTGTTGTCGTGTTGGCGGAAAGCCATATTTCGATCCATACCTGGCCGGAAAAGAATTACGCGGCTATTGATGTTTTTATGTGCGGAGACTGTGATCCCCAAGACGCGATCCCCTCTATCAAGCGCGCGTTTCAGCCTGAAGATATCGAAGTCAGTTTGCACAAAAGAGGCGTGATCAAATGAAGCGCTTTGACGAGGTCCTTCACCTAGGATATTCGCAAAGCTTTGAGGTCACACGGGTTCTGTTTCACGAACAAACCGAACATCAAGACCTGATCATTTTTGAAACGCCGACCTTTGGTCGCGTTATGGCTTTGGACAACATCGTCCAAGTCACCACAAAAGATGAATTCGTTTATCACGAAATGATGAGCCATGTGCCGATCTTGGCGCATGGCAACGTTTCGGATGTGTTGATCATTGGTGGCGGAGATGGCGGTATTCTTCGTGAAGTTCTTCGTCATGGTTCGGTACAGAACGCCACCATGGTGGAAATTGACCGCAGCGTGGTCGATCTGTGCCAACAGCATTTGCCTGAAATTGCGGCGGGGGCTTTTGAGGACCCACGTGCGGACTTGATCATTGCCGATGGCGTGCAGTTTGTGGCCGAGACCGATCGTCGCTTTGATGTGATCATCGTCGATTCCACCGATCCCTTGGGCCCCGGAGAAGTTCTCTTTACCGAAAGCTTTTACGCCGCCTGCCATCGGTGTTTGACGAAGGGCGGTGTGTTGGTGACGCAAAGCGGAGTGCCGTTTTTCCAAGGTACAGAACTCGTCAATACCTATCAGCGTATGGGAAAATCGTTCACGGACAACGGTTTTTATACCGCCGTGGTGCCAACCTATAACGGTGGTTTTATGACCCTTGGTTGGGGCAGCGACGATTCAAGTCTAAGAAGTGTGCCTCTTGAGACCTTGCAGGAACGCTTTCGGGCTTTGAACCTAAAAACCCACTATTACAGCCCTGAAATGCACCAAGCCGCGTTCGCCTTGCCACCGTTTATTCGCGATCAACTTCGCTAGCTAACCGCCGTAACTGCGCACCAGTGATCCGACAATCATGTACCAGCCGTCCACAAGGACGAAGAAGATGATTTTAAACGGCAAGGCGATGATCACCGGCGGCAACATCATCATACCCATCGCCATCAAAACCGACGCGACCACCATGTCGATAATGAGAAACGGTACAAACATCAAAAAGCCGATTTCAAAGGCGCGTTTGAGTTCTGAAATCATAAACGCCGGAATCAGCACCCGCATGGGCATGTTTTGGGTCACTTGAGCATCAGACAGTCTGGCCATGTCGACAAACAGCGCCAAGTCTTGTTCGCGCACATGTTTCATCATGAAATCTTCAAACGGAACAATGGCCCGATTGAAAGCCTGAGTTTCGTCAATCGTTCCATCTAATAAAGGCTGAACCGCCTCGTTATAGGTGGTTTGGAACGTCGGCATCATGATGAACAAGGTGAGAAACAGAGCCAGCGAGATCATCACCTGGTTGGGGGGCGTTTGTTGAGTGCCCATGGCGGTGCGTAGGAACGACAGCACGATGACGATGCGCGTAAACGACGTCATCATGATGAGAATCGATGGTGCCAAGGTTAAAACGGTGAGCAGCAGGATCATTTGAATGATGCGCCCGGTCGACGAGGTCCCGCCGGCAGCCCCTAAATCCAAAGTCATGGATTGAGCCATGGCCTGCATCGGCGTCACCCAAATCAATCCTGCTAATGCCAAGGTAAAGACCGTGAGCTTGAGCAAAGGTTTGAGGGCCGGGGTCAGCTTGCGGGTGAGCGCAAAAGGCGTCATGGCTGTAGGTCCTTTTGCGAAACGTTGTCGGTGTCACTGTCCGTGTCATCGTCGCTATCTTTGGAAAGTACGCTGGCGGGTTCTAACGCGCTTGAAATGTAGGGTCTTTTGGGGGGCGGTGGGGTGATGTTTGTTTCCACAAGCGTTTCGCCCGTCGCCCCTAAAATAACCAAATGTTCAACGCCATCACGGCGCAGCAAAACCAAGCGGCGTTTGGGATCAATCGGCATCACTTCGACCAAGCCCAACCGTTTGTCTTCGGCCCGCTTGAACGGTGTATGCGGTGTGCCAATACCGAGGCGCCGCAGCACAGTTGCCAGCAGCCCGATAAGACTTAAGACAAACAACAGCGCCAGAATAAATTTTACGTAATCACCTGCATCCATGGCAAGACCTTAACCGTAACACGGTGACGATAAAAGCGTGCCGTCTCTACGCCTTGTTGTGTATGGCTTTTTAGCGGTGCGGTTGGTTAGGGCGCGCGTCATAACGTGCCGATTCGCAAATTTGCTCACGATTCATCCACTTCGTCATCTGTTTTGGCGGGCACAGAAACAGCGTTGCCGAGGGGGGCGTAAGCATTGGTCGCTTCACGACGTTTCATGGAATTGAGGTTGCTTTCTAAGGCAGCCTGTTGCTCATCTAAGTCGGTTTGCAAACTGTCTAAGATGTCGATTAACGCTTCTAAATGCTCTTTGAAAGACGCGCCGATTTCAGGAGGGGCGGCGGCAATGGCTATGGTGATGTCGCGCACCCGTTCTTCCACGGCGCTCAGGTCAATGGAACGGCCCTCGCTCATAAGGTGGCGCGCACCAGCAATAAGGCTGGCGGCCTTTTCAAGCTCTTGGCGGATGGTTAACTCTGCAGACTCACTCATGGTTTGCTCTCTGCTGGTTTGAGGCCCGTTGGCCAGGTTTTATTCTTTGCATAGACATAAGATAAAATTTCCGCGACGACGGTGAAGGCTTCCAGCGGAATCTCACTGTCAATGTCAACTTGGGATAAAATAAGCGCGAGATCGGCATCTTCACGAACGGTGATGCCGTTGGCTTCGGCCACTTCGATGATTTGGTGCGCTAACCAACCTTTGCCTTTCGCCACCAGGCGGGGCGCTTGCTCTTCGCCTGGGTTATAGCTGATGGCGACCGCTAAATCATCATCAGCAACAGGTCGTTTAGGTTTATACGAATCGCTCACGGCTGAGGTCCTGTCTGTTGCCTAGCATTATTTTGACAGAGAGCACTTAACATCCTCTGAATCGTTTAGCGTGCAATGGAAAAGTCTGATTCATTGAATCTTAAAAGATATGCGCGACACTAGATATTGAATTTTAGGTCCAGAAGGGACCGCTTGTGTTTGTGCTGTGATGTAACCTGCCAAATGAGACGGTAATTCAATATGGACCTAGGTAAAACGACACTCTTCGGAATGCTTAAAGGGCGTATGGGCTGGTTGGCCCGTCGTCAGGAAGTTTTGGCGCAAAATATCGCCAACGCCGACACCCCTATGTATAAGCCGAATGATTTAAAGCCGTTGGATTTCAAGCAATACCTGCAAGGAAAACCGAACAGGATGCCTTTGGCAACAACGTCGCCTAAACATTTCACGGGGGCTCGGGATGCGATGTCACCGTTTGCCGCCCAACAAAGCGTAGCCCCTTATGAAACCGCACCAGATGGCAACGCCGTGGTGTTGGAAGAACAGATGGCTAAAATCGGCGAAACACAATTGCAACACAACCTGTCAACTGAGTTGTACCGCAAACATATCGGAATGATTAAAATCGCGCTTGGTAAGGGGCGGTAAATTCGCCTAGGATGAGGGCGGTTAAGTAAAGAAGGCTATTATGGACGATCTTCTGAGAACAATGAGAATTTCCGCCGCCGGGATGAAAGTCCAAGGTACGCGGTTGCGCGTGATTTCGGAAAATGTCGCCAACTCCGATTCGCTGCCAACGCAACCGGGGGCTATGCCCTATCGGCGCAAAGTGATCTCGTTTAGCAATCAACTGGATCGCACAATTGGCGTCAATACAGTGCGCGTGAATCGCATCAATACCGACAATTCCGAATTCAATCGTCGTTTAGACCCTTCGCATCCAGCGGCCGGTCCAGACGGATATGTGTTGGCACCAAATATAAATACGCTTATAGAGATGACAGACATGCGCGAAGCTCAGCGATCTTATGAAGCCAATTTGAATGTTATCAAATCTTCTAAATCGATGTTGCAACAAACCATTGGGCTTATGCGTTAAATTATTGTATTTAATGGAAAATTAGGAGTTTGATTTATGGCTATTGATCCCGCCGCAAATATTGCCCGCGCCGCACAAGCCTATAATCAGGCCCAAAACACTGGCGTTGCGACCAACGCAATTCCACCTCAAGACACAGCACCTGCGGGTCAGGGTACTTTTAGCAGCTTGGTCCAAAACTATGTAAATCAGGCTCAAGAAATTGGTCGTGTGGGGGAGCAAATGTCTATTATGGGCATTCAGGGCCAAGCCGACATGGCTCAAGTTGCCACCGCCGTGAGTGAAGCTGAAGTCACTTTGCAGACGGTTGTTGCCATTCGCGACAAGGTCGTTGATGCTTATCGGGAAATTCTCCGCATGCCCATGTAAAGGGCGCCTACTGATCGGACCCGTTTGATGAACGAAACCGAAGTTCTTGAGATTGCCCGCGAAGCCCTGATGGTCGTTCTAAAGGCATCGGCCCCCGTGATGATGGTCGGCTTGGGTATTGGTTTGATCATCGCGCTGTTTCAAGCTCTGACCACCATTCAAGAAATGACTCTGACGTTCGTGCCAAAAATTATCGCGATTTTTATCACCATCGTGATCTTTTTGCCTTTCATGATGACCACCGTAATCGAGTTTTCGAACAGTTTGTTCGATCGTATCGTGACCATGGGTTAGGCGGGGGCGCGCATGTTAAGCGAGCTCATTAATCTAAATCTTTTTGCTTTTTTATTGGTGTTTGCGCGGATCGGTACGGCATTGACGATTATGCCCGGATTTGGTTCCCAGCAAGTGACTCTTACGGCTCGCCTGGTATTCGCCTTGGCGATCAGCTTGGTTATGACACCAGCCCTGATGGAATTTTTACCGACTGAACCTGTATCTGTATCGGCTCTGACCCTGTTGCTGTTATCCGAAATGTTGATCGGTTTTTTCCTCGGCCTTATCCCGCGCATTTTTATGGGGGCGTTACAGACGGCTGGTACGATGATCGCGATGTTGGCATCCTTGACGTCATTGTTTGCTATGGATCCGATTGCCGAACAGCAAAGTTCTCTGATTGCGGGGTATATGAGCCTGATTGGTCTGACCTTGATTTTTGTCACCGACACCCACCATTTGATGCTGATGGCGGTCGTTGATAGCTATTCTCTGTTTACACCCGCTGGCGGCCCGATGATTGGCGATATGACAGAGTATTTGGCGCATCGGGTTGCCGATAGCTTCCGCATTGGCTTGCAACTTTGTTCGCCCTTGATTCTTTCCGGTTTGGCTTATTATTTAGCCATTGGCATCATGGGGCGTTTGATGCCTGCGTTGCCGATTTTCTTCTTTGCCATGCCAATTCAAATCACCTTACAAATTTACTTGATGGCGATTACATTGACCTCCGTTATGTTGGTCTTTATGCGCTACTTTACCGATGGCATTCAAGCGTTGGTCGGGGCCCAAGGGCTTATGCTTGGGCAGGGCTTTTAGGGTGGGGGGGCGTTAGAAGCAGATGGCTGAAGAAGACGACTCCCAGAAAACTGAGGACCCCTCCGAGCGAAAACTTACTCAAGCGCGAGAGAAGGGCCAAGTCGGCACATCGCAAGAAGTCAAAAGCTGGGCTATTTTGTTGGGCGGAGCCGCTTGTTTGCCAATCGTGATTCCTTGGATGATGAACGGCTTGGCTGAATTTATGGTCGTTTTTATTGAAAACCCAGACGGTATTCCGGTGGAAGAAGGTGCGTTTACGCCGTTATTTTTGAGCTCCATGTTAAAGGTCGGGCTTTATCTGTCGCCCATTTTTGCGGTGCTTATGTTAATGGCTGTCCTTTCCAATGTGTTGCAGACGGGCTTGATATATGCCCCCAAAAAAATCGTCCCTGAACTTAAAAAAATATCGTTAATCGGCGGCACTAAGCGGATGTTTTCGGCGCGCTCTTTGGTCGAATTTGGCAAAGGCATCTTGAAAATTAGTGTTATGGGGGCGGCGGTGTTTTATATGGCGCGGCCGTGGTTTGATGATGTCATGGTCATGCCGGATATGGAAATTGGCGAACTGTTAAACCGTTTGGTCGCGATCTCTCTGGCCATCATGGCCGCTTCCATTTTTGTCATGACGGCGGTGGCTGTTTTAGACTTTGCCTACCAGAAATATGAATTCACAAAATCCATGAAGATGAGCTTTAAAGAGATTAAAGATGAATACAAGGATACCGAAGGCGATCCGAAAATTAAGGCGCGGATTCGCCAATTGCGGATGGAGCGCGCGCAACAGCGCATGATGCACAATGTTCCCGAGGCCGATGTGGTTGTCACCAACCCAACGCACTATGCGATTGCTCTGCAATATAAAATGGATGACATGCAAGCGCCGAGGTTGGTTGCCAAAGGTATGGATTCTCTAGCCTTTAAAATTAGGGAAGTTGCCGAAGCTCATGATATACCGATTGTCGAGAACGCCCCTTTGGCGCGGGCGCTGTATGCATCGGTGGAACTGGACGAAGAGATACCGATGGAGCATTATCAAGCGGTGGCTGAAGTGATCGGTTACGTTATGAAGCTCAAAGGGAATAGATCGGGTGGCAACGGACAAACAATCAACTGATGTGAGTGCACCGAATAGCAACGTGCACGCCCCCCAAGATGCGGTGCACGAGCCAAACGTGGACAGTGCTCCGGAATTCTTGCGCGGTGGCGAGCTGGGCTTTGCAGAGGCGCGTCTGGACGATAAAAACCAACCAGCGGAAAATCCCCCTTCATCAGGGCATTTTCGTCCGTCCCGTGGCCCCAACCCCTTAACCTTTGTGTTCGTGGCCCTGGTGCTTGGCGGGTTGGCCATAGGCGCCCATCTGGGTGCTTTTGAGCCGACTCCGTTTGATGTCGCCCCTTTTGACGGGGTCATGGTGCTGAGTGTTTTTTGCGCTATTTTTGCCTTGGGTGCGGCCTGGACCCTGGGGCGTCAAGTGCGTGTTGATGATGATGCTTTGTTGGTGCATATGGCGGCCGGGGAAGCAGGTGTACCTTTGATGGTGACCTCGCGGGCGGGTCATATTCTTTATGCCAATCCAGAGTTTTCCCGTTTGTTCAAAGCCAACGCCCCCGCAGAAATTCCGGCCGCGTTGCGTCTGATCACGACCGATGGCACGCCAGCCGAGTCCGTGCAGCGCATGTTGAATGCGGCCTCAGAAGGGGCGAAAGATCATGAAGAATTAGCCTTTAGCACAGTCAGCGGCGGTCTGCAGATGTGGCGCTTGAGTGTTCGCCCGGTCGGACGTACGGGCCAAGGCTTGGTGGCGTGGTCGGCGCGAGACGTGACCGCGTGGCGTGAACTTGACGATGTGCGGCGCAGTGAAGAAACCCTGTTGGCCGATTTGTTAGACAATCTTCCGGTTGGCTTCTTTTCCGTCGATGGCACCGGGCGCATTGTTTATGCCAATGAAACCTTGTGCGGCTGGTTAAATTTAAGCTTAGGCGACATGTGCGAACAGAAGCTTAGCTTTGCTGATTTTGTTGTCGATTCGGGCGAACACGAACACGACGAAGACGGTCACAACGGCCAAGTCACCTTGCGCACATCAAGTGGCGAAGACTTTCGCGCTATGTTGATACAGTCTGGGCGTGTGACTGATGATGGAGAGTTGCTGTACACCCGATCTGTAGTGATTCGCGATTTGGTGCGCAAACCCAACGTCCAAGAATCCTCGACCATTGCCCCCAGTGACGAAGACACACAGGCCGTGGCCCGGCGGTTGTACTGGTTGTTTGACGAAGCCCCGGTGGCGATCGCTCTGTTGGACCTGCACGCTAACATTTCCGATTGTAACGGTGCGTTTTTGAAAATGTTGGGGCTGCACAAAGATGACGTGTTGGACCGTCCGTTTGCCGATCGATTGGCCAAAGAAGACCAAAGCGATGTGAACGGTCAGTTGTCCAAGGTGGTGATGGGCATTTTGCGGGCCGCGCACCTCGACGTTAAAATGACCACCATTGGCGGTCGGGAAGTCGCGGCTTCGCTCTATGTGTCGAGCATGGAAGATGCCTTTGGCGACGTCACAGGCTTGGTTTTGCACTTCATCGACACCACCGAACAAAAACATTTGGAAGTGCAGTTCGCGCAATCGCAAAAAATGCAATCCATCGGCCAGTTGGCGGGCGGCATTGCCCACGATTTCAATAATCTTTTGACGGCGATGATCGGCTTTTCCGATCTGTTGTTAACGCGTCACGGTCCGGGCGATCCCTCGTTCAGCGACATCGATCAAATTCGCCAAAATGCCGTGCGCGCCACCGCATTGGTGCGTCAATTGTTGGCGTTCTCGCGCAAACAAACCTTGGCCCCCCAAGCCGTGGACGTGAAAGAAAAGCTGTCTGACTTGTCCGAAGTTTTGGGCCGTTTGTTGGGCGTGACCATCGAATTCAACATCGAACATGATCGCGATGTGTGGTCGGTGCGGGTTGATCCGGTGCAGTTCGACCAGGTGATTTTAAACTTGGCGGTGAATGCCAGGGACGCCATGCCGGGCGGCGGTACTTTGACCATTCGCACCGGAAACCTCACGTTGGACGAACCATCACAACGCGGCATGGAATTAGTGCCAGCGGGCGATTATGTGACCATTTCTGTCATCGACACCGGGGAAGGCATCCGCAAAGAAGACATCAGCCGTATTTTCGAACCGTTCTTCACCACCAAAGATGTGGGCGATGGCACAGGCCTGGGGCTCAGCACCGTGTACGGCATCGTGCATCAAACGGGCGGTCATATCTTGGTCGACAGCGCCCCCGGCGAAGGGGCGGCCTTTACCGTGTGTTTGCCCCGCCATATTGACCATGTGGAAAAACTGCCCGTTTCAGATGAGTCCAAAGCGAAAGCCAAAACCAAAGCCAAAACCCCGCTCAAATTGGAAAAAGAACACAAGGACCAAGACGGAGATCTGACCGGGGCCGGGACCATTTTATTAGTCGAAGACGAAGAAGCCGTGCGCATGTTTGGCTCGCGGGCGTTGCGCAACAAAGGCTACACCGTGTTAGAAGCCGCCAACGGCGAAGAAGCCTTGGAAGTCATCAATTCCACCGACGCCAAAATCAACCTGATCGTCACCGATGTCATGATGCCGGGCATGGATGGTCATACCTTGGTCCAGTTTGTGTGCCAAGAAATGCCCGACATCAAGGTGATCTTTATCTCAGGCTACGCCGAAAACGTCATCCCCGGTGGCATCACGCCCGAAAGCGGCTTTGAATTTTTGCCCAAACCGTTCTCGCTCAAAGAACTCGCCGCCAAGGTCAAAGACGTCTTGGCGAAGTAATTTCGTGGCACCCTAATTGCATGTATTTGTCCTAAGACGAAACAAGCAATGAATAGGATGTGAGTGTCATGGATGTAAATACCAACACCTCTATGGTCAGCCACAACCGTTACAGCGGCGCAAATGCCATCAAAAAAACCACCGACAACACAGGGGTCGCTGCGGTTGAACCCGAACAAAAAACTCAGCTTGAAGAAATTCGCGACAAAGGCTTTGGCGCTTACGTAGAAGAAATTCAGGCGCGCAAAAAAGAAGAACTGCGCCAAAAAATCCTCGCCTCAATGAACCTAAACGAGGAAACTCTAAGCAAAATGTCCCCCGATCAACGGGCGCAGATCGAAAAAATGGTCAGCGCCGAAATTCTCAAACGCATGACCGCCGAATCCGAATTGGACAACAACACCAAAAACCTCATCAGCCTACATACCACTCCCAAACCCCAATCCATTGAACCCACCAACATAAAAATAATCGCCTCCAATGTCGGCCTAGGCCCCCTGTTGGCCCTGCAAGAAGCCGAACAGAAGGCTGATGAGCAGGGTGGTAAGCGGGACGATCCTACCGGGTAAATTGTGCCGGGTGGGGGGTGAAGTGTGCCTTGCGGCCTATCGGGGGCCTCGCCCCCCAAGGGCTCGCCCTTGGAACTTTGGGTTGGGGTGAAGCTTTTGTATGCTGTATCTGTAATTCTGTACAAAACCATTCTGAAGGAAGAATAAATTACATTTTATCTCCTAACTTTAATTCACGCCCGGACATTAATTAGACACTGATACAGCTTCTTTGTTATACTCTCTGGGCGGAGTATCCCCCGTGCCGTCCACATTGGCGAAGCCTTCCGGGCAAGATGATTTTAAGACATGGTTCATTCTTAACCATGTGCCGAGGTTTAGTGGACATGCCTGACGACTGGCACAGGTGGAGAATGATACAATGCGTATCTATTTTACAAACATCCAAAACCCCAAAAAAGCCGCTAAGGCAATTTCTTCAGTTGCTCGTGGCGTTCGCCTTAGTGAAGTCCAAAAATATGTCGCCATCATCTCAGGATATAGGGACTGGCATGATTTAGAGAAACACCATGCTGACGACCAGTCTAACCCTCTTGATGAAGTGATGATGCCTGATGCTTTCCTTAGCTATTTTGCTGAAAAAACAGGCGATTTGTCTCAAGCACTCAACATTGTGTATTCGGACGCTCTTTACGCTTTATCTGAGGCGCGTTTGCTCATGGATAATGTGTTATCGTTAGAAGATTATGAAACTGTTTGGTCGATGCTATTTCAGAAGTTTAAGCCACCTCAAAGTGGTCGGTATGCACCGGGAACGATAATCAAAACCAAGCGATCAGGCGTGAAGCCCGAACCTGCGTATATTAAATCCTCCGTTTCGGGCGTTGAGTTGATTATGAATGGGTACATAAATGCTCTATTGGCTGACTTTGAAATTACAAAACCGCGCAAGCCCCTCAAACCCTTTGTTCCAGCCCGTTTGAAATACATACAAGGCGTATGGACTGAAAAGGACGATGCCAAGGTTCTCTTCTCAAGAGATTACAAACCCATTTGGCGTATTCGAGAAGGGAAACGTCCTGAACGTATATCGCCATGGCAGCAGGTTTCAAGGATCAATCAAAAAATGTTTTGGGATGGCACTAACCCCCCATGGAGATCAACTTCACGTCAACGTGAAGAAGAAGATCGCCTGTTAAGCTTTGGCATTACGGCATTGCCACTCCTTGTCGATGTGCTGCCAATCATTCTTTTTGATCCTAGATTAAAGCAAAAAAACTTATGTGAGGCGATTGAGTTAATGGAGCACGATGCCAACCTTTTGAAATCTTGATAGAATTACAAATGAGCATAGATACGTGTGGAATATGGCGGAAAACCAATGGGTGTTTTGACGACAGTATACTAATTAAGGCAATTACGATGACGGTTTGCTAACTATTCTGCAAATCTCCGACCAAGGCTGTTTTCTGGTTACCGTCCCACCATATCCCGTCTAATCCCGGCATATCCCGGTTACTCTAATGTCATGTGTCCCCTAACAGCGAGGATTCGGGGGTATTTGTGGAATGGGGGTGGATGTTGCGGTGTTGGGGGCGTTTATATTTTGTGTGAACAGTATGAGAACATGACTTAAATGTCTAAGTAATTTCAACGCCTTAAAAAAAGTGTTGCCAATAAGAACAAAGGGTGTACAGTTAGTTTTATTGAATGTTGTTGAACGCTATGGAAGATTGGAACCTAGATCATGTCGCAGTCAGCTTTACGTCTTGTGGAGAAAAATACCGTGGATAAATCAAAGGCCTTAGAGGCGGCGTTGTCTCAGATTGAGCGGGCTTTTGGCAAAGGCTCGGTGATGAAGTTGGGCCAACGTGAAACGGTTGAGGCGGATGTGGTCTCTACGGGCTCGTTGGGCTTGGATATTGGCCTGGGCATTGGCGGCTTGCCGCGTGGTCGGGTGGTTGAAATTTACGGACCGGAAAGCTCTGGTAAGACCACTTTGGCGCTGCATGTGGTGGCCGAGGCGCAAAAGAACGGTGGCACCTGTGCCTTTGTTGATGCCGAACATGCCCTTGATCCCATTTATGCGGCCAAGCTGGGCGTCAACGTTGATGAGCTTTTGATTTCCCAACCAGACGGTGGTGAGCAAGCTTTGGAAATTACCGACACCTTGGTGCGCTCCGGCGCGGTCGATGTGTTGATTGTGGATTCGGTGGCGGCGCTGGTGCCACGGGCCGAACTTGAAGGCGAAATGGGCGATCATCATGTTGGCTTGCAAGCCCGCTTGATGAGCCAAGCGCTGCGTAAATTGACTGGATCAGTGGCCAAGTCCAATACGTTGGTGATTTTCATCAACCAAATCCGCATGAAAATCGGCGTCATGTTTGGCAACCCTGAAACCACCACGGGCGGCAACGCGTTGAAATTTTACAGCTCGGTGCGCATCGAAATTCGCCGCATCGGCGCGATCAAGGACCGGGAAGAAATTGTCGGCAACCAAACCCGCGTCAAAGTGGTCAAAAACAAAATGGCCCCCCCGTTCAAAATGGTCGAATTCGACATCATGTATGGCGAAGGCGTCTCGAAAATGGGCGAATTGATTGATTTGGGCACCAAGGCGGGATTGATTGAAAAATCGGGTTCGTGGTTCTCTTACAATTCCATTCGGGTCGGCCAAGGCCGGGAAAACGCCAAGCAGTTCATGCGTGATAATCCTGAAATTGCCGAAGAAATCGAAACCCAAATCCGCATCGACGCAGGCCTGATTGAAGGCGAGACCACAGCCGACGCGGCTGCGGCGCCCAGCGCCGTCGATAAAGACGGGGACGAGGCTGATTTAGACTAACCCGACTGTGCGGGCCGTCTTGCGGGGGGATCCGTTTGGATGGATATCACAGCCCAAATACCAGTCCTTTCAACAGCACGCACGGTTCCTTGATCTTAGGGACCGTGCGTTTTGGTTTTTGGCGAGAATCGGTGGTTTGGCGATCGCTTTTGTGGACACGCTGGCATTCACGCTGTAAAACGAAATTCTTACGATTTTAGAAGCTGATATGCTAAACAATTAGCTGGTTACAAAACTGAACTTGGCCCAACAACAGAAGCAGTGACGCACATGCAGACCGCCAATGACATTCGCAAGACCTTCCTTGATTTTTTTGCCCACAAGGGTCACGAAGTCGTCAGTTCTAGCCCCCTGGTTCCGCACAACGATCCAACTTTGATGTTCGTCAATGCGGGTATGGTGCCGTTCAAAAACGTCTTTACGGGTTTGGATCAACGCAATTATACCCGCGCCACGTCGTCACAAAAATGCGTACGTGCGGGCGGCAAACACAACGATCTGGAAAATGTCGGTCACACGGCACGTCACCACACCTTTTTTGAAATGCTCGGCAACTTTTCCTTTGGCGATTATTTCAAAGACGATGCCATTGATATGGCGTGGAAACTGATCACCAAAGAATACGGCTTGGACAAAGACCGTTTGACGGTCACCGTTTATCACACCGATGACGAAGCCTATGACATTTGGAAAAAAGTCGGCGTGCCTGAAAGCCGCATTATCCGCATTCCAACCAGCGATAATTTTTGGTCCATGGGCGACACCGGACCGTGCGGACCGTGTTCGGAAATTTTCTATGATCACGGCGATCACATTTTTGGGGGACCTCCGGGGTCCGCCGATGAGGACGGTGACCGCTTCGTTGAAATCTGGAACTTGGTGTTCATGCAATATGAACAACAAGAAGATGGCTCGCGGCGTGATTTGCCCAAACCCAGCATCGATACCGGCATGGGCTTGGAACGCATCACCGCCGTCCTGCAAGGGACCCACGACAATTACAATATTGATTTGATGCGGGCCTTGATCGAAGCCTCAGCCAGTGCCACAAATTCCGATCCCGATGGCGATCACCGCATTTCGCACCGCGTCATTGCCGATCATTTGCGCGCAACGTCGTTTTTGATCGCCGACGGTGTGCTGCCGTCCAATGAAGGGCGGGGCTATGTGTTGCGCCGCATCATGCGCCGCGCCATGCGCCATGCTCATTTGATTGGGGCCACGGAACCAACGCTTTATAAACTGTTCCCAGCCCTACAGGCCAAAATGTCCGGGGCCTTTCCGGAATTAAACCGGGCGGCGGCGTTGATTACCGAAACCTTGAAATTGGAAGAAAAACGGTTCATCAAAACGCTCGATCGCGGTCTAAAGCTGTTGGACGAAGCAACCATCGACCTTGAAGACGGTGGCATTTTAAACGGCGAAACGGCCTTTAAATTGTATGATACCTATGGCTTTCCATTGGATTTGACCCAAGACGCCTTGAAACCGAAAAACATGAAGGTTGATGAGGATGCCTTTACGGCCGCCATGGAACGCCAAAAAATGGCAGCCCGTGCCAGCTGGTCCGGGTCTGGGTCGGCGGCCACGGATGAATTGTGGTTCGATATCAAAGACCAAATCGGGGCCACAGATTTTTTGGGTTACAAAACCGAACAAGCCGAAGGGCAAATCACCGCCATTGTTATGAATGGCGAACGCGTAGATGCCGCCTGCCAAGGCGACGAGGTCCAATTGGTGGCGAATCAATCGCCCTTTTACGGGGAATCCGGCGGGCAAATGGGCGACATTGGGCGCATCACGGCTCCGGGTTTGGTGGTGGAAATCACCGATACGTTAAAAAAACTGGGCGCGGTCCATGTGCATGTGGGCAAGGTTGTTGAAGGTCAAATGCGCCCCGGTGATGAGGTGACGTTGAGCGTCAATCCTGGCCACCGCGCACAAATCCGCGCCAACCACTCCGCCACCCACCTGTTACACGCGGCGCTGCGTCGTGAACTTGGCGAACATGTGACCCAGAAGGGATCAATGGTATCGCATGAACGGCTGCGGTTTGACATTTCCCAGCCGATTGCAGTCACGGCGGATGAGTTGGCGGACGTTGAATTGATGGTCAATGGCCAAGTGCGCGCCAACATCGAAGTCACCACCCGCCTGATGACCCCCGAAGACGCCGTCGAAGCCGGAGCCATGGCTTTGTTCGGTGAGAAATATGGCGATGAAGTCCGCGTCGTCGCCATGGGTACAGAAATGAGCAATGGCGAAGACAAAGACTTTTCCGTTGAACTGTGTGGCGGCACCCATGTGTCCAGAACCGGCGACATTGGCCTGTTGAAAATTGTTTCCGAAGGCGCCGTGGCGTCCGGCGTCCGGCGCATCGAGGCACTGACCGGGGCCGCTGCCGTGTCTTACCTAGAAGCCCAAGAATTGGCCCTGCAAACGGCCGCCGCCACCTTGAAATCCAGCCCCGCCGACGTGCCCGTGCGGGTTCAACAGTTGTTAGATGAGCGCAAGAAAATGGAACGCGAAATCCAAGACTTGCGCAAAAAATTGGCTTCTGGTGGTGGATCGGGAGGTGGTACTGAGAGCATCGATGTTGGCGGCATCACGTTTGCTGCGAAATTATTAGAAGACGTTCCAGCCAAAGACTTAAAAAGCTTGGCCGATGACATCAAAACGCAAATCAAATCCGGCGTGGTCGCCTTGGTTTCTGTGAGTGAGGGCAAGGTATCTTTGGTGGTTGGCGTGACCAAGGATTTGACAGACACGCTGAACGCGGTTGATTTTGTGCGGGTTGGCAGCGAAGCGGTGGGCGGCAAAGGCGGCGGTGGTCGTCCTGATATGGCCCAAGCCGGTGGCCCCGATGGGGACAAAGCGCAAGCCGCAATCGACGCCATCAAAGCCGCCCTGCAAGGCTAAAGGTAAGTTCAGCCCTGCAGGTTTGGCTGATTATTGCGTTACGTCAGCAGCGATTTGCATACGGACGATTGTATCCGGTTCACCGTCAACGGTTCCATTGTCATGCTTGTCGCCTTTTTTGATCGCATCAACGAATTCCATGCCTTGGGTTACGTTGCCCCATACGGTGTATTTATTGTCGAGCCAAGAGGCCTTGCCGAGCATGATGTAAAACTGTGAATCTGCACTGTCTTCGTCTTGGCTACGGGCCATGCCGAGGATTCCGCGTTCAAATTTTTCGGCTGAAAATTCGGCCCCGATATGAAGGCCTGATCCACCCGAACCATTGCCCACGGGATCGCCGCCTTGAACCATGAAATCTTCGATCACGCGGTGGAATGCCAAGCCATCATAAAAACCCTGGCGCACCAATTCTTTGATCCGGGCGACATGCATCGGGGCTAAGTCAGGGCGCATTTGAATCTCTACGCGCCCATCTTTCAAATCTAACAACAGGGTGTTATCAGGGCTGGTCAAGTCAAGATTGGATTCGCCGGGTCCTTGGTACAAAACCACATCTGATTTTGTTGGGCCTTTCATCATCAAAAACAACGCAATGAGGATGAGGGCCAAGGCGCAGGTAACAAGTATGGCAATGTGATACACGAGGATAGTCCTTCGGTTAGGGCGCTATGGTGAGCGCCGATTTGTTATTGAGCGTCGGCAGCAACTTGCATACGGATAATTTTATCGGGATCACCCTTGAAGCGACCTTCGCCTTTTTTGATGTTATCGACAAAGTCCATGCCGTCGCTGACAACACCCCAAACGGTGTATTGGTTGTTGAGGTGTGGAGCATCGGCAAGCATGATGAAAAACTGTGAGCTGGCACTGTTGATATCTCGGCCCCGGGCCATACCCAAAACGCCGCGCACAAACGGTTCACGCGAAAATTCAGCAGGGAGATTTATTTCTTTGCCATTACTGTCGGTATAGCCGCCCATGCCGCTGCCCTCTGGATCACCGCCTTGGGCCATGAACCCACTGATGACGCGGTGGAAGGTGAGGTCGTCATAAAAGCCTTTGCGGGCCAGTTCTTTGATGCGATCAACGTGCTTTGGTGCCAAATCTGGGCGCAAATCAATGACCACGCGGCCATCTTTGAGATCCAGATACAAAGTGTTTTCCAAATCTTGGGCGTTGACGGGGGTGGTCATGAAAAAGGCTCCTAAGAAAACGGCGGCAAGTGCAGAAATTAAGCGAATCATGGTGATCCTCGGTTTGTTAGTGTTGAATTTATGCGGACATTAGCACGTCAATTGAAAAACAAAAACCCTGCCGAAAGGCAGGGCTTACGTTGTGGTTTGCCACAAGATTAATCGAACAAAGCGTCTATCGCGGCTTGATCAATGGAGGCGCTGGCATCAAGGGCTGGACCATTGAGAAGTTTTTCATCCTCGGTTTTGTCTGAGCCTTTGACTTCAACTTTATCAAGTTCGTCTTTGCCCCAAACAGAAGCCAAAGCTTGAACACGTTCTTCAACATAAGAAATGGAGCGCGCGACCTTGGTGACACGCTGACTGGTCAAATCTTGAAAGCTACAGGCCTGGATGATGTCCATACTGTTGTTGGAAATCGTGTCCAACAGCTTGAGTTGGGCCGGGTCCTTGAGAGATTTTCGCAACGTATCAACGGTTTCATCATTTTTTTCTGCACAGCCCATGATCGTGTGAGAAGCGTCATCGGTTGCTTTTATAACCGCATCTAATTGGTCTGCCATAGATTCAAATTGATGCTCTTCATCGGCGGGCCGCGAAATGGTGGCAATTTCTTCGCGGACGCGATTAATGTATTTGAGGAGGCCTTCAAGTTCGTGGTGAAGGGCATCGGAATTAAGATTTTCTGGTGATGCATTCATATCGAGTTGCAGCCTTGTTTCTGAAAGTCTCACTTGAAGGCGTGTCTGAACACGACAAAAAGACCAAAATAACCCAAACGCAAGATTGCACAGGTGCAATTTACATTGGTGTAGACGTAACTAACTTAGAAACTTAGAGAAAAGGCATGAAAAAGCAAGGTTTTTTGACACTTCAAAAGTGCGAAGCTGAAAGATTCGTTATTTTAAAAAGCTTTTCAAGGCGATTTCTTGCAACTTTTGCTTTTGCTCAGTTGATAGATCATCAAGAAGCTTGGCTTGTTCATTGCGAATTTTCATCGCATTTTTGATCAATTGTAATCGTTCAGGCGATCTTTTCTTGACCATTTCTTGTTCGGCTTTCGCAAGGCGATCATTGATGACTTGCGGAGAGGGCGGGGGCTGTACCGCCGTTGGTGCCGTCTGATTAGGCGCAGGGGGTATCGGCTGTTGTGGCCTGTTTTTAACAATTTCTCGCGCTTTTTTGTCCAAAAACAAGGCCATAAAAGCGCCGCCTAACTTGGCCATTTGAATCACCTACGAATTATCTGAACCCAATAATAACGCGATTCCTCAGAAAATCGCAAACATCAACTCCGTTGACCGTCTAACCTTTACCCATGCGGGGTGTAATTTCATAAAGATGTAACAGAATAATGATGGCATTTCTTTCACAGTCGCATTATGTTGCGCACCATGATGAAAAGAACAAGAAATGCTAAGATTATTGCCACGCTTGGGCCTGGACGATCTTCCGAAGAGGACATCGCAGAACTGGTTGAAGCGGGTGCTGATGTTTTTCGCCTTAATTTCTCGCATGGATCACACGAAGACCACCGCAAGCGGTGTAACACGATCCGTAGCCTAGAAGAAAAATTTGGCCGCCCGATTGGTGTGCTGATGGACCTTCAGGGACCAAAGCTTCGCGTGGGGCAGTTTGAAAACGGCTCCATTATGCTGGAGGCTGGCCAGCCGTTCCGTTTGGAATTGACCGATGATTTGGGCAACGAAACGGTTGCTCCGATGCCGCACCCCGAAATTTTTGCGGCGTTGCGTCCTGAAATGGACCTGTTGCTGGATGACGGCAAAATTCGCTTACGTGTTGATAAGTGCGGCAAGGACTTTATCGAAACCATCGTGATGGTCGGTGGCAAGTTGTCCAATAACAAGGGCGTAAATGTACCGAGCGCTATTCTTGAAATGTCAGCGATGACCGACAAGGATCGTAAAGACTTGGCTTTTGGCCTGGAAATGGGCGTCGATTGGGTTGCGTTATCGTTTGTCCAGCGTCCCTCAGACGTTGAAGAAATTAGAGATATTGTTAAAGGGCGCGCGGCCATTATGGCCAAGTTGGAAAAGCCATCCGCCATTGATCATCTGCATGGCATTGTCGAATTGTCCGATGCGATCATGGTCGCACGTGGTGATTTGGGCGTTGAATTGCCGCCCGAAGACGTGCCTGTTTTACAAAAACGCATCATCAACGCTTGCCGTCTTGCGGGCAAGCCAGTGGTTGTTGCGACCCAGATGTTGGAATCCATGATCACTTCGGCGGTGCCGACCCGTGCGGAAGCCTCAGACGTTGCGACGGCTATTTATGACGGTGCGGATGCCGTGATGCTGTCTGCGGAAACGGCGGTCGGTGACTATCCGATTGAATCCGTGACCATTATGGACCGTATCATCAACCGTGTTGAACGCGATAGCTTGTACGTCAAGTTTACCGAAACGGCGCGTTCATTACCCGAAGCGACGGCTGCGGATGCCATTTCAGCGGCGGCTCGCCAAAGTGCGGAAACCATCAGCGCCCAAGCGATTGTCTCGTTCTCTTCCACCGGATCGACCACCTTGCGCATTGCCCGTGAACGTCCCAGTGTGCCGATTTTGGGTCTGACGCCAAACTTGGATGTGGCCAGACGCCTGGTTCTCGCATGGGGTGTCCACTCATTTCGCACCAGTGATGTGTCAAGCTTTAGCGAAATGATGGGGAAATCCGTGCGCATTGCCGAGCGCGAAGAATTTGCCCGTGACGGCGACGATATTGTCATCGTTGCCGGCATTCCGTTTGGCATTGCCGGGGGCACAAACATCATGCACATTGCAAAAGTTGGCGTGACCATACCCCCGAAAAACGCGAGCTGATTGTTGTCTTCGTCCTTCTGATCGTCAACGCAGGAACGCCTTGTGCCCAACACCTTATTGCGTGATATAGGCCTGCTTGCCTTGCTGGCCTTGATATGGAGCTCATCGTTCACCGCGATTAAGGTGGGCGTCGAAACCATGCCGCCCACCACCTTGGCAATGTTGCGCGTTGTTGTCGGCGCTTTTATTTTGTTCGCCTGGCTCAAGATTAAGGGCCATAGCCTGCCCACGGAACGCCGGGTCTGGGTAACCTTTTTTCTGATCGGTTTGTTTGGAAACGCCATTCCGTTTGTTTTGATCAATTGGGGCGAGCAGAAAATTGCTTCTGGTCTCGCCGCCATTTTGATTGCCGCGATGCCGTTGGTGACGCTTGTCTTGGGGCGCATTTTTTCCGATGAAATTCTGAATGCACGCCGCCTGATTGGGGTTCTGTGTGGCTTTAGCGGTGTTGTCGTCTTGATCGGACCCAGCCAGTTTTTAACCCTCGGCGATGAAGTTCTAAGACAACTCGCGGTGGCTTTCGCTGCCGTCTGTTACGCCATCGCCGCCATTTTGTTTCGCAAATTGCCCAAAGCAAAACCTTTGGAACATGGGGCCGGCGTGTTGTTCGCCTCAGCCATTATTTTGATTCCAGCGTCATTTTTGGCTGATCAGCCGTGGACGGTTTCCTATACGCCTGAGGCCATTGCCATCTTCGTATATTTAGGCGTATTCCCAACGGCGCTGGCAACGCTTTTGTTGATTGTTGTGATTGCGTCACGCGGCGCAACGTTTTTGTCGTTAAACAATTACATGATTCCGGTCATGGGCGTGTTGTGGGGGTATCTCTTTTTGGACGAAATACTCACGTTTGAGGGCGCCGTATCCTTGAGCTTGATCGTGGCGGGGATCGCCATTGCGGGCATTGGTCCGGGGACCCATGAAAATGCAGCGCGACAAAAATCAGCCGTAAAGCGCGTTTAAGGCCTCACCATATACGTCCACAAGCTTGTGCCGACGGATCTTCAAGGTGGGGGTAAGCTGACCATTGTCAACGTTGAACGATTCCCGGGCGATGATGAATTTTCGGACTTTTTCAATGTTCGACAAATGCCCATTCACCCGGCTTACGGTTTCAGCCAAGGCGGCATGGAGGTCGGCATCGTCAAACAAGCTCGCTAAGTCTTCAGGTTTGTCGTTTTGCGCGGCCCAGTCGGTTAGCCAGTCGTCACCGGGAACAATCAACGCCACCAAATGTGCCTGCCTGTCGCCGTAAACCATGGCTTGAGAGATTTGCGGTTCTAACGTCAGCATCCCTTCGATGCGTTGAGGGGCTACGTTATCGCCACCGGAATTGACGATGATGTCTTTCTTGCGATCGGTGATTTGCAAGTGTCCGTCTTCGTCAATAAGGCCGATGTCGCCTGTGTGTAACCAGCCGTCAATGAGGGTGGCATTGGTCGCCGCCTCGTCGCGCCAATAGCCATTCATCACCAATTCGCCTTTGATGAGGATTTCGCCGTCTGCGGCAATTTTGACTTCGGTGTTGGGGAAAATCGGGCCAACCGCGTGCAGTTTGATGCTGTCAGGCATATTGACCGACACCACCGGTCCAGATTCGGTCTGACCATAACCTTGCAAGATACACACGCCCAGGGCGGTGAAGAACAGGCCTATGTCTGGGTTGAGCGGCGCGCCCCCGGATACAAAGGCTTTCAGCCGTCCGCCGAAGCGTTCACGGACTTTGCTGCGAACCAACTTATCGAGGGCAAAATTTTGCATTTTGTCCAGCACCGTTAACGATCCTGGATCGCTATGGGCGCGGCTGCCCAATTGCACAGTTTTGTGAAACAGAGATTCGGCCGTGCCGCCATTTTTTTCGACGCCTCGTAAAATGCGATCGTGCATCATTTCATATAAGCGCGGCACCGCCATCATGATGGTGGGTTTGCATTCCGCCATGTTCGACAAAAGCTTGTCGGCGCCTTCGGCGTAATAAATTTGCGCGCCGATGGACAAGGGGAAAAACTGCCCGGCGGTGTGCTCATAGCTGTGCGAAAGCGGCAAGAACGATAAAAATACTTCGTCCCTGAGGCCCAATGCCGACAACACGTTGGTCGCTCCCACCAGGTTGTGCAAGATGGCCCCGTGGCTGAGCATCACGCCTTTGGGCACGCCCCCGGTCCCCGACGTGTAGATAATGCACGCCGTATCCGTGCGGGCAAAGCGATGGGCGTCCTCTTGAATGTTGACGTGTATATCATCAGCTAAAGACAAAGCCTGTTGCCAGCTTATAAGGTCGACATTCAGGCTTTGTTGCAAGACCAAAGGTTCAATATGGATGGCAAAGCGCAGAGCATCGTTTAAGTGGGCGGCTTGAAGGGCGTTTTCCGCCAGTTTTGGCGTGGAAACAATCATCCCCACGGCCCCTGAATTGTCAACGATATGGCGGTGATCTTCGACTGTGTTGGTGATGTAGGCGGGAACCGAGATGCCGCCCGCCGCCATAATCGCTAAATCAGCGATTAGCCATTCAGGGCGGTTTTCCGATACGATGACGATGCGATCCCCATCTTTGATCCCCAAAGCCTTAAGGCCGCGCGCCAACTCAACAACCTGCGCCGCCGTTTCGCGCCACGTTAGGGGACGAAACTTGCCATTTTTCTTGGCCCACAAAAAAGAGTGCTCGCCCCGGGCTTCGACCTGATCGAAAAATAAGGAGACTAAATTGGGGCAGTTCTGAGCTTTCATAAGAGGCCTAGCATTTGGTTGTTGTAATGATCGCGATTCCAATTCTATATCTTTATTCTGATTTTGGAGAAAAAAAACATGCTCGCGTTTGACGAACAGAATTTACCCGATTGGGATCTTAACCATTTATATGACGGTCCCAAGTCCGAATCCCTGCAAGCTGACCTTGAACAGGCCGCCACGCGCGCCAAAGCGTTTTCGGTGACCTATGCGGGCCAGTTGAGCGGTTTGGATGGGGATGCTTTTGGCGCAGCCATTGTCGAATACGAAGGCATCAGCGAAATTCTTCACCGCATTATGAGTTATGGGCAGTTGCTGTTTGCCACCCATACCAGCGATGGGGACGTTGGGCGGTTTTATCAAACCTTGCAAGAACAGGTCACCGATATCTCGTCCGATACGCTGTTTTTTGGCCTGGAAATCAATCGTATTGATGACGGCGTACTGGAACAGAAATTGGCCTCCGAAACGGCGGGGCGCTACCGTCCGTGGTTGCACGAAGTGCGCCAGTATCGCCCCCACCAGCTTTCCGATGAGCTGGAAAAATTGCTGCATGACAAATCCGTCACCGGGCGTGCGGCCTGGGTCCGTTTGTTTGAAGAAACATTTTCCGATATGCGCTTTGACGTCGACGGTGTCGGCGAAAGCCTGACCCAGTCCCAAGTGATGAACCTATTGTCAGATAAATCAGGCCCCAAACGCAAGGCCGCGTCTCAGGCGTTTGGCAAGACCTTGGGCGACAACATCCGGCTGTTGTCGTTGATCACCAACACCCTGACCAAAGACAAAGAAATTGAAGATCGTTGGCGTCACTTTGAACGCCCCGTATCGGATCGAAACCTTGCCAATCAAGTCGAAGACGAGGTGGTTGATGCCTTGGTCAACAGCGTGCGAACCTCGTTTGCCGACCTATCGCACCGCTATTATAATTTGAAAGCCAAATGGTTTGGCGTTGATGTGTTGGATTATTGGGACCGTAACGCGCCGCTGCCTGATGATGCCTCAAAGCTGTACAGTTGGGATGAGGCCAAAACGTTGGTGTTAGAGGCTTACGAGGCTTTTTCGCCACAAATGGCCACCATTGCCAGACGCTTTTTTGATGAGAATTGGATCGATGCCCGGCCACGTGAAGGCAAAGATTCGGGGGCTTTTTCCCATCCCGTGGTGCCCAGCGCCCACCCTTACATTTTGTTGAATTTCCACGGGAAAGCGCGGGACGTGATGACCTTGGCGCATGAATTGGGGCACGGCGTGCATCAAGTGATGGCCGCTGGTCAAGGCACCTTGATGGCCGATACACCGCTCACCACGGCCGAAACGGCCTCGGTGTTTGGTGAAATGCTGACCTTTCAGAAAATGGTCGAGGGCGAAACGGATCTCAAGCGGCGCAAGATTTTGATCGCTGGCAAGGTCGAAGACATGCTCAATACTGTGGTGCGCCAAGTGGCCTTCCATGAATTTGAACGCCGCGTGCATGACGAACGCAAAAACGGAGAGTTGTCTTCCGAGCGCTTGGGTGAAATTTGGATTGATGTGCAAAGCGAAAGCTTAGGGCCAGCCATTCGTTTTGATGACGCATACAAAAACTATTGGGCCTATATCCCTCACTTCGTGCACACGCCGTTTTATGTGTATGCCTATGCCTTTGGCGATTGTTTGGTGAATTCGTTGTATGGCGTGTTCGCGGGCGGCCATGTTGGTTTTCAAGATAAGTACATGTCCATGTTGGCGGCGGGCGGAACCAAACGTCACAAAGACCTTTTGGCACCGTTTGCGTTAGATGCTTCGGACGCCAATTTCTGGAACCAAGGCTTGCATGTCGTTAAAGGCTTTATCGACGAATTAGAAGCTCTGGATAAGTAATAAAGTATTAGGGATGCTATGGTATAAGTTGACGAGTGATATTGTCGGGGGCGATTCTTTGGTCGGTGCAAAACGTCAGCGCGGCAAGGAATATAGAGAATTTAACGATCATGAGCGAACAGAGCGATCAAAAGGCAGGCGGCGGCCCGGTTCAGGTGGCACATCGTTCTACGGCTGCGACCAAGGCGATTATCCGTTCGGTTATTGAATTGATGCTCAACAATAGCCTTCTGACCCGCGATAAAAAAACACCGAAATTGGACGAAGACATCAAAGAATTGGTGCGCGAAATCGAAGTCGTTATCCGCACCAATATGTTGAATTATGGGAGCGAGGTTTCCGAACGTATCCGTTCAGAAGTCGATGTCACGACGCTGATTCCGGGGCTGGCAACGTCTGGCGCGTCAAGTGCGGAAAACGATGAGGAAACGGGCAACCGTTCGTTCTTTTTGCTGCGCCTGATTGCGGGGCGCTTTTCTCACTTGTTTACAGATCCCGTAAATCCTGTGTTTCCCAGAGATGTCGTCAAGGGGTTCGACAACTACCTGATGAAGCTTTTGGGGGGCGTTCTGTACGAAGAACTAAACGTAGAAGCCCAAGATTTGCTGAGTAATTTTACCACCGATGATGACGGTGAAATTTGGATCATGATCGGTAAAAATGACCGCCATAAACGGTTTGCCTATAATATTTTGATCCGTATTCTGCTCAAATTTGAAGATTTTGATTGGGCCAAACGCAATTTTATGTCGATTTTGAACAACGTGACCGAGCGCGGTTCGGGTTTTTTATTCGAAGATCAACACTTTCAATTGCTGTTTACCGCCCTGTTCTCGGATTTGTTTAAGTCGCTGTGGAACGATGAACAGCAGCTTAAGCTGGACTTCATGTTCGGCGATGGCACGGCGGCTCGCATTGACGGCATTTATGACCGTTATAAAATCTACAAAACAGAAGTCGCCGCGCAGATGAAACAACGCGCCATCGGCTAATCCAGAAACATCGTACTGTTGGCCTTAGGCCTGCTTTGCCAAGCCCGCAAAGCGGTAGCCTTTACCCTTGGCTGTAACGATCAGCTTGGGAACGTTCGGATCGGCTTCAATCTTCTTTCTCAGTTGGCTGATATAGACGTCGATCATACGCGGCAGCGGAGGTTCGTTGTCTTTGCAAATAGCATCCAGCAGGGTGTCTCTGGAAAGCACGCGGTTGGGTGCACGCACCAAAGCCGCGAGCAAGTTGTATTCGCCAGGGGTGAGGGGAACCTCGTCAGCATTTTGGTCAAGCAGGGCACAGGCTGCAAAATCTAAGGTCCAGCCGTCAAAGGAAATGCGTTCAGGCAGGCGTTGTGAGTGGCCAAAACGTTTGGCACCCCGGGCCAAGACGTTGCGAATGCGTAAAATCAGCTCTTTAGGATCAAATGGTTTGGTGACGAAATCATCAACGCCGAGTTCAAGTGCCGATATCAAATCCCCCCGGTCTTGGCTGGCCGTCAACACGATGATCGGCACGTCGGCGCGCGCCCGCAATTGTCGCGCCAAGACCAAACCGCTTTCATCGGGAAGGTTTAAATCCAAAACGATCAAGGCGGGTTGAATTTTCTTAAGCTGGCCATGCATTTCAAGGCCGCATTTGGCTGTCGCTGGCTTGTAGCCTTCCATTTCCAACAGACAGGCAAGCAAGGAACAGAGGTCCGCGTCATCATCGACGATCAAAATGTCTTGGGCCAAACGTGAATGTCTCCGTTCTGTGGTGGTCTACCCATAATCCTAACACAACCCCAACATGAAGGACACAACAGTCGAACACCCGCTGCCCATAATGAGTGCATAGGAACATTGGTTTTCCTTTCGCACATGGGAGTAAGGCACCTTGAAATATATTTCTGATAAAATCATCATTATGGGCACGATTTTGATCTACATAGGTTTCTTCATTTTCACCCTTATATTTGTGATCCTCACATCATCATCCGCCCGAGCGAACGATGAGCTTGCCTCTGTTCAGGTGGCACAGCTTAAAATCATCATGCCAGAGGTGCATATTAACGCCCTTTGTGATCGTGGGCGGACCACCGTGACGTTTCAAAATCAGGGCCAACGGTGGACCGAAAAAGGCACCCTGGTGGCCCTTCATCCCCACACAGGTGTGCGTTATGAACGAGATCTAATTTTGGCATCCGGCCAGATGGCTAGCTTCCGCCTGGGTGCAGAACAATCAATTGGTGACGTTATCGGGCATATTTCGGCCCCTTGGCTTGCGACCCCCATTAAAACCAAAATAAATTTATCCTGCCCTTAACGGCCCTTCCATTTATTGAAGGGGGCCTTTGTATTTTCAGTTTCCTTTAAATCCGCCCCATTTTTGGGGCGGGTTCTTTGTTGGGAGTCGATTACGGTACGGGCCTAACCTTCGGGCATGATTTTCAACAGGAGCGTACGCAACTGTATGCGCTCGTCTTCGCTGAGCCCGTGAAGCATTTCTTGTTGTTTAGCAACGTGTGATTCCATCATGTCTTCAGCCAACTGGAATCCTTTTGAAGTCAAAAGAACCTGTATGGCGCGACGGTCATTGGGGTCATCAACACGCTGCACAATTCCACGTTTTTCTAACCGATCAAGGCGGTTTGTCATGGCCGAAGTTGATAGCATCATCTCTTTGGCCAAGGCCGAGGGGGACAAAGCTTGCTCTTTGCCCTGTCGACGTAAGGTTAAGATCACGTCTAGGGCGGGGAAATCCAGGCCAGCTTCAGCCCACAGGTCTTGGACGCCGCGCCGCAACATTTCACCCGTTTGCAACAGCTCGCCGATCACGGCCATCGCCGACAAATTCAAATCGGGTCGTTCGCGAGACCACTGTTCCAAAATAGACTCCATCGAGTTCCGAAGAGGCTCGGTTTTCCGTTGTTTTGACAGCTGGTTTTGACTCATGAATAAGTTCCACTTGATATTAGTTTGATGTGGGATTACTTTATATCAAATTAGTTGACGTCAAATCATATAGAAAGATAGATCACCATTTCCAAGTTGTGAAGGAAAATCAAATGACGACCCCGCGCAGACCAGATCACCCGATCCAATCGATCTTCCTAGAACGCTGGTCGCCAAGGTCATTTGATCCAATTGATATGCCCGAAGCAGACTTGATGTGTATGCTTGAAGCCGCGCGATGGGCTCCGTCGGCTTTCAATATTCAGCCATGGCGGTTTCTCTATTCACTTCGCGAAGATGCGTATTGGTCAACCTATCTAGATACACTGGATGCCTTTAATCGCAGTTGGGCCAGCCAGGCTTCGGCCCTGGTCGCGGTTCTCTCCGACACAACCATGCCTAACGATCACCAAGTCCCGCAAGCCCCTTTGCGCAGTCATGGTCTGGATACCGGTGCAGCTTGGGCACATTTGGCCTTACAGGCAACGTCGCTTGGATATCAGGCGCACGCCATGGCCGGAATCGATTTGGCGCGCGCACGCGAATCCCTCAATGTGCCGGACAATTTCTGCATCCAAATCATCATTGCTATTGGCAAGCAAGCCGACCCGGCACGCTTGCCCGAAGATTTACGCAAACGCGAAATGCCGAGCGATCGATTGCCCCTGGAGAAAATCGCATTTGCGGGGGGTTTTCCACAGTGAGTGCGCAACTCAAGAGCCTGAACACAGACCCGCGTATTGCGCGCGCCCATGTCTTGATGCTGATGACAACTGTTCTCGTTGCGACGTCCTTCCCCGTGGGGGCTGCCATCACCAACAGTCTTGATACATTGGTTCTGACCTTCTTACGGTTCACCCTGGCGGCGGTTCTGTTCGCCCCCATCGTCGGCTGGCGATATGGGTTGCGCGTTCCAAGCTTTCGAGACGTCTTGCGGTACGCGCTCTTAAGTGGATGCCTTGTGGCATTTTTTTGGGGCATGTTTACGGCCCTGCGCTACACGTCGGTCCTTAACACCGCGACAATATATGCCATGACCCCCCTTATCACGGCGCTGATCTCTGCCGTCGTGATGAAGGAAAGGGTCGGCACAGCTTCGCGCATCGCGCTCCCCATCGGCATGTGCGGTGCGGTCTGGGTGATTTTTCGCGGTGAACTGGATTCATTTTTGACGTTGAAGTTAGGCATCGGGGATGCAATTTTCTTCGCGGCAACGATCGCGATGAGTTTCTATGGGCCGTTGGTCAAACGTCTGCACCGGGGTGAACCGATGGCGCAAATGACGTTTTGGACTTTGGTGACAGGCGCGGTTTGGCTTTTGCTGTTGGCAGCCCCAAGGTTTTCCAGCGTTCAATGGACGGCTGTTCCGACAGAGGTCTATGTCGGAATCGTCTATCTGGCGGTCTTCTCGACATTGATTACGTTTTTCGCCATCCAGTGGTGCGCCACCGTCATTGGGCCGACCAAGATGATTTCTTATATCTACCTCAATCCAATCTTGGTTATCTTTATGGCCATGGCGCTGGGTGACGTTTCTCCTCCCCTCTCAACGTACCCCGGCTTTGCTTTCATCCTCACAGCCTTATATGTCCTGCAACGTGATTGAGGTTAGGGTCTTGGACACATCATTTTTGCATTCGGACTTGTGAAGTGAAATACTTAAAGTCGGTTCAAATTGACGGGACTAAAGAATGGGTTATATGCGGGTGTTCGTGGTTTCTGGCTTGATGGTGTTTGGCGCTGCTTCGGCGCTGGCCGAAGACTGCCCTGCGTGCGCAAACCTTGATGGGTTCGTTGCATCGGATCAAATTGATAATGATATCCGCAGGATGGTGGGCAAATACAAAGGCGGGGGCGGGACTAAAAATGTTGCGGTCCAACAGGCCCGTGGGGTCATTGAAACGGGCCTACAGCCCGCCTTTATCGATGGTGCCAACTGTCCCGAAATCGACAGCGAGCAGTGGGCGATTGATTACAGCTATAAACGCGGCAAAGCGGCATTGCACAAAGGCATCGACATTCCCCAGCCTCGGGGCACGCCGATCCGCGCGATTTCGGACGGCACGGTGGTCGGCACGTTTATGAACGATGGCAATAAAAAAGGCATCGAAATTATGTTGCGTCATACCCCAGACCAAACAGGGCTGAGTTTTTGGACCTATTCCCAATACACCCACCTGCGTGAAATGAGCCCGTTGGCCGTGGGCACGGTGGTCAAAATGGGCGCTGAAATTGGCAAAACCAGCAACACCGGAGCCAGGGGTAAACGCGTTCGCCGTGATGCTCTGCACTTTGCGGTTCTCTATAGCCGCCAAGCCGAATGGTCTCATGATGGCAAGGTGGTAACGCCGATCGATAGCTATTTCATGGATCCCAACGCGTTTTACCGCCTTACGGAACCTTATGATTCCCCCTCACTGTTGGCATTGCCCGAGGATCAGAAAGAAGTTGCGGTGCCGTATATGAAGCCAGACGGCACGTTCGTTCCCGCCACCACCCAACGCATTTGGCCGTATCATTGTTCGTGAAAGCCGACATTAATACGTCTATGACCCCTTTTGAATGGGGCCTGTTGATTGTCCTTTCACTTTTGTGGGGGGGATCGTTCTTTTTTAATGGCGTGGCGGTGAAGGAGCTTCCCACCTTTACCGTGGTGGTCAGCCGGGTGATGCTGGCGGCCCTGGTCTTGGTTAGTGTGATGAAAATCATGGGCCACAAGATGCCCATGGACCGCAAAACGTGGACGGTCTTTTTGATCATGGGGGTGTTAAACAACGTTTTGCCCTTTTCCCTGATTGTTTGGGGGCAAAGTCATATTGCGTCCGGTGTGGCGTCCATCTTAAATGCCACAACACCGCTGTTTACGGTGATGGTGGCCCATGGTTTTACGCTTGATGAAAAGATGACTCCGGGGCGCGTTTTTGGCGTTGTTTTGGGCCTTTTCGGCGTTGGCGTTATGATGGGCGGCGATCTTGTGTCGGCGATGAGCACCAACGTTGTGGCACAGCTGGCGTGCCTTGGGGCGGCTTTGTCGTATGCCTTCGCCGGGGTTTACGGACGGCGTTTTCGTACGCTTAAGATCGCGCCTATGGCCGCTGCGACGGGGCAAGTCATTGCGTCTAGCTTCGTGTTGGTGCCGATGATGATGATCGTTGATCAACCGTGGACCTTGCCCATGCCAAGCATAGAGACCTTTGGGGCGCTGATTGGTATTGCCGTCCTGTCGACGGCGTTGGCGTATATTATATATTTTCGGATTTTACAAACGGCGGGGGCGACCAACATTTTGTTGGTGACGTTGTTGGTCCCCGTTAGCGCCATTGGGTTGGGTGTTATGGTTCTTGATGAGGTTTTGGCGATGGACCACATGTTGGGAATGGCGCTCATTGGTTCCGGGCTTTTGGCCATTGATGGACGCCTGTGGAAACGGATGCGGCGCTCTGCCCACTAAAAAACCCTGCGCCATTGCTGGAGCAGGGTTTTTGGGAATCGAAATTCCGATGGCGTGTGAACTTAAAGGTTTCTAGAAACCTTCGCGTTCCAGGCGCTTGCGCTCCATTTTACGAGCGCGCGAAACGGCCTCGGCCTTTTCGCGTGCGCGTTTCTCAGAGGGCTTTTCGAAGTGTTTGCGAATTTTCAGCTCGCGGAAAATACCTTCCCGCTGCATCTTTTTCTTCAACACTTTAAGCGCCTGATCAACGTTGTTATCTCTGACGACAACTTGCACGTTAATCACATCCTTTCAAGTTAGAGTTTATGCCAAGAAGACTTGCCTCTCAGCGAATTCCGTCCCACATTAGGAAAGAACGAAGGCGTGTTGTATCACAAGGAATTGTTTAAGGGAAGGTATTGCCTTCCCTTGCCCCTTAGATGCCGGGCACCACGCGCATGCGTGTTCTTAAAACAAACTCCGATCCCAGCTCTTTGCTGGGTGAGGCAAGGCCAAGGGCCGCCACGCGCATGCGTGTTCTTAAAACAAAAAGATGGAATTTTTTTATAATATGGCCCTTCTAAAAATCGCCCGCATGGGGAATCCGGTGCTGTCACAGGTTGCCGCGCCCATAGAAGACCCAACGGCCCCCGAAGTGGCCCAGTTGGTGGCAGATATGATTGAGACCATGGATGATGCCAATGGCACCGGATTGGCGGCGCCGCAGGTCCATGTTTCTAAGCGCATCGTGGTGTTTTATGTTGATGAAGGCCGTGATGAACGGGAAGGCGGCGCGGGGGCAGGGGTGCCTTTGACGGTGCTGATCAATCCTGAAATCGAACCGCTGTCACAAGAAAAAGACACGGGCTGGGAAGGCTGTTTGTCGATTCCAGCTATGATGGGCGAAGTCCCACGCTTTACGCACATTCGCTATTGGGCGTATGATCTAGGTGGAAACCGATTTGAGCGCGAGGCCCATGGCTTTCATGCCCGGGTGGTGCAACATGAATGTGACCATTTGGATGGACGTTTGTATCCGGAGCGGATTGAAGATATGCAAACCTTTGGCTTTAGCGACGAATTGATGCGCAGAGCCAATTTAGCCCCCAATTTAGACGACGAGTGAGTGAGATTTCTATGAGCCCCAAACCCAGCCGCGAAGATAAAAAAGATGCTATCGTTTTGGCGACTTCGCCCCACGTTGCTTTTGACGGATGGGGCGATGAGGCTTTGGCCCAAGGGGCTGTGGATGCGGGCTTTGACGCGAATACGGCGAAGCGCATGTTTCCGGGGGGCGCGGTTGAGGCCATCGCCCATTTTGCGACGATTTCAGATCGGGCCATGATGGCGGCCATGGAAGCGGCTGATATTGACACCATGCGAGTTCGGGACCGGGTGATTTTTGGCGTCCGCGCCAGGTTAGAGTTTTTAGCCCCGCATAAGGAAGCCGTCCGGCGTGGCCTTGGCATTTTAATGCTGCCCACGCACGCGCTTTTGATGGCGAAAATCACCCACACCACGGTCGATCATATTTGGCATTTGGCGGGGGACCGTTCGGCGGATTTTAATTATTATACCAAACGCACGCTTTTGGGCGGCGTTTATGCGGCCACCGTGCTGTATTGGCTGGACGATCACAGCGAAAACCATCAAGATACGTGGGACTTTTTGGCGCGGCGCATTGACGATGTCTTGAAAATTCCACCGTTCAAAGCCAAAGTCGAACGGGCCGTTGAAGGATTTCTTAAAACGTGTCTGGTAAACTCTAAATGTGACGCCTAGGAAATCGATCCGCTGGCGACACCAAAAAAACAGCTAAATATCTGGGGCGAAAAGCGAAAAAGGAGAATAACATGAGTTTTCAGCCCGGCGGCTTTTGCCCCCCAGAACCCACCAAAACCATCCATTCCATTGGCGCGCTTAAGGGCACCAGCCTTGCAGACCACTTTGTTAGCTGTACCAAATTGGGCCGTTATCTGACCTTTCAAGGCAATGGTCGGTTTTTGATTTCCGACGATTTTCATTCGACCAAAGTCCGCATTCCCAAAGAGGCGCAAGCCTTTGCCGCGATGTTTTCGCGCGATGAACTGGTCGGGCGCGCTGCCATCATGCCCTTGGCGCAACGCGCCGCCAGCCTTGACGACGTGCGCCGCGAAGCGTTTGAAGAACTGTTCGAGCTGATTGAAAAACAAACCCTAAGCCCCCGCGTGCGGGAAGGGGCGGCGCAGATTTTGCAGTCGGGCTTTCGCGAATCTAGAATTCGCGAACTGGAAGCCATGTTGGGCGATGACTTAAATCCGGCCCGCAAACGGTATCGGGCTTTTTTGGCCACCGTGCGCTTGATGATCGAACAAAAAGTTTCGCCAGGCACCTTTATTGATGATTTCGTTGATTTCACGTCCACCGTGGCGGGACGTTTGGATTTTGGCATTTATAGTTTCTGTTTAGATCGCATATATGCCACGCCGATGATCCCCCATCAGGTGAAAAAAATGGTGACCATCGAAGTGCTTAAATTCCCACCCATGGTGCGCCGCGAATTGCTGTCCAATGCGCTGGCCAGCATCGCCGTTGATAACACCACCAAGGCTTTCGTCCGTCATGCTGTATCGTTGCACTTGGACAAAAACCAAGCGGTTGAAATTGAACTTCTTGAAGCCGTAAAGTGTCGTCGCATCTCGCCCCAAGACATCGAAGCCTCGCTGAACCGCGCCACCACCCAAGCGGCCTACAGTGGACAGACGGGACGGGCTTAAAAGGGGAGGGCTGTATACGTAACGGTCACCGTAACCCTTTTTTTTGCGTTTTTAGATGAGATTTTGTTACAACCCATTGAGAGTTCTCAAAAAGATTTCTTTTCATACTTCAAACACTCCCCTTTAAAGTTATCTTATGGACAAACAAAACATTTTTTTTGTTCAGATTAGTGTTTTCCAGCTCCATAGCCTTTCATTTTAAGGCTATCACAGTTAGCATAGATTTCGGAACCATAACGCATGGTTCTGGGGCTTAGTAACCCCGACACAAGCGGTCTGCACTGACCGTGATAAGTGCCCTTGACCTTTTAGATCGGGGAGCTTGGGCTATGTCCAGGCCTCCGGCTAAAAACCCAAGGGTCGTCTTGTGTCGGCTTACTAACTCCCCGATCTAGGGATCAAGTGAATGTCAGTTTGCGGTGGGCACACCGCAGGCTATGGCTTCATCAGAGGGGGAGTTATGGGAGTACTTGCATTTGTTGCGGTTCTAACCGCTTGGGCTGTTGCCTTTTTGCTAGCGAAAAAATGGCAAAAAGGCCTTCTTGCATTCGCGGCCGCATTTGCTGGGATGGTTGCCACTTGGATAATAACAATCGGAATAGCAATTTTAATTAGCACTTTAAACGAGGAAGTTTTTCCAGTTGATGATGCTCTCCTAAGGGCTATAGGAATTTCTGCATGGTCATTTTTGATATCTCCCGTAGCCGCCTTTTCGGGATGGCGAAAGGGAAAGGCTCAGAGTGTAAATGAAGAAGATAATTGATGTTGGAGTATTAGTTTTTTACGTTGCTCATGTCCTTATAAGACGAGGATTAGCTTATGGGGTGGTTTTAATTCTGCTTTTTGGTCCCCCATTTTTTCTTTCAAATGTTGTAAGTGATGTTGTCCCATTTGATTGGAATTACCTTTTCCAGGCTATATTTATAGTGCTGTTTGTTGCGTGGCTTGTGTTAATTCGTGTGTCTCCTATTGAAGGAATTGGCGATAAAATTTTCTCACGTATTCTTCATCCTGACGATTGGAATGGGAGCGGTTGGGGAGGGTAATACCCCCAATTTTTAGCGGTACAAATGAGTAGCAGTTACGGTGACAGTTTACTTTACTTTTCCTGCCGCCCTCGCGCCTCTGGTCCAGGAGTTATGGTGGGCTTAAGAGTAAAGTAAACTGTCACCGTAACCTAAATCAGACTTGCCCAAAAGTGCATTCGTATCTTTTTAGATTTACTGATTCAATGGAACCCTTATAGTATAATTTAACCTTTAATTGTGCAGAGCATTGAAAATGATAAGGCTTCTAAAAAGCGTAAGTGTGTTGGTTGTTAGCTCGATATTTGTGTTGGGGACGTCTTCTAAGGCACAAGACACGCAATCAAATGACATTAACACCCAAGACAGAGATGTCTTGTGGTTTGATCAATCCTTTAAAATCATGACCTGCGATTTAAAGACAACGGATAGCAAATGCATTGGCGATCCGAAATCGCCGTTGTGTGTTGTTGAAACCTTGTTGGCCTCGGGTAATTATGAAGGCGATGAATTACTGCGCATTGCAAGTGGTGAAATTCCCGGCCCTCCCACAAAACTAAAGGCCTTACCTTATTGCGGAGGACGAGAAGGATACAGAGTCGTTGCTATACGGCATTTTATGCTATCGATCGACATTCCGCACCCAAACAAAAACGTTTTGGGCATACGAAAGGGCGATGTCGCTATGACTTTGCAAGTCTCTCCCGGATGTAAGGACAGTATATGTCCGCCACCGGACTTTTCGGACAATCTCAGTTATATTCTCCGCAAGGGGCAATTTGGCTGGTATCGCATTTACGGAGATAACCGCAACGATCTTACAGATCGGAATGAGCTTCTATGGAATTGCCCTGGCTGGCCGAAAGGCTGGACAGAACCCGGGCCTATGCCCGAATACTGCCCAGACCCACCGAAATAAATTACTGTCGTGTTCCATAATACTGGGCACGCATTTTATCCCCTGTATGACCCCCAAGCTTTTCTTGTGCATATTTCCAACGTTCTTCGGCTAGAACCTTGTAAAATTTGTCCCGCATTTTTGGGTCATTGGTCAAAGTAATATAGGCACCAAGTGTTTCTTTACCGAATTTTTTGTCGGGATTTACGATGCCCGGCTTAACTCTATTCGCTGCATCTTGAATCGATTTTGCCGCACCGTTTTGCCCTTGCCTAAATAGGGAATCGGCCAGTGTCTGAGAAGCGTGGCTGTCGGGAAGTGAATTGAGGGCATTTGAACCACCCACTGAATGGAGCTTTTCGTCGAAATATGCTTTGTACACTTTAGCGCGTTGATCAACATTGAGGGCGGAAGGCTCGGTTCCGAGTTCAATGCCGGAAATTTTGCCGCGCTTGATCATGTCATCCAATGTGCCTTGTGTGATGCCACTGGCTGCTGATCCTTCGGGGTCCTTTTTCATACCACCCTCTTGACCAAACACACCCATATAGGCCTCGCGTTCCCGTTCGCCCACACCAAGCTTGCCCGTAGAGTCGTGAAAATCTTTCCATTCTTTCTCACGGCCTTTGAAAAGCTCCGTTTTATTTTTTGGAATAGCAGGAGCCGCAGACTGTGAAGTCGTCTTCGCCTCACCTAGCTGCTGCCCTCCGTCCTGCGCCACACTGTTATCCGTACCCGCCGAGAGGGTCGTCGCACCTGAAGGGGCTTGAATTGTCAGCCCCACCTCCTGCGCCAACTTCGTCCCTGATCCAGGTTGCAGCTGATCCATCTGTTGGGTGAGATCACGGACTTCAGCTTGCGCCTGTGCACCCCCTGTTTTCAGGGCATCGTTAATGTGGGGTTTGATGGCGGAATAGTCGGTGGATTTTAGCAGCGCTTGGGCTGTTCTGGTGTTAGATGCGCTGGCTTCTGGGGTCAGGGCGGTTCCGAGGGGTTTTAGATTGTCCAATTGGTTGTTGTTGATGCCCGCCGTTCCGATTGGTTTGGCGTTGGCGTCTGATGTTGGGCCATTTTGCAGAAGATTCTGTATGACGCCCTGTTGTTGTTTGGCCTTGAAGTCGGCGATCACCGATTTCAGTTTTTCTTGATTGACGGGTTTGGGTTGGGCGGGTCGGGGTATGTTTAAGCCCTTTAAAGACGGTATGGGTTCGGGTTTTGGCGGGGCTGGCTGCGGTTTGGGTTGGGGTTTTTACCCATACCGAGGCCGTGGGAACTCATGCCCAGACCGTGCGATTGCATGCCCAGACCGTTCTCGCTCATGCCCCGACTTTGCGCTGGCTTGGTGGGTGTTGGCGTGCTCATTGAGGGTCTCGTGGCGGCTGGGGTCGATAAAGACGGTGTGGTGTTGGATTGCGCCGCTGCGCTCGGCTTAGCGTTATCCATCAGGCCTGCGCCCAAGGATTGTGAGGGCTTAAAGAGTTTGGCGTTTTGGGCGATGGTAGCCTTTTGGACGCTGGCGTGAAAAAGTTGCGAGAAATGGCGGATAGCCATGAAGTACTACCTTCTCAAACATAGTTTCATAAATTTCACGAAAATTGACTATGGACTGAGGGTTCTGTCTTCACTATCGTTTGTGAATGAGCACAAGGAAAAATAGAAATAACTTATGGGTTTTGTATTGCGTTGGCATCTTTATGCTATGCATAGGCGTGGTCAGTCCAGTTCAAAGCGAAGACAGAATAAATCTTTTGGCAGACGTTCCTCCACCTGATGAATGGCGATTTATCGGCCTAGAAGATGCAACATCCAAATGTATTGGTGATCCGAAAACACCCTTGTGTGCTGTAGAGACGGTTATCGCTTGTTTTGCGCGTATGGACATCAGTCTATGTCGGCGTGTTGGAATGACGGGAGAGATTTATTTGGGCGAGAAAGCCCGAGACGTGAATTACAAGGTTGTTGCCGCCAAAATTCTCACCGAAAAAGACATAACCAGAGAACTTGAATTCGTAGATTGGTGGAAACCCGGGTTTGTCGATTTCACGATTCTTGAGCCTGATTATGGAAAAAATATCTGCCATGCAGAAAGCTGTAATTACGGCTATACCGTGAACCTCGTCGATGATGAATGGCATTTTAAATCAGGAGCACAATGGGGGGCAGACTAGCCCCCTCTTGTTTTTTTTGAGTGCTTCACACCGTTTTGTTTCCATCATTGAGATTGCAAATTCGGCTTAATATCCTTAAACCCTCTCAACCCCGGTTTGTCATAAGCTTTGATGCGAGGATCCCGAATTTCCACATGCACATGGTTGGTCATGCCCTTCTTGCCCTTTGCAATATGTTGAGCCTGACCAATAATTGTTTTTCCTGCCTTTACACGAGCCCCTTTTTCAAGGCTTGGCGAAACGTAAAAATGGCGCACGGTATATCCATCTGGTGTTTCAATATCGACAATTGTAAATTTTCCATCAGTGTATGGGCTAGCCTTAACATTCACAACGGTTCCAGTTACGGATGACTTAATGTCTTCACCGGGTTTTGCGACAAAATCTGTGCCCTTGTGCGGGTAGTTCATATTCGTTTTTGAATCTGTCCGACGCACATTCCATGCACCGCCTTGTTTCGCTTTAGTATCTCCAGGTCTAATTTCGCCACTTTCCGTAGGGCTTTCAAATTGTGGAGGGTGTGCTTGTCGAACAGTTCCATCGTGAGTTTTAAACATTTGTGGTTCGCCATTCAGTATTTTGTTTAGTTCGTTTACAGAAATTGGTGGTGACTTCACAAGGTCAGGCTTGCGTGGCGGAAAGTCTGGATGATTTTGAAGCTTCAACCCCACCTCCTGCGCCAACTTCGTCCCTGTTCCGGGTTGTAGTTGATCCATCTGCTGGGCAAGGTCTTGCACTTCGGCTCTCGCCTGAGCACCGCCTGTTTTGAGGGCATCCGTGACATCACGTTTAAGCAGGCTGTGGTCCGTGGTCTTTGCTGAAGCCGCCGCTAATCTGGCGTTAGACGCGCTGGCTTCTGGAGTCAAGGCGGGGGCCGTTCCAAACGGCTTGGCGTTGGCATTTTGAGTGGGACCATTTTGCAGAAGATTCTGTATGCCGCCCTGTTGTTGTTTGGCCTTGAAGTCGGCGATCACCGATTTCAGTCTTTCTTGATTGACGGGTTTGGGTTGGGCGGGTTGGGGTATGTTTAAGCCCTTTAAAGACGGCATGGGTTCGGGTTTTGGCTGTGCTGGACGCGGTTTTGGTTGGGGCTTTTCGCCCATGCCGAGGCCGTGGGAGCTCATGCCCAGACCGTGCGATTGCATGCCGAGACCGTTTCCGACCACGCCCAAGTTTTGCTCTGTCCTCGCAGGTTTTGGCGTACTTAGCGCGGACCGCGCTTGAGTGGGAGCCGAAAGAGACGCGGTGTTGGATTGTGTCGCCTTGGTCGGCTTGAGGTTATCCGTCAGGCCTGCACCCACAGTTTCGGTGGGCTTGAATGCGCCGGACACCGTGTCGCCAAGCGTGTTGCCGACGGCTCCGCCGATGGTGCTGCCCAACAAATCGCCGAGGGGACCGCCTACTTTTTTGCCGATTTTGTTGGACACATAATCCCCCGCCATGCGGCTGGCCACGCCGCCCGCGAAATTGCCCACTTGATCGGAAAAGCCTTTGCCAAAGCTGCTGTCCAAATTCGAGCTGACAGAGTTGCCGATGTCGCTGAGGCCGCTGGAAAAGCTGTCGCCAAAGCTGCTCATGCTATCGCCGATGGAACTGAAACTGTCGGACATGCTGGTGCCGATGGAACTAAAACTATCGCTCAGCCCGCTGAAAAAATCGCCGAAAAAGAATTCTGGCAAGCCCGTGTCGGGATTGATCGAGCCGCCGTCGGTGACGTCGTTAAGCAGTTTGGCTTCGGCGGGGTTAATATGGGCCAAAATGGTGTCGCCATTGCGACCTTTGGCTTGCAGGTTTTGTGCCTGCGCTTTGATGGCGCAGGAAAAGTTTGGTCGCCACCACGTCTTCGGCGTTGGCGGCTGAATTTGCGGCGAGGGCTTGGTTGAGGTGTTTCATGAAACGCTCTCCAGTTTGCGGACGCACAAAATCCGCCCCTCAAAGCGTTGAGGGGCGGCGGCATCGTTTTAAAAATTGTGACGGTGAAGGTTGGACAAAAGAAAACCCGCTCTCAGATGAGAAGCGGGGGATGGTTTAGGCGCAAGTGTGCGCGTTCGTTGAGGTGTGTATGTCACATGGTTATGGAAATGTCAAGATAAAATTCCTTTTATAAGATCAAATGTCCATTTGTGACTTTATACGACGCCGCTGGCGGACATGGGATAGAGGGCATAGCTGACCCCGACACCCAACCACATAATGATAGAGGCCGTAAAGATGACCTTGAGAAGCCCGTAGCCGATCGGGATGCCTTCGTTTTTTAAGCGCACTTTCATGGCAACATACGTCAACAAACCCGCAAGGGCGAAGGTTGCTCCGTAGCCTATGAAGTACATGCTGTGAACGAGCGCATCTGACATAATTGTGTAGTCCTATTGGTCTATTAGTGTTTTGATATTAAACCAAAAGTATCACTCTCAGTCTTAACGCTGGCTTAATCCAAAGGCGTTCTAAAGCATGCGGGGTATGTGTGAAATGCATGGCTTGTGGCGGGGAAGTCGCGCAGTCAACCTTACGCGACCAAATTAACCAACGTCCCCCGCAGCAACGGTTCGTTGGCGTTTTGAGCCTCTTGGATGGCCTTGTGATAATCTTCAATCTTCAGGGCTTCTTGTTGGGCATTAAAGGCATCGCGGGCGCGTTCTTCGGCGGCGAGGCTGCGGGCTTGTTCGAGCCGCGTAAATTCATTGGTTTGGCGAATTTGTTCGTCTTGGCGGACTTGTTCGGCGCGTGCAGCATCTAAGTCTTCGTTAAGTTTGCGCGCACTCGCAGCCTGCTGTTGACGGCGGGCATACATCACGTCACGTTGTTGGTTTGCAATGATACGATGGGAAAGGTCAGCCATGACAACCTCCACTTCCTACCATTGAGTATACCGCAAAACGGCAAAATTGGCAATTTGGAGGGGGAGGGGCTTAGGCTAAGATGTCAACCACTGCGCCACGTTGGACGTTGTCGGCATCTCTGCGGGCGCTGGCAATCGCGTCTTGGCGATCTTGGTTAGAGCGCGCAAGTTCAGCGGAAGATTGAGCAATGCGGGCGCGTTCTTCGGCGACAAGGCCCCGGTTACTTTGCAGTTGGGTGGTGTCTCTGGCCTCAACCCGTTGGGCTTGTTTGGCGAGATTGGCTTCGCGTGCCGCAACTTGTGTCGCTTCTTTGGCTTGCTGGGCATCGTTAAGCTTGGCTTGGCGCGATTGGCCCTCGGTGGCCAATTGTTGGCTTTGGGCAGCATCAGCCTTTCCGGTCGGGCGAACAGCCGAACGGTCGGTGGGTAGATGATTTGAAACCGGCTGGCTCAAAGGTGTTTGGTTCGCAACGATGCCGACGATGATAGCCTCCATTTTCGATACGTCATTATAGAGGCAGCGTTCAGCGTTGAAAAGTGCTTTTAAATTGTTTGTTAACCATAGAAGGCCTTGCCGAAAAGCTTAAGGCGCATTACACACACCCCATGGCACCTCCTCTTATCAATCTTCAAGGCATTCATCTGACCTTTGGCGGCACCCCGGTTCTTGATGGCGCGGACTTTACCGTGTCGGCGGGCGATCGGTTGTGTTTGGTTGGCCGCAACGGATCGGGCAAATCGACGATGTTGAAAATCATCGCCGGACTGGTCGAAGCCGACGGCGGCGAACGGTTCGTTCAACCTGGTACTTCGGTGTGCTATTTGGCCCAGGAACCGGATTTAAGCGGTTTTGCCACGGTTTTGGATTATGTCGAAGATGGCCTCGCCCATGGCGACGATCATTCGCGCGCGTATTATCTGTTGGGACATCTGGGTTTAAACGGCACCGAAGACCCAACGACGTTGTCCGGGGGTGAGGTGCGCCGCGCCGCCTTGGCCCGGGTGCTGGCCCCCAACCCCGATGTGTTGTTGTTGGATGAACCGACCAACCACTTGGATTTGCCAGCCATTGAATGGTTGGAACGTGAATTGAAATCCATGCGTTCGGCGCTGGTGTTGATCAGCCATGATCGGACCTTTTTGGAAAACATTGGCCGCGCCACGGTGTGGATTTACCAAGGCACGACGCGGCGTATGGACCAAACCTTCCACGGCTTTGAAGATTGGCGCGATGAAACGTTGGAATTGATGGTGTTGGACCGTCACAAGTTGGACCGCAAAATCGTTAAAGAATTGCACTGGTTGAACCGGGGCGTCACCGGACGGCGCAAGCGCAACATGGGCCGTTTGCGGGCATTGAACGATTTGCGCAGCGAACGGCGCAACCAACAAGCCATGACCGGCACCGTGAAATTGGCGGTCACCGAAGGCCAGACCTCTGGCAAGTTGGTGGCCGAACTGGAACACGTTTGTAAATCTTATGGCGACCATGAAATTGTTAAAGACCTGTCGGTCCGCATTCAACGCGGCGATCGGTTGGGCATCATTGGTCCCAATGGCGCGGGCAAAACCACGCTGATTAAAATTCTCACCGGCATGTTAGAACCCGATTCCGGGTCCATTCGCCAAGGCACCAAGTTGGAAATGGTGACGTTGGATCAAAAACGCGAAAGCCTGGATTCCACTTGGACCCTTTCCGAAGCCCTGACCCAGGGCAGTGGCGACAGCGTGTTCGTGCAAGGGGAACCGAAACATGTGGTTGGTTACATGAAGGATTTTTTGTTTAGTCCGGAACAGAAAAACACGCCCATTTCGGCCCTGTCCGGCGGTGAACGCGGGCGTTTGATGTTGGCCCGCGCGTTGGCAAAACCGTCGAATTTGTTGGTGTTGGATGAACCCACCAATGATTTGGATTTAGAAACCTTGGACCTGCTGCAAGAAATGCTCGCGGACTATGCGGGCACCGTGTTGCTGGTGAGCCATGATCGTGACTTTTTGGACCGTGTGGCGACGTCGGTGTTGGCTTTTGAAGGCGATGCAACGTGGTCGGAATACCCTGGCGGCTATTCCGATATGGTCGACCAACGCGGACGCGGTGTGGACGAAAAAGTTAAGGCGCAGGTGGTGGGCAAAGGCAAAAAAACTGGCAAAGCCTCGGCGCCAAAAACGGCGGCGACCAAACTCAGCTACAAAGATAAGTTCGCCCTAGAAACCTTGCCCGGTGAAATGGATGCCTTGCAAAAAGACATCGAAGACCTGCAAGCGCAAATGTCCGAGGACGATCTCTATGCCAAGGACCCCGACGCCTTCAACGCTCTAATCGCCAAAATGGGCCATAAACAAAGCCTACGCGATCAGGCCGAAGAAAAGTGGCTGGAGTTGGAACTGTTGCGCGAAGAGATCGAGGGCGCGTAAGTTTTTCTCAAATCTTTTGCACCTGGGAGCCTCGCCATGATGATGCCCGCCAATGACTTCTTCCCTGGGACCCATTCGTGACCTTTACTTTCCCATGATGCGATTCTGCAAAAAGGACTTAAACGGCAGATCGGCGGAGAGAAGGTCGTCGAGGAACGCTTCGCACAACTGCGTATGAAGGCTAATGGACAGGTTTTGATCACCATCACCCAAAGCGACCATCATACTGTTGAGCAAATTGCTCAGTTTAGCGTGATAACCTTTGTGATTTTCGAGTTGATCGCTCCTGTGCTCTTCTAGCAATATATTTTCGTATTGAGCGTGTTTTCGTTCAATTGCGATCAGGTGAATAACGAGGCGCAAAGCTGAATCAAAATCGCTGTTGGAGAGACAATCTCCAATCTCGTTGATCATTGCGACCATTTGATCATGGACGCGGTCGATTTCCTGAATTTCGTATTTAAAAATATCTGCTAATACGAGTCTCATGAAACAATACCTCTATCATTCATCATTTATGTCTGTATGCATTCTACATTTCTAACTAATTATTATCTATGGATAACTTGAGGTTTTCCCGGTGACGGCGCACGCGAATTTTTAAAATTGTTTGCTATTTATTCGCCGCCGTTTGGTGGGACTAAATAAGACGGGCGCGTTGGAATGGCGTCACAGTGCATACCGACATCGGCAGACCGCCCATGACTGTGACCAATCGTCCACTTTATAAATTTAGGTGCTCGCCTATCCCCCCCTGCAAAGTTGAACGCTGCAGGGGGGGGAAGATCGAGTTTTTTTCAAAAAAGTCACACAATTGCCTTTACAAGGGTATACTATAGGCGTAAATGAGAATGGTTCGCAACAACTGCGGCTCTCGTTTTTGGGTTTAAGGCCTCGGTGAGGATAAAATCAAGGGCGGCACGTTGTCAGCGGATAAAATTCAGGAAGATAACGGCAAGTAAGTTGTTATCGTTAAACAAAGAACGTTAAGGATACCGGCATGATTGCGGCAATGGTTATTGTTTTTCGGGAAGTTCTCGAAGCTTCTTTGATTATCGGCATTGTGTTATCGGCCACACGTGGGTTGCCTATGGTCAATCGATGGGTGTCTGCGGGTGTTCTTGCGGGTTTAATCGGGTCTGTGGTTGTGGCGCGGTTTGCGGGCGTCATTTCGGATGCTTTTACGGGACATGGCGAAGACCTGTTTAATGCAATCGTGTTGTTGATCGCGGTGACCATGCTGACGTGGCACAATGTTTGGATGTCGACACAAGGTCGCCGGATGATCGCCGAATTAAAATCGGTTGGCGAGTCGGTGCGCAGCGGTGGTCAGCCGCTTTACGCGCTTTCGATCGTGGTTGGTCTGGGCGTGTTGCGTGAAGGCTCTGAAGCGGTTCTTTTTATCTACGGTTTAGCGATTTCAGATGGTGGATTTGCAGATGCGATTTTGGGCGGTGCTGCCGGATTGGTGGTTGGTGCGCTGGTCGGGACCGTGCTCTATTTTGGCTTGGTGCGCATTCCAACCCGTCACTTATTTAACGTCACAAGCTGGTTGATCACGTTGTTAGCGGCGGGTATGGCGGCTCAAGCCATGAGTTATCTGGCGGCTGCAGGGTTCTTCAGCCTTGGCGACACGTTATGGGATAGTTCTTTCTTGCTCAGCCAAAAAAGTATTCCTGGCAAGATTCTCCATACTTTGGTGGGGTATATGGATCGGCCCACAGTCGTCCAAATGATCGCTTATATTGGCACCATAACCATGATCACTTTCGCGACGCGCTGGGCTTCAGCCCGCGAATGTAAGGCGGCGTAGACGCTTCTCAATGCCTAGGCTTAGCGTTTAAATCCAGCCCTTAGGCTGTGATCCTTTTGGATACAGTCGATTCACATGGCCCATTTTGCGTCCCGCCCGGGCTTCGGATTTACCGTACAAGTGCAGCTTGTTATCTGGGTTGCTCAGGATCTCGGCCCACGGATCAACATCATGACCGATGAGGTTTTTCATCACGGCGTCAGAGTGGCGCTGGGGGGTGCCCAGTGGTAAGCCCGTCACGGCGCGTACGAACTGTTCATATTGGCTGGTGACACAACCGTCTTGGGTCCAGTGACCCGAATTGTGGGGGCGCGGGGCCATTTCATTCATCAATAGGTGACCGTCTTGGGTGATGAACAGCTCGACGGCTAACAAGCCCACCAAATCCATGGCCTCGGCCAATTGCTGGCCAATGGCCCGGGCGCTATCGGCCAAGTCTTCGGCAATGTCGGCGGGGGCGATGGTGACGTCTAAAATACCGTCCTTGTGCCGGTTTTCAACCACATCATAACTGGCCATTGCACCCGAAGGCCGCCGCGCGGTGATCACCGAGACTTCTTTCGTAAAATTGACGAAGCCTTCCAAAATGCCGACCTTGTCGCCCAGTTCGGCCCAGGCTGTGGCGGGGTCAGTGTCGGCATAAATGCGCACCTGACCTTTGCCGTCATAGCCCAAGGTGGTGGTTTTTAAAATGGATGGGGCACCGATCTCAGCCATGGCAGAGGCCAGCTCGGTGGCATTGGTGACGGTTTTCCACGGCGCAGTGTCAATACCAAGTGAGGCGGCAAAAGTCTTTTCCTTCACCCGGTCTTGGGAAATGGCCAAGCAGTTCCAACACGGACGCACGGGCGCATAGGCGCTCAACTTTTGTACGGTGGCGGCGGGGATGTTTTCAAATTCAAACGTGATCACGTCAACGCCTTGGCCAAAGGCCCTGATGGCCTCGTCATCGTCATAGGCGGCAACAATGGCTTGTTCACAGACGTGTTCGGCGGGACTGTTGGTTTCGGGCGTGAAGACGTGCACGCGGTAGCCCAGTTCGGCGGCGGCGACGGCGGTCATGCGACCCAACTGGCCACCACCGACGATGCCAATGACCGACCCAGGTGCAATAGGGGATGCGTTATCTGTGCTCATTTAATCGGTAGGCTCTTCGGCGACGTTGGCGGTTTGTTGAGATCGCCAATCGTCTAAGGCGGTGGCAACGGCAGTGTCTGTTAAGGCGATGAGAGACCCGGCAAACAAGCTCGCGTTGATGGCCCCAGGAACGCCGATGGCGAAGGTGGCGACGGGAATGCCACCGGGCATTTGCACGATGGACAGAAGAGAATCCATGCCTTTTAAAGATTTGCTTTCAATGGGCACGCCCAACACCGGAAGTGTTGTCATCGAAGCCACCATACCCGGCAAATGCGCCGCCCCACCGGCCCCCGCGATAATTGCTTTTAGGCCACGGTCCTTGGCGGATTTAGCATAAGCGACCAGACGGTCCGGAGTGCGGTGTGCCGATACGATTTTGGTTTCAAACGCGACCCCAAGCTTGGTCAGGGTATCCGCCGCATTTTTCATGGTTTGCCAATCGGATTGGCTGCCCATGATGATGCCAATGAGGGGGGCGGGGACGGTCATTTCGGTTGCTCCTGCGGTGGGCGCAATGGCCCTTAAGAAAGCGGGTGATTATAGGCATCGCGGTGGTGATAGCAAGCCTTGGTGGTTTTATGGTAGATTAATACTAGAATCTAATGGATCGGCAATGGGAGACACTTATGGTCGATGAAGCGTTGGGCTCAACGGTACCGGTCGGGTCGGTAAGGCCCGGTCGCAATCGCTTGGCCGATGAAGATCGCGCAATGTTGGAAGAACGCCGTCGCCGTCATGGCGGTGGCGAAGGACACCAGGGTCAAGGCGGCGGTGAGGCTGAGGACGCTCACGGTCATCATGAGGCCTTTCAAGACGATATTTCTGTGTTTGGCATTCCCAAAGAAGAAATGACGCCAGCGGTACGCAAAGCCATTACGTTGTTGTTGGAACAAATCAACGATCTACGTGCGGAATTGATCAGTGCTCATGGTCACGAAGCCTATCTTGAAGAACAAGCCGAAAAAGATCGCTTGTTGCACGTCATGCGCCGTCGGGCCTTTGTGGCGCGGTTAAGTTTGGCGGCGAGAAGGGTTGAAGAAGAGCACGTCCAGTTTTGCGTTCTTTATATCGCGATTGACAATGCCGTGGCCGTGCAAAAAGAATCGGGTCACGGCGCCCTTGAAAGTATGATGGTTCACAGCGCCGATGTTTTGCGCGAAAGGTTGCAGGCTGGCGATGTGATCGGCAGCTTGGAACATTATGACTTTGGTATCATCATGCCGGGCACGGCCCCCGTCGAGGCGGCCCGCAAAGGCCATGAATTGGTCGCTGATATGGCGGCAAAGTCTTTCGTTTGGCAAGGGCAAGAGATCAGCATTCAGGCTCAGTTTGGCCTAACCGAAATTGCCCCAGGCGATAGCAGTGATGAAATTATTGAGCGCGCGCGGCGGGTTATGACCAAGGAATAAGAAAAACCGTTAGGCGTTTTTTTCCAAAGCTCGCTCAAGAAAGTCCAAACGATCTTGTCCCCAAAACAATTCCCCCTTGTAGACGTAGCTTGGGTAGCCAAACACACCTGCGGCGATGGCGGCTTGCGTTTCGTCTTTGACGGCTTGTGCATAGGCGTTCGTTTGGGATTTGGCGATCAGAGCGGGGCCATCTAGGTCGACACGATTGGCAATTTCCATCAAAGTTTTCAAATCACTGACATCGCGGTCTTCTTTCCAAACGGCCCGTAAAAGGGCAGAGGTCAACGCGCCAGGGTCTTCACAGGCGAGAACCATTTGGGAAGCAATCGTTTCGGGCACAGGGAAATATTTAGGTTCGAGCTGAATTTCGATCCCCAAATAGTCACGCCAACGCTTTAATTCCGTTATGCGGTAATCTTTCCGATGTTGAGCGCGGTCATTTAACAACAGACCACCTGTGGCGGGGAAGAGGTCAGGTGAAAGTAAGGGGTGATAGCGCACAGACACGTTGTGTGTGTCCACCAAGCTTTGAAAGCGCTCACGGCCAATATAAGACCATGATGAGGACACACTGAAATAATAGTCGATGATGTTGGATGAAAGGGGCAAGTTGTGTTTCCTCGGGAATCTTTAAGCGATAATGTTGGGGATTGAGCCACTTTCTAACTTGGCAATTTGATCCTTTAGGCCCAATTTTCGCTTTTTCAGTCGTTGGATTTGCAAACGGTCAGGCGCTCCATCCATCAACAGACGTTGGATCACATCATCTAAATCCCGGTGCTCGAGGCGCAAGGATTCTAAGCGGCTATGGTTGTCTTGATCTTTGGTCATTGCGGGTCCGTATTCGTTGATTGAACAGTCTACACCTCTGTGCCCTGAAATGCCAAAGCCACTTTTCTCATCAAATGAATCAAGAACATTTTGCACCTTGCGTACAAGGTGCTGATTTTTTTGAAGGTTTGCGAAGGCCTTGATTTTGCCACATACAAGCGTAAGATTGTTGCGTGAATGTATGTAAAAACATGGGAGATATTACAATGGGTCTTGAGAACAGAATCGATGCTTTAAAAAACCGCCATCACGAACTGGATGCGGCCATCGAACTGGAGACAACACGAGCCTGTCCCGACGAACATGAACTTCACGCCCTTAAAAAGGAAAAACTTCGAATAAAAGATGAAATAACGGCCATTGCCTAGCTGCTCTTTCTCGGCGCGGACAAGGTAAAGGCAATCTATGAACCGGCTCTCCTGTGGGAGAGCCGGTTTTGTTATATTATGACGCATATTATGGCGATTTTCATATGAATCTCAGGGTCTTGTGTGGTATGATGCGCTAGGGACTACGAACAATAAGGAGGTCCGTCATGCAAGCCATATCTTCTGAAAAAGTGCACTTCATTATCGTTAAGGCGCGTGAATTTGACGCGAAAAATGCGCTCGTGTTTCAAGATCTTAGCGGCGCCCCTACGGACGATGACGGCCTTAAAGATCACACCGCCCCCCCCGAGGACCCCGTCTATGATGAACTTATGGACCTGCTAGGCTCGCTCAGTGACGATGAGCTGATTGAACTCCATGCGATGGTCATGTTGGGGCGTGGTGATGTGGATATGGACGCTTGGGCCGATGCGGTGCAAACAGCCACAGACGATTTAGATGAAAACCTGCCTCATCGGTTGCTGCAAATACCGCAAATTAGCGATTATTTGGCAGACGGACTCAGCCAGTTTGGCCACAACGTCGTTCAATAAAACGTGATGAGCACATAAACAAAAGGGGCCTCCTGCTTAAGGAGGCCCCTTTTGTTTTAAGGTGGGGGCTTTAAGGACAGCCCAGCTAAAGAAGACTAAGCCTTGTCAGCACTGCTGTCATGAGAGCCAAACACAGATTCAACGGTGTGTTTGGTTTCTGGGTCTGGCGTTGACGGGGCTTCTGTTGAGGGCGCTTCTGGCTTCGGAGCCGCAACGGAGCTTATCTGTTTTGGAGCATGGGTCGTTCCGGCCTTGGCCCGAGCGATGGCAACCATTTTTTCCAAATCATCCTCAGAGCAAATGCCCAAGCCCACGGGGCTTTGTGGTTTGATCTTCGAAATGTTCCAGTGAGACCGTTCGCGGATGGTTTTAATGGTCGGCTTGGTGGTGCCGATCAAACGCGAAATTTGTGGGTCGGTCATTTCTGGGTGATGCTTTAAAATCCACGCGATTGCATCGGGGCGATCTTGGCGCTTAGATACGGGCGTATAACGCGCCCCTTTGCCACGGGCTTTGGGTTCGGGCAAGGTCCCTTTGGACATCACCAACACAGCATTGGGGTCCGCTTGACAACGGTCAATTTCTTCTTGAGACAACACACCTGAGGCAACGGGGTCGGCACCTTGCATGCCGATGGCGACTTCGCCGTCGGCGATGGCTTGAACTTCAAGTTCATGCAGGCTGACAAATTCAGCGATCTGTTCAAAAGAAAGTCCGGTGTTTTCTACGAGCCACACGGTCGTCGCCTTGGGCATCAAAGGCTTCGCCATATTTGGTATCCTTATCCTAAAATGATGGCGGCACCCTAATGTAGAGTGCCGATCATCCTTCTTTTATGCCATATTTCCAGGCGGGTAAACCGCAGATACCCTAACTTGGAAAAGATTTTTTTTAAGGTTTTTAAATGTTTTAGAGATTGTCAGTCAATGAAGCCTAAAATCCAGCGCAGATACATGTACTTATCACCGCCGTGGTCCTATGCTGAAGCCCATAAAAATATAAGATCGTGAGACCAAAGGAGATGTCAAAATGGATATGGATGATCTAGAACCGTTGAAAACAAAACCCAAACTTAAAGATTTAGATGAACTGTCCATTGAAGCCATCGGTGATTATATTGACACGCTCAACGATGAGATTAAACGTGCCGAGGCCACGATACATGCAAAAAAATCGGCTCGCGCCGGCGCCGATGCCTTTTTCAAATCGTAAGGAAAAGTTGAGACGCATTCGGGCTTAACATATTTTTAAGGGTGTTTGCTGTAACCTATAAACGTCGGATATGTATGCACACAGCCTCCGACACCTCCCTGTTAAACTTGCGTCACCTTATTTAAGGTGGCGCTTTTTTTGCAATTGTCGGCTTGACCAATTCGGGGGGCGTGATAATGTCTTGCCATAATAAAGAAGGCGACGAGTTTAACAGGGCTCAGTTTGCAAAAAAGGGCTGCCACCTCAAATGAGGGGCAGCCCTTTTTTATGCGTGTATCCTTTGATCGCCAGCGTTCCAGTTTCATTTTGGATCTTAGGGTTTGTTCTGGTTCTCATAGGCCTGTGCCACCTGTGCCTGCATGGGCTGGGGCTGGGCGGGTTGGGTTTGGTGGGCGGTTATGGTGGAGGGCTGTTGAGCCGCCGCAGGGGCGGCTTCTGTTGGTGTTGTTACCTTCACAGTCTCAGCAGCAACAGGACTTGCCGCCGCCGTTGTTCCAGCGTCAACGGCTGGCACGGTCTGGTCTTGTTGCTCGGTTGGCGGTGGCGTGACCAAGGGTTGCCCAGAGGCCGTGGCATAGGTCTGTTCTAGGGCTGGTCGTTCGGCTAGAGCCGCCGCATTGACGGTGTTGATGTCGGTATTATCATCCCATACCAATTCTTGGAGGTAGGCCGGGCCGTTGATGCCCTTCAAATAGAACGGGCCACGGCGCACGAACCGCCACTGCCCACCCTGGGCCAAGCCATGGACGGTATCAGATACGAAAATTTGATCGGCCTGGGCTTTGTCAACGATGCGGGCAGCCATTTGCACGGTCACGCCGTACAAGTCTTGTTCTTCCATCACCACGCGTCCGGCATTGATGCCAATTTTAACCTTAAGCGGCAGCGCAGGGCCTTGCTCGTTGTGCATACGGATCATCATTTGCATTTGTTGGGTCGACAGTAGGCTGCTGGTGACGTCTTTAAACGAGGCCATGATGCCGTCGCCAGTGTGCTTGATTTCTTTACCGCCCGTTTTGGCCAACGCATCGCGCACCACGCGGTTATGGGCGCGCACAACTTCTTGTGCGGCCATGTTGCCTTTTTCGTGGGTCATTGCGGTGGAGCCGACGATGTCGGTAAACATCACCACCACTTCTTTTTCAGGATCTTCCTGGGCTTTGGGCTTGTTCCACTCATCTAGAGAGGTTGCCAGCTCGTTGACGGCCTCTTTTTTGCCGCCCATGAAGTCAGAAACGGAGCGCCGCCCGGATTGGAAAATTTCCATATAGCGGGCGTCTTGAAGAAGGTAATCCTCATAGCGTCTGGCAAAGGCATCCGCGTGCTCTTCTTTCAGGCCCATGGTTTGTAAGGCATCGGCGAGGATTAAGGTGGAGGTTTCCCCATCTAAATTCAACTCACCACCCATCGCTTCGACGGCCCCGGCCAGATAAAGGTTTAAACCGAAGCGGTTGTAGTTATCCATTTTTTTGCGTTCCGGGGGCAGCGCGCGCACGGCTTCACCAAAGAAGCCCATCAGCATGGCTTTGTGTTTTTGGGCCGCTGGAGAAAGCCTGGAAAAATCGTCTTCGGCTTCGTCTTTTTGCGTTTCGTCTTCGGGCTCAGGCTCTTCTTCTTGCGGCTGCTTTTCGGCGGTCGCCTCTTCTAAGGATTCGAGGGACTCAGTGGCGTCTTCTGCGGCTTTTCGTTCTTGTTCTATTTTTTCCCGTTTCACGCGGGCCATTTCTTTTTTGGCCACCTCTTCATCGGAAGCGTTTAGCTTTTGCTTTGGCCGTTTTGCTTTCTTTTTCTTACGCTTTTTCTCAATTTCAAATTCAGGAACTTCCAATTCATCCCGGCCCATAAAGGCAACGAAGGAAACCGTGACGGCGATCAGAAAAACGATGATGGCCGTGCCGATGATGATGTTGGCGCGCAAGGTGCCTATGAGGTGGAAGTTACCGAGCCGAGTTGGAAGGAAAGCAGATATCAGGCCCGTCACAACAGCTGACAGGGCGATCGAAAAGAGCAACACCAACAGCATTTTGACGATAACGCCCAAGCCGGAAGATTTCTTTTTGGGGCCACCTTCGTCGTCGTCGTCCTCGTCCAAAGCAGCCATGCGGTTCGCGTTGGCGCGATTTTGATATTTTGAGTATTTGTTGCTGGGCGCCGCTTGCTGTTTGGATTTTTCGGGCGTGTGTTTATAGACAACGTTGGCTTTGTGCAGGCCCGTGCGGTCGTCGTACACGTCGCGCACAACTTTTATGCCCACAATGCCCGGCAACGATTCAAGCGTTTTGGCTTCTTCAATGGCGTCGTCATGTCCGTTTTGAGGGAATTGGGCATGGATACGCCACCGTCCTCCCTGCATAACTTGAACTTCGTAACTTTTTTGTCCCATAATGATCCAAAGCTGTTGCTAAGACTTTTGAAAGCCTGAACCTCGTCGTATTTCACGCATTATAGATTCATGATACTAAAGGAAATATGAAGCCCTGTGAACGTTTTCTATAGGCACCTGCTGGTGCGGAGCCCCAGGCCAATCCCGGTAATACACAACAAAAAGGCATCTGCATACGTGCAGACGCCCCCTTGATTGTGTTTCGCAAACGCTTCAAACTCAGTAATCTGGACCAGCCAGACTTAACCTTTAAGGCCGAAGCCACTGAAACGCTTGTTGAATTTCGCCAACTGACCGCCACTGTCCAACAGACGGTGTACACCGGTCCAAGCTGGATGGGTTAGGGGATCAATGTCGAGTTTCATGAGGTCACCTTCTTTGCCCCATGTGGAACGGGTCTCGTAGGTGCTCCCATCGGTCATTTCGACGGTGATCGTGTGGTACTCAGGGTGGATATCTTGTTTCATCTGTCGGCTCCAAAATAAGGTGCGTTTGTATACCTAAGCTAGGCCCAAGGCGCAAGGGCCTTGACTGATTTGTAGAGATTTATTTTGCACCCTTGCCCTAACGCTTGCAGGTGGGTAGACCTTAATCCTCATAAACGGAGAACGATTTCATGAACGCCAGCGAGTTTGAAGACAAAGCCGAGCACACCTTAGAAGACCTATTTGATGCCTTTGACGAGGCCATTGGGGATGTGGTTGAGGTTGATTTTGACAATTCGGTGCTGACCTTCGAGCTTCAAGATGGTCGCCAGTACGTGCTCAATAAACATGCCCCAAACCAAGAGCTCTGGATGAGTTCTCCAGTCAGTGGGGCCGCACACTTTGCCTATGATTCGGGTCAGGATAGCTGGAAATCAACACGCGGCGGTGAATCCCTGTGGACCATCCTGGGCGCAGAATTAAAACAGTTAACAGGCAAGAACGTAACCAAACCTTAGACCATGAAATTAGTCCATGGGGGCAGACGTGTCCTCTAGGCTGACGTCATCAAGGCTCGCATCGTCGGGGGCCTCTGACAGGGCTTTGGCTTTGGCAGCTTCGTTGTCTTTAAGCGATCTGAGAGCCAACACGGCCACCACCAACATCAGCACCGTACCCGCATAGTACGGCCATTCTTTGCCCAATTGTGCGAATAACACGCCCGCCCAAGCCGGCCCAACCACACGGGCCATGGTGGTGGCCGAACGGGCAACCCCCATCATTTGCCCTTGGTTGGTGGCTTCGGTGCGCAACGAAATAAGGCTGTTGAGGGCCGGGTTGATGACGCTAAAGCCATAAGCAATCACCACCATGGCCCCAAGCAGCCACGCCAACGATTCGGTGAACGGGATCATCGCCATGCCAATCGCCAGGGCCACAGCCCCTTGAACCAGCAAGTTGGCTTCGCCAAAGCGTTTGGTCAGGCGGCCAATCGCGCCCCCTTGGATGAGCGCAGCAATCACGCCGATAAAGGCGAATAGGTATCCATTTTGTTGAGGGCCCCACCCTAGTTTAAGCGACGACCACATGGCAAAGGTGGTTTCCATGCCGGAAAAGACAAAGGTCGCGAGAAAACTGAGCGCCACCAAAAGGCCAATGCCGGGGCGTCCCATGGCGTCTTTAAACTGCGTGATGCGGTTTTGTTTGGGCCTCGCGGCTAACTCAGCCCGCAGTTCAACGGATAGAGATTCTTTAAGCCGCACAATGGTCAGCACCAGGGCCACAAACGAGAGGCCCGCAGCGGCAAAGGCGGGGGTTTGATAATCGGCGTTGATCGGGTCTGGTCCCGCTAGAATGCCACCGATGGCGGGGCCAGCAATGAAGCCAAGGCCAAATGCGGCGCCAACAATTCCCATGCCTTTGGCCCGATTTTTTGGCGTTGTGATGTCGGCGATGTAGGCAAAGGCCGTGGCAATGTTGCCAGCCATCAAGCCCCCCACCAAACGGGCCGCAAACAACATCCATAAGGTGGTCGCAAAGCCCAGCCAGATATATGACAAAACAGCGCCAAAGAGGCTGGCAATCAGCACCGGACGGCGACCAATTTTATCGCTTAAACGCCCCCAAAAGGGTGCGGCGGCAAATTGCCCCAATGAATACGTAGCCATCATCAAAGCGACAATGAATGGGCTGGCATCAAAGTGCAGGCCGTAAAACGGGAGCAGGGGAATAATAATGCCAAAACCGACCAAGTCGATAAAGACGATAAGGAACAGGATGAGCATTCGAGAATTCTTTTCGTTTTATCCGAGTGTAGAACTGTGAGATTGGTATCTATATAGCGGCTGAAGGCGTGCGCGTCTAACGTTGAGTGAGTTTAAGTTCAATCCGCCGATTGCGATCAAGGGCGGCTTGTGTCTTGCCTTTGTCCAGGGGGCGTTGTTCGCCAAACCCAGCCGCCACCAAACGATTGGCGGGAACGCCTTTAGAAATCAGGTACTTAACCACAGAAATGGAACGAGCGGCGCTGAGTTCCCAGTTCGAGGCAAATTTTGGTGTCTGGATTGGTACCCGGTCGGTGTGTCCATCAACGCGCAACACCCAGTCGATGTCTTTGGGGATTTGCAGGGCTAAGACATTTAGGTTTTCAGCCAGGCTTCGCAATTGTTCAAAGGCGGAAACATTGATTTCGGCGGCCCCACTGGCAAACAGAACTTCCGATTGGAAGACAAATCGATCACCGACAATTTCAATGCCCGGCTGAGCCCCTAAAATTTGCACCAAGCGGCCAAAAAATTCCGAGCGATAACCAGACAGTTCCATGACCTTCGAGGCCAACGCTGCGTTGAGGCGCTTGCCCAGCGAGACAATTTGTACCCCTTGATTTTTGGCTTTCTTTTCCGCCGCCTCCAAAGCCCCGTTTAAGGTTGCGATTTGGTCTTTAAAGGCCGCCATTTGTTGATTTAACAAGGCCACTTCGGCCTTGGCGCTTTCGGACAGGTCTTGTTCTGCAAGTAAAGCTGTCGACTTGTCCTCAATTTGGGTCGCCAGTTTGCCAATGTCAGCTTCCAATTGGGCTTTTAAGGCTTCTAACTTGGTGACGTTGCTGGTCAGGTTGCTGATTTCACCTTGCAGTTGGTCGCCTTGGGCGATGGACGATTGAAGCTCGGTTGACAAGCGTTCGACGTCCCCGCGTAAAGATGAGTTTGCGGTTTTTTCCAGCGACAATAAATCGGCCATTTCGGCCATTTGTTTGTCGAGCTTTTGCAGCGCCGTTTCGCGGCCCGACAAGGCATCGCCTAAGAAAAATTGCGCTAAGATAAAGACCAGCAGCAAGAAGATGATGACCATCAAAAGCGACGCTAACGCATCAACAAACCCAGGCCAGATATCGGCGCGGTTGCGGTTGCGGCGAGACAGGGAGGCCATCGTGTTAGCCCTCGCCCCGTCCAGCGATGGTGCGGGCGAGTAGTTTGATTTCACTGCGCAATTGGCTAACCGTGTCTTCACGGCCGGTGCGCGTTTCTTCGACCATGCGCGATACCGCCAAATCGATGTTGCGAATGTGGCCACGGGTCGCGTCATCCATCGAGCTTGAACCGGATGTCATGCCGCCGCCATTGGCGATGGTTTCAAGGGCGGGTTTAAGTTCCATATGTGTTTCGGCAAGCGTTTTCATGATGACCTGTTCGGTGCGCATGAAATCGGTGATGGTGCTCATTTTGTCAGAGAGCTGGCCCAAAGATTCCGAAGTTAAAATACTGGTTTCTTCGCTGCGCCCCATGGTCCGTTGCAAATTTCCCAGACTTTCTGCCGTTTGTTCCAAAAGGGCTTCGACGTAGGCGGGGATTGTTTGTTCCCCTTCGGAACCAATAGCCCCCGTCGAAAGGCGGGCCTGACTGGACAGCCAATCTTCCAATTCGGTGTAAAAGCGATTTTGCGCCTGACCTGTTTGCAGATCCAAAAAGCCCAAGATCAAAGAACCAGCGAGGCCAAACAGGGAGCTGGAAAACGCGGTCCCCATGCCCCTAAGAGGCTTTTCGAGACCCGTTTTGAGGTCATCAAAAACCCCCCCAATATTGCCGCCGCCAACCTGGATATTGGAAATCACACTGCGGATGGAATCCAAGGTGTCCAAAAGTCCCCAAAAGGTTCCAAGCAGGCCTAAAAACACCAGCAGGCTGATGGTATAGCGAGAAATGTCACGTTGTTCATCCAAGCGCCCGGCAATGCCGTCAAGAACCGAGCGCAGAGCCATCGCGCTGAGTTTGATCTCGTCGCGATCGCCAACCATGGCGGCCAATGGCGACAACAAGCGGGCTTTGGGTTTAGACGCCGATCCGATGGGAACAGCGTGAGGATCATGACGGCCGTGGCTATCTAAAGAGCGTTTGCGAAAGTTTTCGATCCACGCCAATTCAGGGCTCAATTGCATGACTTGGCGGACATTGTAAAGCATGCCCAAAAAGAACACGCCTAAGATCAAACCATTCAAAGGGGCATTGGCCATAAAGGCGCTGGACAGAGGGCCGTATACGGCGACAACCGCCGTCACGACAATGGCGATAAACAGAGCCATACGGACCAAGAAACGCCGGGGGTTGGTCATCTGATGAGCTTCCATAGCTGACTACCTAAGGCCTTGTTTGTTTAAGCTCTTGATCAGCGTTCAACCACGGTGATGTCGACGCGTTCGGTTACTTCGTCGGAAGATTTATTGCCCAAGGCGCGAACGTCAATACGAGTTGAGCGCACACCGCTTTCGATCAGGTGCGAACGAACGGCCAAGGCTCTGGACAATGAGAGGCGGCGGGCCGCACTGGCAGACATATCTGCATTGCCAGCGTAGGCCAACAACTGTAACCGCAGACTTTCTTGGCCCTTAAGTTGATCGGATAGGGCTTTCAAAGCATCACGCGCATCTTGCGGTAATTTAGAGGAGTCCTGATCAAACACGATCCGCATGTTGTCGCCGTCACTCAAAGGTCCGGTTGATGGTGGCAAGGACGCAACGCCAGGCTGAGGCGTTTCTTTAAGGGGCAGGTCGACAACTACAGTGCTGCTGGTCGCAGCTGAATCCGCCGTCGGGGCCGCAGCCGCGACAGGAGGGGTTTCGGCTTGAGGGTGTTGTGGTTGAGATAAGGCCATTGGCGGCTGTGGAGGGGCAACCGGGGTGGTTTCAACTTTTACTTCTGGCGCCGCATCGACAACAGCTGGGGCTGGGGCCGGGGTTGGGGCTGGTGCGGCGACTTTAACCGGAGCCTGTTGTACGGGGGGCTCAACGGCGACGACCTTTGGTGCAGGCTTTGCTTCAACAACAGGCGCTTGGGCAACAGGGGCCGGCATAGGGGCCGGGCGAGGCGCTGGTGGGGCCACATGTTCGACCACGGCTTTTTCGCGCGCTTGGGTGACGGGCGTCAGAGGAGCGTCTTCAACAATACTTTGGTCAGGTGCGGTTTGAACGGTAATTAACGGCTTGGTTTGTGGGGGCAGGCTAAGGCTGTGGGACGGCTGAATGTACAGCATCGACACTGGTAAACCTTCATTGACGGGTTGGCGGAGTAAGTTTTGAGCTGATCGTGCGCGGGTCGGGGTTGCCGAGTTGGTATGAACACCCAATGGCGGCGCCGACCGACCGTTATCGTCTAGGACCGAAAGATCAATGGTAATGTTGGGATCAGAAACATCAACATAGACGGATTCATTTGCTTCCTGAGCCATCACAGGGCTTGCAAGGCACAGCGATAAAAGAGACACACCAACAAATTTATTTGACAAATGGCGTGTGAAATCAATGACTTGTCGTAAATCCATTGCGGTCTTCACAGGGCGATTGTGGCGCATGTTTCGGTGTCTCCCCCGAGGTATGGGTGCTTTTAAATACGATTCTGACGGCTTCGTTCGCACACACCATAACAATGCGCTTCGTTCCACACAACAGCTTTGGCAAAAGTCTGTGTTTGTTACTTTATAAGCTTTAGCAAAGGCGCGTGTAGTTTATCGTTACCAGCAACGATGGTGCCCGTTTCCATCATTTTGCGTTTGCCGGAAATGTCCGATACAAAGCCTCCGGCTTCGCGCACCAAAACGATGCCAGCCGCCATATCCCAGGGCTGTAGGCCACATTCCCAAAATCCATCATAGCGCGCTGCGGCAACGTAAGCCAAATCGAGCGCAGCCGAGCCAAAACGACGAATGCCGGAAGACACGCTCATGACGCTTTCAAGGCGTTCCAAAAAGCGTTCGTCTTTATCCATGCCCAGAAACGGCACGCCCGTTGAAAAAAGGCCATCGGCCATGTCGCCACGCGCCGATACGCGCAGGCGGCGACCATTCAAAAAAGCCCCTTGGCCCTTTTCCGCCCAGAACATTTCGTCTGCAACCGGATTGTAAATGACGCCCGCAAACACATCATTATCGCGCACCAAGGCAATGGAAATGGCGAAGTGGGGAATGCCGTGCAAGAAGTTTGTGGTGCCGTCCAACGGATCAATGACCCAGGTGTTGGAGGAATCCTTGCCTTCAATGTTGCTGCCTTCTTCGAGAATAAAGCCAAAATCAGGACGTGCTTTGGACAATTCATAGACCAAAGTTTCTTCTGCTTTTTTGTCGGCAATCGAGACAAAATCAGCAGGTCCCTTACGCGATACTTGAAGATTTTCAACTTCGCCAAAATCACGCACCATGCGCCGCGACGCTTTTTGTGCAGCTGCGGTCATGACATTCAAAAGCGCCGAACGGGGATGGGCCATGCGAAAAGTCCTTAAATCAATCTGGTCGAATTAGTCTTTGGCGCGTTCAACGTAGGAACCGTCTTCGGTATTCACGACGATCCGGGTGCCGGCGCCAATGAACGGTGGCACTTGGGTACGGAGGCCATTTTCCAAGGTCGCAGGTTTGTAGCTTGAAGAAGCGGTTTGGCCCTTAACCACGGCATCGGCCTCGGTGACTTCCAAGATAACGGTGGCTGGCAGGCTGACACCAAGCGGCTTATCGTCATAGCTTTCGACGATGACCTTCATGTTTTCTTGAAGGTAGGGCACTTGATCTTCGCCGATGTCTTCACTGCTGAGCTCAATTTGCTCATAGTTTTCGATATCCATGAAGGTGAAGGTGGTGCCATCTGAAAAAAGGTAATTGTAATCGCGTTGTTCCAATGAAACCCGTTCAACATTTTCCGAAGCCCGAAAGCGCTGGTTCAACTTGGTCCCAGACTGCAGGTCTTTCAATTCAACCTGAAGGTAAGCACCGCCTTTGCCAGGCTGCGTGTGTTGGGTTTTGACTGCGCGCCACAGACGGTTTTGGTGTTCGATAACCATACCAGGGCGGATTGTGTTGCCGTTGATTTTCATGAAATTTCACCGTCGAAAAGAACAAAAACAGAAGGAGCCCTAAGGCTTGGCGCGGAAGCTAACACTCACGCGCCTTTGAGGCAATGGCTTAGTTAATCCATCAACGCCTTGAATTCAGCGACAGCCTGGGCCGGGCCTTGTGGGTGATCCCACACCGAAGAAACCACCGCAATAAAGTCGGCACCTGCCTCAATCAAAGTCGGGGCATTTTCAAGGTTAATACCGCCAATGGCAACACAGGGAACATTGGTGGTGGTCGACCAAATTTCCAACAATTCCGGGTCCGGGTGGCTTTTGGCCTTTTTCGTGGTGGTCGGGTAAAAGGCCCCAAAAGCAACGTAGTCGGCTCCGGCTTCAGAGGCTTCTATGGCCAAATGGCGGGAATCATGGCACGTCACGCCGATAATGGCGTCCCGCCCCACAATCATCCGGGCTTCTTTAATGCTGATATCTTTTTGCCCGATATGAACACCATCCGCGCCCAATTCGCCAGCCAGTTCGGCATCGTCATTGATGATAAAGGCGACATCACGCGCTTGCACCTCAGCCATCAGGGTCAGGGCCGCAGCCCGGACGTGGTCTTGTGGGGCCGGGGCGCCATCTGCGGTTTTCAAGCGCAGCTGCACACACGCAACCTCGCCAGCGTCTAACGCTTCGATCAAGATCGGCAGGAATGTTTGAGGATCAAACACAGGGGGCGTGATAAGGTAGAGTTGGCAAGTCATGAATTATATGGTCCCATAAAAAAACTTCGTCGAAGGCCCGACCCTACACGAAAAGTGTAGAGAATGTACCAAGAGCATATAAATATGCCAATGAACAGGTTCTTGCGCCCATCATGGGCCGTTCCGCCACCGAAGAATTACCGCAAGTATATTAGGCTTCCTCTTTGGGGGGCTGGGTTTGGCGCAGGGTTTGTTTTTGAATCAAAATATACAGCATTGGCACAAAAAAGGTGGCAAGGAAGGTGGCGCAGAGCATGCCGCCAATGACCGCAATGCCGATGGCGTTTTGCGCCGCAGAGCCAGCACCTTGGGCAATGGCGAGCGGGGTTACGCCCAGCATAAAGGCCAGCGAGGTCATCAAAATAGGGCGAAAACGCCGTTTGGCAGCCAGCATCGTTGCTTCGATCAGATCGTGACCTTCGTCATGGAGAGCCTTGGCAAATTCGACAATCAAGATCGCATTCTTCGCCGCCAGACCAATTGTGGTCAGCATGGCGACTTGGAAATAGATGTCGTTGTTCAGTCCGCTGAGCAGAGAAGCCGAAACGGCGCCGATAATGCCCAACGGCACCGCTAAAATAACGGCAAACGGCACCGACCAGCTTTCATACAGAGCCGCCAAGCTTAAAAACACCACCAACAACGACAGCGCATAAAGGGTGCTGGTTTGCGAACCAGCGGATCTTTCTTCGTAAGAGATTCCCGACCAGGCAAAGTCATAGTTGGGGAGGTTTTGCTTCACCAGGTCTTCCATTTCTGCCATGGCTTCGCCGGAACTGATGCCGGGGGCCGCCGATCCTTTGATGTTGACCGACGCACTGCCATTAAAACGTTCCAGCTTGGGCGAGCCATATGTCCATTGAGCCGATGAGAAGCTGCCAAACGGGACCATGTCGCCGTCTTTGTTGCGCACATACCAACGTTCGACGTCTTCGGGGTTCATGCGAAAGGCGGCGTCGGCTTGCAGGAAGACCTTTTTGATGCGGCCATCATCCAAGAAATCGTTGACGTAAGACGAACCCCAGGCGGTTTGCAGGGTCTGATTGATGTCGGCAATGGATAGACCTAAGGTGCTGGCTTTTTCGTGATCGACATTGATTTTGTATTGCGGTTCGTCAGACAAACCATTGGGCCGCACGCCGACCAATTTGGGGCTTTTGCGGGCCAGACCTAACAATTGGCCGCGCGCCTTCATTAAGGATTCATGGCCCTGGTTAGAGCGGTCAATCAATTGAAAATCAAAGCCCGATGAATTGCCCAGTGCGCGAATGGGCGGTGGGGCAAAGGCGAACACCATGGCGTCTTTGATGCGCGACAAACTGCCCATGGCGCGGCCCATGATGGCAAACACGGTTTGGTCGGGGCGGGTGCGTTCGGACCAGTCTTTTAAGGCGACAAACCCAAACGCCGCATTTTGACTGTTGCCGGAAAAGCTGAAACCAACCACGGTGAACAGATGGGCGACGTTGTCTTGTTCTGTATCCAAGAAATGATCTTCGACTTGTTTGACGCTTTCCAAGGTGCGTTCTGCGGTTGAGCCAGGGGGCGCACTGACCATCATGAACATATTGCCTTGGTCTTCGTTGGGCAGGAACGAGGTTGGCAATTGTAAGAACAAAAAGAACAGCCCCCCCACCAAAACGCCATATATCAAGAGAAAGCGAGCGGATTTTTGGGCAATGTAACGGATGCCATTTTGATAACCGTCGCGGCTGGCTTGGAAGGTGCGGTTGAACCACCTAAAAAAACCATTAACCTCATCAACTTGGCCTTTTTTGACCGGGGTCAGGATGGTGGCGCAGAGCGAGGGTGTGAGAATGAACGCGATCAAAACCGACAACGCCATGGCCGAGACGATGGTCACGGAAAATTGGCGGTAAATCGCCCCGGCGGCCCCACCAAAAAAGGCCATCGGCACGAACACCGCCGACAGCACCAAGGCGATCCCAATCAACGCCCCGGTGATTTGATCCATGGATTTGCGGGTCGCTTCTTTGGGGGGTAAGCCTTCTTCATGCATGACGCGTTCGACGTTTTCCACCACGACGATGGCGTCATCGACCAACAGTCCAATCGCCAAGACCATGGCGAACATGGTCAGGGTGTTGATGGAAAACCCAAACGCCGCCAGCACCCCAAAGGTCCCCAACAATACGACGGGTACGGTGATGCTGGGAATCAACGTGGCGCGGACGTTTTGTAAAAACAGGTACATGACCAAAAACACCAAAACGGCGGCTTCGATCAACGTGTACACCACCGATTTGATAGACAGTTTGACGAACGGGGTGGTGTCGTAGGGGTAAATGACTTCGACCCCGGGGGGCAGAAACGGTTTTAACTCTTCGACCTTGGCCTTGACCCGGTCCGCCGTGTCCAAGGCGTTAGCACCGGACGCTAAGCTCACCGCAACACCTGCGGCGGGCATACGTTTATAACGCACCGTGCGGCCATAACTTTCCGAACCCAATTCAACCCGCGCCACATCCTTGATGCGCACTTGGGAACCATCGGTGTTGACGCGCAAGATGATGTCTTCAAAATCGGTGACGGTCGACAGGCGCGATTGGGCGACGATGGTGGCGTTGAGCATTTGCCCCTGAACGGCAGGCAGCCCGCCAATTTGTCCAGCGGACACATCTGCATTTTGTGCTTGAATGGCTTGACGCACATCGGTCGTCGTCAAATTGAAACTGTACAGTTTATAGGGGTTAAGCCAAATGCGCATGGCGTGGGGTTTGCCAAACACCCGCACATTTCCCACCCCGTCAATACGCGCAATGGGGTCTTGGATTTTAGAGGATAAAAAATCCCCCAATTCGCGCTGGTCAATGACGCCGTCTTGACCATAAAAACCGACCACCAACAGGAATCCACTGTTGGATTTGGTCACCTTGACGCCTTGGCTTTGGACTTCTTGGGGTAACAAGCGCAAGGCGGACTGGACCTTGTTTTGCACCTGCACTTGTGCGGTATCTGGATCGGCTTGGGGTTCAAACGTCAGGGTGATTCGCACGTTGCCGGAGGAATCGCTGGCCGAAGAAAAGTAACGCAAATAATCAAGGCTGGTTAATTTTTGTTCGATAATCTGCGTCACACTGTTTTCCAGCGTTTCCGCAGATGCGCCGGGGAAAGAGGTGGAAATAGACACCGTCGGGGGCGCGATGTTCGGGTACTGTTGAATGGGTAATTTTGAAATCGACAAGGCCCCGGCCAGCATAATGGCAATGGCGATGACCCAGGCAAAAACGGGTCGGTCGATGAAAAAACGGGGCATAACGGCTACTCCGCCTGATCGCTTTTGGAGGCCGCTTCAAAGACTGCTTTGACAGTTGCCCCAGGACGGATGCGTTGGAAGCCTTGGGTCACAATCAAAGCTCCGCTTTCGACCCCCCCTTTGATCAGCCAGTGGTGGTTAATGGCCTCGTTGGCTTCAATGGGCTGTGGTTTGACCACGCCATCTTGGTCAATCACCCAGACCGAAAGCTTACCATTCGCACCGCGCACGGCGGCAGACTGGGGCACCAGCAGCGCTTGGACGGGGGCGAGGCGAATTTTGGCGCGCACGAACATACCCGGTAACAAGGTTTGATCGGTGTTGGCAAACAGAGCGCGCATCAACACGGTTCCGGTGGTTTGATTGACGGTCACCTCGGAAAACTGTAACTCGCCATCGCTTGAGGAAAGCGCGTTGCCGTCTTCGTCAAAAAGGCTAACGGCTAGTTTCTGGGCGGCTTCAAACTGAGGGCGCAATCGTTTCAAATCGCGGCTGGGCATGATCAGGTCGACATAAATCGGGTCCAGCTGGGTGATGGTCGCCAACGGGGCAACCTGATTGGTGGTCACCAAGGCGCCGCGCGTGACCGAAGACTTGCCGATGCGCCCGGAAATGGGGGCGTAAACTTGGGTGTAGTTCAAACTCACCTGGGCGGCGGCCACGGAGGCTTCGGCAACGGCAACGTCGGCCTTGGCTTGATCAAGTGCTGCCATGGCATCTTCGTATGCCTGCTGGCTGACGGCCCGAGCTTTCAAAAGTTTGGTGTTGCGGTTGGCCTTGGCTTGGATGGATTTGGCGTTGGTTTTGGTTCTGTTCAAGGCGGCAAAGGCGCTGTCGTACACGGCTTGGTAGGGGGCGGGATCAATCTGATAAAGAGGCTGGCCTTCAACCACGTCGGCCCCTTCTTCAAACAAGCGTTCGGTGATGATGCCGCTCGCTTGGGGACGAATGTCGGCGACCTTATAAGCGTTGATGCGGCTTGGCAGGTCTTTGTACATCTGCACCGTTTCGGTTTTCAACGTCAGGGCCGAAACTTCTGTGGGCGGTGGCGGTCCTGGCTCTGCATCGGTCTTGGGGCCAAAGGTGTCATAGAGCCCATAGGCAAGGGCGACCAGGCCAAGGAAAAGGGCAAGTTTGAAAACGTGTTTTTTCTGATCGGGGCGTAACGTCATCGTCGTTTGCTTTCTCAATATATCAGTGTGCTTAAGGTGCATACATGCTCATTGTTCTGTCAAGTTTTGTCTCAAGACTTGCGATCTTCGGGTGGGAGGTTCATGTTTGGGCCTGTTTCGCCCCCTTTGCCTTGATTGATCGATTTATAGATGCTGTCCTACCAACACGCTTACCACGCCGGGTGCGCTGCGGATGTTCACAAACACGCGGTGTTAGCACAGCTTTTGCTGCGGTTGACGGCTGAAGATGAGCCTTTGACGGTGATCGATACCCACGCCGGACGGGGGCTTTATAGCCTGACATCAACGGAATCGAAAAAAACCGGCGAAGCCATAGACGGCATCGTTCGGTTGCTGGCCGAGGGTAAACTGGACCCGGACCATCCGCTCTTTAAAGCCATTGCCGCGACAAGGCGTGCGCATGGTCCAGCCGCTTATCCCGGATCACCCTTGATCACACACGGCCTGTTGCGCGCCCTTGATCACTTATATTTGATGGAGCTTCACCCCCAAGAACACAAAGCGTTGAACCGTCTTTTGGGTAAGAAACCTAACGTCACGGTCCAACGCCAAAACGGGTTTAACGCCGCCTTAGAGCTTGCGCCGTCTAAACCGACGCGCGGTCTGGTGCTGATTGATCCCAGCTATGAGATGAAAAGCGAATATGAACAGACGGCTGACTTTGTTATGGACATGCATGAAGATTGGCCTGAGGCCATCATCATGTTGTGGTATCCGCTGTTAAAGGCGGGCCATCACAAAGCCATGGTCGAAATGCTCACACAGGCTAACCTAAAAGGCTTTCAGGTTAGCGAAAGGCTATTTGCCAAACCCGAAGATGTGCGCGGCATGTTTGGCAGCGGACTGATTATGGTCAATCTACCCCCGGCCTACGTGTCGGTTCTTGATGCCTTTAAATGGCCCTACCAAGTTTAAAAAGACCGTTACAGTTCTTTTTCAAGGCGTTCGCAAATGGTCTTTAGCACTTTGACGCGGGCGAAGTATTTGGAATTGGCTTCAACCAAGGTCCAAGGGGCCAGTTCGGTCGAGGTACGTTCAACCATGTCACACACCGCATGACAATATTCGTCCCATTTTTCTCTGTTGCGCCAGTCTTCATCGGTTAACTTAAAGCGTTTGTAACCGGTTTCTTCGCGTTCATTAAAGCGCAGAAGCTGCTCTTCTGCGGAAATGGACAACCAGAATTTAAAGACGATTGTGCCGTGGCGGGTCATTTGTTCTTCAAAATCGTTGATTTCGTTGTACGCCCGCAACCAGTCGGCTTCGGCACAAAAACCTTCAACGCGTTCCACCAACACCCGGCCATACCACGATCGATCAAAGATCGTCGTGTGGGCAACGCGCGGCAGTCTGCGCCAGAACCGCCACAAATAAGGCTGAACTTTTTCTTCATCGCTTGGGGCGGCGATGGGGATGACGTCGTAACTGCGGGAATCTAGGGCTGCGGTGACCCGGCGAATGGACCCACCTTTGCCCGCCGCATCGTTGCCTTCAAACACCATAACCACGGAACGGTCTTTGAACTTGTCCGAACGCATCAATTTGCTTAACCGGCCTTGATATTTTGCCAGTTGCTTTTTGTAGGCTGCTTTTTCATACGACTGGGTTAAGTCCAAAGATTCCAGGATGTTTTTGTCATCGCTGATATTCAAAGCTTCAATCGGTACCGACAGCGGCAACGGTTTGACGGACTCTTTAAGGCGGCCTTTGATGGCTTTTAAAAGGGTTTGGCCTACGGTCAAATTGCGATATTTTTCGTCCGAAGCTTCGACCACGATCCACGGCGCGTGGGCGGTCGAGGTGCGCCGTAAAACATGTTCGGCAACCGGAAGCATTTTGTTGTAATTTTTTAAGCCCTTCCAATCGTTTTTATCGACCATCCATTTTGTGTCTTTGTTGGACTCAAGCTTTTTGAGGCGGTCGCCAAGGGCGTCTTTGGACAAGTGCAGCCAGAATTTTAAAACCAGCGCGCCTTCTTCGGCCAACATGCGTTCAAAACGCAAGATGTCGTCGAGATGGGCATCTAGGTAATCTTGTCCCTTGCCGCCTTCGATGTGCTGGCGCATGGGGTGGCTGTACCACGATCCGAAAAAGATGCCGATGGAGCCTCTGGGGGGAAGGCGCCGCCAAAACTTCCACATCGAAGGACGATCGGCTTCCTCATCGGTTTGCTCGCCGATGGCATGAGAGTGGATGGTTCTTGGGTCCATCCAAAAATTCAAGGTGTTGACGGTATCCCCTTTGCCTGCACCATTGACGCCGGAAACAATTAAAACAACGGGAAACGGCTTTTTCTCGCCCAGCTCAAACTGGGCATCCAGCAGGGCCTCGCGAATTTTTGGCACTTCTTGTTTATAGATGGCTTTGGTGATGCTGTGGCCGAGCTCGGCTGACTCAAACATAGTTGAATTCTCCTTGGCTGAGGGATCATAAAGAAACCCTAGCAGGTTAAGGGTGTTAAGCCACAACTATTGTCGGAATGTTTTTTCTAAAGTTGCAAGACGTGGTAAAATACTTGGATGCAACGGTATGTTTTTTCAGTTTGGGTGATGGTGGTGTGTGCGGGATTGGCGGGAGCGTCTCTCGCCGCTGAGGGAAACGTTCGGTTCAGTTTCCCGGTGCAATGTGAAATTGGCAAGACCTGTTGGATCCCCAATTATGTTGACCTTAAACCCGGTCCTGGGGTGCTTGATTATGCCTGCGGCGATGCGTCCTATGATGCCCAACCTGGGGGGCAACACAAAGGCACAGACATCGCGGTTCAAGACATGGCGGCGATGCGCGGTGGCGTTCCCGTGATCGCCGCCGCCGATGGGGTGGTGCTCGGTCAACGCGATGGCATCAACGACATCAATCTTAAAGACAACCCAAAACGTGTGGTTGAGTCCATGGCATGCGGAAACGGTCTTAGAATTCAACACGCCAATGGCCTCATCAGCCAGTACTGTCACATGCGCAATCACAGTCTGTTTGCGTTCAAAGGAGACCGGGTTCGTCGCGGCCAGCACTTGGGCCTCATCGGTCTTTCTGGGCGCACCGAATTTCCACATTTGCATTTCCAGGTGACCAATAAAGACAAGGATATTATCGATCCGTTTGTTGGTCTCAAACGCTCAAAAAAATGTGGGGTGGGCAAGGCTCCGCTGTGGGACGCAAAAACCCTTAAAAAGACCCCCTATCAACCGACCGCCATTTACAATATTGGCTTTACCCAATTCAAACCAGATTTCAAGGCGATCCGCGCCGGGCTTTATAAAAATAAAACTTACAGCACCAGCGTTCCAGCTTTGGTGGTGTGGGCAGAAGTTTTCAGGGTGAAACTTGGCGATAAACTGATATTCACGATCATCGATTCAAGCGGTCAGAAAATTCACGAAAACACGCTGCCTATGAAAGCCACCAAAGCCAAGTATGTGGCCTTTAGCGGCTTGAAGCGCAAAGCGTCTCGCTGGCCGCCGGGGGCCTACCAAGGCAAGGTCACGCTGGTTCGAGGTGAAGAGAAAATTGTGGCGACGACGGTGCTACAGATTCAGTGAGGCGAGGCCTTACTTGTCGGGCTTGTCGAGATATTGACCCGCGTTGGATAGGCTCATTCTCATTTTGTGTTTGATGTTGGAGCTGCGGTTGTTGTTGTCATTGAATTTGTCGTCACCGACCAGGGCCGCAAATTCGGCTTGGGCCGTAAACGCCGGGAATTCCGACAATGAGCCGTTGCCGTAGTATGAGGTGCCGTGACCAATCACTTCATGAACCAACGTTGCCGCAATGTCGTAATCATTGAACAGTTCGGGCATCAACAACATGGTTGAAGACACCATCACGACAAACTGTTTGCGGTCGGGCAAGGGGGCAAAGGCCCCAAGGGTCAGGCCGCCATTTTTGGCGCAGAAATTTTCAATGATCAAATAGCCGCCGTGAGCTTTCATCAATTGGGTCAGCTTGGCAAAAAGCGCAGGCGTGTCCGTTTCGATGACTTTTAAGGCGCTGACAAAGCGGTCTAAATAAACCCTGTTGTTGTTCTTTTTGACCTTCACCCAAACCGGATAATAAGGGCTGCCGACGATGGGGATGCCTTTGTATTGGGTGATGGGGATCGCGGCGTCACCAATTTGTTTGTGTTTGTCGGTGTTCGCCGTATCGCAGCCATTAAACGTGTTGCCCCCGACCTGAACGATAGAGGCTTTTTCCAAATACAAGGCCCGCGCCAGTTTCTTGGCAATAAAGGCTTGCTCACCCGTGCTGGGAAAATTCATCAGTTTTGCCATCGGCGGGGCAACATTGTGCTTAGCTTCGCTCGCCAGACTGGACGCGCTCAACGCACAAATCGTTACCGCGAAAAGCAAAGGCAAGAGGGCGGAAAACAAACGGTATTTCAAAACTTAAAATCCTTGGCAGACCAACTAAAAACGAAATTTCACTAAGAATAGTATGGGTCCGTATGTGAGGCAAGCTGACAATAAAGACTACCCGACACGGGTCGTGATGTGAACGTCGCTGTGCAATGTTCTATGAACAGGGCATTTATCGGTAATTTCAAGCAGGCGGGTGCGTTGAGCATCGGTTAAGTCGCCCGATAAGGTGAGGGTCCGTTCGATGTGATCGATCTGTACGTTCTGGTCTTCACAGTGGCTGCAATCGTCGGCGTAATTTTTGCTGTGTTTGAGGCTGACCCTGATTTTATCGAGGGCCAATCCTTTGCGGTCCGCATACATGCGCAGCGTCATAGAGGTGCAGGCCCCGAGACCCGAGAGAAGAAAGTCGTAGGGCGCCCCTCCGCTGTCATTGCCACCAACGCTAAGGGGTTCGTCTGCAACTAAGGTGTGTTTGTTATCAATGACAATGGATTGGGTGAATGTTCCGGCGGGTGTTTCTTCCACCACCACGGCCCCGGTTTCTCCTTTTGCAATTGGCGTTGGGGATGTGGAGATGTAACGCGTGGCCCAAGCCGCGATCACGTTCGCCACATAAGCGGCATCTTCGTGGCGGTGCAACAGGTGATCTGCATCGTCCAGACTGACAAAGCTTTTGGGGTGTTTGGCGGCTTTAAAAATGTGGGCCGCGTTATCGATGCTGACGGTTTCATCGCCAGGGGCATGAAACACCAGCAAAGCTTTGCCAAGGTTTTGAATGTCAGAGGCTAAGGATTGTTCCGCCATGTCCTCTAAAAACTGTTTGCGAATGGTAAAGGTGCGCCCGGCGAGTTGGACATCGGCTTGTCCGTTCGCTTCAATGTCTTTGAGTGAGCAGCCAAAATTTTCAACCACATGGGCCGGATCTGCGGGGGCATTCACGGTGACAACGGCTTGGAGTTCTTCAATATGTTTGGCGGCGGCAAGAACGGCTGCCCCGCCAAGGCTATGACCAATGATAATTTGCGGAGCCTTGTTCATTTTACGAAGAAAGTGTGCAGCCGCGACGAGGTCTTCAACATTTGAGGAAAAGTTTGTGTTGGCGAACTCTCCGTCACTTGCCCCCAGGCCGGTAAAATCAAAGCGCAACACGGCAATGCCGTTTTGGGTCAACCCATCTGAAATTCTAGACGCTGCGAAAATATCTTTGGAACATGTGAAACAGTGGGCAAACAACGCGTAGGCTTTCGGCTCGCCAATCGGAAGGTCCAAACGCGCGGCCAATTCACTGCCATGAGCGCCGGGAAAGGTCATTTTTTCGCTGGTATGCGCGGCCATTTTTTGAGTCCTAAACTTATGATTTTCAATCCGTCAGCTGTCTATCCCTTCGCTTGAAGGCGTCACAAAGTTAGCCAAGAGCTTCGAAAATACATTTTAGCTGGGCTTGGATCGCGGTGGCGGAATAGATCGTTTCACAGTCCTTGCGAGCCTGAAGGCCAAGGGTTTTACGAAGGCCCGCATCAGAACTTAGTTTTTCCAAGGCATCGGCCAAACCTTTCACGTCGCCAAATGGCACCAGCAGGCCATTTTTGCCATCTTGAACCAAATCCCGACAGCCCGGTGTGTCGAAAGCCACCAGGGGGCGACCAATGGCGGCGGCCTCAAGCAGGCTGCGCGGCATGCCTTCTCTATACGATGGCAACACAGCGATATGGCTATTTTTGAGAATCTCTGGGACGTCGGATCGTCGCCCCAACCACGTGATAAGGCCTTCGTCTTGCCACGCTTTGAGCTTGGTTTCAGGGATTGAGGCGGGGTTCGCGGGGTCGGGCGCGCCGACCAATTCGATGTCGATCTTGACGTCCCGGGCCTTTAACAGTTTGGCGGCTTCAACCAGTTCCCCAATGCCTTTGTCCCATAACATGCGGGCGACGACGGTGGCTTTGGGGGTGACGCCCAAGGGTTCGGGCGTGGCGGGATAGTTTTCCATATCTAACCCCGATCCGGGCACCAAATCGGTGCGCTCTGGTGTGGCAATGCCCAATCCGTTCAGCAGCGCCTTATCGTCCCCATTTTGCACCTGAAGCCGTGTTGATTTAGGGGTCAGTGCCCAACGCAAAAGCGGCGTAACCAGGGCGCGGATCATGCGAAATTTAACGGCCTCGGAAATGAACACAACACCCATACCGGAAAACAGATTGATGGTGTTGGCGACCTTGGCTTGGCGGGCGGCGATGGAACCATACATAATGGACTTAATGGCCACGTGGTAAGCCACATCTGGGCGTTCACTTTTGTAAATGCGGATCAAGTCCAACAGTGCCGAAAGTTCGCTGAACGGGTTGAGGCTGGCGCGTTGAATGGCCCAAGGCACGGTGCGAAAGCCCAAGGCTTCGATTTGGTGTTGGTGATCGCCCATGCGCGCCACGACCACGACTTCAAAGCCAGCGTCACGGGCCGCAAACGCGGTGGGTAAACGATGCGAACAGAACGCCCAGTCTTCGGTTACCGTGAACAGCAGTTTGGGCATGCAGGTTGGCCTTAAGTTTTGTAGTAGTCGCGGTACCAAGCGACGAAATTCTTGATGCCATCTTCGACGGATGTGGTGGGCTGATAGCCAACGGCTTCGCGCAGACCATCCACATCGGCCCAGGTGGCCGGAACATCACCGGGTTGCATGGGCATCATGTTCTTGATGGCTTTGCGGCCTAAGTTTTCTTCCAACACTTCGATATAGCGCATCAAACCAACGGCGGTGTCGGATCCGATATTGAAAACGCGAAACGGTGCGGTGCTGCTGGAAGCGGGGTCTTTGACACCGTCTTTGAGCGGGGTCAGGGTGGGCGGCGTGTCTAAGGTGCGAATAACGCCTTCGACGATGTCATCGATATAGGTGAAAGAACGTTTCATTTCGCCATTGTTGAAAACATCAATGGCCTCACCGTTTAGGATGGCTTTGGTAAACAAGAATAATGCCATGTCGGGACGGCCCCACGGACCATATACGGTAAAGAACCGCAAGCCGGTGGTGGCGAATTGAAACAGATGCGAATAGGTGTGCGCCATCAGCTCATTGGCCCGCTTTGACGCCGCGTATAGACTGATCGGATGATCGACGGCGTCAGAGGTGGAAAACGGCATTTTATCGTTGGTGCCATAGACCGAACTGGAGGACGCATACACCAAATGTTTAACGCCGTTATGACGGCAACCTTCTAAGATGTTGACGAACCCCAATAGGTTGCTGTCAACGTAATCTAAGGGGGCGTCCAGGGAATGACGGACTCCGGCTTGGGCGGCTAAGTTAACCACGCCTTCGGGTTTATGGTCGGCAAACAATTTGGCCACGGCTTCGCGGTCGGCAAGATCGATGCGGGCTTCGGTGAAGGCTGGGTGGTCGATGATTTTGGCGAGGCGATCCTCTTTGAGCTGGACATCGTAATACGGCGATACGATGTCCAAGCCAATGACTTCATCGCCTCGTTCCAGCAGGCGTTCGGATACACGATTGCCAATAAAACCAGCGCTGCCCGTGACGAGAACTTTCATGAGGATTCCGTATGTCTAAAATGAGTGTAGGGTCAAGTTTCACGGCACCGTAGCCTATTTGAGGCTTCGGTAAAATAGCAATGTGGCGTTTGGGTTTGGACGTTTTAGGGATTAAGCGATTTTTAGCGTTAGCAATTTAGCAAAATCATTGGCAACCATGGGCTTCCAGTAATGGAATCCTTGACCAAATTCGGCCTTGAGAATTTGCAACAAGGCCACCTGATCGAGTTCTTCAATACCCTCGGCGATCACAGCAATGCCAAGGCTTTGCGCCATCAACAACGTGCTTTGTACAATGGCTTGGGCGGCGATATCTTTGCTGACTTCAGAAATAAAAGAGCGATCAATCTTTAAATGCGTAATGGGCAGACGGTTGAGGTACGAAAGGGATGAAAAACCGGTGCCAAAATCATCAATGGCGATGCTGATGCCCAAATCGTTGAGATGCGTCAGAATGGAATTGATGCGTTCAATATCTTCCATAAAGATGGATTCTGTAATTTCCAGTTTAAGCCGTTTTGGGCTCATTTTGGTGGTTTTGAGAATGTCGAGGATATGATGTTCAATCCCTTCGCGCTGCATTTGCAAAACAGAAAGATTGACCGCCATATCAACGGGCTCAAATCCAGCTTCTTCCCATCTCCGGTGTTGGTTGCAAGCTTCATGCAAAACCCATTCACCAATGATATCAATCAGCCCACATTTTTCGGCCAACGGGATGAAAACGTCGGGTGGAACAACCCCATGATCGGGGTGCGTCCATCGGCACAAAGCTTCACAGCCCGATACTTCTCCATTGTTCATGTCCACGATGGGTTGATAGTGCAAAAACAATTCGCCCGCCGCCACAGACCGACGAAGATTGTTCTCCATCTTTAGCTGTTTAAGGGCGCGTGTTTGCATCGCACTATCAAAAAGTTCTGTGTGTCCATAGCCTTTTGACCGTGCACGGCTTAACGCCGCCCGGGCATGGGAAATGATGTCTTCGGCGGTTGCGTTAACGTCCATGGCTTGGGTGGTGGTGATAATGCCTATGGAACAGGTCAGTTTGATTGTTTCGTTGCCAATGAGCAGCGCTTCGTTGGTAAGCTCTTGCACCATTGCGGCGATTTTCGGTGCGCAAACTTCATCCCGGCAGTTTTCCAAAAGAATCGCAAAGTCGGCTTTATCATGGCGGCTGATGGTCAGCGAACTGGTGTCATTTAAAACTGTCGAGGGGGCATCGGACTGCAGGGTTTTGATCAGACGTTTGGCTGTTTCTACCAATATTTTTTCGCCAGCGACGGGGCCAAAGCTTTGGCGAAGGGCGCTTAGACGGTCAATTTTGATGAGCAAAATTGCAAATTGCCCATGGGCTTGACGGCGCTCGCGCCCCATGAGCCATTCCAAGCGATCCATGAACAAGACTGTGTTGGGAATTGACGTGATGGGATCATAGGCTGTGCGTTGGGTGATATCGGTTAGGGACCCTGAGATGCGAATAGCTTGGCCATCGGCTCCTCGACTGGCCACGCCACGCGTCAACAGCCAGCGGAAATGTCCGTCGGCGTGTACGGCACGATAGTCATGTTTCAAGGCCTTTGTTTGTCCGAGAAGGTGCTCTTCTATGGCGTGCTTCAAGCCTGAAATATCGTCGGGATGAACCAGTTCGAACCACTTTTCGGGATCGTGATTTAAGGACGTGTTTTCTCGGCCTAATATTTCTTTCCAGCGGTCTGAAACATGGATGAGGCCGCTTCGCAGATCCCAATCCCACAACCCGTCATTGGCCCCGCGAAAGGCCAGTTCATAACGTTCTTGGCTTTCTTTGAGGTCCGTGTGGGCTTTGGATAAATCTAAATGGGTGTTGATGCGGGCAAGGGCAACGTTGAAGTCGATGGGCTTGGTGACGTAATCATTGGCGCCTTTGTTGATCACCTCGGCGATCCGATCACTTTCATTTTGTGCGCTGACCATGATAATGGGCAGCTCTGCCATGGAAAAGGTTTCGCGAACGGTTTGAAGAACGCTGATACCATCTAAATCGGGCATGTTGATGTCAAGCAGCACCAAATCAAATGGTTCTGCCGTAATGAGTTTCAAGGCTTGAATGCCGCCATCTGCCGAAACGGCTTGCATGGAGTGACGTTGCAAGCGGCGAATCAATAAGTCGCGATTCATTTCATTGTCATCAACGACAAGAATACGAGGGGAATTGGTTGCTAAAGCCGTCATGTGTTCAACGTCACTATGTCTCTAAACTTTGTGCTGCGTGAATTAAAATTTCAATGGTTTCGACTAAAGGTTTGAAGTCGATGGGCTTGGCTGCAAAGGCATTGAAGCCGATTTTATCGGCCTTGTCTCTATCTGATGTTGTCGTATGGGCCGTCAGCGCGATAATAGGGATGTTTTCTGTTTTTGGGTCCTGTTTTAAAAGGGTCAAGGCTTGCCATCCATCCATGATGGGCATGTTGATGTCCATAAGGACCAAGTCGGGAGTGTGAGCACGGGTTTGCGCCACCCCATCTTCGCCATCAACGGCCAACAACACCGTATAACCCATTTTTTCAAGGCGTCTGGACAGCATGTTTCGATTGAGGGCGTTGTCTTCGACCAGAAGTAAGGTGGACATTAGATGCCTTCTCCCATATGGGGTTCTTGGGGGGCTTTTGCCGGTAGGTGGACGAAAAATGTCGTGCCTTTGTTTGCGCTGCTTTCAACTCTGACTTCACCACCAAGGTGGCGTGCAAATTCTCGATTGATGGTGAGGCCCAGACCTGTCCCACCATATTTTCGCGTGGTTGAGACATCGGCTTGGATGAACGGATCAAAGACGTGGCTCTGTTGTTCTTCATTCATACCAATGCCATCATCTGCAACGCTGAAGACGATGGTGTCGCCTTCAGCTTTGGGTTCGCGCCAAACCGACAAGGTAATGGTACCATGATCGGTAAATTTTGCCGCATTTGACAGGAAGTTCAAGAGAATTTGTCGCAATCTAGTGATGTCACTGTCCATATCGCCCGCATTGTCATGGATGTCTATGACAAAGGTATTGTCATTGGTGGCTATAAGCGGTCGAACGGTGTCGGCCACGGTGTCAATGACATCTTGAATAACGAAGTGTTCAACGTAAATATCAACGTGGCCCGCTTCAATTTTTGAAAGATCCAGAATTTCACTGATAATGCCCAATAAATGTCGCCCGGCGGAGCGGATTTTTCCCAAATCATCGCTCAATACGTCATTGCGAGCGTCTTCGGCATCTTCTTGCAGCATTTCTGCGTAGCCAATAATGGCGTTCAGTGGGGTGCGAAGTTCGTGGCTCATATTGGCGAGAAACTGTGATTTGGCGTGGTTTGCGCTTTCCGCATCTTCCCGTGCGTGCATCAGCATTTTTTCCGTGAGCCGATGTTCTTCAACTTCTTCGCTCAGTTCACGGGTCCGCTCTTCGACGCGGTTTTCCAATTCATCGTGGGCCGTGCGCAGTGCAATTTGGGTGCGTTGGCGGATAATGGCGCCCATTTTAAAAACGCGCAGCGCCCGAAACATATCGCCAATTTCATCGCGCCGAGGGTGATCGGGAATATTAAAGGCCAAATCCCCATCGGCCAAACGAGTCATGATCGATGTTACGTTGCGAATGGGCACACTGATCGACCGATACAACATGGAAATGGTCAGCACAAATGCGATCAAGAAAAAGCCCGCCATCGCGCTCAACAAAGTGTTGAGGTTTTTTTCGCGGACATCAATGGCGGCATTCACCTCGGTGTTCAGACGATTCAAAATCTGGTGAGCGGCGTTGACGATAAGGTTGATTTCACCATTGAGGCCATCGTCGTAGGTTAGCCCCACGGTCTGAGTGGCAGTGTTTAAGGCTCTGACATCTTCGCGAAATTTGATGAGGGCTGACATAAAAGTTGAGCGAATGGCAAGGTCAGTGATGCGAAAATGGGCGGTTTTTTCAATTTTTGTAAACTGCTTCTCGAAGATATCAATTTGCGTGCCTTGATGGCGGACTTGTAATTCTTGCACCGGCAGACGCAATAGCACCAGTTCATTTTGCAAAGATTGACGCAAGTTGTCGTCATTGGGGACGGCCCTTAAGGCCTCGTCAATTGTTTTGAGGCCCAAGTTAATCTCTTTGCGAATGCCCTTTGTATAGTCCTGACCGATCAGAATTTTTTGTTCGGCCATCACTTCGAACAGATATTGATAGTCACTGGTCAGCATGACCAGCTGTTCCAAGGTATCGATGGGCAGGTTCAGGTCCCAAAATTGTTGCTTAAGGTTTTCCGTGCTTTCCACAAATTTTTCAAACGTTAAGCTGAATTTATCTAGGTATTTCAGTTCGAACACGTTGACGAAATCGTTTTGATCGCGCTGCAGTTCTAACAACATGCTATCAAGCGATACAATCGCCAAACGGGTTTGGTTGATGTTGCGGATGGTTGTGTCTCTGTACAAGCTGAGACTGGGGAGGGCAATTAAAGCCAACATGACGAGCGCCGACACCAAAGTCAGCTTGGTTCGAATCGGCAATGTACTGAGGCGGAAGGCCCAGCTGGTTTGCGTTTTCGTCATGCTTTAGAGCCACCAAAATTGCCTATTAAACACTTTGAGCCATAAGATACTCGAAGCGAATGATTCTGCAAGGCTTCCTTACATTTATTCTCTGACCAACAGAGCTTGTTTTAGGTGCTTAACCTCTTGATTGCGTTCATCATCCGTATAATCCGATGGGGACGCAAAGCCCCAAACAGGTCCGGGCCAAGCTTTGTCCTCTTGAAACCGAGCAATAATGTGGATGTGCAGCTGTTCGACCATGTTGCCCAACGCCGCGACATTGATTTTATAGGGCTGTTTGAGTTGTTTGAGAGCTTTGGAAACGCGGTCAATTTCCGTCATGGCGAGGATGCGGTCTTGGTCCGTTAAGTCGTCTAAGTCCCGTAGGTCAGGACGTTCGGGAACCAAAATAATCCATGGGTAGGTTTTGTCGCGGATCAACAACACGCGGCATAGCTCTAGGCGGCAAATTTCGACGGTATCGGCGGCTAAGGTCGGGTGTAGTTCAAACATGCTTTTCTCCGGTGCGTATTGGGGGCAGTATGGCCTGTGACACGTGTAAGGAAAAGAGTTGATGAGCGAACCTCGGTTAAAATCAGGAATTTGGGTCAAAGCCCAACTGCGCTTGTGTGATCAGGCCTCAATGCCGTGCGTGGTGGCTAAGCGCGGCGATGCAGACGCGGGTCAGGTGTTGATTAAGGTGAACCGCCTAAAAAACGGCTGCGAACTTTTGGCGAGACGCTATTCGGACACCGGGGACCGGGTGTGGATGGTGGTGGCGGGTGACGATGAAAAGGCTTGTGATGCCTATGTTTTACGGGAATCCAATATTGATCCAGATCTGTGGGTGCTTGATATCGAAGACTTAGCCGGGGTGTACAAACCAGATGATCAAGACCCTATCCGCGAATAATAGTTGCAATGCTAACAATTGCCATGCAAAGTAATGCTCAATAGATCCTCTTAAATTAGGTTTTAGGCGTATGAGCAAGTTGATTCCCGATTCAGTCCCACCCCAACCCAGCGCTGAATTTTCTGCGATGGTGAAGGAAAAACGCGATGGTGCGGTGACCTATCTGATCACCTATGCGCAAAAGCTTTTGCACCGTTCATTGGGCGATCGCTTGCAAAATCACGGTATCACCGTCGCCCAATGGGCCGTGTTGGTGGTGCTGTGGGAAACGGACGGGCTTGCCCAAAAAGAACTTTCCGAACGGGTGGCGGTAGAAACGCCGACCTTGTCACGGACCCTTGATCGGATGGAACGGGACGGTTTGGTCAAACGTGAACGCAATGTTCAAGACCGTCGCCAAGTCCATGTGAACCTGACCGAACATGGTGCCGCCCTGTGGCGTGATTTGGTACCAGAAGCAGAGGCCAATTTAGAGCGTGCCTTGGATGGCTTTGATGACCATGAAGAAGCCGTTTTTAGAGGGCTGTTGAAACGCGTCATCGGCAATATGTCCGAAAGCAAGGGTGCTTAAGCTATGGCAAATGAGAAAGTGCAGGCGGCTAAACATCAGGTTTTGAACCAGTGGCAAACACTTCATAGTCCATACAAAACCGCCATCATTGTATTGCTGTTGGCCGTAGCCTGGATGGTGTCTGGGATTTTTTCATCGTCTGACCAAGGCCCGGATGCCAACTCTACTCAAACCAACCAACACTCGACCCCTAGGGTGCGGGTGACCACCGTAAACGCCGTTCAGCATACCAAATCCATCATGGTTTTGGGGCGCATGCAAGCGGACGAAGCGGTGGTCCTCAAAGCTCAGGTTTTGGGGCATGTGATGGATGTGGTTGCGAACAAGGGGGATCATGTCAACGTTGGGGACGTAATTTTACACCTTGATCCCGAAGACCGCGCGGGTCGATTGGCGGAAGCCAAGGCGCGCTTAACGCAACAGAAAATTGCCTATGAAGCGGCAAGAAAGTTGCGTAAGGGCGGCTATAGTTCGCAGTTAACCGTAGCTCAAACCAAAGCCGATGTCGAAGCCGCTCGCGCCCAAGTGACCCGTATGAAGCGCGATTTAGACAATTCCACCGTAACCGCCCCGATCGCGGGGGTCATTGACACCTTGTCCGTGAAGACCGGAGATTATTTTGATAAAGCCGGGGGGGTGCTTGGGCGCATTGTCAATTTATCGAACATGGTGGCATTGGGCCAAGTGGCCGAACGCAACATCAATGACATTGCGTTGGGCAAGATCGCCACGGTGCGTTTGCCGGATGGTCGCGAATTCAGCGGTGAGGTGACGTATATTGCCAGCACGTCCGAGGCGCTGACCCGCACGTTCGCGGTTGAGGTTTCGTTGCAGGTTGCGGATGGCTCGGTGCGAGAAGGCATGACGGCAGAAATAAAATTGCCGATGGCGACCGCACTTGCTCATCACATTACACCTGCCTTGTTGACATTGGATGGCAACGGGGACGTTGGTGTGAAGTCCGTGTCGGCAGACAATATCGTCGAATTTCACCGGGTTCAAATTGTGTCCGATAGCCAAGATGGCATGTGGTTAAGTGGCTTAGCCCCCCAAATCCGTATCATTTCTGTGGGGCAAGAATTTGTCAACGTGGGCCAAACCGTCGTGCCGATTGAAGGCCGTATAGACGCCCGTCGGCCCCAACCTGGCGCGAAAGAGTAAGCCCATGCGCGCGGTAATTGACTTAGCATTTTTAAAGGCACGGACCACACTTTCAACGCTGCTCTTGTTGCTTGTCGCGGGCACCATAGCCTATGTCGATATTCCCAAAGAAGCGGAACCCGACATCAACATTCCGATGATTATCATCCGCGTGATGCATGAAGGTATTTCTCCTGAAGATACCGAAAACCTGCTGATCCGCCCTTTGGAACAAGAGCTGCGGTCGGTCGAGGGTTTGAAGGAAATGCGCGCCAAGGGCTTTGAAGGCGGGGCCAACGTGGTGCTTGAATTCGAAGCCGGATTTGATGTGCAAAAGGCCTTGGCCAACGTGCGCCGACAAGTCGATGTGGCCCAGCCAAATCTGCCGCCAGAGAGCGATACGCCAGTTATTGAGGAAATCAATTTTTCAAAATTCCCGGTGGTGGTGGTGACTTTGTCGGGTCCGATTCCCGAGCGGGCGTTGCTGAACCTGGGACGGAACTTAAAAGATGAGATTGAGGCGTTGACCCCGATTCTCAAGGCCACGTTGACGGGCACCCGCGAAGAAATGGTGGAAATCTTAATCGACCCGGTGAAGGTCGAAAGTTATGGCTTAAGTCCGGCCCAAGCTATCGCCAACGTCCAAAATTCCAATCGCTTGGTCGCGGCAGGCAAGCAAGACACGGGACGCGGCAGTTTCACCTTAAAAGTCCCAGGCCTTATTAATTCCCTGCAAGAAATTATGCTGTTGCCCGTCACGGTTCAAGGCGATGCGGTGGTCACCTTAAATGACATTGGCGAGGTCCGGCGCAGTTTCAAAGACCCCTTAAGCTTTGCCCGCATCAACGGCAACCCGGCGGTGACTTTGGAAGTCGCCAAACGCGTCGGACAAAACCTCATTTCCACCGTTGATTTGGTCAAACAAACGGTCCAGCGCGACCGTGCCGATTGGCCCGAAGACCTGCGCAACGCTGTTCAAATATCCTACGCCCAAGACAAATCGAAGGTGATAATTGAACGTCTGTCGACCCTGGAAAACAGCGTCATCAGCGCCGTGTTGTTGGTGATGATCGTGGTTGTCGCCTCGTTGGGCTGGCGTTCGGCGGCGTTGGTTGGGGTGGCTATACCCGGATCATTTTTGACGGGCGTTTTGGTGCTGCACCTGATGGGCCTGACCATGAACATCGTGGTGTTGTTTGGGCTTGTTTTGGCGGTGGGCATGTTGGTCGACGGCGTCATTGTGGTGACCGAGTTTGCGGACCGTAAAATGACCGAAGGTATGCACCGGAAAGAAGCCTATTCACTGGCCGCTAAACGCATGGCCCCACCGATTGTGGCCTCAACACTCACCACCTTGGCGGCCTTCTTTCCGTTGTTGTTTTGGCCCGGTGTGGTCGGTGAGTTTATGAAGTTTTTACCCATCACCTTGCTGGCAACGTTGTCGGCATCGTTGTTGATGGCCATGGTTTTCGTGCCAACTTTGGGGGCCTATTTTGGCAAACCCATCGAACGCGATGAGGATCACAGTGACGAACAAAAATCGGCCTTCACGCAAGCTTACTTGCGGGTTTTGGCGCGGGCCTTGAAACGTCCGGCGACGGTTTTGGTGGGGGCTTTTGGGACCTTGATTGTGGTCTTGCTCATCTATGTTGAGTTTGGCAATGGCATTGAATTCTTCCCAGATTCAGAACCTTCCGTGGCCCAAGTTCAAGTGCGTGCGCGGGGTAACCTTTCCATTTGGGAACGCGATGCCTTGATGCTGGAAGTTGAAAATCAAGCCCGCCAAGTTAAGGGCATCCAAATGGTCTATACCCGCACCCGTTCAAGCCCCACCGGGGAAGGGGCCGAAGATATCATCGGCACGGTCTTTTTAGAATTTGTCGATTGGCAGGTGCGGCCTAAGGTCGGTTGGATTTTGGACGAAGTGCGTAAACGCACCGAACCCATCGCCGGTATTGTGATCAATACGGTGAAGAAAAAAGGTGGACCTCCTGTTGGCAAAGCGGTGCAGATCGAACTGTCGTCGCGCTATCCCGAAGTGTTGATGCCAGCCGCGACACAGATTGAAGCTTTGCTCAGCGGTGTCGAGGGATTGCTCGACCAAGAAGACACCTTGCCGTTGCCCGGCATTGATTGGGTGTTTGATGTTGATCGCGCCCAGGCGGCAAAATTTGGGGCCAACATTGCGTCGGTCGGGCAAACCATTCGCATGGCGACTTCGGGCATTTTGCTCAGCACCTATCGGCCCAAAGACATCGATGAAGAAATAGATATTCGCGCGCGGTTTCCCAGTCAGTATCGAAACTTAGAACAGCTCGACAGCATCCGCGTGACCACCGATGCGGGGTTGGTGCCGATCACCAACTTTGTCAAAATGCGCGCCCAGCCCAAAGTCGGCACCATCAGCCGCACCGATGCCAGACGGGTGGTGCTGATCAAAGCCGATGTGAAAAAGGGCGTGCTGGCCGATACCAAGGTCAAAGAAATTCAAGCCCTCATAAAAGCCGCCAACTTAGATCCGCGCGTGTCCATTCGCTTTAAAGGCGAAGACCAAGAACAGGCCAAAGCGAAGGTCTTTTTGACCAAGGCCTTTGGCGTGGCGCTGTTTTTGATCGCAATTATTTTGGTCACCCAGTTCAACAGCTTTTATTCCACCCTGTTGATTCTTTCGAGCGTGATCATGTCGACGTTAGGGGTCTTTATCGGCCTGTTGTTGACCGGGCACCCGTTCGGCATCGTCATGGGGGGCATCGGCGTGATCGCCTTGGCGGGAATCGTGGTTAACAACAACATCGTGCTGATCGATACCTTTGATCGCCTTAAACTCGATACCGATGACGTGGTCGAAGCCATCTTGCACACCGGCGCACAACGCTTGCGTCCGGTGCTGTTGACCACCGTCACCACCATGCTGGGCTTGCTGCCCATGGCCATGAACGTTGGCCTCGACTTCATCAACCGAACCATCGTCGTCGGCGCCCCCGCCAACATGATGTGGGTGCAACTGTCCGTCTCCATCGTCTTCGGCCTCGGCTTCGCCACCGTACTGACCTTGGTGGTCACTCCGGCGGCGTTGATGGTTCGGGCGAATGTCGAGGCGTGGTGGCGGGGGCGGGGTTAGGGCTTAACCCCTAAGTATCCAAATCCAAATCTACCGGGCTGTCGTCATCGTCTGGGTCGCAGTCGGCAGCGACTTCGCCGTTTTGGATGGCACGGTAGCTTCTTATGGCCAGGGGGATGGACGCCATATAGGCGGCCAAGATGCCCGATAGGGTAACCCAAGGAGCGCTGAGTAGCGACGCTATGATGAGGCCCACGACGACCATCAACGGCAAGATCAGGCTGGGCCGGAGTTTGACCTTTTTGAACGAATAGGTGGGAATGTTACTGACCATCAAAGCCGACACGATCAGCACAAACACCGCCACCACTTCGGGACGGCGGGTGAAGTCTTCAAACACGTTGAATGAAATCACCATGGGCAACAGCACCAAACCCGCCGCCATTGGGGCGGGAACGCCGGCAAAGAAGTTGCACGCCCACGCGGGGGGATTGGGGTCTTCAGCGGCGGTGTTAAAACGCGCCAAACGAAGCGCGCACGCCATGGCGTAAATCAAAACCAAAATCCAGCCAAAGCGGCCAACGTGTTGCAACGACCAAAAATACAGCATCATGCCGGGGGCGACGCCAAAGCTTAAGATGTCGGCCAAGGAATCCAGTTCGGCGCCAAACTTAGACGTGCCTTTGAGCAACCGGGCAATGCGTCCGTCAAGCGCGTCAAGAACGGCGGCGGCAAAAATAGCCAAGGCGGCGTGTTCCCACCGTCCTTCATAGGCAAAGCGAATGGCGGTCAATCCCGAACACAATGCCAACAAGGTCAGCATGTTGGGAATCATGACGTTCAACGACAAGTGCGGACGTTTGGGTCGCTTGGTCGTAGTGCGATCAGCCATAGACTCTGTGTACTCCTTGGCGTGACGGTTTCGGTCCTAGCGGACTTCGCCCGTCCGCGCAGCTTCTTTCGACGTTAAGTCGGCAATTACGGTTTCGGCGGCGGTGGTCAATTGACCAACGCAGACCAAGGGAGCCGTGCCCTTGGGCATGTAAACATCAACGCGTGAGCCAAACCGGATCAAGCCAAAACGTTCGCCAGCCTTCAAGATAGACCCTTCTTGGACTTGGCAAACGATGCGCCGCGCCACCAAACCCGCGATTTGCACAAAGGCAATATCGTGGCCATCGGTGGTTTGCATACGCAAGGATTGGCGTTCGTTAAATTCGCTGGCTTTGTCGAGTTCTGCGTTTAAAAATTTGCCGGGACGATAAGACAGCTTGGTGATGGTGCCATCCATGGGCGCCCGGTTCACATGAACGTTGAACACGTTCATGAAAATGCACACCCGTTGTAAGGCGGCGTCGCCCATTTCCAATTCCACAGGCGGCACGGCTTCGTCGATCAAACACACGCGGCCATCGGCCGGGGCAATCACCAATCCAGCGCGGGTGGGCGTGACGCGCGGGGGGTCGCGAAAGAAATAGACACACCACAAGGTTAATATGACGCCAACCCAACCCAGAGGTTCGGCAATATACGCAAGAACGAGAGCGATCACCGCAAACATGGCAATAAACGGCCAACCAGCGGGATTGATAGGGACCAATACGGTCTTCACGGGCAGTCTTCCTTTTTCATCAAATCACAAGGGCGACAAGCCCCTATGTTAAAACATTTTTTGGCTATGTATCACTGTTTACCCGGTAAACGGAAGACCTGTCCTGGATAAATCATGTCCGGGGTTTGAATTTGGTCACGGTTGGCTTCGAAAATCAGGTGATAACGAACGCCCTCACCATAGGTTCTGCGCGCCAATCGCCACAGGCTATTGCCGGGTTGAACCACGGCAAAGCTACCGGGTTTTAAGTTTTTGGTGTCTTCAAGTTCGGCCCGTTGGAACGGCATTTCGCGCCGCGCCAGAACTTGACCGTCCTCGTCCACCATGTCCGCACGCAAGGAATAGGTTCCCGGTGCCACATCATGGTCGGGGGTGATCCGCCACAAACCCTTGTCAGAATCGGCTGTGGTTTTACCGATAAAGCGGTTGTCGATGTACAGGTGAATGGATCGTCCGGGTTCGCCATGCCCACTGATGGACAATTCGCCATTGCCATAATCAATGGCATCGACGCCAAAGGCATCGGCAACACCGGGTTTTTGCAACACTTCACTGTTTCCGGTGCCGTCGCGGCGCACTTTGATCGCCAAGGCGCCATCGTTGCTTTGGGACCGTTCCGGCACCACCAAAATGACCACGTGTTCAGACAGGACCGGATCAAATCCATCCCTTAACATGCGCAGACCAAGACGGCGTTCACCGGGTTCCAATAGTTTTTCAGGGACAAATACCCATTCGCCGTGCAAGTCCGTTGTCACCGTGCCAAACACGGCATCACCGTCTAACACTTCAACGGTGCTTTTGGGATGGGCGCGCCCGGCCATGACGGCGTTGCCTTCTGGATTGACACGCACCACATCAAATGTGGGGGGGATGATCTCTTGTGTTTGGGCGGTGGGCGCGGCTTTGGCGGCCTCACTTTGGGGGGCAGGGCTAGACGTATCCGAGCTGCTCATAAAGATGCTCAGACCAACGGCGGTGCCGATAATCACGGCTCCGATAATGCCAATTATTACAGACTTTTGCAAAGTCGCCCACTCCTGAAAGAATCTATATTTACGAATTTATCAAACCATAGAATAAAGCGCGCGCGTGATCGACGCAATGGGGGGATGTGAGATCGACATAAAAGGCCTTTGGGTCCGAACCTCGGCGCGTTACAAGTAAGCGACAAGGGAGACTATACATGACAAAACTTTCAACGTTGTGCGTTTTTTGCGGTTCGCGGGACGGCGAAGACCCGGCCTATGCCGTACAAAGCGAAAAACTTGGACAGATGCTGGGCGAACATGGGGTGACCTTGGTCTATGGCGGTGGCGGCATTGGCTTGATGGCCTCGGTCGCAAATGCGGCGATCCAAGCCGGCGGCGACGTGATCGGCATCATTCCTCAATTCTTGCGGGTTCTTGAAGTGGGCGGCGTTGACGGTGCGAAAGAAATTGTCGTTGACGGTATGCACGAACGCAAAGCCAAAATGTTCGAGCTGTCCGACGCCTTTGTGGTTATGCCGGGCGGCATTGGAACCTTGGATGAAAGCATCGAAATCATCACTTGGAAACAACTTCAACAACACAACAAACCGATTGTATTCGTCAATATCAATGGCTATTGGGACCCGTTTCTGGCCTTGATCGCCCAGGTCATCAAGACTGGTTTTGGTCATGATAAAATCCAAGGCCTATACCAAGTGGTTGATAGTGTGGACCAAGTGTTCGATGCCATCCACAATGCCCCCGACGTTGATGCGGTGGTTTTACACAGCCATCTTTAGTCTGCTTGTCAAAGGCGAAGCCGCGCCGTATTGTGCCCCCAACCCTAACATCCTTACGCCAACCAGGAGATATCCATGTCCAAAATTAAGGTCGCCAATCCAATTGTTGAACTCGATGGCGATGAAATGACTCGCATCATTTGGGACTTCATCAAATCCAAACTGATTTTGCCGTACCTAGACGTGGACCTGAAATATTACGATCTCAGCGTTGAAAAGCGCGACGAAACCGACGATCAAATCACCATTGATGCGGCGGAAGCGATCAAAAAATATCGGGTCGGCGTTAAATGCGCGACCATCACGCCCGACGAAGACCGTGTTAAAGAGTTCGATCTGAAACAAATGTGGCGCAGCCCCAACGGCACCATTCGCAACATCGTCGGCGGCACCATTTTTCGCCAGCCGATCATTTGCCAAAACGTGCCGCGCTTGGTGCCCGGTTGGACCCAACCGATCGTGATTGGTCGTCATGCTTACGGCGATCAATACCGCGCCACCGATTTTGTCGTTCCCGGCCCTGGCAAACTGACCATTAAATTTGTCGGTGACGATGGCGCCGTGATTGAACGCGAAGTCCACAATTTCCCGGACGGCGGCGTGTGCATGGCGATGTTTAACGAAGACGAAAGCATTCGCGGTTTTGCCCGGTCCAGCCTTAACTACGGCCTGCAAATGGGCTGGCCTGTGTACTTATCGACCAAAAACACCATTATGAAAGCCTATGACGGTCGCTTTAAGGATTTGTTCCAAGAGGTTTTCGACGCTGAATTCGCCGACAAATTCAAAGCGGCCAACATTACCTACGAACACCGTTTGATCGACGACATGGTCGCGTGTGCCATGAAATGGTCGGGCGGTTTTGTGTGGGCGTGCAAAAACTATGATGGCGATGTTCAGTCTGACACCGTGGCCCAAGGCTTTGGGTCCTTAGGCCTGATGACTTCGGTTCTAATGACCCCGGACGGTCAAACGATTGAAGCCGAAGCCGCCCACGGCACCGTGACCCGCCATTACCGCCAACACCAAGCCGGCAAAGAAACCTCAACCAACCCCATTGCTTCCATCTTCGCTTGGACCCAAGGCATCAGTTATCGCGGCAAATTTGATGACACCCCAGACGTCGTCAACTTCGCTGAAACCCTAGAACGCGTCTGCGTCGAAACCGTCGAAAGCGGCCATATGACCAAAGATTTGGCCCTGCTCATCGGCCCCGACCAAGCCTGGATGACCACCAGCCAGTTCTTAGAAAAGCTGGATGAAAACTTGAAGATCGCCATGGGCTAAGCCTTCGTTTCTGAAATAAAAAAGCCCCGCCAGATTTCTCTGGCGGGGCTTTTTGTTTGTGAGGCTTAAGACTTTTGAGGAGCCAGTGAGCAGAACTTTTCTTCTTCGATCACGCCGGAATCGACGATGGCGATGATTTTTTTGCTTTGGTCATCGGGAGGGCAGCCGCATGAGTATCCGTCTACGCTTTCGTGCATTTCAGCCTGTTTGAGGTGCCATTTAGCAACTTTTCTGTGATCATCAGCTTGCATGGTATTTCCTTTATTTTTTTGGGGGGTGAAACAAAAACTCACGGTGAATATATGCAAACGCGACGATGAAGCAAGAGGCAGTCGGTTAATTTTTTGTTGCAAGGCGGCATATTCGTGAATATCTGGTGAGGCCAAAGTCGCTCACTGCACCGTGACGTGTAGCTACCGCTTATATCAACAATGCCTCAGACGCAGTTAACTGCATCGAAATCTTGGAATGAATCCGTGTTGAAACCGCGCTGTTTTGCACGCTTGCAAGCTTGAAGTTTTTGATAAACACCTTAAAGTAGAAGCGACGGCACGCCATTACTGACGAGCCGTCGCATCCAAATCGTATGTCCCTAGGGGGAGGCCGAAGCCAACAAAACCCAGAGCTCACATTATTAAAATATACGTGACAAATACATTTGTCAAATTATGACAATTATAATTGTCGCTTTATTGAGAAAATCATATGCCAACATCATTTTCAGAAGAAGAGCTTATAACGATCCCTCGTGTAATTTCAGAGCCGAGATTTAAGCGGTATTTGGATGAGAAAAATGGGAATCAGAGAGAGGCTCTGGCACTATACAGATGGAACTCAGAAGTTTCTGGTGCTTTGATGTTTCCAATGCATATGTCTGAGATCGCCGTTAGAAATGGAATTCATGGTGCATTGACGAGAAGATATGGTCAGAGATGGCCATGGGTTGATGCCTTTGAACAAAGTTTACCGAGCCCTAGGGGGCGATATTATAACCCACGCAAGGACTTGCAGAGAACTCGGTCTAATTTGCTAACAACTGGAAAAGTTGTCGCAGAGCTTAAATTTGCTTTTTGGGAAAATATGTTAACGAGACGTCATGATGGGCGGCTCTGGACCCCTTATTTTATTGTGGAATTCCCAGGGTTTTCAAACCCACAAGATGTTTATGAAAATCGCCTAAATTTGCATGAGGGTATTGAAATAATCCGTAAGGTACGGAATCGAATTGCCCATCATGAGCCTATTTTTATGCGTGATTTAATTGCGGAATACGAAGTTATGGTTTCTGTTATTCGGAGCCGTTGCCCACAAACAGCACAATGGGTAGAGAGGACGCAAAAGGTTGTGGATCTAATCTCTTTAAAGCCTTAAATGGGTATGTGTGCATGACATTTCAGGCAGTGAATGCCAATAATTTAAATCCTATTGAAAAGAAACAACACAATCGTACGAATAATTCGTACTCAGCCCTTGACGCTCCCCCTTAAATTACGTACAAACCGCGCTCAGGGGCCGTTTTGTGCGGCCCTATCTGTTTTTTGATTCTTGAGGGAGCCTTACAATGGCCCGTAAATGTGCCTTGACCGGCCGTGGCGTTCAGTCCGGCAACAACGTGTCTCACGCTCACAATAAGACCCGTCGTCGTTTCCTGCCGAATTTGCAGGACATTTCGCTGATGAGTGATGCTCTGGGGCATCATGTTTCCTTGCGCATTTGTGCACGGACCGTCCGCACCGTTGAACACAACGGCGGTCTTGATGATTTTCTAATCGGAACATCCAACTTGAAGCTGACGGATGAGGCAAAAAAGTTGAAGCGTCGCGTCGTTCGCGCGCTTGCTAAGAAAGCCGCGTAAGTCACGCTCATTTGGACTCTTTTGAAAAGGCCCGCTCACATCGAGCGGGCCTTTTCTTTTGCCAAAATTCCCAGCACCGTGCAGACTTGTTCGATGGATTTGTCAAACCTTCACCCCACGCGCCGCTGCCTGGTTAAAGGGTTGCTGTTGGCGTCAAGCTTTGCCCCGGCGTTGTTGTCGGTTCTGGCCCAAGCGAGCGCGAATTCCCAAGTCCCAGTGGTTCCGGGCTTTCAAGAGATAAAGGGCGATGTGCGCCTCAATGGTGCGACGGCGGTTGTCGGGCAAGTGGTCGCCCCTGGCGATGTGGTGGCAACGGGCCTGGATGGCAGTTGCGTTGTCATCATCGGTCAACACGTCTATTTGATTGGCGAAGACTCGGAACTTGAGTTTTACGGCGAAGATTTTGAGGAAGGCCTGGATGGGTCCGTTTCTGGAAAAATCATGCTGAACTTTGGCAGTCTTCTGGCCGTCTTTGGCAAAACCGACACCACCATAACAACACCCTTGGCGACCATCGGCATTCGGGGCACAGCCTGTTACGTCAGCGCCAAACCGGATAAGACCTATGCCTGTGTGTGTTACGGGCGGGGTGAATTGGGCGGGGCCGAAGATGGTTTGCCTTTAGAAACCGTGCAGACCACGCATCACGATAGCCCCCGCTATATCTATCCCAAAGGTTCAACCGTTCGCATTGAAAAAGCCCCCGTAGTCGATCATACCGATGTTGAGCTGCGGATGCTGGAAGCCTTGGTCAATCGCCGTCCACCGTTCGATGCAAGCCGTTTTCAACGGAACCCAGAGGGGTATTGAAACGGCGTCGATTAGGCTTATCTCCTTCTTATCCGTAACGACCAGGATGATGCAGCTATGATGGGTTACGCACGCACCGCCATTTTGTTAGCCGCCATGACGGCTTTGTTTGTGGGCGCTGGGTTCTTGTTGGGAGGGCAGGGCGGTTTGGCCTTGGCCTTTCTGGTCGCCATTACCATGAACGCGCTGGCGTACTGGAATTCAGACAAGATGGTGCTGAAAATGTACGGTGCCCAGCCCGTAGACCGATCTTCGCACCCCGAATTTTATGATCTGGTGACAGCCTTGGCGAGCCAAGCGGACTTGCCCATGCCCAAAGTCTATGTGATTGACGAAGACCAGCCCAACGCATTCGCCACCGGGCGCAATCCTGAAAACGCCGCCGTTGCCGCCACCACCGGATTGTTGCGGATGCTCAGTTTAAATGAACTCGCGGGCGTTATGGCCCATGAATTGGCGCATGTGAAAAATCATGACACTCTGATCATGACCAACACCGCCACCTTGGCAGGTGCGTTGTCTATGTTGGCAAACTTTGCCATGTTCTTTGGTCGCAGTCGGGATAACCCTTTGGGCATTGTCGGCACAATCTTGATGATGATCTTGGCGCCGTTGGCGGCGATGATGGTGCAGATGGCCATATCGCGAGGCCGTGAATATGAAGCCGATCGTATCGGCGGCGAAATATGTGGGCAACCTATGTGGTTAGCGTCGGCCTTGGAAAAGTTGGATCAAGGGGCCAAACAAATCGATAACGCAACGGCCGAAGATAACCCCGCCACCGCGCACATGTTTATCGTCAACCCGTTGCACACCAAATCCATGGACAGCTTGTTTTCCACCCACCCCAATATGAAAAATCGCATTCTGCGGTTGGCGGCGTTGGCACAACAAATGGGCAGTGGCCCTTCGCCCACAGCCAAAGGCCCCAGCCGATCCAGCTCGGTTCCGCGCACCCGGTAATTTCAATCTTATATGGGAAGCCGTAGGAGAGGCAGTCTAAACCTGGAAACACTCAAACGGCACCCAATGTATCGAAGAAAAGGACTCATTGTTTGTTGCCCGTGCCAGTCCTTTTTAGGAAGCAAAGAATTCAGGTCGAAATTGCGGTATTAGCCGATTGTCGGGCAAAACGAAAAAAGGCTGGGGAATTCCCCAGCCTATTTAATCCATGAACAGATTTCGTCGTCTTAGTGTCCGTGATCCATGGGGGCCATCTTCTTGTGCATCTTATCCATAGCCGGGTTATCCGTACCATGCATCGCATCGTGAGTCGCACCGTGAACGGCACCATGATCTGCAGGCATACCCATGGCTGTTGGCGATAGGACTTTGACGTCAATGGTGAGGTTTTGATCCGTCAACATGCCATCAAATGTCAAGGTCACAGGGAAGGTGGTGCCAGCTTTTAGCGGCGCGTGCAGGCCCATCAACATGACATGAAAACCGCCGGGTTGCATCTTTACTGTTTCGCCAGCGGGCAGTTGAATGCCGCCTTCGACTTCGCGCATTTTCATCATTCCACCGTCCATGGTGTGGGTGTGCAATTCAACCTTTTTGGCAACGGGGGAAGATGCCGAAATCAAGGTGTGGGCATGGTGGTTGGGGTTGTGCAAGTTCATAAAAGCACCGCCTGCTTTTGCGGCCCCGGCACTGGCGCGCGCCCAGGCATCGGTGACGTCAATGCTGCCTGCAAAGGCGGAAGAGATCATCAGGGTCGAGGTCAGGGTCGCTGTGGCGATTAAGGTTTTGAAGTTCATGGTCAAGGTTCCTAGGGTCAGGGCTCGCGGACCCTGTCGCACAATGAAGGGTTTGGGTCGGCTGCTGAAATTATAAAAAAGAGGAGGAAGTCGTCTTAGGCGCGGGGCGGTCCCCGGGCTGGCCCGGGTCCCGATGTCCACTGTCCGGCTACACGGTCGCTTTCGGTTGGCGCATTGCACTCGCGAGGGAGGGAGCGAGGGGCAAACGCCACCAGAGGCGTGTTCGGAACAGGACCTTGGACACTGGTCTGCGCTTGGCAGACCGGGCAGTCCCACGGCATGACAGGAGTCGAGCCACCGTCCAATGGCTGGTCTGCTGTCGTATCCTGGGTCTGGGCACCATAGGCCGTACAAATAACAAGGTAAAAGGCGGGCAGGTTTTGACCATCACGAGCCTGAGACTCTGAGTTGGGCAAAGACACCGCCGCCGTTAAGGGAATCAACGCCTGGATAAACATCGCAAACAGCGCAAACTGCGCAGCCGCTTGGCGGCTACGTTTTAGGCTGAACGCGGTATAAAGACGCTTGAAGGTCAAGCTTGTTCCCCAGATGCTGTATATTCGATCTATCGTATATGCACGATATCTATGGTGATTCCAAGTTAAAGTTTTAGATTGGGCTTTTCTGTCTTGGCGCATTTACCGTCGTTTGCGGGCTTTTGGGGCCTCGTCAAACAGGTCTGCCAACTCTGACATAATCGTGCCGCCCAAGTCTTCGGCGTCCAACAACGTTACGGCGCGTTGGTAATAGCGATTGACATCATGGCCGATGCCAATGGCGATCAGTTCGACATCTGATTTGGTTTCTATCCATTGGATAACGTCGCGGAGGTGGCGTTCTAGGTAGTTGCCAGCGTTGGTCGATAGCGTGGCGTCATCCACCGGGGCACCATCTGAAATCACCATCAAAATGCGGCGTTGTTCCGGGCGTGCGAGCAGGCGATTGTGCGCCCACAACAAGGCTTCGCCATCGATATTTTCTTTCAAGATACCTTCTTTGAGCATCAGGCCTAAATTTTTACGGGCGCGCCGCCACGGGGCTTCTGCGCTTTTGTAAATAATGTGGCGCAGGTCATTCAAACGCCCAGGGTGTTCGGGTTTATCGTGTTCAACCCAGGCTTCGCGTGATTTTCCGCCTTTCCAGGTGCGCGTGGTGAATCCCAAAATTTCGACCTTAACGCCACACCGTTCCAAGGTCCGAACCAACACGTCGGCACCGATGGCGGCGATGGTGATGGGCCGTCCGCGCATGGATCCGGAATTGTCGATCAATAAGGTCACCACGGTATCGCGGAAATCGGCGTCTTTTTCTTCCTTAAACGACAACGGCACCATGGGGTCGGTGACCACGCGCGCCAGCCGGGCCACATCCAACATGCCGTCTTCCAAATCAAATTCCCAAGATCGGGTTTGTTTGGCCAGCAAGCGCCGTTGCAAGCGATTGGCAAGCTTTGCCACCACGCCCTGAAGCTTATCCAGTTGGCGATCTAACTGTTCGCGCAGGCGGTTTAGGTCTTGGGCATCGCACAAATCTTCGGCGGCGATGGTTTCGTCAAACTGAGTGGTGTAGGGGTGGTAAATATCTTTTGGCAGAGGCTCGTTGCTCGGCCAGGCTTCCTCTTGATCACTTGGCCCCGCCGGGCTTTCGCCGTCTTGCCCAAAGTCTTGATCAAGGCCACCCTCACTGTCAGAACCGTCGCCCATATCACCGCCCAAGCTTTGCGGTCCCATCAGGGAATCAGCATCCAATTCGCCGCTTTCGTCGGTGGAATCGTCGCCGTTGTTTTCTGGGTTTTGGTCTTGGGGGGCCGCTTCTTGATCGGCGTCGGTTTGGGATTCGGTATCACTGGGAACCTGGCTTAACAGGTCCAACGCCCGCATCAGTTCGCTGGTGGCTTGGGCATAGGCTGCTTGGTCGTTGATGCTGTTCGCCAGCAACTCTAAATATCCAGGCGCTTGCTCTCCCAACCAGCCCCGCCACAAGTCGGCCAAGGCTAACGCGGGTTTTGATAACGCTTCCAGGCCAAAATGTTCGCGCGCCAACAAGGCCAGAGCTTCGGGCATGTTGGCCGCATCACGTGTGGCAATGTCTGTATACGCCAGTGCCGTTTGGGCATGTACGGCGGACAAATTTTGACGAATTCCCGGGTACATTTCTGTGCCATGAGTTTCAAGACGGACTTGTTCCAAGGCCTCAAACAGTTTGCGCGCTTCGAATCCAGGCGGCAAAAATTGGTGGTGCAAATCCGGGTCGTGAAGGCCAATGCGCAAGGCCGCGATGTCGGCGGTGCCGCGCAGACGGTCAAGGCTGTCGTTCGTTAAATCGTCATCCGGTTCCGGCAAGCTAACCGTATGCCCCGAAATAGACGCTTTATCTAACCCGCGATTGAAGCCAACGGTGACATCACGGCCCCCGGCCATGGCTTTTAAGACCGCACTGGTGGCTCGTTTTAGGGTTTCTTGTTGGGGTTCTTGGGCCACAATTGATCCTGCTTTAGTCTGCTATGGCGGTCGCGATAGAGCCAGGAAGTTCGACACCAAAGCACCGCTGATAGTATTCAGCCACCACGGGGCGTTCCAATTCGTCACACTTGTTCAAGAAACTCATGCGAAAAGCGGTGCCAACGTCACCAAAGATTTCGGTGTTTTCGGCCCAGGTCAAAACCGTGCGGGGGCTCATAACGGTGGAAATGTCACCATTGATAAATCCAGACCGGGTTAAATCGGCAACGCGCACCATGGCCGAGACCTTTTCCTTACCGTCCTTGGTGGCAAACGAGGGCACCTTGGAAAACACAATGCGCATTTCATCGTCGTGGGGTAGGTAGTTTAGACAGGCAACGATGTTCCACCGATCCATCTGACCTTGGTTGATTTGTTGGGTGCCGTGATACAGGCCCGTGGTGTCGCCCAAGCCAATGGTGTTGGTGGTGGAAAACAACCGAAAATTTGGATGCGGTTGGATGACGCGGCTTTGGTCAAGCAACGTCAGCTTACCTTCGACCTCAAGCACCCGTTGGATCACAAACATCACGTCGGGACGCCCGGCATCGTATTCATCAAAAACCATAGCCACCGGGTTTTGTAGCGCCCACGGCAAAATGCCTTCGCGAAACTCTGTGATTTGTTTTCCGTCTTGCAACACAATGGCGTCTTTGCCGATCAAATCAATGCGCGACACATGACTGTCTAAGTTGATGCGCACCAAAGGCCAGTTCAGGCGGGCGGCAACTTGTTCAATGTGGGTGGATTTGCCCGTGCCGTGATAGCCTTGAATCATGACCCGGCGGTTGTGTTTGAAGCCGGCCAAAATAGCCAGTGTGGTGTCTAAGTCAAACTGATAGGCCGAATCAATTTCCGGGACATGGGCTTCGCCGATGGAAAAGGCCGGGACCTCCATATCCACATCAAGGCCGAACGTTTCGCGGACATTTTTGGTGATGTCGGGTGCGTCCAGGGGAAAGGCGGTGGAATTTGTATTGGTTTTGTTGGCGGCAGTCATGAAAAAGGCAATCCGATGCTTTAAAGGTTAGGTTTCTAAGAACTTTACGACAATTTGATACGCTTGCCCGACTTCCTTAAACAGCTCTTCTGATTTTTTGCAGCCGTCGTTGGTGTCGGGGTGATGACGGTGAGCGAGCTTTTTATAGCGTTTCTTAACGTCTTGTACAGTCACGGGTGGGGTCAAGTCCAAGGTTGAAAAGGCTTTGGCCACCGGACTGTCTGGTGGAAAGTCTCGGGGCATTTGATGGGGTGTTCGCGGATCGACATCTTCATTCAAAATGCCAAAATCATCGCGAATGCGGGTGCCACCGGCAAAAGCTTTGACCTTGTCGGTGTTTGATTTTGAACCAAGTTCCCAGGTCGGGCGCTGCCACACCGTGTCATTTTTAATGATGGCTTCGACTTCGGCATCATCTAAGCCTTCAAAATAGTTCCAGGCTTTGTTGTGGGCGCGGATGTGGTCAGCACAGTACCAGACGTGATCGGCCATGCTGCGCGGTGATTTAGAGGACCGAAAATCGCCAATATGGTCGCAGTCCGGCCATTCACAGCCCTGTACCTTGGGGTCGCGTTTGTTGGGGAAGCTGAACGGGCTGTCTATGCCTTGTTTGCGCGCTTGTCGTACCATAACCTAAATATGGGGCCAATGAGCTGCTCTGGCAAGCCGCGTTATCCTTGATTCTGATCCCTTAAGCGCTTACCTGTTCAAAGCCGCCTATTTTTACAAATGAGGACTTAAAAAATGCGTATTCGCAACGCCATAGAAACCAAGCTTACCGCAGCCCTTGATCCGCTGCGTTTGGACATTATCGATAATTCAGCCCAACATGCGGGGCATGGCGGCGCGCACCCAGACGGCGAAAGTCACTTTGCCTTGGTGGTTGTCACCAAGGCCTTTGAAGGCTTGTCGCGGGTCCAACGTCAACGTTTGGTTTATGCAGCCCTGGCCGAAGAAATGACCGATCACATCCATGCCCTGGAACTGAAAACGCAGACTCCTGACGAGGCAAAAGTATGATTTACGAAGCAATCTTTAAGGGATAACTTAACATAAAGTGCGCCTTTTAAGTAAATGGTGCTTAGAATCAATGCGTTAACGATAGTCTGTATGTGCAAGTTGTAATTTATTGAAACTCCCGGCAAAACAATAAAAAAAGAACGAAGCTTTTTGGACTTTTTATATTGGGGAGGGGAAAATTTTGTCCCAGAAAATTTTAAGTAAATTGCAAAGTCGCAACGTTACCATTGCGACACACCGCACGAGTTTGCGCCTTGAAGGCGACACCTGGAATGCATTGGAAGAGATTTGCAGCCGTGAACGGATGAGTATTCACGATGTGTGCATGATGATTGAAAATCAGCGTTTTGATTCCAGCCGAACAGCCGCCGTGCGGGCCTATATTTTGACTTATTTCCGCGCTGCCGCCACCGAACAAGGTCATAGCCAAGCCCGCCACGGCACCTTGATGACAAGCAAACAAGAAAACTTCAGGCCTGAAAGCAAACGCGAAAACACAGAAATCCGCGTTGCCTCGTAAGTTAAAATTTCTCTGATCCGCATGCAAAAAGGCCTCTCATATGAGAGGCCTTTTTTGTGTCTCGATGCACAGGGTTTCGCCCTAGCCCAACCCCACCTTGCCCATGGACAAAAACTTTTCGCGGCGCCGCGTTTTGAGCTGACCGCCGTCTAGGTCTTTGAGTTTACTGAGTTGGTGGTTGATTTCGTCGCCGACTGATTTCATAGCAGCGGCGGGGTCTCTGTGCGCACCGCCCAACGGTTCTGTGATGATGGCGTCGATCACGCCAAGCTTATCTAAATCCATGGCGGTTAAGCGCAAAGCTTCGGCGGCTTCTTTGTTCATGGAACCGTCGCGCCACAAGATCGAGGCGCAGCCTTCGGGGGAAATTACCGAATAAATGGAATGTTCCAACATCAACACCACGTTGGCAGAGGCCAGGGCAATGGCGCCGCCTGAGCCGCCTTCGCCGATGATGACGGAAATCAGCGGCACGCGAATTTGAAAACACACTTCGATGGATTTGGCGATGGCTTCGGCTTGACCGCGCGCTTCGGCGTCGGCGCCCGGAAAAGCGCCCGAGGTATCGACCAAGGTGATGACGGGAAGGCCAAAGTGATCGGCCATTTTCATCAAACGTTGGGCTTTGCGGTACCCTTCGGGTTTCGCCATGCCAAAGTTGTGTTTAACCCGGGTGTCGGTGTCGCAACCTTTTTCGATTCCCAATACCATCACGGATTGTCCGCGAAACCGTCCCAGTCCGCCAACCAAGGCCGCGTCTTCGCCAAACAGGCGGTCGCCAGCCAGGGGCGTGAAGTCTTCGATCAAGGTTTCGATGTAGTCCAAAGCATGTGGGCGATCCGGATGGCGCGCGACTTGTGCGCGTTGCCATGCCGATAATTTGGCGTAAGTGGAACGTAATTGTTTGTCGACCTTGCCCTGAAGCTTTGAGACTTCTTCGACAATGTTGACTTCGCCGCCGCCGGGCAGATGGCGCAGTTCTTCAATCTTGCCTTCCAGGGCGGCGATGGATTTTTCAAATTCAAGATAATGGTTCATAGCTTTTTCTAACACACTGATTGCCGACAATGAAACGGATAAATCAAGATTTTCCAGAAAGCGGGTGCACGCTTTCGACCAAACGCTTTAAGCGTTCGTCCAAGACATGGGTATAGATTTGCGTGGTCGAGATGTCGGCATGGCCCAACATTTGCTGCAACGCTCGCAAATCCACGCCGTGGGCCAACAGGTGGCTGGCGAACGAATGGCGCAAAACGTGCGGGGATACGCGTCTTGGGTCTAAATCTGCCAGCACCGAAAGTTCTTTTAAAATTTGCCCAAACCGCGCCCGGGTGAGGTAGCCTTGTTTGGCCCGAGACGGAAACAGGTACACAGATCCCTTGTCTTTAAGGGGCTTGGGCAAAAAACGATCGCGGACTTTTAAATAGTTTAAAATGGCATCCATAGCTGGTTCTGAAAGCGGCACCATGCGCTCTTTGTTGCCTTTGCCGCGCACCAACAACATTTGCCCATCGCGGGTTATGGCGCCAAGCGGCAAGCCCACCAGTTCCGAAACCCTAAGGCCGCTGGCATAGAGAATTTCCATCAACGCCACCAACCGCTTGCCTTCGGCCCCCGCATACGTGGCGGCGGTCGCTAATAAGCGGTCGACCTCGTCCTCGGATAAATATTTAGGCAGCACGCGCCCGGCCTTGGGGCTGTCGATGACGGTGGTGGGATCGTCGGTGCGCAAACGTTCGGCGTACAGGAAACGAAAAAACTGGCGCAACGCCGACAACCGCCGGGCCTGGGTTCGAGGCGCCAGGGCGCGCCCTGTTAAGTATGAAAGATAGCCGCGAATATGTTCGGTGGTGGCGTGTTGCACATCAACGTTTTGGTTTTTTGTAAAAGCGGAAAAATCGTTTAAGTCGCGGGCATAGCTTTCCAAGGTGTTGGTCGCTACACCGCGTTCCGCTTGCAACATGTCCAAAAACATCCCCACCGAACGGGGCGTTGGCTCAAGATTTTGGCGGTGCCGGCCCATGGTTATCCCTGTTATCTCTGCGTGCGCTTATAAACCTGCGGCAACAACGGCTTCTAAAGCCATCGCGTGGGCCTCGTCTTTCAGGCCAACGCTGTCCAAAGATTTCAGTACTTTTTGCAAGATCAAGGGGCTGGCACGGGCCGGGCCACCTTCGTTTAAAATAACCAAGCTGACCAAGACCGTTTCGCCTAAACGCTGACGACTTGCGGCCCCGTCAAGCAAAAACCACAACGAAGAATGGGGAGCCGCAACCGTTTCATGGGTCGGGCCGTCAATCAAATCGACCCACAGGATGTCGGGAACGAATTCTCCCAAGGCATTAAACACCGAGGCTAAGGTCGCGGCTTTGTCGCGTGCCCCTTCGCTGGCTTTGACCGCATCCCACCACTGGGGCAAACGGTCCAAGGTCCAGCCACTGGCCTGATCATAACCAGAGAGGCGCGCCACAGGAAGCAAGGCTTCCAATTGCGCGGCCATGTGTGGATCGCTTTGCGCCGCCGCCGTCAATAAATCGAACCACCCGCGCACCGCGTCATGTCGATTGGCAATCAGAAAGGCGCGGATCGCTTCAGGCGCAAACCAGGCCAATTCAAGGCTTGGATCAACGCGCGAGATTTGCGGCAAAAAGGCCCGTGCGGTCGATGCATAACGGCCACCCAAACGCGCCAGTTGTAAGGCTTGGGCAAGGGATTCGGCTTGTGCTACAGGACCCTTTTGCGACAGCGTTGCCCGGTACAACAAAGCCCGGCTTAAAGGACCGGAAAGCCCCGCGAGCGCAATCAGTGGATTGTTTAAGTCGGCATCCGAAAATTCAATGCTGGCGTACAATTGACGCAACGCATCCACGGGCAGCGCCCCGGAAAATTCAGCCCGTTCCGCAGCTTCGATGCGCAGATCAGCCGATGCGTTGGGGCTAATGGCGATTGAGCGCAAAATGGCCGGACGATTTGACGAAATGACATCTGCAGGAAGGGTCGCTTTGACCACCCGAGCCAATGCCAAATGTAACGGCGAAGGATCGGCAAGGCTTTCGATCACGGGGGCTTCGTACGCGTTGGCAAGGGCGGAGACAAGGCTGTAGAAAACCTCATCTTCAACGCCCAGTTCACGCAACAAAGACATGCCCAATTGCGCCTGTTCACCTTTGCCTTCGATGGCCTGACAAAAGATAAAAGCCTTTTGCCAATAGGTTGAGCTTTGGTTTTCGATATAAGCGTTGGTGACCTGACAGGCTCTGGCGACATCGCCCGTCAACAGACGAGAATCGACTTCAATGCGCAAAAGGTCCGGGTTTTCTGCATAGCCCGGAACCACTTTCAAAAGCGCATTCACGCCCGTGAAATCACCCATAGCCAACAATTGCCCGGCGCGCAGCGCAATTAACGATCCTGGTTGGCTGCCTTCGGGAACCGGGGCCCCCGTCAGCAGCAAGCGGCGCATTAAATCGCGCATCGCCGGAGACGCCGTGGCAACCGGGATTTTTGACAGCAGGCTTTCCACCACCAAGCGGTTGGTGCCCAACCACATATCGGGGCCAAGGCCGCCGTCTTGATCGTTCAGCACGCCTGCCACATCGGGGTTAACGGCGTCTAAGGTTTGGGCTTCGACCACACCGCCCATTTTGGGGGCTTCCATATCCACGGCCTCAGCCCCCACAACACCGCTGGTGGGGGTGCCATAAACTGGATCGGGGGTGTTGGGAATAGGCGTAGGCGTATACGATTCTAAGCGTTTGGGTGGCGATAAATCCACCGGTCCCTGTTGGGCTAGGCTTTGTCCACTCGTCACTAGGGTGGCCCCAAAGAGGGCGAGAATCGCAGAGCGCTTAACGGGGGAAGCGTTCATCAGGCAAGACCTTTTCAATGGGACTTACGGGGGCAGGAATGTCCCACGTGGCAAGCACACCGACACCGCCGACGACCACGGCTAAAATAAAGAAAAACAAAAATACGGGCAAACGTCTCATGAGTTGGAAAACACCTTCCTGGTTTTCTTGCAGTTCTATACCTTTATGGTACGTTCTTAGATTGTGACTGTGGCAATTTTTCGGCAGTGTATAGCCTCGGCCCTCGTGTTTCTAGGGGACATTCGCTAAAAGCTATAATGATTTTACGGATTTGGAGACAAGAAGCTTGTCCGACGAGTTGAAAATTGACCGCCCTTTGGTCCTAATCGGCCTTATGGGATGTGGCAAAAGCGCCGTCGGGAGACGTTTGGCCAGTCGTCTGGACTTGCCTTTTGTCGATTCGGATGAAGAAATCGTATTGGCTGCGGGCTGTTCCATCGAAGATATCTTTGAAATTTACGGTGAAGCTGAATTTCGCGCGCTTGAAACTCGGGTTATTGATCGCCTTTTGGAAAGTGCCCCCTTGGTCTTGGCCACCGGAGGCGGGGCTTTCATGAACGCGCAGACACGCGCTCAAATTTTGAAGACCGGAACGACCATCTGGCTTAATGCAGATCTTGAGGTGTTGTTTGAACGCACCTCTCGGCGCACCACCAGGCCCTTGCTAAATGTTGGCGATCCGCGCAAAACTTTAAAAAAATTAATGGATGAACGCTATCCCGTTTATGGCAAAGCGCATATCATCGTCGAAACGAACACGGAAGCGTTGGAAAACACCGTGGACAAAGTCATCGCAGCCTTAAATGAAAAATTCGGAACCCCCGCATGAACGACGCCATCAAGACCTTACGTGTAGAGCTCAAAGAGCGCAGTTATGACATCTTGGTTGGGCAAGGGTTAATTGAGCGCAGCGGTGAATTGATCGCCCCGGTTCTGGCGCGCAAACGTGTTATCGTCATTACGGATGAAAATGTTGCCCCTTTGTATTTGGACACGCTGTGCGCCAGTCTTTACGCAGCCGACATTGCCACCGAATCCATCACCTTGCCCGCCGGGGAACAGTCCAAATCGTTCGCCCAATTTTCCATCTTGTGCGAACGCTTGTTGGAAATGAAGGTCGAACGTTCAACCACGCTGATTGCGCTCGGCGGGGGCGTGATTGGTGATTTGGTGGGCTTTACGGCGGCGGCCACCTTGCGCGGTATGCCGTTTGTTCAAGTTCCCACCACCGTGCTGAGCCAAGTCGATAGTTCGGTCGGCGGCAAAACGGGCATCAATACGCGGTTTGGCAAAAACTTGGTCGGGGCTTTTTACCAACCGAAATTGGTGCTGGCCGACACCAAGGTTCTCAATACACTGGATCGCCGCCAACTTCTGGCGGGGTATGGGGAAGTCGTAAAGTACGGTTTTATCGATGAACCGGCATTCTTTGACTGGCTTGAAGACAACGCCCTGGCCTTGCTGGATGGGGACATGGACAAGCGCCGCGAAGCGATCTTGACCAGTTGTAAAGCCAAGGCCCGCGTGGTCGCCGAAGATGAATTTGAAACGGGCAAACGCGCCCTGTTGAACTTAGGTCACACCTTCGGCCACGCCCTGGAAGCCGAAACCGGATATGGCGATGCTTTGCTTCACGGAGAATCGGTGGCCATCGGCATGGCCATGGCCTTCGATTTATCCAGGCAACTTGGCCTGTGTTCAAATGAAGACGCCACGCGGGCCGTTGCCCATATGAAACGTGTGGGGCTGCCCACGGATTTAAGCGGGTTGGATACGCAAGGCTGGACTGTCGATACGCTTTTGAACCATATGAGCCGGGACAAAAAAGTCGAAAGTGGCAAGCTGACATTCATTTTGGTGCGTGGGATTGGGCAATCGTTCATCACCCGTGATGTTGAACAAACGGCGTTGCGCGAGATGTTAACGCGCTGGATTAGCGCCTAGACTTTAAAGGAACGGCCCGAGGCCTGTTATGATTTACATTGCTGCTGCCATTTTGGTTTTGCTCATTTTATCGGCCTTTTTCTCAGGCTCGGAAACGGCCCTGACGGCTGCGTCCAAGCCCTTGATGCATCAATTGGAAAAAGATGGAAGCCCCCGTGCGGCCTTGTTTAATCGCCTGCAACGCAGACAAGAGCGGGTGATTAGCACAATTCTGCTGGGCAATAATTTGGTCAATATCTTGGCCTCGGCCTTAGCCACCAGTCTGTTGATGAGCCTGTTTGGTGAAGCCGGGGTGGCCATTGCGACTATATCCATGACTTTGTTGGTGTTGATTTTTTCTGAAATTTTGCCCAAAACCTATGCCATTCTCCATGCCAATCGGGCGGCCTTAGCTGTGGCCCCCGTCATCAACGTGTTGGTGATTGTGCTGCTGCCGTTCGTCAAAACCATTAACTTCTTTGTACGCATCTTATTGCGTTTATGTGGTGTTGATCCGCACGCGACGGATGCCTTGCATTCGTCGCGGGATGAATTGCGCGGCGCTATAGAGTTGCATTCAAACAGGTCTTCGGATGATGACCGTGAATCCTCGGTCATGCTGCGAAGCGTTTTAGATTTGCAAGATGTCCAAGTCGGCGAGATCATGACCCACCGCAAGGATTTGGACACCATCAACGCAGACCAACCCATGGAAAGGATTCTGACCGCCGTTTTGGAAAGTGCCTACACGCGTTTGCCCTTGTGGCGCGATGACCCTGATAACGTGGTAGGCATTGTTCACGCCAAGGCTTTGTTGCGCGAAGTGCGTGCCCACGGTGGGGATACATCTAAATTAGATGGGCTTGATTTAGACACGCTGTCTACAAACCCCTGGTTTATTCCCGAACAAACCTTGCTGTTAGATCAGTTGCAGGCGTTTCGGGACCGTCACGAACATTTCGCACTGGTGGTGGATGAATACGGCGCTTTGCAAGGGATTGTCACGTTAGAAGACATCTTGGAAGAAATTGTTGGCGACATTGCCGATGAAACAGATGTTCATGTTCCCGGCGTGACGGTTAACTTAGATGGCACCATCGTGGTGCGCGGTGATGTCACCCTTCGCGACTTGAACCGCCAGTTCGATTGGGACTTGCCCGATGAAGAAGCGGCCACCATTGCCGGATTGTTGCTTCATGAAGCCCGGCGCATTCCAGAACCTGGACAAGCCTTTATGTTTTTTGACTTTCGCTTTGAAGTTTTGCGCCGTCATCACCACCAGATCAAAGCCATTCGCATCACGCCCCCTGAATCGTAAGTGAATGTTTGAGTGATAAGCTCATTTCACGAGGCCTCGCAGCACTTATAAATTTCAATTCGTGACTCAAGCCCCAAAATATTTCATACTTCGCGACAATCTTGTTGTGGGTAGATTAGGGGGCGTGCTTATGAAAATGCAGATTATTCCTGATATCGTTACCAAACAGTTGGTGGTAACACTTGAAACAACCGCCTGGGTGCATGAAGCCGTGCAGGCTATGAGCAGCCAAAGCGTGGCTGCCATCTGCATTGTTGATACGGATCAACAATTGATTGGTATCCTTTCAGAACGCGATTTGACCCACCGGGTTCTCGCCTGTGGGCTTAGCCCACAAACCACCCGTGTTGCGGACGTTATGTCCAAAAACCCCGACGTGCTCCATGCCGAAGATGGTGCGCTGGATGCGATTGAATTGATGCTGGGGCGTAATATTCGCCATCTTCCGGTTGTTGATGAAGACCACAAAGTCCTGGCTATGGTCTCTATTCGAGATTTGTTAAAAGGATCTTTGAGAGCCTTAGATGTTGAAATCTGTCTGGATGCGGAAACGGCTTTTTCCCCAACCACGGCCTATCCACTGGCCAGCAATTAAACGAAGACCCTGAAGATACCTCATAAATAAAAAATGCGGACATCCTTTGGGATGCCCGCATTTTAAGTCAAAGACTGGGATGGAAAGGTTAGCTTACCTTACCTTTCCATGGCATTGTTTATACTTGTGCCCTGATCCGCACGGACAGGTTTCGTTGCGCCCAACGCGGCCCCAGGTTTCTGGGTTGTTGGGATCTCTGTCTTCGGGTTTTGTTTTCAGCGGCAGCAGGTCCATTTTGGCGGCTTTTTGTTCCACCAAGGCTGGGTCTTCATGGCCTTCTTGGGTCTGAGCCGGTGGCGGTGGCGTTAGGCCTTCTTGCGGCATCACTTGCAATTCAATGTGCGACAAGATGCTGGTGACGCGGTCCGTGATGTGGTCCAAAAGCTCTTCAAACAGGCCGAAGGCTTCTTTTTTATACTCATTGAGCGGATCTTTTTGCGCATAGGCGCGCAGGCCGATGCCTTGGCGCAGGTGATCCAAGGTCAGCAGATGGTCTTTCCACAATTGATCCAAAACCGACAGGTACAGGTTCTTTTCCACATCGCGCATGACTTCGGGTGTGTATTTGGCAACCTTTTCGGCGGCTTTCCGATCCGCGCTATCGGTGATGCGTTCTTGAATTTCTTGGTCGGCAATGCCTTCTTCAGCGGCCCAATCTTCCAAGGGTAAATCAAGACCAAAGATGCGTAGCACTTCTTCATGAAGACCATGCATATCCCATTCGTCGGCATAGCTTTTGGGGGGGATATAGCGTTCAACCAATTCTTCGATGATGTAATGACGCATACCGACGATTTCATCGGCAAGATTGTCTGCGGCCATCAATTCTTTGCGTTGCTCATAGACGACTTTACGTTGGTCGTTCATGACATCATCAAATTTCAAAAGGTTTTTGCGGATTTCAAAGTTTCGCGCTTCAACCTTTTGCTGAGCTTTTTCTAAGGCTTTGTTGATCCACGGGTGAACGATGGCTTCGCCTTCTTCCAATCCCAGTTTGACCAACATGGAATCGATGCGTTCAGAGCCAAAAATGCGCATCAAATCGTCTTCTAGTGACAAGAAAAACGCACTGCTGCCAGGATCGCCTTGACGACCTGTCCGACCGCGCAACTGGTTATCGATGCGGCGGCTTTCGTGGCGTTCGGTGCCGACAATGAACAAGCCCCCGGCGTCGAGGGCAATTTTCTTTTGTTCGGCGATTTCAGTTTCGATCTTTGCAATGGCGGTGGCGCGCGCCGCTTCATCGGTAACGGATTCGAGTTCGCGTTGAATGCGCAGTTCTAAGTTGCCGCCCAATTGAATGTCGGTGCCTCGACCTGCCATGTTGGTGGCAATGGTGACAGCCGCAGGTAGCCCCGCATCGGCAATGATAAAGGCTTCTTGTTCATGGTGACGCGCGTTGAGCACGTTGTGTTTGATGCCCTTAGATTTTAAGATCTCAGATATAAATTCAGATTTTTCAATCGATACTGTGCCAACCAAAATCGGTTGTTGTTTTTTCTGGCTGGTTTCGATCAAATCGACGATGGCGTGGTATTTTTCCTTGGCGGTGCGATACACAATGTCGTTTTGATCTTTACGGATGTTGGGCCGGTTGGTGGGCATTTCCACCACTTCCAAACTGTAGATTTCCGAAAATTCACCCGCTTCGGTCATCGCCGTGCCGGTCATACCAGCCAGGGTTGGATACAGGCGGAAATAATTCTGGAACGTGATCGACGCAAGCGTTTGATTTTCGTTTTGCACCGAAACGCCTTCTTTGGCTTCCAAGGCTTGATGCAGGCCTTCGGAAAAACGACGACCTTCCATCATGCGTCCGGTGAATTCGTCAATGATCACAACTTTATCGTCTTGAACGATGTAATCAATGTCGCGGTGTTGCATTTTGTGCGCCCGCAGGGCTTGGTTGATATGTTGCAACAGCCCCACATTGGCCAGATCGTACATAGACCCTTCAGCCAGCAAGCCCGCATCCCGTAACAATTGTTCAGAGTGCTCGTTGCCTTCTTCGGTCAATGTAATGGATTTTGATTTTTCGTCCGCTTCGAAATCTTCGTCAATTAATTCTGGGATCAATTTATTGACGGCGATGTACATGGCTGATGAATCTTCGGCTTGGCCGGAAATGATCAAGGGGGTCCGGGCTTCGTCAACGAGGATCGAATCCACTTCATCGACGATGGCGAAGTTGAATTCGCGTTGCACCATGTCTTCTAGGCTGAACTTCATGTTGTCGCGCAGATAGTCAAAGCCAAATTCGTTGTTGGTGCCATAGGTGATGTCGGATGCATATGCTGCGCGGCGATCATCGTCATCGAGTCCATGCACGACACAAGCGGTGGTGAGGCCTAAAAAGGTAAAGACTTGCCCCATCCATATGGCATCGCGTTTGGCTAAATAATCGTTCACGGTGACCACATGGGCACCTTTTCCCGACAGGGCGTTGAGGTAAACGGCTAAGGTTGACGTTAGCGTTTTGCCTTCGCCAGTTTTCATTTCGGCGATTTGCCCTCGGTGTAAAACGATGCCGCCCATCATTTGGACATCGTAATGGCGTTGGCCTAAGGCGCGTTTCGCGGCTTCGCGCACGGTGGCAAACGCATCGGGCAAGATGTCGTCTAGGCTTTCGCCCGCCTCAACACGTCCGCGTAACCAAGCGGTGCGCGCTTTGATCTCTTCATCTGTTAAGGCTTCGAGCGAAGGCTCGAGAGCATTGACAGAGGCGACGATTTTTTGGAGGCCTTTGATGTAACGTTCATTGGCCGAGCCGAATAGCTTCTTGGCGATGGCGCCGAGCATGGGCGAAATACCTTTAAGGCAAATGGTTAAGTGCGGTGAGGCAAGCTTTATAGAGCCTTTTGGTCCCCAGTGGTGAGAAAGAATTAGTAGCGCCTGAGGCGTCTGTCAATGTTGCCCTCTCTAAATCTGCATTTTTAGCTGATTTGAGGCCTATTTAGAGTAAAAAAACTAGAAATTCACGGTGGCTTGAAGGCTGCCGTAACGATCCGCTTTGTCCTGGTTTGTGAATTCGCGGGTGCGGTTGACCATGGCAAGACTGAGATGGAGGTTTTTATCGCCTAAAATTGAAGGCATGCGGATGTTGGACGAAACACCCAGCCGGGCTTCTAAAACCAATGGATTTTTTTTCACGTCAGGGCTATTTCTAAAGCTGTTGCCGTCTAAAAAGATGTCCCGCGCCACGGCCTTGGCATCAAAGCCAAAGAAAAAGGCCACAGAGTTGTTTTTGGGTTTTCCTTGGGGCAGGGCAAAGGTGCCGTAGACGGGGCCGAAATCTTCTTGCAAATTGGCCCCGAAACGGGCTGTCAGGCCGGTGGATAAGGCTGTTTTGACGTTGCCCAAATGCGCGCTGCCATGGGAAATAAAGTCATATTGTACCCAGTCAAGATTGGCCACTGGCTTCGCTTGGCTTCTGAATTTGACGATGCGGGTGGCCAGGACACCAAGTTCGTTGTGGATTTGGCTGCGCCAACCGCGTGAGACGGAGACGTTGATCAGGCGATGAACAGCATTTTGCAATTGTGCCGCTTTGGACGCGGGGCCAATCATTCCCAAATCCAATTCAAAGGTGTCTTGGCGGTCAAATCCATCTAAAAAACCTGCCGCACCATCCGTGTTTGCAGGGCTGGTGTTTTGTGTGGTCAGGCCTAAGTAAGTCCACCCCGCATAAGGACGGTCTTGTGGGTCTGGTATCGTGGTATCCACGTTTTCCGGGGTATACATTTCTTGACCAAAAGACCAACCAATTCGCAGATTTTCGGTGTCTTTGAAACGCACCAGATCAACGAGGTTTACCGCTATGTTTTGAAACTTTGATGACGGCCCCGGCGGCGGTGTGGGGGTGTAGGCAAAGCGCATACCGTTGGTGTAATGACGATCGGTGTCGACCACTTTGTCATTGTCGATTTGCAACAACACATCAGCCGCCTGGGCGGATGTGAGATCAAAGCTGATCAACAAAGCAAAGAGCCAAAGGCCGAAGCGGAAGGGGGGATGAGACATTTTCACACGAAACTCTATGGGGCAAAAGCGTAACCAAACCCTACACGATAGAGCCGATTCGAACACCATAGAATCAACACCGATTGACTTGTGCAAGCTTGAGGATGTGCTTATACCAGAGTTAGGTTTAAAAACGCAGGGGATTAGGATCGTGAAACGGATTGTTTTGTTTTTGGGGATTGTTGCGACGGCACATGTGGCGGGCCTCAACCCTGCGTTGGCCAAAGGCGAAGGCGACAAAACGGTTGTGGCAACGGTCAATGGCAACACGATATCCCTATCAGACGTCGAAGACGCGCGTACTTTGCTGCCGGCACAGTTTCAAAGCGCCCCGCTGCAAAGAATTTACCCTATGTTGGTGGAAACCCTTGTCAATTCCCGCATTTCGGCCGATATGGCAAAGCGTTTGGGTTTTGATGAAACGCCCGTTTACAAACGCCGTATGGAGCGTATTTCCGATCAAGTTCTCGAACGCATTTTGTTGACCCGTCACCTTGAACAAAAGATCACCGACATCCTGGTGCAAGAACGCTATTTAAAATTGGTCGAACGGGCCAGTAGTCAAAAGGAATCGCATGCGCGGCACATTTTGCTCAAGACCGAAAAAGAGGCCCAAGCGGTCCTGGAAAAGTTGAATGATGGCGAAGACTTTGCCGATGTGGCGCGTGAACTTTCCGCCGGGCCCTCGGGCCCCAATGGCGGCGATTTGGGATGGTTTGGGCCGGGGCGCATGGTGCCGCAATTTGACAATGCGGTGAACGGCCTGTCCCTTGGCGCGTATACGCAAAAGCCCGTGCAAACTCAATTTGGTTGGCACATCATTTTTCTTGAAGACCGCCGCCCGTTGCCAATTAAAACATTTGATCAAGCCCGGCCAGGTCTGGTCAACAATTTGTCCGCTGAATTGGGCCAGAAATTGATGGAACAATTACGCAATGACGCCGACATCGAAATCACGTCTTTTAAAGACCTGCCAAAGCCCCCTAAACCCACTGGACCTAAACCATGAGCCTTGCAAAGTCCCCCTTAGCCCCCTTAGCCTTTCCGGACTTAAAAAGCATAGCCGGGGTGCGTTTTGCCACCGTGTCGGCGGGTATCAAATACCAAGGCCGCACCGATTTAATGCTGGCTGAATTCGCGCCGGGTACTACGGCTGCTGGTGTGTTTACCAAGTCGCTCACCGCTTCGGCTCCGGTGTTGATGTGCCGCAAGCATTTGCCGGATCATGTGGCCCGGGCGCTGGTGGTAAATTCTGGAAATTCCAATGCCTTTACCGGACGGCACGGCGAAGAAACTGTCGATCACATTTTACAAGCCACCGCCGATGTTGTTGGGTGTGAGGTCAGTGAAGTCTTTTCCGCCTCGACCGGGGTGATTGGCGAACCGTTTGCGCACAACGTCATTACCGACACCTTGCCGAGCCTTAAATCCCACCTCGGCGAGGCCGATTGGCACGCAGCGGCTCAAGCCATTATGACCACCGATACGTACCCTAAGGGCTGTACCCGCACCGCCGACATTGGCGGCGTCACCGTGATGCTGAACGGCATCGCCAAGGGCTCAGGCATGATTGCCCCCGACATGGCGACCATGTTGGCATACGTAGCCACCGACGCGTCTATTTCAGGTGACATCTTGCAGCAGCTTTTGGCCACCGGAGCCGATACATCCTTCAACGCCATTACGGTCGACAGCGATACGTCAACCAGCGATACGTTGATGCTGTTTGCCACCGCCAAAGCGGGAAATCCTGAGCCTGCAAGTGCGGCTGATCCAATCTTGGACGACTTCAAGCAAAAGCTTGATGAAGTGTTGTTAGACTTGGCCCACCAAGTGGTGCGCGACGGCGAAGGGGCCACTAAGTTTATTGAGATCACCGTCACCGGGGCGGCCACCGATGCGGCCGCCAAAACCATAGGCTTGTCGATTGCCAATTCGCCGTTGGTGAAAACGGCGATTGCCGGGGAAGACGCGAACTGGGGCCGGATCGTCATGGCGGTGGGCAAAGCGGGCGAACAAGCCGACCGCGATCAATTGGAAATCCGCGTCGGCGGGGTACAAGTGACCCAAGGCGGGATGCGCGTCGAAGGTTATGACGAAAATCCGGTTGAAGCGCATATGAAAGGCCAAGACATCTTGATTGAAGTCGATGTCGGTATTGGATCTGGCGCGGCCACGGTGTGGACGTGTGATCTGACCCATGGCTATATTTCCATCAACGCAGATTATAGGTCTTAAATGGCGGCGCGTGCTGTTCATGTCGAGGTTTTAGAAGCCCCGCGCTTGCATCTGCGCCGTTTGACGGACGACGACATAGAGGCCTTGGTTAAGGGCGCCAACAACGTCAACGTGTCGCGCTATACCGCCCTCATTCCCTATCCTTACATCACCGCCGATGCGCGGGATTTTTTGAACGGTGTGTTGTTGGATCGCAATGCCAATAGTCGCCATGTGTTCGGCATAGAAACCCGCATTGGCGGCGATTTGATTGGCTGTATTGAAATCAATATGGGCACGGGGTCAGACACCTTTGGCTATTGGTTGGCCGAACCCCATTGGGGGCAGGGCTATGCCAGTGAGGCCATTTTGGCGATGCAACGTTTTGCCTTTCAAGTTGCCGGAAAAAAGGAACTGTGCGCCGCCGTGCATCCCGACAACCCAGCCTCAACCCGAGTGTTGGAAAAAGCCGGATTTGTATATGACCGCATCGAAAATGGCTTAGGAGGACGGTGCAAAGACGTTCAGGCTCAAGTCTTTGTGATGAAAGCCGAAGACTGGTTTGCGCGCGAAGCCACAAAACCCAAATTGCTGGTCAGTGCCGTGGCGCTCATAGACGCGGCGGGCCAAGTGTTGATGGCGACGCGTCCAGCCGGCAAGCCGTTGGCGGGTTTGTGGGAATTTCCTGGCGGCAAGGTCCATGAGGACGAGACCCCAGAACAAGCTCTGGTGCGCGAACTTCGCGAAGAGTTGGGTGTTGGTATTCAAGAAAACGACCTCAATCCACTCACCTTCGCCAGTCACGCTTATGAACACTTCCACCTAATTATGCCGCTTTTTGCGTGCCGGGTGTGGCAAGGTGAGGTGACGGCCTTGGAAGGGCAAAGCCTGAAATGGGTCAAGCCGTCAGAACTTTCTTCTCTCCCCATGCCGCCCGCCGACATTCCTCTGGTGGCTGTATTACAGGCGCTTATACCATGAACAAAACAATGACCGCGTGCGTGTTGGTGATCGGCAACGAAATTTTATCGGGCCGGACCCAGGACGCCAACATTCAATACTTAGCCACCGAGCTGACAACATTGGGCATTCGCTTGGCCGAGGTGCGCGTGATCTCGGACGATGAAGGTGAGATTATTGCGGCCCTTAATTCTTGCCGGGCAAAATTTGATTACGTGTTCACCACTGGTGGCATTGGTTCGACCCATGACGACATCACGGCGGCTTCGGTGGCGAAGGCCTTTGGCGTGGCGTTTGAAACGCATCCCGAGGCCGAACGGATTTTGTTGGCGCACTATGGTGATAAAGCCAACACCGCGCGTATGCGTATGGCGATGATGCCCCGGGGGGCCGAACTGATTGATAACCCGGTGTCAACGGCACCGGGGTTTAAGGTCGACAATGTTTATGTTTTTGCGGGTGTCCCGGTGATCGCACGCGCCATGTTTGACACTGTGCGCGCGACCTTAAAGGGCGGCCCGACTTTGGTGGTGCACACTGTTTCTTCCGTTGGCGTATCGGAAGGCATGATCGGCGAAGACTTGCGGATTCTTCAAGACCAGCACCCCAACGTCGACATCGGCTCGTATCCGTTTTTAAAGTCGGGTGGGTTTGGCGTGAATTTGGTGGTGCGCGGGGCCGATAAAGACTTGGTCAAGGCCGCGTGCATGGATATCCAGGGTTTGATTGAAGGTGCAGGCGGCACGGCCATTGAGGGCGAAACCGAAGGCGAAGAATTCTAGGACCCTAGCGCTTAAATATGAATTTGCTGACGTCGACGCGGTCTTGCCAACCAAAACGCACCAGTTCCGGGTCGTCGTGTTCTTCTTCGGGCCAACCGATGCACAGGTAGGCTACGAACGCCCAGCCGTCTTGAGCGTCTAAAATTGTTTCGACTTGGCGGGGTTCTAAAATCGACACCCACCCCACGCCAACGCCGCGTGCGCGTGCGGCCAACCATAACGTATGGACCGCCATGACCACGGAATAATTCAAGGTTTCGGGCATGGTCTTTTTGCCCAGGCCGTGACCTCGTTCGCTGCTGTGGTCGCAAAACACGGCAATTTGCGTTGGCGATTTATCCATGCCGGATAGTTTAAGCTGGGCATAGAGCTTGGCCTGTTCGCCGTGATAATCGTTTAACGCTTGGGCGTTGCAGATTTGAAAGTGATCGCGGAGGGCGGCGCGCTTGTCTTGGCTTTGCACATCAACGAATCGCCACGGCTGGCTGTTGCCCACCGAGGGGGCCAAGGCGGCAAGGCCCAGCAATTCGGTCAGTAAATCATCCGGCACCGGGGTCGATTTGAAACGCCGCACATCGCGGCGCCACTTCAACAAAGTGTCAAATGAGTCCTGAAAATCCGCGCCAAAAGCAGGCGGAACATTGTTCAAAGGCGTGTCCATAAAGCGCACCATAAGGGTGCCGCGCCGATGGCGCTACAGAAAGATTGCCCAACGCACACGCAAACCCTTGCCAGAGCCGTCCGGGATGGATAGGTTCCACGCATCGATTGACAGGTCGACTTGTGCGGGCGTGGCGGAATTGGTAGACGCGCCAGACTTAAAATCTGTTGGGGTTCGCCCCGTGCCGGTTCAAGTCCGGCCGCCCGCACCATTTCCTTTCAAGGGCTTAGCAGAAAATTTCGCGGACCCTACTTTTCGCAGAGCGGCGACGTGGAAGCCCTGCGGAAGCTCGCAAATGCAATTGCGGAGTCGTGAGAGCAGGACTTGTTCTCTGGCCTGCGTATTCATGAAAATTGTCCCGATGGCTCGACAGGCTCAAATCCTACTCCAGCAAGCAAATAATTAGCCGCTAATCCAATTGGTTGGCGGATTTTTGTTGTCTCGTGTGATGGGGTAATATTGAAGTTCGGAATTCACTCGGAATTTAGGAAAGAACACCTCAAGCCATGAGTTTATTTTGGAAGGAAAAACTTACCTTCAGTACATGCATAGAGTTTCTTTGAAATTGCTTTATAGTGAGGCTGATATTTTTTGGGGAAAGGGAAGCATCATGGCGCGTTTTGCAGCAAGCGACTGGGATAAGGTTTTTACAGAGCTTAATCGTCACCAAACAAGTGAACAGCCCTATGGCCTTCCCGAAAGGCGGGTGGGTTCAGTTGTTATGTCATCGTTCAATATCCGAACACTCGGCAACCCAGACACACGAACAACGACACATGATGAAGGGCGAACGCAAGGGGCATGGGATCTGTTGGCACGCTATGTCAGTCAGTGTGATTTGATCGCGATCCAAGAGGTGAAAGATAACCTAGCAGGGCTGATCCGCCTTAAAGATAGCTTGGAAGAAAGCGATAAATACGCACTTGTCGTTTCCGATGTGACGGGAGCAAGGCCTGGGCTTGATGCCTCGCAAGAGCGCCTTGCTTACCTCTATCGTTGGGATCGCATTGAGCGTACAGAACTGGCATCTGACGTTTCTTATGATCGGCGTGCCGTTTTGCAATCTCTAGAGGATAATCATCAAGAGTTTATCAATAGCCTAGATCAATATGGCGTTTTGCTGAGCGATTATAAAATGCAACTCCGAGAATTTGAGAATGGACACCGCCCCAAAAAACCCAACAAGCCGAACTTAAAGCCGCCTGCATTTTTGACTTTTATGCGCACACCTCATGTCGCCTCCTTTCAGGTGAAGAGCCAAGGTGGTGCAAGGTCGCTCCCCTTTCTCGCCGTTAACGCTCACCTTCTTTATGGCGATTCCGCTTCTGAACGGAAAATGGAATTTGATGCCCTTGTGGATTGGCTTCGTTGGCGCACAAAATCCAAGGAGAGACTTTATCACAAAAACATGATCCTTTTCGGGGACCTGAATTTAGAATTTGAGAAGCAGTTTACGTCGCTTGAAGATGCCGATCAGGCAATCAAGGATATGAATCAAGATATTGGTGTGGGCTATAAAGTGAACTTCCCATTTCTTGATGTTCCGGACAAACGTAAACCACACCCGATTGGCGACGGTAAAGGCCGATATTTAACCACGGCACGCATGACCCAAACTTATGACCAGATTGGATTGTTCGGATTGAGTGGGGCCTTGCCAGATCATGATGCGAATGATCTGGCTGGGCGGACCGGATCGAATGGCTTTGATTATGGCATGTTTTGTTTTTCTGACTTGTTTGCGAAAGCTCTTCATAACGAGCCCTCATTTTTGAACATGGAAAACCTTAAAACGTTTGTTAAAAGATATAATTTTGACGTTAGCGATCACCATCCTATTTGGATGCGGCTGCCTATTCCTGGAACTTAAATCACCGCTCCTTCAAACTCTCATTCTGAGGCCCCTACAGCGAGGCCAGGATGTCCTGGATTGATCACACCTTAGAAAAAGGCGCATAAAAGATTTGCTGAGGGCAGGCTTTAAAACATGCGAGCGGCACTATGGTCCTTCGGTGTGCCTGCTTTGGGTCACGTCTTGGGGGGGGCATTTAGGGGGCTTAGGATGCTGATTTGTCACAACACGTTGCGGCTGGTTTGGCGATGCCGATGCACAGTTCGGGGCGTCCACCACAACAATCATCAACCAAGAAAGCCAACAGATCATTGAGGTTATCGAAGTTCGCCGCATATATAATTTGCCGCCCTTTCTTCACACGCGTCACCAATCCTGCGTGATGAAGGTCCTTTAGGTGAAAGGATAAGGTTGAGGGACCAACGCCCAGCTTCTTTGAAATGTCACCTGCCGGCAGACCGCCCGTTGCGATGAGGGTTTTAAAAATTTCCAAACGGACTTCGTTCGCCAACCCGGCAAGAACTTGTGTGGCTTGGGGAATGGTGATCTTCATTTGGAGGAAGTCCTTAAGACGTTCATAAAATTGTCATTGACTTTCTTTATTATTTCGACATTTATCGAAATGTCAAATTAATAAGCGGTGCGTAAGAGGAGTGGACTGTGAGTGTTCGAATAGGAATTAACGGGTTTGGTCGCATGGGTCGTCTGGTGTTGCGTGCTGGATGGGGCCGGGCAGATTTAGAATGGTCACGGATTAACGAAATCAATACGGATGCGGCAGGAGCCGCGCACTTGCTGACGTTTGATTCTGTGCATGGTCGTTGGAACACGGAAGCGGGGTTTGATGCCAAAAACGTTATTGTTGATGGCAAGCCTATCGCCTACAGCTCGACAGCGGCAATTGAAGATGGCCGTTGGGGGGGCTGTGATATCGTTTTGGAATGCACGGGCATGTTCCGCAAACCCGGCCAGTTACAGAGCTACTTCGATCAAGGCGTAAAAAAGGTTATTGTTGCCGCCCCGGTCAAAGAGGGAGCGCTTAACATTGTTTATGGTGTGAACGATCATGAATACGACCCGGCCCTTCACCACTTGTTGACGGCGGCCAGTTGCACCACCAATTGCCTTGCCCCGGTGGTCAAGGTGATCCACGAACAGATCGGCATTCAACACGGGGCCATCACCACCATTCATGATGTTACCAATACCCAGGTGGTGGTCGATTATCCCCACAAAGATATGCGTCGCGCACGGTCATCATTGATGAACCTGGTGCCGACAACGACGGGTTCCGCGACGGCGATTACGATGATCTATCCTGAACTTAAAGGGAAGCTCAACGGTCATGCTGTGCGTGTGCCGTTGTTGAATGCCTCGTTGACCGACTGCGTGTTTGAAGTGGAACGCCCCGTCACGGCTGAAGAGGTGAATGCCTTGTTCAAAGAGGCTGCCCTTGGCGACCTTGCCGGAATTCTTGGCTATGAAGATCGCCCCTTGGTGTCTACAGACTACGTCAACGACCCGCGCTCCTCCATTATTGATGGGCCCTCAACGATGGTCGTTGACGGTACTCAAGTGAAAATATTGGCTTGGTATGACAATGAATGGGGCTACGTAAATCGCATGGCGGATTTGGCAGTTAAAGTGGCCCAAAGCCTCTAGGCAAGGTGTGTGATGAGCGCAGAAATTCGTAATTATTGTTTAGTGACCGCAGCCTATTGGGGCTTTACCTTGACCGATGGTGCCCTGCGCATGTTGGTTTTGCTGCACTTTTATAGCCTCGGCTATAGCCCCTTTGAAATTGCATCGTTGTTTTTGTTTTACGAATTTTTTGGCATCGTGACCAATTTGGTGGGCGGATGGGTTGGCGTGCGGGTGGGCCTTAAGGTTACACTGCTCACGGGCTTGGCGCTTCAAGTTTTAGCCTTGGCGGGCTTGTCGATGTTTGATCCAACATGGCCCACAGCTATAGGCGTTGCCTATGTGATGGGCGCTCAAGCGCTATCCGGAATTGCAAAAGATCTCACCAAAATGAGCGCGAAAAGCGCGGTGAAGGTGTTGGTGCCATCGAATGAGCAGGGGGCCCTTTTTAAATGGGTGGCTCTTTTAACCGGATCAAAAAATGCCCTCAAAGGCTTGGGCTTTTTTATGGGGGGCGTGCTGCTCTCAGGGCTGGGCTTTGCGGGCGCTCTTCAAGCTATGGCGACCGGGTTGGGATTGGTGTTGTTGGTTTCCGTGTTTAGCTTGTCCGGAAATATGGGACAGGCAAAGGCAAACGTTAAATTCACCGCCATTTTTTCGAACAACCGCAATATAAATTATCTGTCCGCCGCACGGTTTTTTCTCTTTGGGTCTCGCGACATCTGGTTTGTGGTGGGACTGCCCTTGTTTTTGGCGACAACGTTGGGCTGGGATCATGCGGAAGTTGGCGGTTACATGGCCGCCTGGGTAATCGCATATGGGTGCGTTCAAGCAGGTGCGCCTAGGTTATTTAGAAATTCTGGTGCGGCGCCGGGGGCTGGGATTTCCCGGCTTTGGATTTTGATGCTTGTCATCGTAACCGCCGTCATTGCATTGGCAGTGCAGGTGGACGTGGCATCAAAGTACAGCGTGACCATTGGCTTAGGCATTTTTGGCTTTGTCTTCGCCATCAATTCCGCCGTGCATTCATATCTGGTTTTGGCTTATACGGAGACAGAACAGGTATCGCTGAACGTCGGATTTTATTATATGGCCAATGCGGGCGGACGCTTGGTCGGAACGATCTTATCTGGTCTTAGCTACCAGTGGGGAGGCTTGGTGATGTGTTTGGTTCTGTCTGCACTGTTTTTATTCGCAGCCTGGTTGCTAAGCTTGCCGTTACCGAAATATGGCAAAAATCAGAACGTTCAAACAAATTGAGTTGATTTTTTTTGCGGGAATCCTTGGCCGCAACAAATCTTTAGCACTCTGTAATGTTAACAGCTAAGCCCCCTTGGCTGGTTTCTTTGTATTTACTGAGCATATCTTCACCCGTGGCTTTCATGGTTCTGATGGCTTGATCGAGGGGGACAAAGTGCGAGCCATCGCCTTTGAGGGCTAAGGAGGCCGCGTTGATGGCTTTGACAGCGCCCATGGCATTGCGTTCAATGCACGGCACTTGTACCAGCCCGCCGATGGGATCACAGGTCATGCCCAGGTGATGTTCCAAGGCAATTTCAGCAGCATTTTCCACTTGGGCATTGGTGCCGCCCAGGGCTGCGCACAGGCCTGCCGCCGCCATAGCGCTGGCCGACCCGACTTCCCCTTGGCAGCCCACTTCGGCCCCGGAAATAGAGGCGTTATATTTGATCAAGCCGCCGATAGAAGCCGCCACCAGCAAAATATCGCGGACGCCTTGGGTGTCGGCGCTGGGGCAAAATGTCAGGTAATATTGGATCACGGCGGGAATAATACCCGCTGCGCCATTGGTGGGCGCGGTGACGATGCGCCCGCCCGCTGCATTTTCTTCGTTCACCGCGATGGCATAAACGCTGATCCAATCCATCACTGTGTGGGGAAATTTTTCGTTGCCAAGGTCTGTTTTTAGCCGCTCGAAAATGCTTTTGGCGCGACGCTTTACGTCTAAGCCTCCGGGCAAGACGCCGTCGGTGCTTAAGCCTCGGTCAATGGAGGCGCGCATGGTGGCCCACAGATCATCTAGGCCAGCGTCTAGCTGTTCATTGGTGCAAAATATCACTTCATTGGCGCGTTTCATCTCGCCAATCAAGCGGTTCGCGGACTGGCCCATTTGCAGCATTTCATCGGCGGTTTTATAGGGGTAGGGGACTGGCGATGAGCGCTGGCCTTTGGGACGGCCGTGGTAGGCGGTCAGTTCCGCTTCATCGACCACAAACCCGCCGCCGATGGAAAAATAGGTGCGGCTCAAGAGAAGGGCCCCGGTTTCACTTAAAGCCCGAAACGTCATGGCGTTGGTGTGACCTGGCAAGACGGTCCCGCCCAAAAACGCAATGTCCGCATTGGGGTCAAAATTGGTCTGGTTATCCCCGGCTAAGGTGATGATTTTGCTTTGATCAAGGGTGTTTAGCAGGCCGTCAACGGATTCTGGGTCAAGGGTTTTAGGAGTGCACCCCAACAGCCCTAAAGCCACCGCGCGATCCGTGCCGTGTCCACGTCCCGTGAGGGCGAGGGCGCCGAACAGATCGACCCGAATACGGTGTGGCTTACAGCCGTCTAGGGCCTCTAAAAAACGGGCGGCGGCAATCATCGGTCCCGTGGTGTGGGAACTTGACGGGCCGATGCCAACCTTGAATATTTCGAAAACGCTGAGAAACACCTGGTACCTCGATGCTGTTGTCGCCAATTGACTTGGCGGGGGCGTTAGATAAACCTTTTGAACATTTTTGTGTGATTGAACAGGTCTTCAATTCGACAAGAAAAGCTATGCATCGTATTGGTCGGAAAAGAAAATAAGGATTACACCTTTGGACTGTAAATACAATGCCGATATGATCAAAACGGGACGTTCGTATCGTTACGGCTGATCTGGATCTATATGTGTGGAGAGGTGGTTAATGCGTGGCAGCCTTGCCATCCTAAATGGCCTTAGGTTCCCCTCCCCAGGGACTTTTTGGAGCTTATGAAATTCTTGAAACTATTCTATATTAGAGATGCATTATTTTAAACTTGAACGCGTTTAGGTGATTAATATGGCAGGTAAGTTGACGTTTGACGGTTTAAAAACAGCCGTTCAAGACGGAGAAATTGATACGGTTTTGGCCGTTTTGGTGGATATGCAAGGTCGTTTGATGGGCAAGCGTATGCAGGCTGAATTTTTCGTCGACAGCGCTTGGGAAGAAACCCATTGCTGCAACTATCTGCTGGCCAATGATTTGGAAATGGTGACCGTTGATGGTTACAAATCGACAAGTTGGGAGTCAGGCTATGGCGACTATGCGATGAAGCCAGACTTAGAGACTTTGCGTCTGATTCCGTGGCTTGATGGCACCGCCTTGGTGATCTGCGACGTGCTTGACCACTTGACCCATGAAGCCATTGCCCATTCACCACGGGCCATCTTGAAAAAGCAGATTGCCCGTTTGGACGCCTTGGGCATGAAAGCGTTTATGGCCACCGAACTGGAATTTTTTCTGTTTAAAGAAAGCTTTGAAGAGGCGGCGGCTAAGGGGCACCAAGACCTTACACCCATCAGCACCTACAACGAAGATTACCACATCTTCCAAACCACCAAAGAAGAAGACGTCATGCGCGCCATTCGCGTGGGTTTGAACGGTGCCGATGTCCCGGTGGAAAATTCCAAAGGCGAAGCCTGTGCCGGACAAGCCGAAATCAATGTGCGATACGCCGATGCCCTAAGCATGGGGGACCGTCACTCAATCATCAAAAATGGCTGCAAGGAAATTGCTTGGGCGAAAGGTAAGTCCATCAGCTTCATGGCGAAGTGGAGTTATGAGGCCGCCGGAAGCTCATCACACATTCATCAATCCTTGTGGAGCTTGGACGGCAAGCCGTTGTTTTTTGATCCCCAAGAGGACCATGGCATGTCGGAACTGATGCGTCATTACCTGGCCGGGCAATTGCTTCATGCCAGCGAAATCACGTATTTTTTGGCGCCGTATATCAATTCTTACAAACGCTTTATGGAAGGCACCTTTGCCCCGACCAAGGCGATCTGGTCGGTCGACAATCGCACCGCCGGGTACCGCATTTGCGGCGCCAACACCAAGGCCGTGCGCGTCGAATGCCGGGTTGGGGGCGCCGACTTGAATCCCTATTTGGCGATGGCGGCCCTGTTGGCGGCTGGGATCGATGGGATTGAAAACAAACGTGCCTTAGAACCTGCATTTGTTGGCGATGCCTACAATGGCAATGATGTCCGCGAAATTCCGCACACGTTGCGCGATGCCATTCAAGAACTGGACAGTTCGACCATGCTGCGTACGGCCATGGGTGACGAAGTGATTGATCACTATGTCCATGCCGGGCGCTGGGAACAACATGAACAAGACCGTCGCGTCACGGACTGGGAAGTCCGCCGTGGCTTTGAAAGAGCATAGAGAAAACAACCATGACCAATATGATAAAGTGTACCTCCCCCGTGGACGGTTCGGTGTATGCCGAACGGCCTGCAGCGACCTTAGACCAAGCAACTCAAGTTGTTGCCAAGGCCCGTACCGCTCAACCTTTATGGGCTGCGCGGCCTTTGGCTGAACGCATTGCGTTGGTGCGAGCGGGCCTCAAACGTTTGGGTGAATTGAACGACGAAATTGTTCCCGAACTGGCCCATATGATGGGCCGTCCGGTGCGTTACGGTGGCGAATTTGGGGGCGTCAACGATCGTGCATCGTATATGGCCGACATTGCCGAAGACGCCTTACAGCCGATTGTCGTGGAAAACAGTGCGGCGTTTGAACGGCGCATCGTCCGTGAAGCGCAGGGCGTGGTGATGGTCATTGCACCGTGGAATTATCCCTATATGACGGCCATCAACACCATCGCTCCGGCGTTGATTGCGGGCAATACCGTGATCATCAAACACGCCAGCCAGACCTTGTTAGTTGGGGAACGGCTGGTGCAGGCCTTTGTTGAAGCCGGGGTTCCCGATGACGTGTTTTTGAATGTGTTTTTAGATCACGACACCACCTCGGCGCTGATTGCCGCCAAAAGCTTTGATTTCGTCAACTTCACGGGTTCGGTCGGCGGTGGGCAGGCGATTGAACGCGCAGCGGCGGGAACCTTCACAGGCATAGGCCTTGAACTGGGTGGTAAAGATGCCGGATACGTGATGGAGGACGCCAATCTGGACGCGGCCGTCGACACCTTGATTGACGGCGCCATGTTCAATGCAGGTCAGTGCTGTTGCGGTATTGAACGCATTTATGTGGTTGAAAGCCTTTATGGGGCCTTTGTCGAAAAGGCGGTGGCGATTGTTTCAGGCTATAAACTGGGCAATCCGTTAGACGAAGAAACCACCCTTGGTCCCATGGCGCACAAACGCTTTGCCGACGAAGCGCGGGCACAGGTGAACGAAGCCATCAACGATGGAGCCACGCCGATGATAGATGCGGCGTTGTTCCCAAAAGACGATGGCGGTGCCTATCTGGCCCCGCAAATTTTGACCAATGTTAACCACACCATGCGGGTGATGCGCGATGAAACCTTTGCCCCCGTGGTGGGCATTATGAAGGTCAAAGATGACGCCGAAGCGATCGCCTTGATCAACGATTCCGACTTTGGTCTGACGGCGTCTTTGTGGACCCAAGACAGCGAGCGTGCGGCCACCCTTGGGGCCCAGTTACAAGTCGGCACCGTGTTTATGAACCGCGCCGATTTTGTTGATCCCGGTTTGTGTTGGACTGGCTGCAAGTCAACCGGACGCGGCGGGGCCTTGTCGGTGATCGGTTTTCAAAACCTCACCCGTCCTAAATCTTATCATTTGAAGAAAGCTTAACCATTATGTCCATTGTTGCAAATTGGAGCTATCCCACCGCCGTGCGTTTTGGCGCAGGCCGGATTAAGGAAATTACCGAGGCGTGCGCCGCCGTGGGTATGAAACGCCCACTTCTGGTCACCGACCGGGGGCTGGCGAATATGGAAATTACACAAAATGTGCTCGCTCTGTTGGATCAATCTGGGCTTGGCAAGGCGATGTTTTCAGAGGTTGATCCCAATCCAAACGACAACAACCTTGCAGCGGGCGTGAAGGTCTATACCGCAGGCGGCCACGATGGGGTCATTGCGTTCGGTGGTGGTTCAGGGCTTGATCTGGGCAAGTTGATTGCTTTTCAGGCTCACCAAACGCGGCCCATTTGGGATTTTGAAGACGTTGACGATTGGTGGACTCGTGCCGATGCCAGCCGTATTGCCCCCATTATCGCCGTGCCGACGACGGCGGGGACCGGTTCCGAAGTTGGCCGGGCCGGGGTTTTGACCAATTCAGCCTCTCATGTGAAAAAAATCATCTTTCATCCCAAAATCATGCCGTCGATTGTCATTTGCGATCCCGAACTGACGGTGGGAATGCCCCAAGTGTTTACGGTCGGAACTGGGCTGGATGCCTTCATTCACTGCCTAGAAGCTTACAGTTCGCCGTTCTATCATCCCATGAGCCAAGGGATTGCTTTGGAAGGCATGCGCTTGGTCAATGAAAATCTGCCCAAGGTGTTCGCCAATCCAGGCGACATTGAAGCGCGCAGCCACATGATGAGTGCCGCCGCCATGGGCGCGGTGGCGTTTCAAAAGGGTTTGGGTGGCATGCATGCGTTGGCCCATCCCATCGGTGCCACTTACAACACCCATCACGGTATGACCAATGCGGTGGTGATGCCCGCCGTCTTGAAATTTAATCGACCCGCTATCGAAGACCGGATCGGTGCCGCCGCCGCCTATATGGGCATTGGCGGCGGTTTCGATGGTTTCTTTGCCCACATCCTGCAGCTTCGTGCTGATCTGGGCGTGCCCAATACGCTTGGCGCGTTGGGGGCTAAGGATGATCGTTTGGATGCGTTGGCGGCGATGGCTGTTGCTGATCCGTGTGCGGGCGGTAATCCGGTGGAACTGACACTTGAAGCTGCAAAAGCCCTTTATAAAGAGTGTTTCTGAGGGGACAGCGTCTGGCCGCAAGACATTGCCAAGATAATGGACGGAACCTTGATCTTTTTGCATGTCATTGATGGCCGGATGTCTCTGATTATATCCTCGGCTCTGTTGCCAGTCGTGTCGCACGCCGCGCACCGTGTTCGGTTCACATCGTGCGCCATTAAGAGGCTGTCCGCGTTGGTCTGGACGCAGCCTGGCGACCTTTTAGGTTGCGGCTTTTGCAGACAGGGAAGCCTTAAAACGGTAAACTCGCATATGCCGCCCTCACGCCAAGGACCCAAACATGATTTCTTACACACTTATCTGTGCCAATGACCACGAGTTTGCAGAGCATTTTGACGGGTATGAAGACTGTCAGGCGCAATTGAAGGCAAATGGGCTTAAGTGTCCGACGTGTGGTTCAAAAAAAATATCCAAGGGCTTGTCGGCACCTGTCGTTGGTGGCCAGGCTGCACCGCCAAGGCCTCAATGTCCTGCGGCGGCGGGATGTGGTAATGGCGGCTGCGCTTTAAAAGGCTAAGGCAAAGCTAAAACGAGGAGCCAGCTTGTTTGAGGAAGTCTTCTTCTTCGGCGGTGTTGGGGCGGTTTAGCAGGGCATTTCTGTGCGGAAAGCGACCAAAACGGACGATGATGTCGCGGTGTTGCACGGCCCATTTAAGCGCCTCTGGATTGCCCAAGGCTTCAAACAGCGCCACCGAACAGTTTTGCCGGCCCAAATTTTCGCTGTGCTCATAGGGCAAATAGAAAAATTGCCGCAGGGTTGCGTTCACTTTTAGATCATAGCCCTTTTGGATGGCGGCGTCGGCAATCTGAATGGCGTATTCATCATTGGCATACATGTCCCCCGTGCCGCGTTCGGTGTTCCGGGTGAATTGGTCCAACAACACCAACAAGGCGAGAGTTCCAAGCGGGGTGTCGGCCATATCCTGTAAATCACCGCGCCCGGCGGCGTCGATGGCATCGCCAAAGCGGTCGTGAATTTGTTGGTCAAAGTTCGTGTCTGTGAGAAACCACGCTTCCCGAAGCTGACCAAATTCGGGGGATTCTGGCTCACCAAACCAAAATGCGTTGACCTCTTTCGTCAGCGCGTGTGTTTTCCAAACCTTCATTAAATCTCTCAGCATGCATTCGATTAGTCTGTTTGCACTATATAGCAACCCGTCCATAAATTGGCGAGTGCAAATTAGAGTTTTTATAAAAAATATGAGGTCTAAATGGAAACGCGGTTACGACCAGCATCTTTGGCACGGTACAGCGCTTGATCAGACAGTTTAAGGGACTCTGATGCTGGTTGCCCCGGCATGTGTTCGGCGGCCCCGATGGAAATGGTGACGCTAACATGGTCCTTTTTTTTTGTCTTGGTCTTGGCTTTGGCGGTGGCGGGTGGTTTTTCTTTGGGGCGGTCCTCGTCGCGCAGCTCGAAACTGGACTCGGCAATGGCTTTGCGTAACTTGTCCAAATGGGGCAAAGCCTCTTTGGCCGATTTGCGGGGGAAGAGAACCGTAAATTCTTCACCGCCATACCGAAAGGCTCGTCCGCCGCCGGTGACTTTCATCATGCGGCTGGCCACCAATTTTAACACCTGATCGCCAACATCATGGCCGTAAGTATCGTTGAATTTTTTGAAGTGATCGACGTCCAACATAGAGACCGTAAAGCGTCCGTTTAAGGTGTGCAGATCGTGCATCAAAGCGCGCCGCCCCGGTAAATTGGTCAATTCGTCGATATAGGCCAAGCGGTAACTTTCTTGAACCATCGCCACGATCAGGCCAAAGCAGCCCAAAGAAATCATGATATGTGGCAAATTACCTTGCCCAGCACCATGCAGGGCCATGCCACAGGTCGCAACCGCACCAAACAGGCCACCGTCAATGGCGGTGCCGCTCAAAATAGCGCGACTAAGCAACGCCAAGGTCACGATAAAGAACAGCACAATGGCGGGTTGGGGCAACAACGACCAATAATCCCAAACCGTATCAAAAACCCGGACATGAAGGGCTTCATCAACCCACGTTCCCGGTCCCAAACCCGCATCCCACACCACCAACAAGGCAATGATTTGCAACAGAATAAACAGCCCCCAAGCGACCACACTTTTTGAGGCCATACCGCGATCGGCCATGCCAGCAATCAGCACCGCGTTAACCGGGAACAGCACGGATAAGGCCGCATAAATAACCATCAGTTCGCGAGACCGAGCGCCGGCGTGTTCTAAATCGGGAACAAAGGTTGTAAGGACCCAATGGGCACCCAACATTAGGGCCACCATCAACACAACGCGAGGGGTCTTAAATCGCCATCCAAGCACGATGGCACCAAAGCCCAAAGTATAGGGGAGCATGGGCAGCACAGTGCTCAACGCAAACGGAACCGTCAGCGGTATGGATAAAAGGGCCGCTCCCACCGTCAAAAAAACCACGGGAAAAACCAAAACAAAAAATGCATTTCGAACAATCATACTTTAAAAGTAAATCGCAAACGCTCAAGATATCGTTAAAGGAATAGAACATGAACATTTGGATACTTCTTTCGGGCCTGAACGCGGCGATGGCCGTTGGTATGGGCGCATATGGCTGGCATGCGCTGGGTGATGTGCCGGATATCCGTGATGTCTTTATGATGGGCTCGCAGTATCAGATGTGGCACGCGCTGGCCTTGTTGGGCGTGGGCTTGCTGCTAAGCCGTGGCCCCAACCGCTGGCTCAGCATGGCCGGGGGCTTTTTCCAAGCGGGCATCGTTATGTTTGCGGGCACGCTTTATGTCTTCGCGGGTCTACAATTCGTGCCCGTCACAGGGGCGGCCCCTCTGGGCGGCAGCCTTTTGATATTGGGGTGGTTGATTTTAGCGATCCAAGGCGCTCGTCACGCCAAGAGCTAAACGCTAAAAACAATACTTTTATGACGGGCAACTTCGCGCTATCCTATTGATATGGAAGATGAAGCTCGCCCTCTCAGTGCCTATCGACGTACGCGCCTGCGCACGGCTGAGATTTTGTACGCCTTCAACAACGCCGATGCGCTGACCCATCGCGTAGACATTGCCTTAATCTGGCTGATCAGCCTGAATGTCGTGGCGGTGATTTTGGAATCGGTGGCGTCGATCGAGGCTGAATTTCATTTGGTCTTTCATTACTTTGATGTTTTCTCGGTCATGATTTTCACCGTCGAATACATCGCCCGGGTGTGGTCGGCCATCGACAATCCGTGGAAACCCGATCACGCCCATCCTGTCAAAGGCCGTGTCCGTTATATGCTGACGTGGTTCGCGATCATAGATGTGATCGCCATTGCGCCGTTTTATCTGTCGATGTTTTTTGGTGCCGATCTGCGCATCTTGCGTGCGCTTCGGTTGCTGCGCATTTTCAAACTGACCCGTTATTCCAGCGCCATGACCCTGTTGCTGCAAGTGTTTCGCGAAGAATCTAGGACCATCGGTGCGGCCATGTTTGTGTCGATGTTGCTGATGATCATGGGGTCGACATTGGCCTTTATTTTTGAACACAAAGCCCAACCCGGCGTTTTTTCATCGATCCCCGCCGCCATGTATTGGGCCGTCATCACCATGACCACGGTGGGCTATGGCGATATGGCTCCGATTACCCCTTATGGCAAAGTTGTTGGGGCCTTTATTGGCATCATTGGTTTGGGCATGGTGGCGTTGCCAGCGGGTATTTTAGCTTCGGGCTTTAACAACGCGCTGCATCGCCGTCGGGTTTTGTTGGAAGAACAAGTTCAAGATGCCCTGGAAGACGGCGTTATTGACGGTGATGAACAACAACAACTGGACGCCTTGGTCCAACGCCTCAACTTAAACAAGGTTGATGTGACAGCGATTATGAAAGCCGCCCAGCACCAAAAATCGAAAGCGGAAGGGGGCGTCTGTCCCCATTGCCACCTACCACTGGACAAAATTATTGATGAGGATGACTGACCCCTAAACGGGCAGTTTCCACACTTCGGGAGCCACTTTAAGCCGTTCAATTTGGGCTTGGCGTTGACGTTCCATTTCCGCAGGAAGTCGATCCCCAAACCGACCAAACAATTCACTTTGGTCTTCGGCGTCCGCCATCGCTCCGGCGCGATCAACTTCCATCAGTTGGCGGAAGCGGTCATTGTCAAATTCAAGCCCGTCCCAGGTGATGTCCGCATGTGTTGGCATGTGACCCAGCGGGCTTTTAACCGCGTTGCCATTGCCATTCACGCGATCAACAACCCATTTTAGAACGCGCATATTCTGACTAAATCCAGGCCACATGAACTTGCCATTTTCATCTTTGCGGAACCAGTTGACGCGGAAAATTTCGGGCGGATGGGAAACCTTCGTGCTAAAATCGACCCAGTGTTGCCAATAATCGCCCATGTTATAGCCGCAGAACGGCAACATGGCGAATGGGTCACGGCGGATGGCGGCTTGACCGACCGCCGCTGCGGTGGCTTCTGAACCCATGGTCGCAGCCATGTAAACGCCGTGGTTCCAATCCAACGCTTGATAGGCCAGCGGGAAGGTCTTTGACAGCCGTCCCCCAAAGACAAAGGCCGAAATTGGCACGCCCTTGGGATCTTCCCACGCTGGATCGATGCTGGGGCATTGTGCCGCCGGGGCCGCGAACCGGGCGTTAGGGTGGGCGGCAGGAGTGGGGGAATCTGGGGTCCAGTCGTTGCCTTTCCAATCAATGGCGTGGGCTGGCGGAGGGCTCATGTCTTCCCACCACACATCACCGTCGTCGGTCAAAGCCACGTTGGTGTAGATGCAGTTTTTGTCCAAGGTGTGCATGGCTGATGGATTGGACTGCATCGAGGTTCCTGGGGCCACGCCGAAGTAGCCGTATTCGGGATTGATGGCGTACAACTTGCCGTCCGCGCCCGGCTTGATCCAAGCAATGTCATCACCAACGGTCCACACTTTCCAACCTTCAAAGCCATCGGGGGGAATGAGCATGGCCAAGTTGGTCTTGCCACAGGCCGATGGGAAGGCCGCCGCGATATAGGTTTTTTCGCCTTCGGGGCTTTCCAGGCCAACAATCAACATATGTTCAGCCAGCCAGCCTTCGTCACGTGCCATGGCCGAGGCAATGCGCAAGGCAAAACACTTTTTGCCCAACAAGGCATTGCCGCCATAGCCAGAGCCATAAGACCAAATTTCCCGAGTATCGGGGTAATGAACAATGTATTTCGTATCGTTGCACGGCCACGCCACGTCGGTTTCGCCAGCTGCCAAAGGGGCGCCAGCCGAATGAATGCACGGCACGAACTCTCCGTCCTTGCCCAACACGTCCAACACCGGTTGGCCCATACGGGTCATGATGTGCATGGAAGCTGCGGCATACGCGCTGTCGGTCAATTGCACACCGATGTGGGCGATGGGTGAACCCAAAGGCCCCATGGAAAACGGCACCACATAAAGGGTTCGGCCCGCCATACAACCGTCAAACAGGCCATCCAAAAGGCTGCGCATTTTGGATGGGTCCATCCAATTGTTGGTGGGACCCGCATCCGCTTCGTTTTCGGAACAAATATAGGTGCTGTCTTCAACGCGGGCGACATCGGACGGATTGGATCGTGCCAAGTAACTATTGGGTCGCTTGGTCTCATTCAATTTAATGAGCGTGCCTGTGCTGACCATCTCGGCACAAAGCTGGTCATATTCAGCCTGTGAGCCGTCACACCAATGAATGGCGGCTGGTTTGGTCCGTTTGGCAATGTCTTGAACCCAGGCGACAAGGCCCTGGTGAGGCGTCGGTGTAACGTTCGAATTCGGCATAAACTTCACTCCCGCTGCACAGTTGTGGCAATACCCTAGCGGGAGTCTCAAGAAACCGAAACCTTAAATTGACGTAATATTTATTCAGAATTTGAAGGCGGTTTTGCGGCGGCGGGTTGGGGGGCGGCAACCGGGGTGCGATTGCGATAACGATCCGGAACCGAACGATCCAAAACGAACATTTCTTTGTTGAGTTTCGCCATTTCCGTTTTCAACTTTTCAAGCTGGGCGCTGTGTTCTGTCAGCCGTGCTTGCGTGCTTTCGCGAGTGTTTTTGACATCGGCAAGGGAAACCTCTGCTTTGTGTAGGCCGGATTCCAGGCCCTTGACGTCCTTGCGCAATGAAGAAATATGGGTTTGTAAAAAAATTTGGTTTTGCTCATCTAACTTTTTTAACACGCCTCCGGTTAGCCACATGGCTCCCATGGACATAAAGAGGGCAAGAATGGAGGCGAGTATTGCAAAATCCACGATTTTTCCCAGTTCCAAACCAGATTAAGTATCTAAATTGGCATTTTAAAGCCTTCGCGTAAAGCGCTCGCGCCAGCTGCGTACGTTTTTCGCTGGCGTTTTAAAATCAAGCCGTGCCTCTAACCCGTTCGTATGGACCGCCAACAAACCGTCCGTATCGATAGAACGGACCTGCCATCCAGGATGCGAGTGCCCGCTCAGTTGAGCCAAAGCCAAATCCAGTTGATGGGATTTATCGTGATTTATGGTCTTGATAATTTTGGCTTCACCCGCCTTTAAATCGGGGGCAGGGGTTATGTAATCGTTAGCTTTGGCCCACTTTGCCAAGCCAAACCCGCCGACATAGTGGACTTTTTTTACGACCATACGCCACATGGAAAAGTCCCCAAAATTTGCATACTGGGCGGCTTCTGGATGACGCGATAAGTATCGGGCGCGTTCATATTGGTCGGTGTCAATGTCAAGCCGTTCGACCGCGCCCACCAAGGTGGTGCGCGGCGCTTGCAGCGGATTTGCGTCAGGGGTTGAGGTTTGGATGAGCAGCGAAGCTCTTGAATCCGACAATAGGTCTTGGGTATGGGCGGCCAGTGTGGAAAATAAGAAAAGGGGCGCACCATCGATGTCTAAGGCTAATCCGACCTTTGATACATACGGCCAGCCCTTGTCTTTGGCGCTTACGCGTACGGTTGCCAAGGCCCCAGATGTGGCACCGCGTGCGATGAGCCGGGCCAGACGGGCCGAGGTGCTGGGCGCTGGCTTGGTCGTCACGGTGTTGCTTACCCTTCGTCGTGACGCAAAACCATGTCGCGCAAGGTCACGATACCAACCGGAGTACGTCGTTCGTCTACGACCAAGGCTCTGGATAAACCAAATTGAACCAACATGCGCACTGCATAGCGAATGTTCATTTCAATATGCAAGCTGAGCACGGGTTTGGTCATAATTTCATAGACATTGACCCGGTCCGGCGATCGGTTTTCGGCAATGACGCGCTTGGCAATATCAGACACCACCACCAGGCCATATTCGTCAGACACATCCCTGCGTTCGGTGACCAGAGAACTTACCCCGGTTTCGCGCATCAGGTTAATGGCCTCGGTCACGGTCGAGGTTGCATCAATGGTCTTAATTGACGTTGACATTACGTCCGAAATTTTGATGTAAGGTTTATCGTTCATAGCTCATCCTCAACTTCGTGAATCAATGTTGGTAATTGCGTGCTTAGGCCAACCGTATCTTCTAGGCTAATCTGGCACGCAATGCCCGATCCTGGATCTTCGTCGAATTGACCCGCTTTCGCAATTGTTTCTAAAATTTCTCGTGCTTTGGGCTCGGCCACCAAAAAAATAACGATGTCTCGCTGGGTGGCTAAATCAAGGCCGAAAAACGTTTTTCCAGGTTTCAAGCCTTCCCCTTGGGCGCTGGTGATCACCGTGGCTCCGGTGGCACCCGCGTCCCTTGCAGCATCAATGATGGTTTGGGTAATTTCGTCTTTTACCAACGCCATTATCATCTTCATATTCACAGGATTTTCTCCTCTTTCTCATATTCGTCTTGTTTCTGGTCTTGTTTTTGACGCCATGCATGCATCCATTCGGACATCTTGGCATAGGCCAACACGGACATAATGGGAAACAAACTGGCAAAGGCAATCAGGCCGAAGCCATCTAACAGGGGGCTGCGTCCCGGAATGGTTGACGCTAACCCAAGTCCCAAGGCGGTGACGACCGGTACCGTCACCGTCGAGGTGGTGACGCCGCCGGAATCATAAGCCAAAGCGACAATAAATTTAGAAGCCCAGATGGTTTGGATCAGCACCACC